>Ga0070709_10001712_pt1 | contig 11925 bp, 13 predicted proteins | sample LARL51metaG_FD_65449 | JGI IMG/M metagenome (GOLD analysis project Ga0070709, IMG submission 65449) | Corn, switchgrass and miscanthus rhizosphere microbial communities from Kellogg Biological Station, Michigan, USA - LAR L5-1 metaG | ecosystem: Host-associated > Plants > Roots > Rhizosphere ...
CGTCTGTCCGCATGCGGGTAGCGTCCTCACGCATCTGGCCCGTAGAGCGCGGCGATGTCTTCGGAGCTGGCCCACCGGCTGTAGGTGGGCGACTGCGGCCAGCCCCCGGGCGCGTCCTGCCACTCCTCCTGCCGCCCATAGGGCAGCAAGTCGATCAGCGCAAAGGCGTAGCTGAGCTGCTCGGTGCCACGGCCGTTGGTATGCCAGGTGCGATACACGGTGTCGCCATCGCGCAGGAATACATTGACAGCGAATCCGCCGCCGGGAGGTGCGCCGACGTCGCTGCCGAATCGGCTGTTCGCGGTGGAATACCAGGTCATTTTGTTCCCGGCCCGCCGCTTGTACGCGAGTGCCTCGCCGATCGGGCCCTGGGTGACGATGACGAACCGGGCGTCGTAGCTGCCCAGGAACTCCAGTCGGGTGAACTGCGAGGTGAACCCGGTGCAGCCCGGGCACTGCCACTGCTCGCCCGGGAACCACATGTGGTTGTAGACGATCAGCTGTGACTTGCCGCCGAAGACGTCGGCCAGCCGGACTGGTCCCTGCTCACCCTCCAGGGTGTAGTCGGGCATCTTGACCATCGGCAGCCGCCGGCGCTGCGCGGCGATCGCGTCGAGTTCTCTGGTCGCGGCCTTCTCCCGGGCACGCAGTGCGTCGAGTTGGCGCTGCCAGGTGCCGGCGTCGACGACGGGCGGTAGTGCGGCGGCAGTCATGGGGCCTCCTAACTGATCACGATCACAGCCTGCAGTCTGCAGTTACAGACGCTGCCCGGCCGGGCAACTCATCGGTGGCCCGCCACGCTCACCGAACTGTCGTCTGCGGACGAAGCGGATCTTGGTTGATCGCGCCACCTACCAGGGGCTTCACCATCGACGAAGCCGACACGCCGTACCTGATCAGGGATTCGCTCGATATGAGATGCGCAGAATGCCTTGATCATGCAGGTGATCGAGGCGCAGAGCTCTTATATCAAGCAGATGAGTGCGCCGCTTGGATCATGTGAGTGCCCCGGTGCGTTCCAGTTGCACAGGTATCGGGCACCTGCGGCTGTTCGGTCCTGGATAGCGGTCCGGACTCGGGTCGGTCATCCTGTCGATCTGGCGCGCCCGAACGGCTGGAGCCGGCTGGATGTACCTGACAGGCAGGTGCTCGGGCTCCGCGCCTGGTTTGTGTTAACGGAGCGGCGGGTGCGGGTATTGCGTCGTGCGGTGCTGGAAGGACAGGATGTCTGGGTTCTGGATGATGCCCCCGCGGATCTCGATGGCCCGCCGGATGGTCTGATCGAGGTCCCATGCGCCGGGGCCTCCGAGCACGGTCCTCAGGTGTGGCAGGAGGGCTTCGCTGATCTCCCAGGTGGCGGAGTTCCACAGCAGCGAGGGGCTGTGGTCCACGGCGTAGTAGTGAATGTTGCCGCCCACGGTGAACATCGGGTCCGTAAATGATGTGGGTCGTGCCCAGCTGAAGCCCATGCCCGTGTCACATGACACGTCGATGATGAGACTGCCGGGCGAGAACGCGGCCAGGTCGCTATCGGCGACGAACATCAGCGGCGCGCCGGTGTCCTGGAGCACGCAATTGACCACGATGTCGAATCTGGCGAGGTAGGCCGCCAGCGGCACCCGGCCGCTTTCGCACAGCGCATGGCACCGGGCGGGGTTATCGGCGTCGCGTTCGAAATGCACCATGCGGGCCGAGTGGATCGGCGAGGCAACGGCGGTCACATCCCGGTGAGTCAAGACGTGGACGTCGTTCACGCCGCATGCGTTCAGAGCGGTGACCGCGCCCCGGCCGGTCGCACCGAAACTGATGACCCCCGCACGAAGCGGGCGGCCGTATTCACCGGTGGTCCCGATGAGCTGCATGGCGTGCAGCACCGAGCAGTAGCCGGCGAGTTCGTTGTTCTTATGGAAGACGTGCAGGCTGAATGAGCCGTCGTCGTGCCAGTGGTTCATCGCCTCGAACGCGATCAGGGTCAGCCGGAGGTCGACGCCTAGCTGGGTGATCTCCTCGTTCTGAATGCAGTGCGGCCAGCCCCATAGAACCTGGCCCTCCCGCATCTGCCCAAGGTCTTGGGGCAGTGGCTTGGGGAGCAGGATGACCTCGCAGTCCGCCAGGAGCTGGTCACGGGTGCGCAAGCCAGCGACATAGCCCGCCAGTTGCCCGTCCGGCACGCCGAAATGCTCACCATAGCCGCGCTCGAGGTAGATGCGCCGCCGCAGGCCGGCCTCGATCCGCTCGACGTGCAGCGGGTGGATCGCCAGCCGCCGCTCGTTCTCTTTTTGTGACTGTGCGATCACCCCGAGACTGAGCTGATCCACACGCACTCCCCTGACCATTACTTATGCCCGCAAGCCGGCCGCTGCGCATGCCGGCTTCCGGGTGCCGCGACAGCGCCGCAACCCAGCAATTAAACTAGCGCCCCGAAGCGATCCTGTCGCCGACCGGCGCCTCGCGGGCCGCTGGAGCGCGGCCAACTCCAACGCCGTGAGCTGCGCTTCGTGCGCAACGGGCAGCCTGCTGTGGCGCCCGCCCGCCACTTACCCAGCATGAGCACGCGAACCCCACCCAGCGCCACCCCGCGATGCACCGGCGACCGTTCACGACATTCTGGCACGCCAGGACAGACCGCGAGCCCGCCCCCCTCCCCCTCCCCTCCCTGTGGCACCGGTGCAGGACGGGGGCAGGTCCCGGCGGTGGTGGCGGTGGCGTTCGGGTTGCGGGAGCAGCCGGGGGTCCCGGTGGCCGAGGTGCTGGCGCGGGTGCTGGCCCGCCAGCAGCAGCAGCTGCTGCTGCTGGTGCTGGTGCCGGGTAACTGCGAGCATGTGATCGGCGCCGCCGCCGCGCTGTGCGGCAGGTTGCTGCAGGCGTGTGATGATGTGCGGGTTCTGGCGACGAGCTGGGAGCCGCTGCGGATCGCGGGGAGGCGGCGTACCGGCTGGCGCCGTTGCCGGTGCCCGATCCGGATGATGCCGGTGGCGTGGCCGGGGCGGAGGCGGTCTCGTTGTTCAGCGACCGGGCCCGCGCCATAGATGCGAGTTTCGCGCTTACCGGTGAGAACCGCCGTGACGTGGCGCGGCTGGTGGAGTGCTCGCTGCTGGTCCCGCCGCGGCCGGCCCCGGATGGCCGGATGCGGTACGCGATGCTGGAGACGCTGCGCGGCTACGGGGCCGGACTGCTGGCCCAGGCCGGGGAGCAGGACCAGGCGCAGGCCGCGCTGGCCCGGTACGCGATGGGTGTTGCCGGGGAAGCCGCGGCGGGGCTGCAGACCACCGCCGGGGAGCTGGCCGCGGCGCGGTGGCTGGACGCCGAGGACGCCACCACGGGCCACGTGCTGGGCCGGGCTGTCGAGCGTGACCTGGATACGGCGGTGCGGCTGGTGACCGCGCTGAGCATGTGGTGGGTGCTGCGCGGCCGGCTGGCCGGCCAGGAGCCGCTGCTACGCGAGCTGGCCGGGCGCGCCGAGCCCGGCAGTGACGGATGGCGCGCCGCGCAGTTCTGGCTCGCCCGCACGGCGGAGGACGCGCCCGACCTGCCCGCAGCGCTGGAGCGGTACACCGCCGTCATTGATGTCATCAAGGACCGGGGACCGTCCCGGATGCTGGTGGACTGCCTGGCCCGGCAGTCAGTGACCGCGTCCAATCTCGGCCGGGTCCCGGAGGCGGCCCGATGCGGGCGCCGCGCCGAGGCCATGGCCCGCGAGCTGGGCTACCGGCTCGGCCAGGCCCATGCCACGACGGGCCTGGTCATCGCCGCCTTGTACGCCGGCAACCTGGACGATGCCGTGCAGCTGGCCCGGCAGGCCGGGCAGATCCCGGACATCCCCGGCACGGCCGCGCGGATGTGCGGCCATCTGCTGGCCGCGGCGCTGGCAGGGGCGGGGGACCTGGCCGCCGCCGAACAGGCCTGCGCCGCTGGCCCCGGACGATGCGGGTAGCACCCGGGTCTCACTGAGACTGATCAGGGGCGGTCTATCGTGTCCGGACCCGTGATTATGGGGGGCGCCTTCGGGTCCTTCGCTTTGACACGCTCGAGGCGCAGCTGGCTGGCCACCTGGCCGGTGATGTCGGTGTAACGCATGGTTACCCGGATCATGGCGCTGATAGCTTCGCTTGCCTCGAGGTGCGGATTATCCGGGTCAACCGCGACCGCCGCGCTGGCAAGCCAGCGAGAGAACGCCTCATGTTCGGCGTCGTTCAGGTGGATTGCTACCTGCATCGTCACGGCTACCTCCTCGTCTCCCAGATACGGACCCGGACCGGGCAGCAAGGTCCGGGTCGGCCTGGAGCTCATCCAAGCAGGGCTCGGAGGACCTGGGCGCCGCCGATCCCCGGCACCGCTAGTTACTGTGCGTGCTGTCATATTTGGGTCAGAAGACGTGACACTGCAGGTCGAAGCGCAACCGGGACGGATGCAGTTCCTCCCCGATCCTTGAGAACGGGCATTCTCAGCGGTGCACGGGGGCAGCATGGTTAGAAGCTCGCACGGCCTCATAGCATGGCCCACCCCGGTGGGAGGGAGCCGCTCGCGGGCCAGGAGGCGGGAGCCTTCTTTCCCGGACCGCGTGGCCTCGTGGTCCTCGCCCCCCGGGACCCGGGCCTGCGGTGCGGGCCGTCTCTGCACCCCGCTAGCGGGGCGTGCCCCCGGGCCGCCATCAAGGCGTCCAGGGCCTCATCCAGGGTGCGGGCCGACGGCAGCCGGCGGTCCAGCCCGGTCAGCCGGAACAGCTGGCGGACCTTCGGCCGGGCGCAGACCACGTGCAGGCTGCCGCCGTGCGCGGCGGTCCGCTTGGCCGCGCCGACCAGCGCGGCCAGCCCGGCCGAATCGATGAAGCGGACCTGGTCCAGGTCGGCCGCCAGCGGGCGGCCGCTGGCGGCCAGCTCGAAAAGCCGCTCCCGCAGCCGGGTCGCGGTGGCGATGTCAATCTCCCCGGCGACGGTCACGACCGGGTAGCCCCGTTCGTGCCGGGCCTCGATGGTCAGTGCCTCACCCATGGCCAGCCTCCCGCCCGGCCCGGCTGGTGTCCTGCCCGGGCCGGGAACGACCGGTAATACCCTGACGCTCCTCGGGTATAGCTGGGAACCCCCTGCCCGCCAAAACGTCGAGCTGCTCCCCGCTGCCGCGGCCGGGCTGACCGGCGGGCAGGGGTGTCACAACCTCTTCAGGCACGATGCGCAGCCACGGGTCACGGCGATCACGGGGACGCGGTACGGAGACAGCGGCCGGATGGGCAGCCGGTCCGCTACCCGTCGCAGGGTCAGGGATACCAGGACTGCTCACTCAATTCACCACCAGGAAGTAGGTCCTGCCACTACCGGGGTCTGGAGCAGCGACGCTGTTATCAGCAGACGGTAACACGTAGGGCCCGGGCGCAGGACATGTCCAGCCGAGCCGGAGAGTGCCTGATCACGTGGAAGTGTGAGTGTCCTCCCCGAACCCGCCGTAGGAGTATCTGTGCCTCCCGGGAACCCGTCAAGCCCGTCTGTGACCGCACCCGCTTCGGCAAAGGTCATGGCTCATGTACACGCCAAGACGGGCTTGACAGAACCCGTCCCGTCGCCAGGTTCGGCAGCAGTCGGTGCCGCTGCCGCAACGCCGCCGTTTCGTGTCCCGGGCGGAGTTCGCCGCGATGTCGCGCACCGCCCCGGCGATCGACGCGGATGCGTTCCGGGCCGACCAGGACGCCGCCGCCGATCAGGCCGGTAGCGCTTATGACCGGTGAGCCGGCGCGGCTCGGCCTGCTGGACACCAACATCATGATCCTGCGGAGCCGGATCGCTCCAGGGGAGCTTCCCGATGAGATGGCCATCAGCGCCGTCATGCTCGCCGAGCGTTCCGCCGGACCGCACGAGGTCCGCCCGGATACCGAACAGGGACGTCTACTTCGAGGCTGCGGAGCGGGCTCGCAGGCTGGATGTGCTGCAGCGGGCTGAGCACGAGTTCGACCCGATTCCCTTCGACGCGGACGTCGCCCGGACCCACGGCCGGGTGACAGCAGCCGTGATCGCGGCGGGCCGGAAGCCCCGCCGCCGGGCAGCGGATCTCATGATCGCCGCGACGCGATCGTCGCTGAACTGTCGTTGTACACGACAAATTCCGGCGATTTCGCGGTCCTGGATCACCTTGTCACGGTGATCCCCGTAACCAGGCCGGAAGTCCCAGGCGAACGCTAACCCGACCTATGAAGATGACGCCGTTCCTATGGTGCCGGGTCCGGGACAAGGAGAAACCTAGCGCAGCGTGCTGCCGAATAGTCCTGAGTAAATCAATATCAAGGCGGCGCTTGCGGCGCCGCCGGCCCGGCGTCAGCGCCGGGCTCTGCCGGGGAGCGGCCCGCCCGGCGCACGCCGGTCCGCGCTCTCGCAGGGCAGCGTGATCAGCAGGCCTATTCGCCAAGTCCGCTGGTGCGGTGCTACACGGGGAGCCTGTTCTGTTCGCTGCCCTCAGGCGGGGCGTCGGCTCGCCGATGGCCGTTCGACCCGTTGGCGGACGTTTGCGCGAGGGCCTCCTCCAGGCTCGTGAAGTTGGGGATCATGCGGTCGATGCACGTGATCGCGAGAATGCGCAAGACGGCAGCGGCGGGGATGACCAGCAGCAGCTCACCGCCTTGCGCCTGGGCGCGCTTGTGCACCGCGAGCAGGGCATGAAGCCCGGACGAATCACAAAACCGGGTCCGGGTCATGTCGGCCACGAGCGTCCCGTGCCCGTGCGCGGCCACCTCCAGCAGGGCCGACCGCAGCCCGTCGGCGTTGGTGATGTCGATCTCCTCAGGTGCGGCCACCACCGGCACGCCCCCGGCTACCTCAACTGGGAACCCGGCGCCGAGCATCTACGTCACCTCCTCGGCTGCCAGCGCGGCTCCCGCCGCGCTGGATACGACTGCTGCTGAGACCCGCGCTGCCATTGCTGCGCGTGGCTGGCGTGAGGCGGGCCGCATCTCCGGACCCGGGAAAGTCCCTGTCAACGTGCTGGTCATCGCTGCCCCTCTCCTGCAGCAGGCGTGACCCGGTCAGGGCACTACCAGGATCGGCGGCCGGCCCGGAACATGTCAATAGACACGCGAGAAAAATCTCGCGTGTTTTCTATAGTGCGACTGATCTCGCGAGTTATAATCGCGGAGCATGAGCGACCCTGACGAAAACGGCGGCGGCTGGACGCTCTTGACCGGGCACGGGCACGTGCTGGTGGAGATCGCCCGCAGCCCCACCGCCCGGATCCGGGACATCAGCGCCGTCGTCGGCCTCACCGAACGCACCGTCCAGGCCATCGTCGCCGACCTGGAGGACGCGGGCTACCTCACCCGCACCCGCACCGGGCGGCGCGTCCGGTACACCGTGAACCGCGACAGCCTGTTCCGGCACTCCGCCCAGGAAGGACACCGAGTCGGCCCGTTCCTGACCCTGCTCGCCGCAGCCGGGACCGACAGCACCACACCGGAGGCAGGCGACGGATGAGACCCGGCACCGGCAGTCGGCATGCGGGCGGAGTGTGGGTGCTCTCCCCCGAACCCGCCGCAGGAATATCTGTGACTCCCGGAACCTGTCAAGACCGTATGTGACCGCCGGGCAACCGCACCGGGACAGGTGCGCGGCTCATGTACACGCGAAGACGGCCTTGACCCAACCCGTCCGTCACCAGGTTCAGCAGCCAGGAACTGGAAGCTCAGACCCAGGCCGAGGCCGGTCGGCAGGCAGAAGCCCGAGACGATGTCGAGCCTGAGCTGTTACGCCGCAGCTTGAGCGCGCTCCCTAACGAGCCCGTTGATCAGATTGTCCATCAAGGCTACTGCCTGTGCCTCGCTGGCCACGAAGTGAACTCCTGAGCACTGGGCGGCGCGCCATGAACGCGTAGCCGTACACGTCGAACGCCCGGGCCTTGTCCTGGCCTTTGGCGCCGCCGAATGTGTCGACCGCTTCGCCGGTCACCACGTCGGTGAAGCCGCTGTCCTGCAGTATTTTCCGCCAACCCGCACGGGGCAGCCCGCCGGCTATTCAACCGGTCCACAGGTCAATGTCGCGCAGCGCCTCGGCTGGCACGGGGCGGCCGTTGGCGATGTCGGCGAACTGGAGTCGCCCGCTGGGGCGCAGCACGCGGAAGATCTCGGCGAACACCGCCTGCTTGTCGGCGCACAGGTTGATAACCCCGTTGGAGATCACCACATCTGCCCAGGCATCCTCCACCGGGAGGGCCTCGGCGAGCCCGTCGCGGAACTGGACGTACCCGAGGCCAAGCGCCCTGGCGGTCTGGCGGGACTTGGCGAGCATCTCGGCCGTCATGTCGATGCCGATCACCTGCCCGGCGGGGCCGACCTGGGCAGCGGCGACGAAGGAGTCGAACCCGCCGCCGGAGCCGACATCTACTACCTTTTCGCCCGACGACAGCCGCCGCAGCGAGAACGGGTTTGCCACGCCGGCGAAGGACTCCACGGCCTGGTCGGGCAGCGCGTCCACCTCGCTGGTCTCGTAGCCGAGGCGACGAGCTAGAGCCCGGCCGGTGTGGAAGTGGAAGCTGGCGCTGGGGTCAAGGGCCACGTCCCGGTACTTGCCGCGGACCTGCTCGCGCAGCGCGTCGGGGTCGACCGGCAGATCCTGTGCCATGATTCCTCGCCTTCCCCGGCCACGATGGGCAGGCCGGCTCGCTTTTCACTCCGGGTAGCCGCATGTCAGCCGCCGGGCCTGGCTCAGCTTCGTGATCCGGCGGGCTGCCTCGGCTCTGGACCCGAAGTCCAGCGTGGGCATGCCGCTCCGCATATACATCTCCACGGCCCGCGAATACGACAGGTTCAGGTCAAAGCATGAGCTTTTTCTTGAGCGGCATGAGCGGCGGTGAACCAGACTAGCCAGCGGCGGACCGGCCCTCGTGGTCGATGAAGTCCACGATGGAGACTTCGCTCAGGCCATGTCGGCGAAATGACTCGATCTCGGTCCGGTCAGCGGGCAGGGCATGGGCCGGGGTTCTCATGCTCGTCGCGAGCCTTGGCGATGACTAGCAGCCGGCCGCCGGGCGTGACCAGCCGGGGCGGAAGGGTGGTGAGGAACGGCTCGATGCCGCGGGGGTCGCGGATGGCCCGTGCCGTTGCCGGGAGGTCTGTGGTGAGCGCGGTGGCCAGGGGTTCTGTGCCGGGCTTTCGCGGCTGGGCGAGCAGTCAGCCGAGCGCGGCCGGGCCCGGCTGCGGCTGGACCAGCGGCGGGGAGGATGCGGGAGTGTCTGGTCTTCGAGATTTCCTCCCGGTGGCTGTCGAATCCGGGGGGCTGCGTTCGATAACACTGTGAATGCCGAGATACTGCCGTGGGAGGACGACATGAAGTACATCGCCTTGCTTTACGGTGAGCCGGACGCCGGTCCGGTGCCGGGGACGCCGGAGTTCATGGAGATGCTCGGCGAGTTCCAGTCCGCCACGGAGGCCATGGCGGACGCCGGGATCCTGGTCGACAGCAGCCCCCTGCAGCCGCCGCAGACCGCGACCACCGTCCGGGTCCGCGACGGTGAGACGCAGCTGAGTGACGGGCCGTTTGCCGAGATCAAAGAGCAGCTCGGCGGCTATTACATTCTGGACTGCGAGGATCTGGACGCCGCGCTGCGGTACGCGGCGATGATCCCGTCGGCTAAGTACGGGTCGGTCGAGGTGCGGCCGGTGATGGTGATGGGGCCGCACTGAGCGAGGACATCGAGCGGGCGCTGCGCGCCGCGTGGTGGCCCGCGGCGGCAGCGGTGGCCCGGCTCGCAGGTGACCTGTCGCTGGCAGAGGACTGCGCGCAAGAGGCGTGCGCGGCGGCCATGGAGAAATGGCCACGCGATGGCCTGCCGGCCAATCCCGGCGGTTGGGTCGTCGCGGTCGCACGGCGCCGCGCGCTGGACCACCTGCGCCGTGAGAGCGCCCGTGCGGGGAAGGAGCGCGACGCCATGCAGGAATGGGCCGCGTGTGGGCCGGACGGCGGCGCCGTCGCCGCCGCCGCCGCCGACGACGACCAGCTGGCGCTGCTGTTCGCGTGCTGCCACCCCGCGCTGGACCCGGCATCGCGGGTGACGCTCACCTTGCGTGTGGTGTGCGGGCTGCCGACGGCGTCCATTGCGCGGCTGCTGCTGCTGCCCGAGCCGGCTGTTGCTCAGCGGATCGTGCGGGCCAAGCGGAAGATTCGCGACGCGGGCATCCGGTTGCGTGTGCCCGATCCGGGCGAGCGGCCGGCCCGCCTGGCGTCGGTGCTGCGCGCCATCTACCTCACGTTCACCGAGGGACACTCGCCGCATGGCGCCAGCGCCGTCGTGCGGGATGACCTGTGCGAGGAGGCGCTGCGGCTCGCTGCCAGGCTGTACCGGCTGCTGCCGGATGAGCCCGAGGCCGCCGGGCTGCTCGCGCTCATCCTGCTCACCAGCGCCCGCGCCGCCGCACGGGCTGACGAGGACGGCGCGCTGGTCCTGCTCGCTGACCAGGACCGCAGCCGGTGGGACCGGGGCCGCCTGGATGAGGGGCGGTCGCTGGTCGAAGCGGTGCTGGCCCAGCGCCGTCCCGGCCCGTACCAGCTGCAGGCCGCCATCGCCGCCTGCCACGCCGACGCGGCGGCAGCCGCCGACACTGACTGGCGGCAGATCGCCGCGCTGTACAGTGAGCTGCTCCGGTTCGACCCGTCCCCGGTCATCGAGGCAAACCGCGCCATCGCCGTCGCGTACGCCGAGGGGCCGGCGGCTGGACTGGCAATCCTGGACACGCTCGCGGCCAGCTCCCGGCTCGCCCGCTGGCCCCAGCTGCACATCGCCCGCGCCGCGCTGCTCGCTCAGTGCGGCCGCCACGAGGATGCCGTCGCCGCATACCGCGACGCTCTCGCGCTCGAGCCAGCCGGCGCGGTCCGTCGGCACATCACCGGCCAGATAGCCGTGCTCGGCGCGGCATCGGCCCCGACCGAGGAGACCTGATGGACGTCGACGCCGCCCTGCAGTCCCAGATCCGCAACATCGAGACCACCTACGGCAAGTCCCTCGGCCACTGGTTCGCGGTCATCGACGCGTCGGGCCTGACCAAGCACAACCAGGTCGTGGCGATGCTCAAGGCTGACCACGGGCTTGCGCACGGCGCGGCGCACCGCGTCTCGCTGCTGGCCCGGCAACGCCATGACGTCGGCGCAGCCGCACCGCCGGACCCAACCGGGGTCCTCTATGCTGGCGCGAAGGCCGGACTCCGGCCGCTGCACGATGCCCTTCTCGGTGAGATCCGTGCGCTTGGCGCCTTCGACATCGCCCCTAAGCAGGGCTACCTGAGCCTTCGCCGCCGCAAGCAGTTCGCGATGATCCAGCCCAGCACCACCAGCCGGATCGACCTCGGGCTGATCCTGCTGGCCGCCACGCCAGCGACCGGCCGGCTGGAGCCCGCGGCCAAGTTCAACCCGCTATTCACTCATCGCGTCCGCATCACCGCAGCCACCGACCTTAACGACGAACTGCGCGGCTGGCTAGCCACCGCGTACGCGCTCGCCGGGTAGCCACCCGGCGGCACGGCCGCCATGTGCCCAGGGCGACAGGGGACCGCCGCGCAGACCGCGCAGTTCCTCCGCACGTGGAAGGACACCGGCTTTACGCGCTGTTCCACCTGATCGCGCTACGCGGGCCGCGCCGCGGGGAGGCCGCCGGTCTAGCGTGGAGCGGCCTGGACCTCGACGCCGGAACGCTGACGGTGCCGGGGCAGCTGCAGCAGCCCGGCGGACGCCCTGGTGCCTGTGACTATGCGACCCGCTGCCCCTGGAGCAGGCCGAGGCCAGCATGGTGGCCCTGGGTTGGATTCGCTCCGACGATCGCCTCATGTCCTCGTTCCGCGAGGCTAACCCCCTTCGATCAGCCGCTTTAGCGCTGCGATGTTGTCCGGCATCTCCTTGCGCGCCTCGCGGCGGACCATGAGCGGCACCAGGATCTTGCCGATGCCGTGGCCGGTGAAGTCGA
>Ga0070709_10001715_pt1 | contig 11916 bp, 14 predicted proteins | sample LARL51metaG_FD_65449 | JGI IMG/M metagenome (GOLD analysis project Ga0070709, IMG submission 65449) | Corn, switchgrass and miscanthus rhizosphere microbial communities from Kellogg Biological Station, Michigan, USA - LAR L5-1 metaG | ecosystem: Host-associated > Plants > Roots > Rhizosphere ...
TGAGTTTTCGTACACCTTCTCCAAGAATCCGTGGCCGAGCGAATTGTGCACTGTGAACGCTGCTCCGATAATGATCTTGGTCAGAGCCTCATCCTGCATCTAAAAGCCCTCCTGTTAATCTTGTAAATCCTGTCGATTCTTAGGCTGCTTCTGCCCGAGAGATGATTCGAAACATAGACAGGATTAACGGGATTTACATTGAACTGATCAGACTGCGCTATTGCCGTCAGCCACTCGATCCTGCATCTAAAGCCCTCCTGTGAATCCTGTGAATCCTGTCGATTCTTAGGCTGCTTCTGCCCGAGAGATGATTCGAAACATGGACAGGATTAACGGGATTTACATTGCTGCTCCGATAATGATCTTAGTCAGAGCCTCGTCCTGCATCTAAAGCCCTCCTGTGAATCCTGTCGATTCTTAGGCTGCTTCTGCCGAGAAAATCCTCTAGCGCTTTGAATAAACTTCGGCGCCCAGTTGAACAAACTCTCGTGATTTCTCCTCCATTCCTTCAGTCAGCGCTTGTTCCTCTTTGAGACCATGTTCCGCCGCGTACTCCCTAACCTCTTGCGTGATCTTCATCGAACAGAAGTGTGGACCGCACATCGAACAGAAGTGCGCGAGCTTCGCCCCTTCTTGCGGCAACGTCTCGTCGTGATACTCCTGAGCAAGCTCGGGATCGAGCGCGAGGTTGAACTGGTCTTCCCACCTGAACTCGAAGCGCGCCTTGGATAAAGCATTGTCCCAGTACTGAGCGCCAGGATGCCCTTTGGCCAGATCAGCCGCGTGCGCGGCGATCTTGTAAGCGATCACGCCGTCTTTGACGTCTTGCCGGTCCGGGAGTCCGAGATGCTCCTTCGGAGTCACGTAGCAGAGCATCGCAGTTCCAAACCACCCGATCATAGCTGCGCCAATTGCAGAAGTAATGTGATCGTAGCCCGGCGCCACGTCGGTCACCAGCGGTCCAAGCGTGTAAAACGGCGCCTCATTGCAGACCTCGAGCTGGCGATCGACGTTTTCTTTGATCAGGTGCATCGGCACGTGGCCGGGACCTTCGATCATCACCTGGCAATCCATCTCCCACGCAATCTTCGTCAGCTCGCCAAGCGTATCGAGTTCGGCAAATTGAGCTTCATCGTTTGCGTCGGCGATTGAACCGGGACGCAAGCCGTCGCCAAGGCTGAACGACACATCGTACGCGCGCATGATCTCGCAGATGTCGCGAAAGCGAGTGTACAGGAAGCTTTCTTCATGATGCGCGAGACACCACTTAGCCATGATTGACCCGCCTCGCGAGACTATTCCCGTCGTCCGTCTGGCGGTCATCGGTATGTAACGCAACAACACGCCAGCATGAATCGTGAAGTAGTCAACGCCTTGCTCGGCCTGTTCGATCAATGTGTCGCGATAGATTTCCCAGGTCAGTTCTTCGGCTTTGCCGTTGACCTTTTCAAGCGCCTGATAGATCGGCACCGTCCCGATCGGCACTGGCGAATTGCGAATGATCCATTCGCGCGTAGTGTGAATGTTTCGCCCGGTCGACAAGTCCATCACCGTGTCCGAACCCCACTTGATCGACCAGCGCATCTTCTCGACTTCTTCTTCGATTGAAGAAGCGACCGCCGAATTACCAATGTTAGCGTTGATCTTCACCAGGAAGTTGCGACCTATGATCATAGGCTCGCTCTCCGGATGATTGATGTTCGCCGGGATGATCGCCCGTCCCCGAGCCACCTCTTCTCTAACAAAGTCAGCGGTGATATGAGAAGGAAGCTTGGCGCCGAACGACTGCCCCGGGTGCTGGAAGCTCATCGAACTCCGGTCGGCGTTCTTTGAGGATTCGAATGCGAACGCACGGCCCATGTTCTCGCGAATCGCGATGAACTCCATCTCGGGAGTCACGATGCCGCGTTTTGCATAATGTATCTGCGAGACGGCCTGACCCGGCTTCGCTCGAAGCGGGCGGCGGCGAGCGCCGGGGAACGGCTCAAGGCGGGACTTGTTTTTGAGCAGGGCATACTCACGAGCGCCTTCCGTCAGGTAACCATCGTCCTGCGGAGCGACATCGCGGCCTTCGTACTCCTCGACATCCCCGCGTGAGATTATCCATTCGCGCCGGAGCGCAGGCAGTCCGTCGTGAACGCTGCAACTTGCTTCGGGATCGCCCCACGGTCCGCTGCTGTCGTAGATCCGCACAGGCGGGTTCAACTCAATCGAGCCATTCATTCCGCGCGTGACGTTCAGGTGCACTTCGCGCATCGGCACACGAATGTCCGAGTTACCTTCGACGTAGACCCTGGTTGAGTTGGGAAAGTGAAACCTACTCTCGGTATGTGGTTCTGAATCTTTTCGAGCTGTCATATTGTCTCCCTTCGACGGCATTACCCGTATCAGGTTCAAGGGGTCTCCCGATTGGGACTCTCAGCCCGCTGTTCAGCGAAGCTCCCCCGGAAAAGTTATGAGTGATGGGTGATGAGTGATCCGACACCGGATCGTTCTCACGCCCTAACATCAGCCTAACAAATCACGCGAACAGATCATCAACCGGCATCGACCAACCAGGCAATGCCCCTCCTGCGTCGGCGACTTGACCGCGATGAAACACTCCTGGGTTCTCAGGATCGTCGCAGAGATAGCAACTGATGACTTCGTCTACGAGCACGTCAACATCCCACACGACCTGTGTGCCCGCCGCGAAGTAGTCTGCGCGCTTCTCTGCCATCGCTTTCTCGGCGCGGCGTCCGTAGTCCCCCTCGCTTCTTACTTCTACGGCGAAAATTGGCGCGCCATCAAGAAACTTTCCGCCCGAGCGCGGCCCAACGTAAAACGCGGCATCGGGGCTGAACGATCTGCGATTCGGCAGATTGACGATGAAGCCAATGTTATCGCCGTAAGCGCGTCCCAATTTTGTCTGTCGCGCGTAGCTGCGTAAGCTCACGACAATTTCGAGCGCCGCACTACCGGGCATGTCTCCAGTCGGGCTCATAAGCACGAGTTCTCCGTTCACAATCTCGGCCTTACCGTCCTCACAGACGTGATAAAGGTCGTCGATTGTCGCTTCAGTTCGTGTGCTCATAGCATCCTGTGCCCAGGTCATCATCAGGCGCTGTGTCCCTATCTAATATCCCCCGATTATAGCGCAGTAACGCCATGCATTGCACCGGGCATTGCACTGGTGAGTCGAGGGCTACGCACGTTGACTCTCTCGTGTTGGCAAGTTGTTATAGAGAGGCGTCGCTATCACGACGATTGCAGCCGCGACCAGCGCGCCTGCGACAACATCGACGAAATAGTGATAACGCAGATACACAGTCGAAAGAACTATGCCGATACCGAACGGCAGTAGCCACCAGAAAGTGCAGCGGTGAAACTTACGAGCGTAGTAAAGCACCAGCAGAGTCAGTTCAGTGTGCCCGCTCGGGAAACAATCGCGAGTTATACCTTCCGCGCTATCGAGCATCCGGCGCACCGGCTGAAAAAACAAAAGCCCCGTGAGCGATGTTGTCTGTGCCTCCACTATCGATGGAAGAAAGCGCGGCCCAATAGCCGGAACCGCAATGTATCCTAGATACGATAGATAGAAACCCAACACGACTACGAATACCAAAAAGTGAAACTTATCAGGGTTATCTCTCTTCCACAGGACCACACCAAGAACGATCGGCAGAAAGTAGTAAGTCGAATATGTAAGCTGAAGCACTTCGGTCAGCGGCGGCCAGGTGAACCGCTCAAGCCATACCGTCGGATGCACTCCAAAGATTCGATGATCAATCGCGGCCAGCGCCGAGTCGAAGTCGCGCGGATGTATGCGTGGAATCAGATATGTCAGTTCCTTGTAAGTGAGACCCATCAGACCGACTGGATACCAGTCGTGAATGAAGGAAGCAACGGTGCGGTCGGAAGACGTGGAAAGACGACGGTCCCATCTCGCGATTAGGCATACGAGTGCGATGACCACCGCGTGTCCCGCGCAAAGCCATCCCCACGATTCTATCCTGTAGACGAAGACCAGAATCAGGATTGCGATGAGTCCAAGATAGGCAACAACAACTTTGTCGGCAGGATTTAGTTTCACAGATCCGTCGCCGAATCGCCCGGTCGCCCCTTCGCCCCTTCGCGTTTCCGCGTTCACAGCCAGCCCTCGCGTTTGTACCATGCGAGTGTCTCGCGCAAGCCGTCTTCGAGCGGCACTCGGGGTTCATATCCAAGCTCGCTCTTCGCGTGTTCGATTGAGCACGACCAGCACGTCTGGGAGAGGTCGGTCACTTTATCTCGATTAATCACCGGCGGCTTGCCTAATAGGGTGGCCCCCATCTCAGCGAGGTATGCGATCCCATACGCAACGGATTTGGGAATCGCGATTTCTCGCGCGCGTTTGTGCATCAGCGCCGCCATAAGATCCGCGACCGCGCGCATCGAATAATCGTCTTCGCTCGAAATGAAATAGGTGCGGCCAATCGAGCCTTCGCTTTCACCAGCGAGAATGATTCCTTCCACAAGATCGCGCACGTGAACCAGACTGACTCGCTTATCCCGGCGGCCGATCATCGGAAAGATTCCACCTTTCACTGCTTTGAAGAATTCAAAGATGCCGTAGTCCCGCGGACCGTAGACTGCGGGAGGCCGGACGATCGTGACGGGCAACAGATCGCGGGCGGCGCGAACAGCTTCTTCCGCCGCGAGCTTGCTGCGACCGTACGGGGTGATCGGCGCCGGAGCAGTGTTTTCGTCGACCGGTCTTCCGTCGCGGCCGGGACCGACCGCAGCAAGCGAGCTAATGTAAACAAACCTCTTTATTTGATCGCGTCGTTTTACGGCTTCGGCGAGTATTGCTTCAGTGCCCTGATGATTAGTTGTGAAGTAGTCTTCCGCGCGGCGCGCGAATGTGGTTCCGGCTACATGATAGACGGTGTCAACGCCCGCCAGCGCTTCATCCCAGTTTGTTGAATCGTCCAACCCACCGTAAGCAAAGTGGATCTTTGGATCTTTCAGATATCGAAGGTTGCTCGACTTTCGCGCGAGACATCGAACGATGTCGCCTCGTTCGATGAGCAGATCGACAAGATGGCTTCCTACAAAACCGGTTCCACCTGTAATAAAGATAGTGGGTTGATTGTCAGGCATCGTATCGCAATTCGCGAGTGATGATAGCAGAACGTCGGGCTGGGCGCAGCCTGGGAATCGCGAAGACATCCGCGGATGAGCTCAAAACGAAACATGCCGGGCCTAACCTTGTGGAACCTTTGGTTTGCTGAGGCGTGGTCTATGTTGAGATCCCCCCGCGATTCACAAGGAGGTTCCAATGACCGAAAGGATTACCATGCTCACTATCCATCTCTTTTCAGTCTTCGCGCTCGTTTTGCTGATATCGATCAACGCCGGCGCTCAGGATCGAGCGGTGATTGAAAAGGAGATCGGTGCGTTACGAGAGCAGCTGAAGCAGAAAGAGGACGAGTTGCTCGCGCCTTCGGCAGAAGATCGGGTCCGTTTTGCCCAGTTTCTCAGCCAGCGCGATACTGGAATCGCTCGATTGATGCCACGAGAGAAGTACCGCGACAAGTTGACCATCCGCGAAGGCGGCGCCTACTACTCGTTTACTCGGCAGAGCAACAGCTACGACCGTGATCCGCAAATCGGCCTAGACCAGGGAAGCCTCAACACCGGATTTGCGGGCGCCGATTTTGGGTTTCTTACGTCGCTGGGAGACGCGCCTTTAGAAGACGTCGGGCTCGCTTCACAAGCCGTTGCTTATCTAGCTGAGTTCGTCGCGCCCGCACCCGAGCCATCGGCGCGTGAGCAGCAACGCCGAACAGGTGCGGGGTTCATCGACGCGGGTCATACGTACAGGCGCTCTCTGCCCGCTGTGATCAATCACACGTACATTCTGCGCAGCATAAGCTATGATCGCTTTGATGTCCTGATTGCTTTCAGAGTGGTGCGCGAGGACACAGATGGCAGCCTGATTCTTCTCTGGAAGAAGCTGAAAGAATTCCCCACACCGTTCCTGATCCGCCAGCAAGCACAGCAATAAGGAACGCACAGAGTCATTTGCGCATCATCTGTTGGCCGCGTGGTGATCGAGATAATCGAGCAGCACGTTTGACATGACCTTCACGCCGACGACTATGCTCTCTTCATCTACGTCGAAATCCGCAGTGTGCCAGGCCGGCATCAGTCCCTTTGACTTGTTTGCCACTCCCAGGAAGAAAAAGAAGCCGGGAATGACTTTCTGATACAGCGAGAAATCTTCGGCGGGCATGAAAGGCTTCGGAGAGACGACGTTTGCGTCCCCGACGGTGCGACGAATCGTTGGCAGCGTTTCTTCGACAAGACGAGGATCGTTGTAGGTCACCGGATTGGGGCTATCGAATTGCAAATCGAAACTCGCGCCATAGCCTGAAGTCACACCCGCAAGCGTCTGCCTCATCATCTCCTGTGCTCGCGAACGGACTTCTTCGCTCATCGTTCTCATGGTTCCATCCATCTTCACTTCGCCGGCGATGATGTTGTGACGGTCCCCGCCATTTATTGTGCCGATGGTAATAACGAGCGGCTCGATCGGATCGATACGCCGGCTATGAATTGTCTGCAACGCAGTAACGCACTCGGCCGCAACAACGACCGCGTCGATGCCACCTTGGGGCTGTGCGCCGTGCGACTTCTTCCCTCGAATCGTTATGGTGAACCGATCCGAAGAAGCCATCGCCGGCCCAGAGTGATAAGCGATCTGGCCAACTTCGAAAGCGCCGGTGTGCAAGCCGAAGATCGCAGAAGGTCTTGGGTTCTCGAGCGCGCCCTCTTTGATCATCAACGCAGCGCCGCCCTCTTCACCCAAAGGCGCGCCTTCTTCGGCCGGCTGAAAAATGAACTTAATCGAGCCCGAGATTTGATCTCGCATCTTGCTCAAGACTTCCGCCACCCCAAGCTCGATTGTAGTGTGAACGTCGTGACCACAGGCGTGTTTCACACCCGGAACCAGCGACTTGTAAGGCACATCGATCGTCTCCTGGATCGGGAGCGCATCCATATCGGCTCGCACGGCGACGACTGGGCCTGGCTTTGAGCCTTTGAGCAACGCCACGACTCCGTACTTGCCGACACCGGTTTTTACTTCGTCGAGTCCAAATGCCCGGAGTCTTTCGGCTACGATTCGCGACGTCCGCTCTTCCCGATTGGATAGTTCCGGATGCATGTGAAAATCGCGACGCTGCTCGACGAGCTTCGCTCGCAGAGCTTCGGCGGCTTGAGCAATCTGCTGATCGCGGGCTGGCGACGGCTCTCGAACCGCAAACGAGACCTGTGTCAGCGCGAGTATGAATGCAACGGCTGCTACCAAATTATTTTTCATTAATGGACTCCAGGTTCTGGTGAGTGATCGTCACGATGGCGAGCGGAGAATATTGCTTTCTGCGCAAGGGGTCAAGTCCTCTGCGAAATGACCAAGGGATCGTGTCCGTCCGCAGAGCGAGCGGAAGCACGTAGCCGAGGCAAACTTAGGATTAGCGTAACGGCAGCATGGATATGCGTGTTTGGAGAGGGAATAGGATCGGTTTATTGAAGATCGAAAAAGAGCATCTCAGAAACTAAAATCGCTAACGCGGACCAAAGAGTGGGCCTGACTGGTCGTTCCAGCTAACATTCAACCACCACTATTCTATCCCTCAGCTACCGCGCCGTGAATGCCTGGTGCATCTTGGGTAGCGCTTTACTTCAACTGTTGCCCAAATGCAGAATGACATCGCAGATCGACTTATTATTCGAGGTGAAGACCAATGATCGAAGTCATATTGAAGAGGTTCGAGAACCCCGATGAAGTGCGCGTGTTCGAGAAAGGAAGATTTGAGATCATCAACATCGGCGGCATGACAATAGGCAAGGCAACATACGAACCGGGGTGGAAGTGGTCGCAGCACGTAAGCCCCACAGCGGGAACCGCATTCTGTGAAGTGGCGCACATCGGGATGGTAATCTCCGGCATAGCGACGGCCGCAATCAAAGACGGAGCGGTACACGTGCTTGAGCCCGGGACCGTATTCTATATCCCGCCGGTTTCGCACGACAGTTGGGTGATAGGCGACGAGCCGTATGTGTCTCTGCATTTTCTGGGCGCGGAACAGTACACGAAATTAGCTGACGGCTAATCTTCGGGGTCTTTGCGTGGACGACTGGTTTCGCGCAAAGACGCAAACTTCCGCAAAGAGCGCAAAGATTCGCGAAGCCGCAAAGCGCCTCGCTTGCTAGCGAAATTCCTCCGATATATAGTAGCGCCCTCCCAAAAATGAAGTTGCATAAAGATCACCCGGTGTCTCGGAGAGCATATGGAGAGTAGTTCGAATGTAGCTTCGGAGGCGAGCGCAAGAGACCGGCTCAACAACTGGATTGCCATTTCGGTGGCTCTGCTTGCGGCGTTCATGGCGGTTACCAAGGTTAAAGACGACAATATCGTTCAAGCCATGTTGCAAGCTAAATCTGATGCAGTTGATACCTGGTCGGAATATCAGTCGAAACGAATAAAACATCATCTTACGGAGCTGGGCCGTGATCAAGCGATAGCTCTAGGCGCAATAAATCCGCAGGCGGCGGCGCAATTGAATGAGCAGTCTAAGCGCTATGAATCTGAAATAGCCCGCTACCAGGACGAAGAAACCGAGCTGCAGAATAAGGCTAAAGCATTCGAAGCGCAGTACGATGCTCTGAATTATCGAGACGATCAATTTGACCTTTCCGACGCGTTCCTATCAGTGTCGCTTGCGATGTTAGCCGTGACGGCGCTAACAAGAAAGAAGGGGTTGCTATTGGTGTCGCTGATTTTTGGGGGGTTCGGTGTGCTTATGGGACTCGGCGGGTTAATAGGATGGAAACTACATCCTGACTGGCTCACTAAGCTGCTATCATAAGATTCCAGCGTAGAATATCTGCTGCCTCTTTCGAGGTGTTCCGAGTGAAGCAATAGAAGGGCAGCCTCCAGATGTCAATCAGATCTTCTCTGCGTTTTTTTTGCGGACCTTTGCGTCTTTGCGTGAATGAATGGTTTCGCGGAAAGACGCGAGGGTCCGCAAGGACTTAAAGGTCATTTCACGGCAACTATCGACCATCGTAATTCGTTAATCCCGCCAGTGCCCAATTCTATTCTGAGATTCCAAACTTCAGGTGGCGACGATTATTTGCAAGGACATTAGGCTAGGCTTCCTTGCTTTCGTCTGCCTGGTGACCCTTCAATCAGGTTGTCACCACCAGCGAAGAGATGACCCTCCTTTTAGGCCTGCCGCCGAAGCTCGTTGGCATGACGCGCATAGATACTTCTCACAGCGCAGGACCGAAGAGGGCTGCGAAGCCTTACGGCAAACCATATTGCTCCAGCCGGAACATCCTTATGCTTATGGTGATATTCTTTTCTATTGTAAGAAGGAGAAGCAGTACGATCTTGGGCTTTCCGTCTTCCAAGATGCTGCAAAGGCGAATGCTGATAACGAAGTAGCTTGGAGTGCCCTGGCGTATGTCCTTATCGAAATGCATCGCTGGACTGATGCGATAGAAGCCTACAAAGAACTTGTCAGATTCAAGCCCGACAATTGTGAAATCCATTACACACTGGGAGCGCTGTACCTGGAGGTTGGGGATAAAGAGGGGGCGTTCGGCGAGTATGAAGAATTGATAGATCTGAAGATATGGAGCTGGCCTTACTCATTTGAGAGACATCTATATGATAGACGGGCAAAGCAATTGCTGGAGTGCATCGAGACAGGCAAAATCGTCCTGATCAGATCCGGAGGTTGCTCTCCTGATTGGTATGACTGAAGGTCTGTGGAGCTTGAATGTCGCTTTGTGAACGAGAATACATGAACTATAACGTATTGCTGAACATCGCCATCGAAGAAGCGCGATTGGGTTTGTCTGAGGGAGGAATCCCGATTGGAGCAGCCCTATTTGACGAAGCGGGAAATCTTCTCGGCAAAGGTCACAACCGGCGGGTTCAGGATGATGATCCATCGATGCATGGTGAAACAGACGCTTTTCGACGAGCAGGGCGTCAACGAAATTATCAGGATAAAATCATGGTCACAACGCTCGCGCCCTGTTGGTATTGCAGCGGCCTCATACGACAATTCAAAATCGGTACGGTGGTCGTCGGCGAGTCGAAGACATTTCAGGGAGGGATCGACTGGCTGAGAGCCAACGGCGTAGAGATCATAGACCTGGAATCAGATGTGTGTGTGGAACTGTTGTCGGCATACATCAGCGAGAACCCCGAAGTCTGGAATGAAGACATCGGAGAAAACGACCCTGACGCCACCCTGTGAACCTGCCGCCCAGGCGACTCAGACTCAAGGATAGGAGCTAATCGATGGACGACGCCTTACGAGTTGTTATCGAGATGAACGAGACCATATGGGGCCGCTTTAAGAACGCGCTCGAGGATCTCAGTGAAGAAGAGATACACTGGCGGTTTCTCCCGCAAGCTAATACGATCAACGTCATCGTCAGACACCTTCGGATCGAGGCGCAGTGGCATCTCGACAGTTTGGAACGTGGCGATCCTATGCCTACGATAGCGGTGGCCGGGCCCCGAGAGGCAATCGACGCTGTTCCGTCGGATTTCGAAGAGAACTTCAAGAAGTTGGAGGAGATCTATAGCTGTTTTGTGGAGATTCTTCGAGCGGCGACGTTGTCGACATTGCAGCAACGAACGGCGGTTGCTTACGGCGAAGAGACTGGGCCAACCTATCGGCTGGCGTATCACCAGGCTACACATATGGCGACGCACCTTGGTCAGATCCGAACGATTCGCAATCTGTACCGGAAGACGCGCGGAGAGCCGGCGCGATTCTTTCCGGAGAACCCCACGTATCCGAACTAGCGGCGGGCCATCCTACGCGATTAAGAGTCCCTGGATCCGTGTCTATACTGAAGGATCCTCACCTTTTCCAATGTGACTAATCCCTCGCCGACCATCTCATCGATCACCGGCAACAGCGCTTCTATCTTGTCAGCGCTGTCGACAATCTCAATGATGATCGGCAGGTCTTCCGAGAGCCTCAGAATCTTCGCGGTGTGAATTCGGCTGGCGGCGCCGAAGCCCATCAATCCTCTCAGCATCGTCGCGCCGGCAATTCCCATCTCGCGAGCCTTGAGCACAATTGCTTCGTAGAGTGGTTTGCCGTGCCAGCGGTCCGATTCGCCGATAAAAATGCGCAGGAGCTGGCCATCTTCGGAGATCTTCATAGTCCCTCCCAATCTGAGGCTATAACAGTTGGGCGATGCGGATGCCTGCCCAAACCGCCGCGAGTCCAAGTAATACACTTGCTGATGCGTTAACGGCGCCTCGCCATATCTCTCCGTCGCGAAGCAGCTCGTAGGTCTCGAACGAAAAACTCGAGAACGTAGTGTATCCGCCGATAATTCCGGTCAGCACGGTAATGCGAACGGTCGGAGATACCAATAGGCGTGTGTCGAATAACTCAGCGAGGAGTCCGATCGCGAAACTACCCGAGATGTTGATCACCAGATTGGCGTATGGGAAGGTCGGTTGTCTGATCATTGAGTAGATCAAGGTTGAAAGTGAATAGCGAAGCCCCGTCCCGAAGGCTCCGCCTGCGAGCACGGCCAGGTATTTAACCACGTGATTCCTTCCCGGTGGGCGAATGACGCACAAAGAAAACTCCTATCTCGCCTCGCCTGCATCGTAAGCTAAGTAGGAGTCATTGACTGCGCGTGGCAGTTGTTAAGGGCGGACTCCACCGCCGCAGGATGGTAGCCTAGCAATGAGTTCTGAACAGGTCAACATGTGCGGTAGTAGGGTGTCGCTAGCACATGATATGTCCGCCGTAGTAGCACACGATATGTCCGCTTTCAGCAGAGTAAGGTAGAACGTCAGCTAAAGTGGCTGAATGAAGGTTTACCGACAAACTGGAGTGGAGA
>Ga0070709_10001716_pt1 | contig 11914 bp, 11 predicted proteins | sample LARL51metaG_FD_65449 | JGI IMG/M metagenome (GOLD analysis project Ga0070709, IMG submission 65449) | Corn, switchgrass and miscanthus rhizosphere microbial communities from Kellogg Biological Station, Michigan, USA - LAR L5-1 metaG | ecosystem: Host-associated > Plants > Roots > Rhizosphere ...
GGTGAACGTGTGGGGTGGGGGAGGGTTGGTCGTTCCCTTGCTGCTGCACGCGTAGACCAGGGCCCCGGCACCGGCGAGCCCGAGGGAGAATGCGAGCGGACGAAGGAGAGCCATGACGGATGACCTCGAAGGAAGGATGTCCGCCGTATTCTACCTCGACTGGAAGCGGACGCCTTGACGTTTGAGTTAGGGAACCGCAAGGTCCCGGTGCCCGCGAAACCAACGCGGAACCTCGTTACACCGTATGTGCAGCATCCATCTCATTTGGAGGATTGGACCGTGAAACGCCTTACCAGGTGGGCAGCCCTGGTCGTCGCCGGCCTCTGGGCCGGCTCGACACTCCGGGCGCAGGACCTGACCGTGGATACCGCGGGGGCCGGCGCGCTGATCGAGCAGGGCATGCACCATTCCGAAGCCATGCAGAATCTCGAGCATCTCACCGACATCATCGGCCCCCGCCTGACCGGTTCCCCCGCCGCCCGCGCAGCCAACGACTGGACCATGCAGCGCTTCAAGGACTACGGGCTCGATGCCCATCTCGAGTCCTGGGAGTTCGGTGGGACGTGGTCGCGGGGACCCATGTGGATGCGGATGACCTCCCCCCGCCGCCATGACGTGATCGCGGCGAGCTGGGCCTGGACCGTCGGCACCGGCGGCAAGACCGTGTCCGGACCAGTCGTGCTCATCAACGCGAACAACGAAGACTCCCTGAACGCGAACAAGGGCAAGGTCCGCGGCGCCTGGCTCATGCTGCGCGAGCCGGCGAACGTGTGGAACAATGACGGCCCCCCGATGACGGCGGCGGATTCGGAAGCCCAGCGGGCGCGGTTCCGCAACGGCGGCCAACGCCCGCAGCTCGACTCGGCGGCCCGCGCCAAGGCCGCTCAGTTCCGCGTCGACCTTCCTTATATGCTGCGGAACCTGGGCGCCAAGGGCATTCTGATCGACGGCGCCAAAGAGCAGACGCTCCTCACTATGAGCGGCTCCCCCAACGCCCCGCTCCCCTTGCCGCAGGTGGCCATTGCGCACGAGGACTACACCCTCTTCGACCGCCTCATCAAGCAGGGGATCACGCCGCGCATCGAGGCCAACATTCAGAGCACCATGTCCCTGAAGCCGGTTCCCCAGTGGAATACCATCGGCGAGATCAAGGGCACCGAGCATCCGGGGCAGGTCGTGATTGTCGGAGGTCACCTCGACTCGTGGGACCTCGGCACCGGAGCCACGGATAACGGCACCGGGTCCATCGCCACGCTCGAGGCGGCCCGCATCATCGCACAGTCGGGCGTGAAGCCCAAGCGCACCATCCGCTTCGTGCTCTTCACGGGCGAAGAGGAAGGGCTACTGGGCTCCCAGGCGTACGCGAAGGCGCACGCCGGCGAAGCCGACTCGATCCAGGCGGTGATCGTGCTGGACAACGGCGTCGGTGCCGTCACCGGCCAGGCCCTGCAGGGACGGCCCGAGCTGGCCGACTTGTGGAAGGCCATCCTGGGGCCGGTGGCCTCATTGAACGCCGACTCCGTGCGTGACGCGAACAAGGGTGGCACCGACCACCTCTCGTTCCTCGCCTACGGCGTGCCCGGATTCAACTTCGACCAGCTGACCCGGGGCTACAACCACACGCACCACTCGCAGTCGGATACGTACGACAAGGCGATTCCGTGGGACCTCTCGCAGGCGTCCACGGTGATGGCGGTGTCGGCGGTGGAGCTGGCCAACCTGCCGGGAATGATTCCGCGCGGGAAGAAGGTGGAAGTACAGAACTTCTCCGGACCCAAGCCCAGCCCAGCGGTGGTGCATCCGGCGCCGGTGACCGGCAAGAAGTAGCGGGGTCTGCGGTCAGGCCTCCGCGAGGAGCGCCGCGAGGTTGAGTGGCCGCGTGTGCATCGTGAGGGAACCATCCTCGGCACGCGGCCATTCTTCTTTGGGCCGGTCCCGGTAGAGCTCCACGCCGTTGCCGTCGGGATCACGGAGATAGATCGCTTCGCTCACGCCGTGGTCGGAGGCACCCTCGAGCGGAATACCATGGTCGAGGACGCTCTTCAGCGTCTGGGCCAGCGCCTTCCGGTCCGGATAGAGGATGGCGAAGTGGTACAGCCCGGTGGTGCCGGGGGCCGGTGCTGGGGCGCCCTCCCCCGCCCAGGTATTGAGGGCGATGTGGTGATGGTACCCGCCCGCCGACATGAACACGGCCTCGCGGCCGTACCGGGTGGTGACCTCGAAGCCCAGCACGTCGCGGTAGAACGCGAGTGCGCGGTCGAGGTTGGCCACGGTCAGGTGGACGTGGCCGATGCGGGTCTGCGGATGGGCGGTCATTCTGTACTAGTAACAATGGAGGGTTCCGCAGGACGCGCTTTGCCGCAACCCCGGGCTTTCGCCCGGGGTGAGGGAACCCGCTCGTTGTGGCATCCGTGAGAGGCCGCCGGGGTTAAATTCCACGACCTATGAACGCGATCCCCAAGATTCCGACTCCGGTCAATGAACCGGTGCTCTCGTATGCCCCCGGCACGCCCGAGCGCGCCACCCTGAAGAAGGCGCTGGCCGAGCTGAGCGGGCAGACCATGGACATTCCGCTCATCATCGGTGGCAAGGAAGTCCGGACCGCCAAGTGCATCCAGGTGGTCGCCCCACACCGGCACAAGCAGGTGCTGGCGAACGTGCACCAGGCGGGACCCGCCGAGGTGCAGGCCGCGATCAAGGCGGCGCGCGACGCGTGGCAGGATTGGTCCCGCTGGAGTCTCGCGGACCGATCGGCGGTGTTTCTCAAGGCGGCCGATCTCCTCGCGGGTTCGCGCCGGGCGTTCGCCAATGCGACGACCATGCTGGGGCAGAGCAAGACGGCCCACCAGGCCGAGATCGACGCGGCCTGCGAGCTGATCGATTTCTTCCGCTACAACGTCCATTACGCCGAGCGGATCATCTCGGAGCAGCCGACGTCGCCGGCGGGGACGTGGAACCGGCTCGACCACCGGCCCCTCGAAGGATTCGTGTACGCCATTACGCCGTTCAACTTCACCTCGATCGGCGGCAATCTCCCCACGTCCCCGGCCATCATGGGGAACACGGTGGTCTGGAAGCCGGCCGCCACCGCCGCGCTTTCCAACTACGCGATCATGAAGATCCTGCTCGAGGCGGGTCTGCCGCCGGGCGTGATCAACTTCCTGCCGGGCCCCTCGGGGCAGATCTCGGATCTGCTGCTCGCCGACCGCCACCTGGGGGGCATCCACTTCACCGGCTCGACCGAAGTGTTCCAGATGCTCTGGAAGCGGGTGTCCGACAACCTGCCGAACTATGCGGACTATCCGCGCCTGGTGGGGGAGACGGGCGGCAAGGACTTCGTGCTGGCGCACGCCAGTGCCGACCCCGATGCGCTGGCGGCCGGACTGGTGCGCGGGGCGTTCGAGTACCAGGGACAGAAATGCAGCGCGGCGTCCCGCGCCTACGTGCCGGACAACCTGTGGCCGCACGTGAAGGACCGGATGGGTGCCATGCTCTCATCCATGAAGATGGGAGACCCGGCCGACTTTTCGAACTTCGTCGGCGCCGTGATCGATCGGAAAGCGTTCGACAAGATCAAGGGCTACATCGAGGGCGCGCGGAAGGGGAACGGTGCCCGGGTGCTGTTCGGCGGCGAGTGCGACGATCGTGAGGGCTACTTCGTGCGACCCACCGTCCTGCAGGCCGAGGATCCCCGGTATCAGACGATGTGCGAGGAAATTTTCGGACCGGTGCTGACGCTGCACGTCTACCCGGCCGCGAAGTGGAAGGAGACGCTCACCCTGGTCGATGGCACGTCACCGTACGCGCTCACCGGTGCCGTCTTTGCGCAGGACCGCGGCGCGGTGCGGGAGGCGGAAACGGCGCTCCGGTACGCGGCCGGCAATTTCTACATCAACGACAAGCCGACGGGCGCCGTCGTGGGGCAGCAGCCGTTCGGAGGGGCGCGCGCGTCAGGCACGAACGACAAAGCGGGATCCCTGCTCAACCTCGTGCGCTGGGTTTCTCCCCGGGCCATCAAGGAGAACTTTGTCCCGCCCAAGGACTATCCGTATCCCTTCATGCAGGAGTCCTGAGCCGGATGGAGAAAGCGAAGCGCCCTCGGGGAAACCCATCCCCGAGGGCGCTGATGTTTCTCGCCAGGGCGTTGCTTAAAGGGTGACTACTTCTGCGGAGGCAGGATCTTGAACATCCCCGTGCCGCAGACGGGGCACACGCCCTTCATCGCGGGACGGCCGTTCGCCATCTTCACCTGCTGCGCATTCGAGATCTGCCGCTTGGCCTTGCACTTCACACAATAGCCTTCGTCCGCGGCCATCGGAGTCTTTCCACCCTTCGCCATTGATGCTTCCCTCCGTTGGGAGTCGGGGGTTCAGTAGCCGGGAAACCAGCACCCTGTGGGGGGTGTCCCGTTCGGGTGCAACATAATACCGTCGGGTTCCGCCGTGGGAGCCGCGGCAAAGGACGTTCTGACACTGTTGCTGGAACGCGACGGCCCCGAGCAGGGTATCTTTGCACGGCAATTCACGATGCGACCCCTTCATTATTCTGCCCTTTTGGCCTTCACCGCCGCCGCTTGCGCGACGGAACGCGGGCCGTTGACCAACCGGATGGCGCAGTCCGAGACCCGGTATCTCGCGCGCGCCGCCCGGCAACCGGTCAGCTGGCAGGCCTGGGGCCGGGACGCGTTCACGCTCGCCGCCCGCCTCGACCGGCCCATCCTCCTCTATGTGGGCGCCGACGACTGCCGATGGTGCGTGGTGATGGACCGCGAGGCGTACGCCGACAAGGAGCTGGGAGCGATGATCGACTCGCTCTTCGTTCCGGTGCGCGTGGACCGCGACGAGCGTCCCGACGTGGCCCGGCGGTACGAAGCCGAAGTGGGAGTGATCGCCGGCCTGCAGGGTGTGCCGCTCACGATGGTGCTGACGCCCGACGGCGCGGCCTTCTTCGGCGGCACGTACTTCACTCCCGACGACCCCGTCACGGGCCGGGGGCTGAAGCAGATCCTGCCCGCGCTCGCCCGCTCGTATCATGCCGACCGCAACGCGGTGGTCCAGCGCGCCGCGCTCGTGCGTCAGGTGGCGTCAAACCGCGGGAACACGCGCGGCGTCATCCACGCGCAGGCGGTGGACTCCGGGGTACGGGCCGTACGGACCGCACTCGCGCGTCCGGACGGCGCCCAGGGGTTCGTCGCCACCCAGGCGATCGGGCTCCTGCTCTCCGAGTACGGATCGCGTGGCGACACGGCCTCACTGCAGGTCGGGCGGCGGGCGCTGGACGCGATGCTCGACTCCGGTGCGGTGGGCGGGGACGGCACGCTGGATGATCCACCGGTCACTATCCGCGCAGGACTGGCCCGGGACCTCGCGCTGGCCTGGGTCCTCACCGCCGACACCCGCTACCAGACCGCGGCACGCCGCGAGACCCGGATCCTGGCTCACCAGCTCCTGGAGCCCACCGACCACACCGTGTTCACCGATCGCGAAGCGTATGCCATCGGATCCCTGCTCGAGGCCGCGAGCGCGGTGGGGGACACGGGCGGGCAGGCCGACGCGCGCGCCGCCCTGGACGCGCTCCTCAAGCAGGTCTACGCCTCGGGGTATGGCGTGCGCCACACGCTCGTGGGATCGGTGGACGGACTGCTGCAGGACCAGCTCCAGGTGGCGGTGGCCAGTCTCAACGCGTACGAGGCGACCGGCACGGCCCGCTATCTTCAGGTCGCCAAGGATCTGGCCGCCGTCATGGAGCACGGCTACGGTGACCCCCTGGGCGGCTTCTATGACGCCACCGCGGAGTCCGCGCCGATTCCGGCGCTCGCCGACCGGACCGAGAGCGCACTCGACGATCTCCTGCCGGCCGCCAACCCGTGGGCGGCGAGCTTCCTGCTCCGGCTCTCGGATGTCACGGGAGACTCGCGGCTCCGCCGGCGGGCGCAGGCTACACTGGAAGCCGTCGCCGGCGCCGTGTCGGGCTCCGGTCCACGGGCCTCCGGCTACCTGACGGCGGCGCGCCAGATCCTGGCTCCTCAGGTCGCCGTTCCAACTCGATAGTTCGCCCCGCATATTCGTCGCCGGGCTCTTGGGGCGACGGCGGGCGTCTCAGAACGCCACGTTTCTCCACGTCGGGGCTCCGGGCCGTGACTCCCCCCTCTGTACCGAGGTCTGATTGACGGCAGGCGAAGGGTCCGATGCCGAGGTCATCGCCCGGGTCCTTTCGGGCGACGCCGAGGCGTTCGGCGAGCTCATCACCCGGTACGAGGGCGGCCTCCTGCGGTTTGCGACCCGGATGCTGGGGTCGCGGGACGCGGCGGCGGATGCAGTGGCGGAAGGGCTGGTCCGTGCCTACCGGCATCTCGCGAGCTGTCGCGACCCGGCGCACTTCCGGACTTGGGTGTTCCGGATCGTGGCGAACCGGTGCAAGAGTCACCTGGCCCGCCGGCCGGTCGGGGACGTGTCGCTGGACGACGCGCCGCCGGTGGCCGCTCCCGAGAACGCCGAGGCCGCGTTCGAGCGGAACGACCAACTGGAGCGGCTGGAGCGGGCGCTGGCGATGTTGGCGCCGGAGAAGCGCGAGGCGTTCGTCCTCAAGCACCTGGACGGGATGAGTTACGAAGAGATGTCGGCCGTAACGGGCGAGCGGATTCCCACCTTGAAGATGCGGGTGCACCGCGCGCGGGAGGCCCTGCTGGCCGCCCTGAAGGAGTCCTGATGAGCCAAGAGCTGGATCCCCGGATTCACCGGGCGCTGGACGGCGAGCTGGACCGGGCGGCCCTGACCCCCGACGAGCGCGCGCTGGTCGAGCGGCTCGATGCCGCCGCCCGGGCGCTGTCCGGTGTCCCGGCGGTGCCGGGTTTTGCGCAGCGGGTCATGGGAATCATTCGCCGGCCCCTCCGCTCTCCGGTGGAGCGTTTCCGTCAGTGGCTGACGGCACGCCACCCCGTGACCGTCTCCCTGCGCCCGGTCTACAGCGTGATCATCGCCGTACTGCTGGTCGCCCTGCTGTGGCGCGGGCCCGGATCGGGTCCCCTCCCGCTCCTGGGCGAACATGAAGGCGTGGCCCAGTTCGTCGCGCGGTTCCCCGAGGCGCATTCGGTGGCCGTCGTCGGCGCGTTCAACGACTGGCGACCGGAGGCCACGCCGCTCTCCGACGACGATCATGACGGGGTCTGGGACGCGCGGGTGATCCTCCCCGCGGGTTCGCACGAATACATGTTCGTGGTGGACGGGGAGCGCTGGGTGTCCGACCCGATGGCGGGCCGGTACGTGGATGACGGGTTCGGGCGCCAGAACGCCGTGATGGAAGTGCGGCCGGTGCGGTCCGAATGACACCGGCCCTCTTTCTCTTTTTCCTGCTGCTCCCCCAGCAGAACGACGGGGCGAGACTGGCGGGCCACGTGCCGCAGGCGGCCCTGGCCGGTGTGCACGCCATCATCGCGCGGGCCGAGCAGGACAGTCTCCCGACGGAGCCGCTGGTGGAGAAGGCGCTGGAGGGGGGCGCCAAGGGCGCGCCCCCGGAGATGATCGTCACTGCGGTCGGGGCCGAGGCCGCGCGTCTGGGGACGGCGCGGGACCTCCTGCGCACCGCGGGGGCCCCGGGGCCGTACCGCACGTCGGAAATCCAGTCGGTCTCCCTGGCGCTGGCGCGCGGGCTCCCGGAGCGGATCGTCTCCAAGGTGCTGAGCGCGGTCCGCGACACGGCGCCCGGATTTGCGCTGCACGCGGTGGCCGATCTGTCGGCCCACGGCTTCGGTGAGGATTCGTCCGCGGCGCTGATCGTCGCGGCCCTGCGGATGGGACTCACGGGCCACCGGCTGCTGGATGTGGCGGCCGCCGCGGACCGCGAGGTTCAGCGGGGGAGTACCCGGATGCAGGCGCTGGCGAAGGTCCGCGGCATTCTGCCGGCGATCCCTCCGCAACCGATGCCGCCCGGTGCGATGCTGGGGGCCACCCGTCCGAAGAAGGGCGGGGGGTAAGGCTCAGCTCGTGTAGTCGGCGTTGATCCGGACGTACTCCGGGGACAGATCGCAGGTCCACACCACCGCCTCCGCGCGACCCATTCCGAGGTCGATGCGGAGGCGAATGCTTTGTCCCTGAAAGATGGTGCGGGCCCGGGCCAGATCGGGATTCGCCGTCCCGCCCCCACGTGCCAGCTCCAGCCAGCCGGCCTCATCTTCGGCGTGCAGCGCCAGCTTCTCCGGTGCGAAGGGCACGCCGGCCGAGCCGGCGGCCGCCAGGATCCGGCCCCAGTTGGGATCGGCGCCGAAGATGGCGGTCTTGACCAGCGCCGAGCGTGCGATGGCCCGGCCTACATCGCGGGCGGCCCCTTCGTTCATGGCGCCCCGGACCTGGATCTCGACGAGTTTGGTGGCACCTTCGCCGTCCACCACGATCGCGAGCGCCAGCGTTCGGGCCACGAGCTGCACCGCGTCTTCAAAGCGCCGCAGCAACCCGGGGTCGCGGGCCGGGTCCAGCCCCGAGACCCCGTTCGCCAGGATCAGCACCGTGTCGTTGGTGCTGGTGTCGCCGTCCACGGAGATGGCGTTGAAGGAGCGGTCGGCGACCCGCCGGAGGATGGGCGTCAGCGTGGCGGCGTCGACCTTGGCATCAGTGGTCAGGACGCCGAGGAGCGTCGCCATGTCGGGGTGAATCATCCCGGCCCCTTTGGCGATGCCGCCGACCGTGATGGGCCCCCCCGGCGTCTCGATCCGCGCCGCACAATGCTTGGCGCGGGTGTCCGTGGTCATGATGGCGCGCGCCGCCTCGACCCCGCCGGAGGGCGTGAGCCGCCCGGCCGCCTCCTGAAGGCCCCGGGACACCTGGTCCACGGGCAACGGGACGCCGATGACGCCGGTCGAGAGCACCAAGGCGCTCCGCGGTGGCAGTCCGGCAGCCTGCTCGGCGGCCTGGGCCATGGCCTTCGCGGCTTCCAGGCCCGCGGCCCCGGTGCAGGCATTTGCGACCCGGGCGTTCATCGCGACGGCGCGAATGCGGCCGGGGCGCTCGGCCAGGAGCGCTTCATCGTAGAGGACCGGGGCGGCGCGCACCGCGTTCCGGGTGAAGACACCGGCGGTGGCGCAGAAGGTCGCGCTGACCAGGAGGGCGACGTCTGTCGCACCGCCCGCTTTGAGTCCGGCGTGTGCCGCGGCAGCGGTGAAGCCGGGCGGGGTGGTGACGGAACCTTCGGGGAGAAGTTCGGGATCGTTCGACATGGTCGGTCAAGATACGAAGGGTCAAGCGCTTGTGTAACGGCACGGGGTTTCGTATGATAGCGCAACCATCCCGGGGGTTCCGTTCGATGTCGGAACAGTTCCTCAGCTCCGACGAATACGACGAACGTGCTCATCAGCTCTACAATGAAGGACAATACGACGAAGCCGTAGACGTGCTTCGCGAGGGGCTGTCCCTCTATCCCCACTCGGTAGAGCTCCATGTGGGCATGGGGTACGCCCGTCTCGCGCGCGAGGAATACGTCTGGGCCCGGCGGTCCTTCGAAGAGGCGGTGGGCCTGGACGCGGACCACGAAGACGCGCTGGCCGGATTGGGGGAAGTGCTCCTCAAGTTCGGCGAGCGCGACGCGGCCACCGCGTGTTTCGACCGTATTCTCGAGCTCGGCTTCCGGGACGATCACGACCTCATGCTGCAAATCGGCCGCGCGCTGTTCCGCGAGGGCGTGCTGGAGCAGGCCCGCCGCTATTTCGAAGTGGCCATCACCGGTCACCCTGACTCCGCCGATGCCGCGGCCTGCGTGGGCTACGCCGCGCACCGCCTCACCGACGAGGGCGGGGCCCTCCATTGGCTGCGGCGGGCGCTCGAGCTGGACCCGTCTCACGGCGAGGCCCGGATCTATCTCGCCAATCTCCTCTACGACCGGGGCGAGTACGAGGCGGCGCTCTTTCATCTGGAGCGGACCGAGCCGGAGGATCATTTCGACGGCCTCGCCATCTGGCGGCTCATCGAGCTGAAGCGAAGCGTCTACCGCCTGCCCGAAGACGATCCGGAGCTGGTGCCCTGGCATGGCCGGTTGAACGACCTCTCCGGGGAGGCCGATCCCGAAGAGCTCCTTCTGGCAGAGATCGAGGCATTGGGGTCGGACGGGCAGGTGCGCGACCCGCGCCAGCTCGAGCTGTTCGGCACCCTGCTCACCGAGCTGCAGGGGATGAAGTACCGGGGGGTGGGGGCCGGATCAGGCGATGAGCATCGGGTGCGGACGGCCTCGGGGGCTCTCTATGCCGGTACCTGGGAGGAGATCGTCCGTCAGATGCAGGCGGATGCCGGGGAGACCGATGGGTCTCTGGCGCAGTACATGACCCAGTCGGCCCTGCGGGGACGGCAACAGACGGGCGTCGCGATCCCGGCGACGGATCCGGAGAGCTTCCTGCGGGGAAGCGCAGACGCGGGATTACTGCGAATTCTTCACTGAGAAAAACCAAGGGGAAGGCGTGACGCCTTCCCCTTTACGCTTTCCCCTCACGCAGTGCCCTGCGCTTCTAGCCTTTTTTCATGAGCCCCTGCAACGAGAGCGGCCCGCCGCCCGACGCGACGAGCGAGAGCGAGGCCGCCCAGAGCAAGGATTCCAGCTCCGGGAACGGCCCGTGGGGCAGGAGCACGACCAGGATCGCGACCGTCATCTCGATCGCGAAGGCGAGCGCGATGATGCGGGGGACGACGCCGAGGATCAGCAGAACCGCACCGACCGTTTCCATCGCGATGACCAGGCCGGCAGCCAGGGTCGCGAAGGGGATCCCGTTGCCGTGGAAGAACCCCGCGACGCCGGCCACACCCATGTGAAGCTTCATGATGCCGTGATGGAGGAAGATCAAACCCACCGCGACGCGCAGGAGCACGGCCGCATACGGCGTGAACCGGTTCATGAGATCCTCAGTGGCAAGTATTCGTGTTCGTGATCAGGGGCGCGACGAAGTTGCCCTGAATGGCCAGCCGGCCCGACGGATCCGAGTAGTAGTCGGCGCGCTGTCCCAGGAAGAAGAATGACCCCGAAATCGCGGCCCCGCCGGTTACGGAGACCACTTTCCGGATCTTCACGTAACCGCCCGCGCGCGAGACGGCGAGGATCGGGGTGCCCTGGGACGTGGAGGACCAGGCGGCGGCCGACCGCGGCGGAGAGCACAGGAACGAATTGTTCTGCGCCTCCGCGACCGACACGGAATCGACGCTCAAACTGTCGGCGCTGGTCACGGCGGTCTGGCTCAGAATGTTCACGATCTCGGTGGTGACGTTGCCGACCGCCACCTTGAAAGTGAGCAGGAACGTGAGCGTGCCGCCGGTGCGGGAATAGTTGGTCGCTCGCACGGTGGCACTGCGCTTGGCGCTGACGCTCCCGTTGACCGTGTACGCACCGGCGCCACCGGTGGTGTCCCCCATGCTGAGCACCTCGATGGTCCCGGAGTCGGTCAGCGGGCCCAGGTTGACCTGGTAGGGGGCGGGGGCCCCCGTTCCCGTCGTCACGATCTGACCGGTGGCCGAGTCGATGGTGAAGTAGCCGTTGGGGGCCGCGGCGAACCACGCCGCCGGAGGGACGCCGGTCTTGATGCGGACCGAGATGGGCGGAGTGAAGGTGTCCTGCGGGAGCATCTCGATCTGCGGCTCGAGCAGCGCCACGCCGAGGGTATCGGTCACCACCACGAGGGCAACGCCGGTCACGCCGTTCTGGCTGGCGCTCACGACGGCGTTGCCGGCCGCGACGGCCACCAGGACGCCGGTGGTGGGATTCACCTTGACCACGGAGCTGTCGAAGCTGCTCCAGCGCGCGGTCCCGCCGGACCCGAGGGACCCGTTGGCGTTGTAGTAGGTCGCCGTGAGGGCCGCCCCGGTGTCCCCGGTGTACAGGGAGTCCACGAGGGGCTGGATCACGACATACGGGACGGGCCCGTTGCTGTCGTTATGCGAGCACGCCC
>Ga0070709_10001720_pt1 | contig 11906 bp, 9 predicted proteins | sample LARL51metaG_FD_65449 | JGI IMG/M metagenome (GOLD analysis project Ga0070709, IMG submission 65449) | Corn, switchgrass and miscanthus rhizosphere microbial communities from Kellogg Biological Station, Michigan, USA - LAR L5-1 metaG | ecosystem: Host-associated > Plants > Roots > Rhizosphere ...
GTTCGCGACGCAGAACCCAATCGAATTCGAAGGCACGTATCCGCTTCCTGAGGCTCAACTAGACCGCTTCCTGCTGAAGCTTCGCGTGACTTACCCGGCACAACAGGATGAGGTGCAGTTGTTGGCTAACGTGCAGAACGGGTTCGAGTCGCGGGAACTGGAAAAGATGGATTTGACTCCGATTCCACCAGAACTGCTCGGGCAGGCGCAGCAGGAGATCAAAGTGGTGATGGTTCAGGAGGCGCTCTTCGGTTATATCGTGCAGGTTGTTCGCCGGACTCGCGACTGGCCGTCGCTTTCTCTGGGAGCCAGTCCAAGGGCCGCAGTGAGTCTGATGGCGGTTTCCAAGGCGGTCGCGGCGATGGAGGGACGCGACTATGTAATTCCCGATGATGTGAAAGCGGCGGCCCGCCCGGTATTGCGGCATCGGGTGATGCTCAGACCTGAGGCCGACCTGGAAGGAGTAACGCCCGACCAGGTTGTGGAAGAAGTGCTGCGCGCGGTGGAGGTCCCGAAGTAATGTTTCTTGCGCTCCTTCGGAGATTTTCGAAGCTCGATGGCGTTACCCACGGCTTGCGCCGTTGGCTGTACTCTTTCGCCGCTTTGCGGCTTCCAGAATAAGGCGCGCTTCGAGGCGCGTGTACAAAGATTAACCCTTTGGATTGCGGGTGTTCATTGACTGATCAAGCCACATTGATTCCCCCTGAGATCGCGGCCCGGGCGCTTTCGTACAAGCGCATAGGCGTCGCGTTCGGCGATCGTTTTTTCATGCTTCTTTTCGCGGGGCTGCTGTGGCTGGGGCCGGCTTTCTTTGACCTGCGATTTGTTTACGCAATGCTTGTGTGGGATGTATTTGTGCTCGTGCTGTGGTTCATCGATTTAGTGCAGATGCCGCGTCCGGAGCAGCTTTTGGTGAGGCGCACGTGGCGGGCAGCGGCGGCTTTGTCCACTGATTGTGAAGTGGCGATAACTCTGGAGAACTCTTCGCCTCGCGGCAGCGTGCAAGCGAAGCTGATCGATACCGTTCCGTCGAGTCTGCGCAATGAACCGCCCTTGGTTACGGTACGAGCCCGAGCCCGAGACGAGGAGGTCGCGACTTATCACATTCGTCCGATGCAGCGAGGCGATGCCAAGCTGGGCGACTGCTATCTCCGATATCAAAGTGTTTTTCGCATCGCGGAGAGGTGGGCAAGGGCTCCGCTGGAGCAAACAGTTCGTATTTATCCCGATCTCGATGATGCCAAGCGTCACTCGATGTACCTGTTACGCAGCCGCCAGATTGCGTTGGAGAAGCGACATACGCGCATGCGCGGGATCGGCCGTGAATTTGAAAGCCTGCGCGAGTATCACGAAGGAGACGAGTATCGCGACATCTGTTGGACCGCAGCTGCCCGCCGGGCCAAGCTGGTGACCCGCGTCTACCAGATGGAGCGCAGCCAAACGGTCTGGATTGTGATCGACTCCGGACGCCTGATGCGAGCGCGGGTAGGCGAGTTCAGCAAACTCGACGCGGCGGTAAATTCCGCGCTGAGCCTGGCCCAGGTTGCGTTGTACTCCGGTGACCGTGTAGGCGTGATCGCTTATGGGCGAGGCATCCGGCAGCAGTTACCGGCCGCAAAAGGGAGCGCGCATTTAAGGCAATTGATCGAGGGGCTAGCGATGGTCCGCGAAGAGGGAGCTGAAGCCGATCACCTTCAGATGGCAAGTCGACTTCTGACGGACCAGAAGCGGCGTAGCTTGATCGTGTGGCTCACCGATCTCGCCGAGACTGCGATGACGCCGGAGGTGATTGAGGCAGCGTCGATGATGATGCCTCGACATCTTGTTCTTTTTGTCGTAATTGGCCAACCGGATCTGGGCTCGCTGGCTGCGATGCGGCCGAACAGCGAATCTGAAATGTACCGGGTCGCTGCGGCACAGGAGATGGTTCACCGCCGCGAGTTACTGCTGGCGCGCCTGCGAGAACGAGGCGCACTGGCTTTGGAGGTCAGCTCCGGGGCTGTTTCGCCAGTGTTGGTGAATTCCTATCTGCAGATTAAAGAGCGGAATCAGCTCTGAGCGTCAGAGGATGGTAATTTGGAATCCGCGAACCTGGCCTGCCTCAGTTCGTCAAGCCGATCGCAGAGAGCCTTCACGAGGAGTGCCAACTTTTTGGGATCGGTTTCGTTGGCGGCCCGCTCTGCGATTTCATGCCAGTCGGGATCGGGGAACTGTGTCCGATACGAGTTGCCGTTTTCGTTCATTCTCGGTTCTTCAACCCTTTGGGCGTAATCAGGTGGAATTCTCCTGTCCCTGTCCGCGTCCCTGTGTTGCAAGCAAGCCATCATGGTCAACCACTCGATCGATCATGACTAGATCGATGGCATCCTCGCGAACTCTTTCGAGGACGTCATGGATTGCCGCCTGCAACAGCTCGGACGCGGGGTACACATCCTCAAGCTTGCGAGCCCGGACGAGTTCGTTGCACAGTCTCGTGATCTTATCCTGCATGCGTACGAGGATGAATGTAGCAAGGCAAACGATCACGTACTAATCAGGTTGATTTCGTAGTCTTAAGGCTGGATTCCCGCAGAGTGCGCTAGGGTGCATTCCCACCGTTTCGCCTACGCTTCCGGCGCTCAGTTTTCCGGGTTTTCGATTGCAGTGCCTGGGCGTCTTTGCGCAGTGCTTCGATGCGATCGTGCAGCATGGTTCTGAGTTCGTGGCTAAGCTTCTCGAACTCGGCATGGTCCTCAGTTGCCAAGAGCTTTCGGAGTAGAGGATGTAGGGGATCTTCCAACGCGCAACTCGTGTCAGGTCAATGTAGTTCAACCAACAATGAAAGGACTCTAAGGTTAACTCTGTATCTGAATTCTAGGGTGAAGTATGGACGTCTGGCGGAGCTGGGCGCCATTTGGAGGCTCAACGTTCGCGATCGCGCTACTTGTTAATTTTAAATAAGTTACGCGGCTTTCTATTTCTATGCGCGACTATTGCCGTCTGCCAGCATCGGCTTTTTGATCGCGGCCAAGACCGAATAGATACAGATTCAGGAGTACGAACAGCGCGCCAGCCATCATGAATTTGAGGGGAATTGCCAAACTTGTGGGAGATACAAATCCCTCGATCAGACCGGCGATGATCAGGATGGGGACTGTGCCGAGCAGGAGTTGTACTGCCTCCGAACCTGCCCTGGCGAGCGAGTCCCGCCGCGGCAGCACGCCCGGGAAGAGCAGGCCTTGAGCTATTCGAAAACCAGCGCCGCCAGCGATAAAGATAGCCGGCAACTCGAGTACACCATGCGGAGCGACGAAACTCCAAAGTTTTAGGCTCATACCTGCAAGCCAACAAGCCATTCCAATCACCCCAATCAGGAGCCCATTGTTTACCATCTGTTGAAGTGTCCCCAGCCCAGCCGCAATCCCTCCAGCGAAGGTAAGGAACGAAACCGTCATGTTGTTGGTCATTATGAAGCTTGATGCCATTGGCTTGACGCCGACAATCGAGTGCGTCCACATCTCACGGTGGTTGATGGTATCGACCATCTCCGGTCCGAGGAACTTCACCTTGAAATCTGGATTCTGGTATGTCAAGACTGCCCCGACCAGTCCCGCAATCGCAAAGATGGCGGTTGCCAGAGCACAGTGTCGGAGGTTCCGGCGGAAAACCCGTGGGTAGGTTTTCCAGAAGAAGTTCACCACACCCATGGCACTCGCCCTATGCCCGGAATAGATGGTATTGTGGGCGCGGACTAGTAACTGGTTGACGTAACGGGTGAAGTGGACTGAAGCGCGATCTTCGCGAATGGCGGCCAGATCGGCAGCGGTTTGGCGGTAAAGCAGGCTCAGTTCCTGCAGGTCGGAACGCGAGAGCGACTTCAGGCCGCTTTTTGAGCTCTGGTTGAGTAGCGCCTCAAGTTTTGCCCAGTGCGGTTTGCGCTTCTCGATCCAGCGAGTAGAAATCATGGTCAATTCGTTCGAGCAACTGAAGATCGATACCCCCGAGCAGATCGCCCTGGAGTTGCCACTTGCGGGAATTGGCAGCCGCTTCCTCGCGATGGCCATTGATACTTTAATTCAGTTTGGACTCTATCTGGTAGCGGGGATCGTGTTCTTTCTGATCCTCGGACTTTCAACTGACGGGTTCTGGAAGCTGCCGGGTACGATCGGACCTGCAATCGGGCTCTTCGTGGTGTTCGCGATCTACTGGGGATACTTCGCGATTTTTGAGATCATTTGGAAGGGGCAGACTCCCGGGAAGCGCTTTGCGGGAATTAGAGTAATCAACGCGAGCGGGCGGCCGATCAACGCGTACGAGGCGATTGGGCGAAACCTGATGCGGGCTGTGGATGGATTGCCCGGAATCTACGGAGTGGGCCTGGTCTGCATGATGCTGAACCAACAGAGCCGGCGTTTGGGCGACTTTGTGGCGGGCACCGTGGTGGTGCACGAAAAGCCTACTGAAGAAGTGAGGCCTACGTGGAACACAGGGACGGAATCGGAGTCGGGCTCCGGAGGCATGGGGCAAGTGACGGCGGAAGAACTCGTCTTGATTGAAACATACCTGAGCCGGCGGTTCGAACTGGATCCGGATGTCAGATTACGAACCGCGATCCAGATTGCCGACAGAATCAAAGCCAAGACCGGGCTACAGCCGCAGCCCCACCAGCATGTCGACGATTTCCTGGAGGAAGCAGCCCGCAAGGTTCGGGATCGGGGCAGATTCCAGTAACCAGGCCTTTCACCACAGAGGTCACGGAGAGCACAGAAGAACCGATGTCTGATCGCGCACCGATGATTAACGGAAGCGGCGAATGAATAGAGTGTGACGTTCTGATCGGTAGAAACCCACCACATAGATCGTGGCTTTTGCCTTGGTCGAGTAGATGACCTGGCGGATGCGCAACACGGCTGCTCCTCGCGGGACACCCAGCAATTCCGCGACACTAGCCTCGGCGGTTGTGGCGTCAACCTCTTCGTCGGCGTAGGCGAGTTCCACTTCAAAATCCTGGCGCAGCGTAGCGAAAAGGGAAGTACGCCCAAGGGGAGCCTTGGCCAGCGCAGAAAACTCTTTGGCGGGTAGATAGCAGGTTTCGAGTGCGAAAGGCTCGTCGCCGGTCTCGCGCAGCCGCTCAATTTTCACCAGAGGACTGGTGGCGGGCAGCGCAAGCCGGGCCGCAACTTCTGCGTCGTGTTCGATGATCTTGGCGACGAGCACTCGGGATTGCGGGATGAGCCCCCGGCTAGACATGTGCTCGGTGTAGCTCATCAGCTTGTTGAAGTGAATCTTGGGTGCCGCTACAAAAGTGCCCGCACCGCGGCGGCGTTCAACTACACCTTCCCGTTCGAGTCCGGCAAGAGCATGGCGGGCGGTCATCAAGCTGACCTTATGCATACGGGCGAGTTCACGTTCGGAGGCGACTGGATCCCCGGGGAGTAGTTCGGAAGACTCGATCCGCTTACGGATGGCGTTCTGGATACGTTTGTAAACGGGAGTGCCGTTGCCGTTGGTCGACATACGCAATATCAGGGTACCTTAGGGCCGCAAGAGCGGCAATTAACTGGCCAGGAGCAAAACCGATTTAGGAGCCCAGATTGGTCGATCCATTCTGAGGTACTGCTATATGGCGCTTTGGTTGCTCGGAGGTTCATTTTGGGAACAGCCCCTGAGAGGCGTTCCGCTGATTGCTATAGAGCAATCTTGTTCTTGTTCCTTCAATCATTGTGACAAGGCGGTTGCCAGCCAGGCGGAATTCGCGATTGTGCACTAAAAACTACTGAAATCGTGATTTCAATCACAGCAAGCTAATTTTACTTCCAAGAGCGCTTGATTTTGTCCTTTAACAACGTGATATAGAGCTTTCTGGGATTTGTCCACAGAAAAATTCATTTTCGCGCATTTTCTTCTTGACCATGATCGCTTATGTGCTATATAGCATACTGCGATTGTATTAGCGCGCACTTTTCTCAGTGACTTCGGCAACGTGCGCTCGAGGAGGCGGTGTGATGAAGAGACTAAGTTGGGGATTGCTGCTGGCGACGGTGATTGGGGCGCTCGTAGCAGCGACCATCCCCGCTATGGGACAGGAAGTGACGGCCGCGATCGTGGGCACCGTGACTGATCCCTCTGGTGCTCCGGTCCAGGGAGCCTCGGTGACCGCCATGGACACAGAGCGCGGCACGGTATGGACAGGGAAGACGAATGACACAGGCGGCTATAACCTGCTGCGGCTGCCGATTGGGCGCTACACGGTGAAAGTTTCGGCGCAGGGATTTCAGAGTGCAGTACAGCCGCCCTTTACCCTTGTACTTAATCAGACGGCACGCGTCGACGTGCAGTTAAAGGTGGGGCAGGTCAGCGAGACCGTGGAAGTTTCCGGCGCAGCGCCGATATTGCAGACGCAGAGCACCGAGGTCAGTACAATCATCGATGCTAGCACCAACGTGAATCTGCCGTTGGCGTCGCGCAATTACCTCCAGTTGACGTTGCTGGCGCCCGGAGCGACGAACGTCGATCCCGACGGCATGCGCCAGCCGCAGAACATGCTGGGTTCCGGCCGCCCATACATCAACGGCAATCGCGAACAGGCGAACGAGTACCTGGTGGACGGCATCCTGAACAGTGAGGACAAGAACAACGAGACCGGTTATCAGCCTAGTGTCGACGCGATTCAGGAGTTCAACCTGATCACGCAGAACGCCTCAGCAGAGTTCGGCAACTACCAGGGCGGCATCGTCAGCGCGAGCATCAAGTCGGGGACGAATAAGTTTCACGGTGGCGTGTACGAGTTCTTCCGCAACGACGCGCTGGATGCGAACAAGGCGTCGGCGGGATGGACCCGCGGTGTCACTACTGCCATGGGTGCGCTCGGATTTAACGCCGAGGGCGTGCAAAACAAACCTGAGCTTCGCTACAACCAGTTCGGTGGAACCTTTGGCGGACCGATCATCAAGAACAAGCTGTTCTTCTTCGCGGACTATCAGGGGCAGCGCCAGGTGCAGGCGGGCCCGACGGGAGCCCAACTTTTGACCTCGGCGGCGCGCGCCGGCAACTTTGGCCAGCTTTGTACCGATTGGGGAGGGACATTCTCGGGACCGGGAGGTACTTGCGCGGGAGCAGCAGCACCTTCGGGCGTGCCCACGCAACTGGTGTACCCGGCAGGTACCGCCAATGCGGGACAGCCGATTCCGAACAACGATCTGGCAGCGGCCGGGCTAACCGAGGATGGCGTGGCATCTGCGTTATTCGCCATGACCAGTAACTATCCACTGCCACAGCAGGACAAACTTTCGAGCAACAACTACTTTTACAACAGCGGAAACCATCTGAATAACAACCAAGGCGACCTGAAAATCGACTACGTGGCATCGCAAAAGGACCACGTGTTTGGGCGTTGGTCGCAGATGGATCTCAACCAGCCCTTCTTTACTGGCTGTGTGTTCTGCAACGCCGGCGCGGGGCAGGGAAATGACGAACCGGTCCGAAACGCCGTGGTTGATTGGACGCACTCTTTCGGCACCAATCTACTGAATGAGGCGCGACTTGGTTTCAATGCCGTGCGATTCGATTCTCGGCAAACGCCTACTTCGTCATTGGGAAACATCAGCGAACAACTTGGGATCGCAGGCGGGAATCTCCAAGGACCGGGTCTTGTTCAGCTGAACATAGTCGGGAACAACGGCGGATCCGCAGCGCTTGGCCTGCAGGATCTGATCCAGGTTTTCCACGACACGCAAGCACAGTTTGAAGACAACCTCGTCTATACGCACGGTCGGCATCAGATTAAGGCAGGGTTCCAGTTCGTACGGGAGCGCCAAGATTACATTTATCAGGGCAACAATGGCGCGCTCGGCTACTTGGGCGTTGGCACTGACACGGGTTCGGGATTGGCCGATTTCTGGCTCGGCAATGTTGCTGGAGGAGCGGGTTCGCAGCGCGACACTGGAGGCGTGGTTAGCAATCCGGCGAAGCTTCGCGGCAACGTCTTCGGCGCATTCGTGCAGGACGACTGGCGAGTTACGCCTACTTTGACCGTCAACATAGGCCTGAGATTCGAAGATCACACTCCGCTTTACGAAGTCAACGATCGTGTGGTGAATTTCGGGCTGTTCAACGGGACCATTTACACCGCCGACGGCAGGGATGGAACCACCAAATTCGGCAACCGCGCCCTTTACAACAACTATCTCGGAGTTGGCGATTGGCAGCCGAGAGTTGGAATTTCGTGGGCGCCAGTGGCGCTGAAAGGCAAGACGGTCGTACGCGCGGGCTTCGGCGTCTCGCAGTTCATGGAAGGCGGCGGCAGCAACGAAGAACTGACTCTGAATCTGCCCTTCGGCATTCTGCAGCAACAAGCAGCCGGTGGGTTGGGAACTTTGGAGAACGGGTTTGGCGCCGCGACGAACGTTCAATGCCCCGGAGGCATAACCCAGGCCTGCTACACCGGCCCTCCGGCAGTCAGGCTCAGGATTTTCGACCAGAACTTCCGGCCGGCAAACATTACTCAGTGGAACCTGACATTGCAACAGCAACTGAGCAACTCATTGACGTTTCAGATTGGCTACGTCGGACAGAGGGGCGCTCACCTGTTGAACTTCGAAGACGTTGCACAATCGATTCCGCTGAACGCGCAGGGCGAGGTCGCTGGTAAAGGCGAGCAGATCATTAGTCTTGCTCCCGGACCATTTTTGGGCGGCGGAGCATCGGGGTCACTCTATCGGTTGGATAATCCGCAATTCAACGATCCGAATTGCGGGACGGCCGGAAATCCAGCGTGCGGTGTCGAGACCCTGGCGGGAACCAACATGTCTAACTCCGACCAGGAATATCACGCCCTGCAAGCTGTTCTTCAGAAACGGATGAGCAATGGACTACAAGCGCAAATCGCATATACCTGGTCGAAGTGCATGAGCAATTCGCCCGGATACTTCGGTACCGGCTGGGGCAGCACACAGGCGACCAGTTCCGGCGGACAGCCCGGATGGGAGAACATCTACAACCCGCGTCAGGACTGGGGGCCTTGCTACTACGACCAGACTCACGTTGTGACCAGCTACGTGACCTATCAACTGCCATTCGGCCGCGGCAAGCAGTTTGGGCACGACATGCCGTCCGCGTTGAACGCTGTCCTAGGTAACTGGGAGATCGGCGGAATTGTGACTCTGCACACCGGAAACGCTCTGACCCTGAACAACTTTGGCGGCTGGGGCGTCGGCGGCAACTCCGACAACACCAACGGAATCGGCCCCTACACTCTGGCGAACCTGCCCGATTGTGATGGTAGGCCCCGAGTGATCAATCAGCGAGTAAACGCAACAGGGACGGCCGGAGGCTACATTCAATGGATTGATCCAAGCAATGTCAGCGCGCTTCCGGCAGCCGGCAGCATTCCGGGCGTGATCGGACAGTTCGGAACCTGCAGTGTCGGCAATGTCCGAGGGCCTGGTTATGCGAACGCGGATCTCAGCCTGCACAAGGACTTCCTTATCACGGAAGACAAGCGGCTGGAGTTCCGGTTCGAGGCTCTCAACGCGTTCAACCACCCGGTCTGGACCTTCGCAGGAGGCCCGGCGACTGGCTCGTTTGATCCGGGGCAGTCCACGTTTGGGAGGATTGTGGATTCACAAGGGGCAAGACAATTGCAGTTTGGTTTCAAGTTCTACTTCTAAGCAAATTGCAGCCTTCACCAAATGGAAGGTAATTACGAAAATGGCAGGCACCCACCGAGTGCCTGCCATTTGTTTTGAGACTGAGGCGGGGACTCGGGACAATGTGCTCAGACTATAATCGGCTCATGCGTGCAGTCTTGCGGCATTTATCTTTCTTGCAGATTGTCTTGTTGGGTGCGTCAGCGTTTGGGGCGGGGCAGACGTCGAAGACGGCCTCGGCGGCTGGCAATCCGCAGCAAGCGATCAATTTGGCCGAGAGCGGTCACTGTCCTGAAGCCTTACCGCTTCTTAAGCGGGCGATCCGCCAGACTTCGGATCAAAATCTGAAGAAACGCATTGGGCTCGATGGGCTGCACTGTGCGATGACTCGGGACGTACCGTATGAATCTCTTGATTTTCTCGCGGTACTGACACGAGACTTTCCTCACGATCCCGATGTTCTATACGCGGCGACGCACGCATTCTCCGATCTCTCGATGCGTACTTCGCAGGATCTGGCCCGGGATGCTCCATTTTCTTTTCAAGTGCACGAGTTGAATGCCGAAGCGCTTGAAATTCAGGGCAAGTGGGAGGAGGCGGCGGCGGAGTATAGAAAGATTTTGGACATCAATCCCATGCTGCCCGGCGTGCATGCGCGGCTGGGAAGGGCTTATTTGTCGAAGCCGCATCCCTCGGCTGATGACGCGGCCAAGGCGAAGAAAGCATTTGAGGAAGAGATTGAAATCGATCCGCGGAATGCGGGTGCGGAGTATGTGCTCGGTCAATTGGCGGCGGATTCGGGTGATTCGTCAGCGGCCATTCAGCACTTCACCAAGGCTACTAAACTCGACTCCAACTTTTCGGAAGCGTTTCTTGGGCTGGGAACGTCCTTGAATACCGCCAAGCACTTCGCCGAAGCCATTGGGCCACTTGAGAATTACGAAAAGATGGCGCCCGACAGTCCGACTGGGCACTATCAGCTGGCGGTTGCGTACGCGGGGGCGGGACGCAAAGCAGATGCGAACCGCGAAGCACAGTTGCAGCGGCAAGCGTCCGAAGCTCTGGAAGCGGTCAAGCGCAAAGCCGCTACCGCTTTGGAGAAGCAGACCTCGACCGACTCGCAGCCCGCGGAGCAAAAGTAACGATGCGGCCTCGGTCCGGGCGCAGTCGCTCACGACGAGACTTTTTAAGATCGACTGCGGCGGCGCTGGCTCTTCCGTTCGTCGCTGGGCTTTTCCCGAGAAGGCTCTCAGCGGCCAACTCTTCTCCGTTTCCATTTTCTGAAGTTCCCTCGTCTGCCAGCGGTATAACGTGGGCCCACACCTCCGGATTGTCCCCTGAAAAATATCTTCCACAGTCCACAGGAGCGGGTTGTGCTTTCTTGGACTACGATAACGACGGCTGGATGGACATTTATCTGGTGAATAGCGGGAAGTGCGACATCTTCACGCCCACCAAACCTCTCCGCAACGCACTGTATCGGAACAATCGCGATGGCACATTCACCGACGTGACCGAGAAGGCGGGTGTAGTGGGGGGCGGATACGGAATGGGGATCGCGGTCGGCGATTACAACGGCGATGGTTTTCCGGATCTCTACGTTAGTCAGTATGGCCGGAGCATTCTTTACCGCAACAATGGAGATGGCACGTTCACCGATGTCACCGAGAAGGCGGGCGTGGCAGCGCCCGGGTGGGCGTCGAGTGCGGTGTGGTTCGACTACGACAACGATGGCAAACTCGACCTCTTCGTCTGCCGTTTCGTTGATTTCGACAAGACCAAACACCACAACTGCGGTGCGCCGGGAATTCCTGCCTTAAAAGGGCTTAACGAGTATTGCTATCCAAGAATCTATTCGCCGATGCCTAGCTGGCTGTTTCACAACAATGGGGACGGGACTTTCACTGACGTTAGCCAAAAAATGGGGATTGCCGAGAATCCCGGAAAGGCTTGGGGTGTTGTGGCGTCTGATGTCAACAATGACGGATGGATGGATCTGTTCGTCGCCAATGATACGGAAGCGAACTTCCTTTTCATGAATCGCGATGGGAAGAAATTTGACGAAGTTGGTTTTACCGCAGGAGTGGCGTTCGGAGAGGGGGGCAAGGCGCGTTCCGGGATGGGCGTCGATTCTGCAGATGTGAATCAGGATGGGTGGATGGATCTGTTCGTCACAGACCTGAACCACGAAATTTTCGGTTTCTATCAGAACCGACATGATGAGACATTTGACGACATCGCTGCGCCTACAGGCATTGCAGCGGCGAGCAAGTTAATGAG
>Ga0070709_10001722_pt1 | contig 11896 bp, 9 predicted proteins | sample LARL51metaG_FD_65449 | JGI IMG/M metagenome (GOLD analysis project Ga0070709, IMG submission 65449) | Corn, switchgrass and miscanthus rhizosphere microbial communities from Kellogg Biological Station, Michigan, USA - LAR L5-1 metaG | ecosystem: Host-associated > Plants > Roots > Rhizosphere ...
CATGACCGGGAACTGCGCGGCGGGCCACTTCGATCGCCATGATCGGAGCGGTTCCTTTCAGGAATGAAACCATGAGGACCCTCAGCACGTAGAGAAAAGCGTGTTCTTCCTCCGCGGCTTTGGTCATGTTGGCGGCGATAGGACCGACCAGGCCATAGCAGAGAAGGATGCCAAGAAACGTGCCAACCAGCGCGGCCGCGACTTTGTGTCCGATTTCCTCCGGAGGCCCTCCTAGTGCGCCCATCGTGATCACGACTCCTAACACGGCCGCGACGATGCCAAGACCCGGCAGGGAATCCGCCATCGTGCTGAGAGCTGTGGTGGGCAGGGTGGCATCGTGGTGGTGGACCTCGAGATCCAGATCGAGCATCTGGTCAAGTTCGAACGGATCCACTCCGGTCACCGCCATGCGAAGAGAGTCGCAGACGAAGTCGCATACATGATGATTTTTCAAAAAACCAGGGTTCTTGGAAAAGATGGGACTCTTTCGAGGTTCTTCGACATCTGATTCCAACGCCATCAATCCATCTTTGCGAGCTTTATTCAGCAAGTCGTACATCATTTTCAGAGTTTCGACATAGGTCTTCTTGGTGAACTTGGAACCTCCGAAACTCCACCTAGCCCTGCGGCGATCTTCTTGAGGATATGAATCGGGTTTGCCACTAGAACGGTAACGATAGCGGCGCCTCCGATGATGACGAGTTCAGCCGGTTGGATCAGAACGCGAAGATTGCCGTGCTCCATCAGATAGCCGGCGACGATGCAACCGAAAACGACGACGATGCCGATGATTGCAAACATTACGAACTCTCCGAATCCGGATCCTGAGGTCTGCAAGTTCGCCACGCCGACGCATTGCAGAGCGATTTCTCGACCCTTTCCAGAACGCTTGGCAGTTCTTCATCGCTTTGTGCCATAGCGCATCCGACAGACACGGGCAACGAGCGTCGCTCCCCCCACCACTCGATAGAATCGTTAGCCACGCGCCAAGAGAGCCGATCGCGTACTGAATGCAGTGCGTCTTCCCTGCAGCCGTTTAGAACTACAAGAAATTGGTCATCGGCCCAGCGTCCGATGAAATCGGTTCGCCACAGAGTGCCTTCGATTGTGCGCGCCACAACCCGAAGGAGGCCGTTAGCTGCTTCCGGGCCAAATCCCGAGCGAAAACGATCGAGCCCTTCCACACGAAAAAGCAGCACTCCGAACCTCACCCCAGCTTCGGAGAGATTGTGATGTGACTCGTGGAGATGCGATTGAGTCGCGAAACGGGTTGCGACTCCGGTAACCTCGTCGACGCATCCGGGAAGTCTGGCCTCTGATTCCGCGGAACTGGGTTGCTCAATCGCGTCGAATAACTCGACTGCTCCGATGATCGAGCCGTGCTGGTTGTGGACTGGAACTGCGCGAATTCGGACCGGCACTTCGTAACCAGCTTTGTGATGGACAAGCCCGCTGGTTTCCGCAGGACGTGAGGTCTTGATGGCTCGCGCCGCAGGGCATTCCTCACTGCAGAATTCACAGCCGGGATGATCACAATGGAGAAGCGGGTCTCCGATACAGGATTTCCCGATGACTTCGTGGCGACGATGACCCGTAATGAGTTCGGCGCCGTCGCTCCAAATTACGAATTTCTTCTGCACGTCGACAACGCACAAGCCCGTTGGCAGGCTTTCGAGAATGGAGCGGCATATTTCGGAATCGTCAAGAAGGCACATGTTTAGGGCTCAGTGAGAACCTCGCATCAGTTTTATCGGCAGGATGCCTATGCGTCTTCAGGCCGGGAAGGGGCTCATCAATTTCCTAAAGAAACTTCGAAGAATCTTGTCTTATCAATAACATGCGAGATGGCACTTTTAGGGTAGAGATGGCCCGAAAGTGCCATAGGCAGGAAGCTTGAGGGGTTTTATTTTCGTTCGTGAGCAGTTCTGGGGGAGGGCTGCCCGGGCGTCCTGGACCTGAAAGGGTTCAGGACGCTCGTTATTTTTTTGCCTCTGCCTACTCGGTCTGTTGTCCTTCAGCTACCGACAGCAACTCGCCTCTTAGATTTCCGAACAGAACTTAATTCTCAGAGATTGCTTCAAAGCCTTCTTGCCGCGGAAGAGTATCGATCGTGTAGGTGATGAGTGCGAGGGCGCCGAAGTCGAAGTCACTCGGCTTGTAGCGCCAAAATGCGACGTAAAGCGGGCAACTCAGTTCGTGGAGATGGTGAAATTGACGGTGATTCTGGTTTCGGTTTCGACAGTCTGGTTTCCCAGATAGTGAGGTTTGAAATGCCATTGCCGGACGGCTTCGCGCGCGGCTGTCGACAAGATCGGAGGCCCGCTGAGAACTTGAAGATCCTGAATCATGCCGTCGCGCCCGACCAATGCTTGCAAGACGACGGAGCCTTGAACTTTCATTTGACGCGCCAGCATGGGGTAGTCGGGACGGACTGATTCTGTGACAACGCTCGCCGCTACCGTTGAAACTCGGGCCCGCTCCGCAGCGTTACTCGCGACCACCGGTGGATCGGTATGAATCTCAAGCGGGGGCTGCGCAGCAGCCCGAACAGGAGGGCGCGACTGAAGGTCCACTTTCACCGAATTTGAACCGGGACGGACCGTTTGGTGTGCATCTCCGGCAACAACTTCGACTTCAAGCGGGGGCAGCACGGTGCGCTTACCGATGACAATTGGAGCCGGTGGCTCAGGAGTCACGGTTGCCTCATGAAGAGTCCCCTTGGTGTGGGGCTTCGTCGATTTCGTCGGCACCGCTGTCGGGGTCAAAACTGTCGCTGACACCACAGGTTGATTCTGCTGAAGGGGAGAATCCGATGTTAGCTCAGCCTGCTCAGTGTTGGGGAACCAAAAATCGCGGTCGCGGTAGAGGATCGATGTGAGAGCTCCAACCAGAAGAGCGAGAGCGACCATCATTAGCCGCTGCTGACGTCGCGCGGAGGACACCCTTGGTGCGGGAAGAAGCCGGTCGTCAGCGTGGCGGGTGATCGTCTTCGGAGCAAGCATAGGGAAAACGGAATCCCAAACTCACGATAGTATGCCTCGAAATCAGCTGAAAGACCAACAAATTCAGCAGTTCCGAACGCTCACTGATTCCGCTGAAATTCTCAACGGTCGACCGTGCCATCACCTCTAGCAGGCGAGTTGATCACGCGTAAGTTTCAAGCCGTTGAGATTGCCGAGCGCAGTCACGGCTACGGCTTCGGGCTGGAAAAACTCCCGTGCCAAGGTGGAAAGATCCTCGGTGGTAACGGCTTCGATCTTCTCAATAAGTTCGTCAAGATCGTAGAAGCGATCAAAATACATTTCCTGGCGGGCCAAGTTTGACATCCGCGAAGTGCTGGATTCGAGCGAAAGCATCAAGCTGCCCTTCAGTTGTGCTTTCGAGCGATTCAATTCATCTTCTGCTACCGGTTCGGTTTTCAGCTTCCGAAACTCACCGACAACGGATTGCACAACTTTCGATGCGGAGGCCAATGAAGTGCCTGCGTAAACCGCAAGGCATCCCGTGTCGCGGTAGGGGTTCAGGTCGCTGTAAATCGAATATGCGAGCCCTTGACGTTCGCGGATGTTCTGGAACAGGCGTGAACTCATGCCGCCGCCCAACAGAGTGTTCAACACGTACCCGGCGTGGCGTTTCGCATGGGCAATGGGATGGGCCGGAACTCCGATGCAGAGTTGGACTTGTTCCAGCGCCTTCTTGTTTCGAAGAATGATGCGCGAGGAAATCTTCGGCGCAGACGAATGGAAACCATTCGACATCGGTTTCATATGCTGGAAATGCCCCGTAACGAGCTCGACGAAACGGTCGTGATCGAGATTTCCGGCGGCCGAAACGATGATATTCCCGGGCGAGAATCGATAGGCATATGCGTCCAGGACGGGTTGACGCTCGAATCGTTTGACCGTTTCCTTGGTCCCCAGGATCGGCTTGCCCAAAGGATGATCTTTCCAGAAGTTCTGCGTGAAGATTTCGTGGACGAGGTAGTCGGGGTTATCCTCGTCCATCTTGATTTCTTCCAAAATCACGCCGCGCTCCCGGGCGATATCGCTTGCATCGAAAACGGGATTGAGGACAAGGTCACTCAGGATATCGAGGGCCACCGGGACGTGTTCGTCGAGCACCTTAACGTTGAAGCAGATGCATTCCTTGGCAGTGAAGGCATCCATGTTTCCGCCAATGGAATCGACCTGGCGGGCAATCTCCTCCGCGGTCCGGTGCTTCGTGCCTTTAAAAACCATATGCTCGATGAAATGGGAGATGCCGTTCCACTCGGGATCCTCGTCGCGCGACCCGGTCTGAAGCCAAACTCCGATGGAGGCGGAGCGGATATGCTGCATCTGCTCTGTAATAATGGTCAGGCCGTTCGGCAATCTCTGACGACGAATATTGCGGACTTCATGGGACATAATGGAATTTCCTGCGTGTACGTCTTGCCAGAACCGGGTGGACGACCTGCCAAGAGACCTTTACTATTCTGACATAGAAGAAGGAACAAAGACGGGAAGGGTTTAGTTGTGCATTATCAATGATTTGCGGGATGCATCGTGAGTGGCGCTCGCCCAGCGATGTCGAATTAACGGTGCAAGCGGGATCTGAAAATCTGGCATATGAACGTTCCTCCACAAAATCCGCTGTTCGGACTTGACCGAACTGAGTTGCTGGCTCTGATCGAGAAGATGGGGGAACCACCGTATCGTGTCCAGCAGCTGGTTGACGCGATTTACCGAAAGCGGGTGAATTCGATTGACGAGATTTCAACCCTTCCTGCGCGGATGCGCCAGAAACTCGCAGCCGAGGGCTTCGCTATCGGCTCGCCAAGCATTGGCAAACGGTTCTTATCCCAAGATGGAACAGTTCGATATTTGATTGAGTTCTCCGACGGACAGAGCGTTGAAACGGTATGGATGCCCGAAGGGGACGGCGGCGAATGCGGTGATGGTACTGAAGCGGGTGATGTCTCGGAGACAGGAAACCGCCCTTGGGATCGTGCGACGATTTGTGTTTCAAGCCAGGTTGGATGCGCGGTGGATTGTCAATTTTGTCTCACCGCACTTCTGGGGGTAAAGCGAAACTTGTCCGCCGGAGAAATTGCAGGCCAAGTTTGTGCCGTGCTGAACGATCAGTCTGTTTCGCCCCCGCAGGACCGCATCAACCTTGTATTTATGGGAATGGGAGAGCCTTTCCTCAACTACGACAACTTCATGAAGTCGGTGCGGCTGCTGGTGGAGGAAGTTGGTATCGCCGAGTCAAGAATGACAGTATCGACAGCGGGGATCGTCCCACGCATTCACGATTTTGGACTAGAGTCGATTCGTCCGAAACTGGCTATCTCCTTGAATGCCTCAAATGACGAGACACGCACTCGCCTGATGCCCTTGAATCGAAAATGGAACCTGGAAGCGTTAATAGCTGCAGCCCGCAAATTTCCACTGCGCAAGCGGGAAAAAATGACGTTTGAGTATGTACTTCTCAGCGGCGTAAATGATGAGATTCGGAATGCTGAGGAGGTTGTGAGTCTGTTAAACGGCTTATGCTGCAAAGTAAATCTCATTGCACTCAATCCCGGTCCCGGGATCGATTTCCAAACGCCAGAAGCCGGTCGGGTGGCCGCTTTCCAGCAAGTGCTTGTGAAGAGTGGGATTCCCGCGTTTGTGCGGCGGCCACGGGGGCGAGATATCTTTGCGGCTTGTGGCCAGCTTAAGCGTACGGTTGAGATTGCCACTGCACCCGCGTCGTAGACGGCTTCTCGAAAGTGGGCGCAGCCGGTAATTCCATGCAGAATGTCAGGGCGCCATCTTCACCTTGCTCGCGGGTGATTGAACCGCGATGCTCCTGAAGAATTCCCTGGCACGCGCTTAGACCAAGGCTGTCTTCCGGATCGACTTCAGACATCTCGTCAGCTTTCTCACCGTGCACGACTGTTGGCTCCGTGGTGATTCGAAGTTGGCAGATCGCCGTGTTCTGTGCCGTGCTTAGGGTCACTCCTTTGCATCCGCGCTCACTCACAAGGTGGAGAGAGTTTGCCAGAAGCTGAATGCAAACCTGCAGAAGCTGGTTTGAATCGCCCAACACCTTGGGTAAGGTCGTATCGAATTGTGTCTGCACCTTCACATTCAGTGCTTTCCAGTTTGACTGAGTCAACTGGATCGCCGTTCGTGCCAGAGTATTGAGGTCAACCGGATTCTTGAGGGATGGGGCCGGGCGTGCGAAGCTAATAAGACTGGCGACGAGCGATTTGGTGCGGCGAACATAGTGCCCGATTTTGGCAGCGAGCGGTTTTTGTTCAGGACTTAGTTGCGTACTGAGAAGAAGATCGGAGTATCCGAGCATGGCCGTGATCGGATTGTTCAATTCGTGAGCGGCACCGCCCACAAGCAGGCCGATGGAAGCCACCTTTTCTGACTGCACGATTTGCGTCTGCAGACGCTTTAGGCTGTCGAACGACTGCCGTGAGTGCTGCAGCAAACGGAAGAGTTCGCGGTCCAGCATCTGCTGGCGAAGGAGAATCATGACTCCCATACAGAATGCCGCAAGAAGTGTTAGCGACAGGCGAAAAATGCGAACTTTTTGGGGTATAGACTGATCGGAGATCGACCACGCTGCAAACAGCGGTAGCGAGAAAACGGCGATCATACTGCAGCGGGCAACCCACACCCCGTACGCCGTCGAAGCCTCGGTCGCAGTCTCAACGGGAGTGTCATTCTTGGCGCTCAGTCCAATCCATGTGAGGGAAGCCATCGCTGCAAAGAGTGGGATATCGTAGAAACTTCCCGTGTAATAGGTTTTGGCGGCGATAGCCCAGTTGGCGAACGTGGAAGCAGCTGAGTAGCAAAGAGTCATCCCGAACAGGGAAGCGTAGATCCGCTTCCACTCGCTCTTGCTGGTCGCCCAAGATGCGGCCAATCCCACCAGAAGAACGAATTTTTCGGCGAAGTATGCGTCATTCAGATCGCGATTGTAAGCCCGAATATCGGGAAGTACGTACTGCCACGGCATCACCAGAAGGACGTAAAGGTAGAACCACCAGACTAAGAGCAGCGCAAAATCAAGCCTTCCTACACGCGCCGAATACTCATCTCGGGGAACATGGGGACGCAGGCTGAGAGCCGCCATGAATGGGACGACGTGCAGAAATAGCACAATATCCCACGCACATAGGTCAGGGACATCGCGACGAAGCAGTACTTCGTTGTAGGTCCAAAAGAGTTGATAAGCGAGCCACAGCGCCGTCCCAAGAGAAATCAAAGACCAGAACAGGCGGACTCGCGCGTGAGAACGAACTGCCAGAAGCACAAACGCTGCAGCGCCCGAAAGCAATAGTAGAGACTGGATAATGTCACTGAGAGCGGTCAGGGCGAACGATCGTTGCAGAAGGAGGGCAGCCAAGATCGCAACCGCCAGAACGGCCGCAACCAGCGCAAGCCATGCCTTGGAGTACTTGTTCAAATACACCCCTTCGTGAGTCATTCTAGACGCGAAGCGAGGATTGAACGGGTTACTCTAGTAACCTTTGCGGATGCGGGCCGGCTGCGTGCCCAGCAACCAACTTGCCGATGACCTTTTCTATTCAATAATATGCAGGTATGAGCGCAACTGGGGGCCCGGAGAAGAGCGTAAGTCCTCGTGTTGAGCGCTATCGACAATCCTGGCGACTGAGAGTTCCGCGAGATCCTGACGAGACGCGCCGCATTGAACGGTGGTTAGCCACCGCACGGGTGTTTCTGGCTGGAGCAACACTAGTCGCGATTCGAATGGATCCGACGGAGTTGGGCCGTTCTTGGGCAGCATATGGCCTATTCGTGTTTTACCTCGCGAATGGGATGCTGATCATGATGCTGTTGCGGCGCCGACAGCAGTCGACTGCTGCATTTCGATTCCTGGTGCACGCCACCGACATCGTCTGGCCGGCATTAATTTCCATTTTCGCCGAGGGCCCAAGGACTCCATTCTTTCTGTTCTTCTTCTTCGTGCTCGCCGCAGCCGCGTATCGCTGGGGGTTTCGAGAAACTCTAGGCACAGCCGCAGCCGAAGTGGTGCTGCTTTGGTTTGAAAACCTGGTGGTGGTTCATGTATGGCTGGGGCCTGGAGGTTCGCAGAGACTGCGGGCGCTCACGGGATTGAATGTCAACATCAGGGATTTTGATCCGCAGCGGCTGTTCATGTTGTCGATCTACTTGCTGGTGATGGGATTGCTGTTGGGCTATTTGGCGGAGCAGCAAAAACATCTTCGGGGCGAGAAGGCCCTGGTTACGGGACTGCTTTCAAAGGTGCGCGTAGAAGCGGGACTGACGGGCACGCTCCAACAGATATTCAACGAGATCATGGCGATGTATGGCGTGTCTCGATTGATGGTGGCGTCTCAAGAAAGTCACAGCCAACGCGTGTTCGCGGGAGAACTCAACAGAAGCGAAGGAAGAGTCGGGGAATTTCGCTGGCTGGAATCAGGCATGCGTGACGCCAAGACCTATCTTGACGATTTTCCCGGACAGGTATGCTATGCGTCGGCTGACGGAAACGGTTGGAAAGCAATCTCACTTGATGAATCGGGACATGTCGTTCCCGTTGCTAATCTATCGCCGATCACGCACCTTCGGCAGGCCCAACCCTTTGGTTCGCTGGTTACGGTAGGATTTCTTTTCGGAAGTGAATGGAGAGGACGGGTCTTTCTGTTCGATCCATCATGGCGCGGTGAACGTCAGGAAGAATTACGCTTTTTGCTGGATCTGGTCCGGCAGGTAGGTCCTGCTGTCTACAACGTATATCTTTTACATCGGTTGCGTCGGCGGGCTTCGGCAGCGGAACGGGCGCGATTTGCTCGGGAACTTCACGATGGAGCTGTACAGTCCTTAATCGCGGTGGAAATGCAAGTAGATGTGCTGCGGCGCCAGGTTGAAGCGAATCGGCCGGTTGGCGGAGAATTAGGCCGCATCCAGAGTCTGCTGCGTGAAGAGGTACTGAAATTACGCGAGCTGATGCAGCAGATGAAAGCGATCGACGTCGACTCGCAACGGCTACTCGGGGTCTTGAGAGACGCGGTCGAGCGTTTTCAACGGGAAACCGGAATCTCCGCTCGGTTCATCACCGATCTCGAGGAATTGAACATGCCACAGCGCGTCTGCCGCGAGTTCCTCCGAATTGTGCAAGAAGGGTTGGTCAATATCCGAAAGCACAGCCAGGCGAGGCATGCGATGGTACGCTTGGCGGCTACGCCCGAGCGATGGAGCTTAACGTTAGAAGACGATGGAAAAGGCTTTGGATCGCTCGCTGGCCGCTACACCGGCAAGCAGTTGGAAGAAGTTGGCAAAGGCCCGATGATCATCATGGAACGACTGAGTTTGATTGCAGGCGAACTCACGGTAGAATCAACTCCCGGACAGGGAACCCGCCTGGAGGTGACTGTGCCGCGGATCGGGGATATGCCGCATGAACTTTAGAAAGCCGCAACAGGTTCGGCTGGTGATCGCTGACGATCACCCGATTTTTCGAGATGGTCTGAGGCGGCTGCTCGAGGCAGAAGCCGAATTCAAAGTGATCGGGGAAGCATCCGACGGTTCGGAAGCGGTGAAGTTGGCGCGTCACCTGAAGCCCGACATTCTTTTGCTAGACCTGGCGATGCCAAAGCACCCAGGACTTGAGGCGCTGCGTGAATTGAGCATGCCGGCAAATTCGACGCCGGTAAGGGTCATTTTGCTGACTGCAGCTGCGGAGAAGAGCCAGATTGTAGAAGCCTTGCAACTTGGCGCGCGGGGCGTGGTATTGAAGGACTCAGCCACGCAATTGCTGATGAAGGCGATACAGACCGTGATGGCCGGCGAGTATTGGGTGGGACGAGAAAGCGTCTCGAACCTTGTGCAGTATCTGCGCACGTTGATGCAATCCACACACGACGAAGCCCGGCAGAAGAAGTTCGGTCTGACTCCGCGGGAACTGGAAATTGTTTCGGCTGTAGTGGCCGGGTATTCCAACAAGGAAATCGCGGAATACTTCAAGATCAGCGAAGATACTGTGAAACACCATTTGAGCAACATCTTCGACAAATTGGGAGTCTCCACGCGCCTGGAATTGGCGCTTTTCGCGGTAAATCAGGCTCTACCCCTAAAAAGCATCGCGTGACGGAGGTCACTTCGAAGTGGCACTTACGTGCCATTGGCGAGGGAGATGCGTGAGCTTATAGTTTTTCAATACGCATCCGCACGGACAGCCGTGTCGGTATCAGTGTAAGTCTTGTGTGTCAGGATAGGGCGCAACGCTGAGTCATACGATAGGGGAGCCCCGTGGCAAAACGTCTACTACAGCTGTGGAACGATGAGCGTGGCCAGGATATCGCCGAGTACGCAGTCATGTTGGCTGTGATCCTCGTGATTGTCGTAGGCACGATTCGACTCATCGGGTCGAACGCGAATAACGTCTTCTCTCAAGTAGGAAGCGCGATCCAGTAAGCGGCCTCGTCAGTTCCTCAGAGCCCGCCAAGAATCGAAAGGCAGTTCCTTCTCAGTACCACCTTCGCACCAAATATTTCGGAATGGAGTTTCTGTTACTTCGGCGTGTTGCCGGATTCGGGCGGCGCTGTGGCTGCCATCCTCTCGCCGCCGGTCGATATGCGCGTCAGATAAGGGAAGAACGGCGTAATCTCGAATTCCATTTTCTCCTTTGATGAGGTCAGTGCTACCGGCTTTGCCTTGGAGAGTTCAACCTGATCGCTCCAGGGATCGACTTTGATTCGGCCGCCCAAAGGAAGCGCCGCGATCTGGTCCAGTTTCTTTTCGTCGAGAGTAGGAGCCGAGGCCAACAAAGTGGACATGCGAAGGCTTTTGCCGCCCGCAAGACTGTTGCCCAGGTGTGGACGGATCAACTTGGGGAGGTCCGGCGCATGTTGTTGCAGAGCCTTGAGAAACAGTCCCGCGTTTCCCAATTTGTCCTTGTAAGGGGAGTTCTTCAAGAGGTCCAGCGCCTTTGTGTCGGCTGCCTCTTCGTCTGCAGAACTGCGGTGGAAGTCGATTCGTTGAAATGTCTCTTCATCAGGAAAGAAAAGCTTGTCATTGAAAGCCAATTTGGTATCGAAACGGTGGCCTAGCACGATGTGACTTACCTCGTGAGCTATGACCATCGCCAGTGAGGCCTCATCTGGCAACACATCGAGGAGACCGCGGCTGATTACGATGGTGTGACCGATCGTGAAGGATTCCAATGGAGAAGTCAGAAGGATCCGGCAGTGGTAATCACCCTGCAGGTCGATGTTGTTCGTCACGAGGAGATTGTTCACGACCGTGGAGAGTATCTTGTCTAACTCTCCCGGAGGCGCCAGCAGACCAATCTTCTGCAAGCGATCTATAGCATTTTCCTCCGCCTGTTTTTCCCACATGCGCTGCGCCACCACTGGGGTCGCGTCCGCGGCGGCATCGCTCTGATCCTTCACCGATTGCGGAGAATCCACGAGTATCTGGGTGAACTCTTCGTTCTTCCCGAGCCCCTTCAGGTCATAACCCCAAAGACGTGTCTGCGCCTTGAAATGGAGTGTTTTGGTCAGCCCTGTTTTGAGATTCGATTCCTCGGTATAGACGTAAGCGGGGAGCCAAACACCCGGACGCATATTCAGGCGCCAGCTATCAAAGTGGAAGAAGAAATTGATTTTTGGTTGCGGATAATACGTTCCGTTGAAGCGAACGATGTTGTAGTCCTGATCCTCAACCCAGATTCTTCCCAGGAACCGCGCAGTCTTCTCACCTTCGCGAGGTTGCACATCGATGACGAGGCAGCGGAGTTCGCCGAGGAATTCGCGACGGACGAAACTGAACTTGTAGTATTTCCTCTGAAAGTCTGTGTCTAGCACGACCATCTGTGCAAATCCCATCGGCAGGAAATGCAACGAATAGACACCTGTGAGCTTGGCGAACAT
>Ga0070709_10001726_pt1 | contig 11877 bp, 7 predicted proteins | sample LARL51metaG_FD_65449 | JGI IMG/M metagenome (GOLD analysis project Ga0070709, IMG submission 65449) | Corn, switchgrass and miscanthus rhizosphere microbial communities from Kellogg Biological Station, Michigan, USA - LAR L5-1 metaG | ecosystem: Host-associated > Plants > Roots > Rhizosphere ...
GGCGGCGTATCATCGGTGTCCGCCATTTCCAGATGCCAAATCAACGACTTGGAAATTCTTCACGCACGACTATCAAATGCGCCAAGCGTTATTTCTCGGGAACTTGAAGCGACCCGCCGTGACGCAACAACATTGTTTCAATAGGCGTTTCGCTTTCGCAAAACCTCGTACACAGTTTTGATTATGATCAGCATGTCAAGCCAGAAGCTCCAATTGTTTATGTACCACAGATCAAGCTTCACGCGCTTTGCGATATGTTCGACTGTGGGAGTGGCGCCTCGAGCACCGTTGCATTGCGCCCAACCTGTGATGCCCGGCTTGAGTTGATGGCGAAAGGCATAGTCGCTTAACAGGGTTTCAAAGTAATTGTCGTGGGCCAGGGCGTGGGGACGCGGCCCTACCAGCGACATGTCGCCCCTCAAGACATTCCAGAGCTGAGGCAACTCATCGATGCTTGAGGAACGGAGCAGCCGTCCGATGGTCGTTACTCGCGAGTCATCGTATGTCGCCTGGACAACTTTGGTACCGTTCTCCTGGACCTTCATAGTCCGAAATTTCAATATGAGAAAATGCTTGCCGTTAAATCCCTTTCGGATCTGCCGAAAGATTACCGGACCTGTGCTATCGAGTTTAATGGCAATGGCAGCAATGGCCATGATCGGCAGAAAGAATAGAAGCACGAGTGAAGCCAAGACGATGTCTGTAGTGCGCTTCACCAAGTGCTGCACTCCGCTAAGGGGCGCCCGCTGGAGTTGGAGGGTCGGCGCAGAGCTGAGCGCAGCGAGCTCCGACAATGATCGAATGCTCTTGTCCGGCACTAATCGAACGGCGACGGGAAGAGTCTTGATTTGATCTCTGATGAACTCGATGCGACCAGCATCGCTCCAGGGCAGCGCAATCAGCACCTGGCGACAATTATGGTGCCGCACAAAGCTGGCTGCCGCGCTGATAATCCGCGCGTCATTCGACGAGCGCGGAGACTCGTCCTCTTCCCGACTCAATGTAAAGCGCCGTACGTCGGGTACTCCGCAAAGGCTTATCAAGTCGCTCCTTTGCAGGCCGGCCATCTCACTTAAATCGCCTATCAAAACGGTGTCGCGTCCTCCGAGTGCTCCGCGGGCTACGGCATGCGCCAGAACGGCCTTCGTCGCTTTGCGCGTCCCCAGCAGCGCCATGGGCGCGAGAATGTAGAACATGATGAACGCGCCGCGAGAGTAGGTGGCGCTGATCTTCAGAAGAAACGCGATGAGTGCGAGCAATAGGCCCGTCGTGAACCAGCATATGAGTATCTCGCGCAGTTCCACCCGCGGCTTGGTGCTTTCCTGAAGCTCGTAGTAGCCACTTCCGTTCATGCGCACGATGTAAATGAAGCTTGCGAGTGCGCCGACGCCGCATTGCGGCAAAATGTCGAGTGGGCCGCCGATCAGCAAATGGTAGCCAATCCCGCCTGCCAGGCAGGAAAGCAAAATTACAAGTCCATCCATGGTGGGTAGTATGTTTGGAATGACTTCAGCAGAAAGACCCGATGCCGATCGGCCAATCGAATATTCAAGCTCTCGTGCTTCGTCTCGAACGCTGGACTGGATTGACATAATAAACGTCTGCTCCAACTCAATCTAAATCTTTATGGAAATTAGCTTCTTCCGTGGATTTAATAGCTCAACAAATTCAATAGCTCAATTTAACAACATATAAACCCTAATCCCGGGCAGGATGCGGCGCAACATTAATTTAATTAAATTTTTTGGCTTGATCCAGGGTTTTAACGTCGTTCAATTATGGCGCGTTAACCCTCGGGTCCCCTCATGGGCGCGCTAAGGATCCTGTGCCGGCCGGATTGGCGCGATGTTGCCAGACAGCTCCCGCCGGATGTGCTCGCCGCATCGTCCGTTCAAGACGGACCGACCGTGCGTCCGACCGCGAGCATGGAGTGCCCGATTCGCTACCGCGAACACGGCCCTTCGCAGCGATGCGGGCGTCCACCTGGACGCACTCTGGACTTCCGATCACGGCAGAACGAGCGCAACGTCGAGGCCGCGAGTTCTTCTCACACGCTGTCTTGGAATGACGACCTGCTCAGGCAGCCAGCGCCATTGCCCGGGCTGCGATCCGGTCATGAGCGATTTGGACCGGATCGCGCACGTCGACGAAACGAGAAGCCGCCAGCCGAAGCAAGCCACCTACCTCTGCTCGGACGCCGCTATAGCGGCAAATTGGCGCAAACGCAGGGATCACTTTATGATCGCCGTAAAGGCCTCGGTAGTCTGCAAGGTTATCCCAGGTGATGTGACCGGCGGCATATCGGAACGTTTCGGCTGCCGTGCCTTCAGCGAAGATCACTTCATGAGTGTCGAGTTCAACGGCAAAATACTCGATGGTTTCGGACTTCTTTGTATCATCGTCGAACGTGATCGAACTTCCATTGACAAGATGCTTCGCAGGAATAAGGACCCCATCGATCAGAAGAGAATGATCCTGGGATAGATACAGGTCTCGATGCGGCGTTTGCTCATCAATCGCGGAGCGTGACACCCGGATCGGCATAACGCACGGATGCCAGGAAGCGAAGGCATTCCTTCGAAAAGTTTTTCGACCAATCCATTTGACCGGCAGAGCGCCGTTGGTCGTCATGACCAAAGCACCATGCGTCAGGTCTTCAACCGCGACTTCGCCTCTGGCTGTCAGAATACGCGTGCCGCGGCGGAAACAATTCGGACCGCCTGTGCCTGGAGCGCCCTTGGGAAAAACGCCCCATGCATTTGCGTCTTTGGTGCCTGCAAGCACAGAGGATGCAACTGCGATCGCGGACAATCTGCCTGCGCCAGCGGCGATGATTCCGATAAAGTGGCGGCGCGCGGGGCTGGTGGGTGGAAGTCCGAGGGACATTCGGTAACCTCTCAGTTAAAAATTCTGCAAAAAGTAAATTCAAGCTAATTAAAGGCATAGTTTAATCTGACATTCAATCGCAATCCTTCTAAGTCTAAAGTTCCTCGGCCTTGCTGTGGACAGCCTTTGGAAAAGCCGCAGTCGATCGCACGCGAAAATCTCGATATTTATATCTGTTTCATTCTGAAACACAGCAGAATCAAGCACCACTGACATGGCGGCGTCGCGTCAGTTCGATCCACGGACGCTGTCCTGCCTCGATGATGAGATGCGCCCGATCAAGCGGGTGAAATCGGAACTCGCGGCGGGCTTCCCATCCGCCTCTCGGCGCAGCGGCACCAGTGTTCGCGGGGGGCTGACTGCACAGCCGCCTAGTTTGTTAAGCGCTATTCGTGATGTTAAGCGATCTCGGAAAACAGGAACTCGCAATGCTGGTGGAATTCGTCAATCATGCCTCGCTGATCGTCACGGCAGGGAATGTCCGTCTGATCGCCGACCCCTGGCTCGAAGGAAAAGTCTTTCATGACGGTTGGGACTTGGTAGCACGTTCGGTGATGACATTCGAAGACTTCAAAGACATCACGCATATCTGGTTTTCCCACGAGCACCCCGACCACTTCCTTCCGGACAATCTGAAGAAAATCTCGCCGGAGCATCGCCGCGCCATCGAAGTCCTGTTTCAGAAGACGCGCGACAAGAAGGTGATTCGCTATTGCAGGGGGATCGGCTTCGGCAAGGTTACTGAACTACGCCCGCAAACGTGGATAAAGCTCGACGACCAGATGCACGTCATGAATTGTCCCAACGACACAAACTGGCTGGCCGACTCGTGGCTGTGCGTTAGGTCGCCGACGGGAACGCTTCTAAATCTCAACGATTGTGGTGCCTCCGACAAGCTGCACGCCATCAAGAAATTCGTGGGAGAGGTGGATGTGCTCGCCACTCAGTTCTCCTACGCCCAATGGGTCAATAATTATGACGCAGTTCAGCGGAGAGTTGAGCACGACCGCGATGTTCTGGAGACCCTGAAGCTGCAGATCGAAGTTCTGAAACCGCGCTACGTCATACCTTTTGCGAGTTTCTCCTGGTTCTGTACGGAGGACAATTTCTACCTGAACTCGGAAAAGAACAAGATCCGCGACGTCTGTGAGTATATCCGCCAGAACTCAAAGGCGGAGCCGATCGCCATGTACCCAGGCGATCGGTGGATCATCGGCGGACGGCATGAGACCGCTTCTGCGATCGCGCGTTACGAGCGCGACACGGAGCAGATCGCTGATCCAACGCTGAGGCCTCGCACCCAACGCGAGCGGGTAGACGCGCCCATCCTGATTGAAGCCGGACAGAGCTTCCGACGGCGGCTTAACGCGCTGACCCATCCGCTTCTGGTTCGGGCACGTCTCGCCTGGAGGTGCTATCACAACCGCGCCGCCTTTCGCGTCGGCCGGCTTGCGAACCTTGCCAAGCTCGCCATGTTGCACGTGGCACCCGCGCGCTTGTTTGTGACCGATCTTGGCCAGGCCTTCACGTTGGACCTGAGCCGGGGATTGCAGCCAGCTGATGCTCCGCCGGAGGCGTGCGACATCAGGCTTCCGTCCGCGTCGTTGCTGTATTGCCTCAAGTTTGCCTGGGGTGGAGAGACACTCTATGTCAACGGCTGCTTCCAGGAGAACGACAACTGGAAAGACGTGGCCTCGATGGCGTACCCGGATCGATTTTTTAAATACTGCAATTTGCTAAGGCGCGCCGATCTTGGAGAGGATATCGGCTGGCGCGCAACCTTCAACGCAATAATGCGCAGACTAGGCCGTCGGCGACGCCGGAAGTCGTAACAGGATTGCAAAGAGTCTCGCCATTTAGTGTAGGTTGGTGCTGCGTGGAGATTTTCCAGATTGGATATGAGAGCCATGTTGACTGGCGTTGTGATTGCGATCGTTGGCCTGCCGGCACTTCTTACATTTGTCTGGTTTTCCGAGGTCGGAGCAGGCTATTTTGCGTTGCGCAAGGGGCGGGCCTCTTCAGTTGCCGCACCCGGCAAGCTGTCCCATAGCACGACCGTCCTCATTCCCGCTCATAACGAGGGAGCGGGAATACTTCCGACCATCCGGGATGTTCAGGCCCAGCTCGGACCCAACGACAGCATCCTCGTGGTCGCCGATAACTGTACGGATGATACTGCCGCGATAGGTCAGTCGGCGGGCGTCGAAGTGACGATTCGCGCTGATCCGGCGCGCCGCGGCAAGGGCTATGCGCTGGAGTTCGGTGTGCGGCACCTGGCTATCAACCCTCCCGACGTCGTTGTCATCATGGATGCCGATTGCCGGCTTGGCGAGAGTGCGCTGCGGCACCTGTCAGACGGTGCGATGGCCAGCGGCCGCCCAGTTCAGTCGCTTTACTTGATGCTGGCGCCGGAGAATGTGCCGTCAGGAGTGAACCTTTTCGCCTGGCGCATCAAGAACTGGGTCAGGCCGCTTGGTTTGAAGCTGTATGGGTTACCAACCCAGCTTTTCGGCACCGGGATGGCCTTTCCGGTCGGTCTGCTCCTGGATCGTGACCTGGGAAACAGCAGGCTGGCCGAAGATACAGCACTGGGTATTGCCCTCTGCTCGACAGGTCATCCGCCACTCTTTGTAAGTGAGGCGAGGATCTATAGTCATTTCCCGTCGTCGCAGAACGGCAGCGAGCAGCAGCGTCAGCGTTGGGAGAAGGGACATCTCGACAATATTGTCGAACTGGTTCCGCGGGCGCTTGCCAAATCACTGCGCGATAGGGATCTTGGCTTGGCTGCGCTCTCTATCGACATGGCGGTGCCGCCTTTGTCACTGCTTGTGCTTGTCACGGCTTTCTGCGAGATCCTCGGAGGTATCGCGTTTGTGCTGGGTGCTTCGCCAGTCGCGCTTGCCATTCCGTCCGTCAGTATATTGCTTATTATACTGGGGACAGCGCTTGCATGGACGGCTGTTGGTCGCGACGTGCTGCCATTTCGCGAATTACTCCGTCTTCCCTTGTACGCTACCCAAAAACTGGGCTCGTATCACAGGATCGCGAGCGGGAAAGCCACGTCGGCCTGGATCAGAACAGATCGCAAGTGAACTTCCGGTCGGCGCGGGCATGTAAAACATCGGCCACGTCGCTTTTGGGTGACGGTGAAATAATACCGCAGGCGGCGCATTAACGCTAAACAATTAAATTGATTTAAAAATTAAATCTGAAAGAAATAATGCTATCCTTTGGCAAGCCACGGGGTGAGGCGCCGGTGCCTTCGGTTTCTGACATTGAAGATTTGAAGATTAGTGCGTTTCCGCTGGCGGAGACAGCTGCACTCATCTGCCATAACGCTGGATCCGGCGCGGCGCAAAATGTCTTCACACTGAACCTCGACCACGTCGTCAAGATGCGCAAAGACGCTAAATTTCGAGCTGCCTATAGGCGGGCTGGGTTGATCACCGCGGATGGCTTTCCGATCGTGCTGGCCTGCAACCTTCGGGGCAAACGCGTCAGTCGCGTTGCCGGATCAGACCTGATCGCCCCCATCAGCGCTGAAGCGGCGCGCTCCGGAAAGTCCATTTTTCTGTTCGGATCTAGCTCGCAGACACTTATCAAGGCGTCGCAACTTCTGCATAAGCGTTATACAGGCCTGATGATAGCCGGTGTTTTTGCACCGCCGCAGGGGTTCGATCCTGCATCCGAGGACGCGCGCCGCTGCATAGAGACAATCGGCAACTCCGGAGCCGATCTCTGTTTCGTTGCCCTTGGCGCACCCAAGCAGGAGCTGTTTGCCGATTACGGGAAGAGCCTCCTGCCCAACACATCGTTTGTTTGTATTGGGGCAGGATTGGACTTCATCGCAGGAGCCCAGGTGCGCGCACCCCATTGGATGCAGCGTTGGGGCCTGGAATGGCTGTGGCGCGCTGCCAGTGACCCACGGCGGCTTCTCTACCGCTACTTGCTGTGCATGGCAGCTCTGCCTGGCATTCTAGCCCGCGCGGCGCTCGTTCCACGGCGCCGTTGAGATCATTTCGCGGCCAGCGGCGCTGAACCGCATACTCCCGCCCTACGGTTCGCGTTCGTTGAGGCGCTGGGTTGGTCTTGCAACTCTCAGGGTCATTTTCCATCACGCCTGAAGGCAACATATCGCCGGCCTGCTGGCGCGGTGATGTGTCTGTCGGGGCATCGGCACGGTCGCCGCGCACTTTTTCTACCTGCAGGAGACGCTCGGCTTGAGATCAGGGTCGTATTCTGGACGCTGTGCCAGGCGGTGCCGTTCTATCTCGGCTATGTGCCGCGGCTGTTTTTGTCCGCGACGATCCGCAACCAAATGCAGGGCGGGCAGGGCGTGTCAGACTTGCGCCGGCACGGCCAGGCGGCACCACTCTCAAACCCTCGGTGAATAGCGCCGCCACGGGGGGCTCGCCGCGCTCTCAGGTGCTCAGGCATCGACGAGCGAGGCTTGCGACGCGTCCGTGCATCCGGCAGATAGATTCCCCTCGGACACGCAAAATCGTACTTCCTCGTGCTTGGAGGATGAACTGATCTCGCCCTCGCGTTACCGATCGGCTTTCGTGATATCGAAAGCGCGGGCCATGCGATCGAGCAGCAATCCCTTTCCGCGCCTCAGCATGAGCCGGACATCGGTCCATTAATTGCGCGCAAAGTCACACGCGCTGGCTCGATTGCCTCACGCTCTCTTCTGCTCACTGTAATAGGCGTGGAACCGACTGCCCTTGTAGTGTTCAATGCTTCGCAGGGCGGACGGATCTGCCTTGTTCAGGACGACGCAGAGGACTCGATCCAACAGGGCGGAGGCGTCAGAAAGACATTCAAGGACCAGGCGCTGACTTGTTTTTCCCCACTCGACGACGAAGACGAAACCCTCACAGTGCCGCGCGATCATCTTGTAGTCCACGATCGCAGCCATTGGAGGAGCCTCGATGATCACCAAGTCATAGGCCTCGCGCGCGAACTTGATCAGCTGCTCCATTTCCGGCGTTCCGAGCAGCTCCGCCGGGTTGAGCATCTGATCGGAGACAGGACAGGGGAGGGTATCGATGTTGAGTTGTTCTTTCCTGACGACGAATTTGGCGAGCGCAGTTGGCTCCGCCAAAGCCTCACGGAGTCCAACCCGTGCCTCGGGAGCTACGCTCTTCGTCAACGACTGGCGATGGAAGTCAGCATCGACGAGAAGTACGCGAGTCGTCGAGTGCCGGCCGAAATGGGCCGCGAGGTTGATTGCGATGGTTGTCTTCCCTTCTCCAGGGTTTGATGAAATTACGCCGACGACCTTCGCTCCGGATTCCCGTTGGGCGATATTGATCGTGGCCCACGCACTGCGCAGAGTTTGCGCAAATCGTGAGTAAGGCCAGTCCAATACGTATTTACCGATCGATAAGGAGGCCCGCTCCTCCGAGCTCAGAAGTTCCGGCAAGACAATGCAAGGCAATCCTGTCGCGTGAGTGACCTGCTGGGGGGTCCTGAAAACGCCAAACGGAAAGCTCCTGCCCAATACGAGGGCGGTTCCTAGCATCAGCCCAATCACCGACCCACCTGCAAGAATCAGATACCGCTTCTTTGACGATTCGGTCTCCAAGGGCGGAATGGCACGCATGAGAACGCGAGCATACGGCGTAGCCGAGGGCTGGGCGTCAACCTTGCTCATCTCGCTGAGCTGCTGCAGTCCCCGATTGTACAGGATCCGCAGAGCTTCCGCGGCACTCTCAAGCTCGCGCAGGTGAGCCTGTGCATTGCCACCAACACCCTCTGAAGTTATCACGCGCGCGATTTCCGCTGAAACTTCGTCAAATCGGTGACGTTCAAGCTCGTAATCCTTCTCGAACGTTCCGGCAATACGCTTCTGCTCAGCGTCGATCGCTTGGCGCATGTCCTCCATCCGGATGCGGAGCTTGAGTGCGGCCAAATGGTTTTTTCCAACGAGCTTTTCGATATCGTTTGCGCGAGTAGAAAGCTCTTGCAACTCCCCGCGCAACTTTTTGATGAGCTCGTTGTCCGGTGATAAGGTCGCACTCGCGTCAGGGTCCCCCGCGACCCGCTCCATGCGGGCCTTTGCTTCTGCCATCGCGAGTTGAGTCCTTGTCAGCTGGGTCTGCAGAATATTGAGTTGTCCGTGCGAAAGCGTCATCTGGTCGGTGCCAACCAGATGGTTAGCCGACTTGTATTCGGTGACCGCACGGTCCGCGTCCTTCACCTGTTGCTTCAGCTCTTCTACGCGCTCCTGCATAACGTTTCGGGCGACAACCGTCGATTTCTCCTTCTCGGCCAAACTATCGTTGATGTAAGTGTCGACAACCGAGTTGACAATCGCTGCCGCCTTCACGGGGTCCTTCCACGTAAAAGCTATCGTCATGACGCTCGCCACCTCCTCTCTGGCGACTGTCAAATTACGCGTGACGCTGTCAAAGGCGACCTTCTCCGGATCCTTGCGAGGTTGGATCGCCTGGTCGTCGGCCAGCTCTTTCGCAGAACTCGGGGCTCCCAAAATATTCTGAAAAAAGTTCCGAACGCGCGAGCCCAGGGTCTTGTTGTCCTTCTTTCCCGCGAAATCGGGGTCGCTCGCTAGCGCCAGCGATTTTACGACCTGCAACAGGATGCTCTCGGAGGAAATCACGTAGCTCTGGCCTAAGGTGTCAGAGTCGTCGATAATCGGCTCGTTGGTGACCTTGTTGGTTTGCATGTACCGCGGCAATGTTCTTTCGAACACAATGCGAGCGCTCGCTTTGTAGTTGGGAGGGATCACGGTGAGGATCATCGATGCGGAGATGAACCCCAAAGCCGTGCCAGCGACTATGAACAACCAGCCCCGGCGCGCAATCCCAAATAGATCTGCGATTTCAGGTTTTGCTGGCCCGATCGCACCCAAAGTTGTGTCGTGTGTCGCGTGGCTGTCGTCAGTCATGGAGGTCATCGAACTCACTCGAGTTTGCTTTCGCGCAATCTGGATGAAACTTAGAACTTCGATCCGGGTTTGGTAACTGCTCGCTTGGCTTGAGCGCCAAAGCCACCGAAATACTGCGGGACGTCCGGGCTCATTAGAAGTTCCTCATGAATAAAACTGCTTGGCACTAGCGGCAACAATTACTGGCGGCCGGTCGCTTGTGCGCAAGCTACATTGCCCTTTATTCGCAATCAGGTTCCACAGTCAAAATATCTTGTCCGGATTGGGGAAACAATGGCTATTTTATTGTTTTAACTATTAATTGTTTTAATTGATTTGTTAATTGACTAAGTCTCCAATTCTTAAGGATAAATGCCCGCCTTGCCGAGTAAGCCGTGGTAAGAAGACAACAGGGCCAATAAATTGCCGATTCCGCGGACAGCTATCGTCTCTCGGGCGCCCCCCGGGATTTCGCCGAGTCTCGATCCAAAGAAGCGGTATGATATGCGAGAGTTTTAGATGGAACGAGGGTTGTTCATGACGCCGCTCAGTCAGCAGATGCAGGAAGTTAGTTCGAACTTCGCGCGCGAAGGTTATGTGATGCTGCCGAACGTGGTCTCAAAGTCACGGCTCGCCGCGCTGACTGACGCGTTGCGGGAAGAATATGCTCGCGCCCGCGCGAATGGTGAGCTCTTCTCGGGGGGCGGCACGATTAGCGGCCATCTCAATTGCTTCCCAGGCGCCCAGTCGCAGTTTGTGTACGAAGAGCTTGAGCAATACGGCGTCTTCGATTTGGTCAGAAATCTTTCACCATCCGCAACGCGAAAGCCGAATGTCGGATGCAATCTCAATCTGCCGAACAGCAGCCCACAGAACCCACACGCCGATGGCTCCGCCGCATCACCCTTCCTCATCGTGAACGTTGCGCCTATCGATACGGACGTTGCGAATGGCGCGATGGAGGTCACCCCCGGTACTCACTCACGCGAGTACAAATACTGGCAATATGCGCTTTCTGGAAAGCCCGCGCTTCGCATGAGCATGAATGCCGGCGATGTGATCGTCCGATCGTCTATGCTTTGGCACCGTGGGATGCCGAATATGAGCAATGCGATCCGCCCGATGCTCGCCTTCACGTGGGAAAACGGCGGTAGCGATCTCGCCGACCCGTACACCGCCCATGGCGGCAAGATCACCTTGCTCACCAATCGCTACGCTCAGAACCTCAGCGGCAGGCTCCAAGAGCGCGCTTTCGCCTCGCTGCCAGCGCTGGGCAAGGGTTACTTGTTCATGCGCTCAATGGTTCAGTAGGCTGCGGGCACTGAGCCTTCAGGACCTGGGAAGGAAATCGCTTCAATCCAGCATACGCGCGTAAAGAGCGGCAAAATCCGACGCCATGCGCTGCGGCGTGAAGTGCTCCTCGACTCGCGATCGGCCATAGTTTCCAAATTGCGTACGCAGCGCGGGGTCGCCTAATAGCCTTCGCAGATTGGCGGCTAGTGCATCGATGTCGCCAGGGGGGGACAGTAGGCCGCACTTGCCGTGCTCCACCACCTCTGGAGTGCCTCCGTTGGTCAAAGCCACGACGGGACGCTTCATCGCCATCGCCTCTGCGAAAACCAGGCCAAAAGGCTCGTGGAGGCTGGGGAGCGAGAACACGTCGCAGGCCGCCAGTAGCGACGCGACGTCCGCGCGCTGGCCGGTGAACACAACGTTCTCCCCAATGCCGAGTTCGCGCGCTTGCTCCTTGAGCATCTCTGTCGTACCGCTGTCGGCGGGGTAGTCTGAGCCGACAATCGCAAGCCGCACGTCCGGATATTCGCGTTTGACCCGTGCGAGCGCGCCTAGCAGTTCGAAGTGTCCCTTGGCTCGGAAAAGACGCGCCACGCTCAAGATCAGTGGTGCACCATCCGGCACCCCGAGCGATGCGCGCCCCAGCGCAGGATCTAGCGACGGATCCCAACGTGAAGGTTCAATCGCATTGAGAACCGCATGTACTCGATCCGATCGGTAACCTGCTTCTACGAAAGTTCGTGCCGTATGGTCCGACACGCCGACGATGGCATCTGCCTGACCGAATGCCCAGGTGACCCCGCGGCTCA
>Ga0070709_10001728_pt1 | contig 11874 bp, 10 predicted proteins | sample LARL51metaG_FD_65449 | JGI IMG/M metagenome (GOLD analysis project Ga0070709, IMG submission 65449) | Corn, switchgrass and miscanthus rhizosphere microbial communities from Kellogg Biological Station, Michigan, USA - LAR L5-1 metaG | ecosystem: Host-associated > Plants > Roots > Rhizosphere ...
TACAACGAGAGCGATATCAAGCGACTGGTGAAAGAAGCCGACACGCAGCTGTACGCCATCGGCATCTTCGATCCGCTTGGGAATCGCGGCCGTACACCGGAAGAACTTAACGGGCCTTCGCTCCTGACCGATGTCACCGACCTGACCGGCGGGCGCGTCTTTTCAGTCGAGCGGCTTGAGGATCTCCCGGACATCGCCACAAAAATTGGCATGGAGCTGCGTAATCAATATGTACTGGGATACCATCCAAGTAACAAAACGCACGACGCTCGCTGGCGCAAAATCAAAATTAAACTTCGCGCTCCCAAGGGCCTTCCGCCCCTCAGCGTTTACAATAAAACCGGGTATTACGCCCCCAGTCACTAAGGCTCAGGGCGCTGGCATTAGGAACCTTTTTACAATTTGGTCCATAGCTTCGCCAATCCTGCCTTTAGTCTTGTTTTGCGGGACGCTCGTCGCGTCTGCTCCTTTCGCTGCCGCGCAGAATAACCCTGTTGCCATTCCGAATTCCCAGCCTGCTCCGCCGAATCAGGATCCCAATCGGCAGGGCGGGAGCATCAAAGTCGACGTCAACCTCGTGGTCCTCCACACGACGGTGCTCGACGACCGCAGCAAATTCGTAGACGGGCTCAAGCAGGACAATTTCCGAGTCTTCGAAGACAAAGCTGAGCAAAAACTCTCGGTCTTCAAACGCGAAGACGTTCCGGTCAGCATGGGACTGGTGATCGACAACAGCGGCTCTATGCGCGACAAGCGTCCCCGCGTCAACGAAGCCGCCCTTACGCTCGTCCAGGCTTCCAATCCGCAGGATGAAGCCTTTGTCGTTAATTTTAATGACGACTACTATCTGGACCTCGATAAGGATTTCACCAGCAGCATTCCCGAGCTCAAAGAAGCGTTGGAGCGCATTGACGCCCGCGGCAGCACGGCGCTTTACGATGCCATCATTGGTTCCATCGACCATCTGAAAAAAGGCCACAAAGACAAGAAGGTCTTGCTTGTGGTGACCGACGGCGAGGACAACGTCAGCCGCAATTCACTGGAGAAAACGCTGCGCGAACTGCAGAAATCCAATGTGGTCATTTACTCCATCGGATTGTTCAGCGACGAAGATAAAAAGAACCGCAAAAAAGCCATGCGAGCCTTGAAGGATATTTCCGCGGCCTCGGGCGGGGTTGCGTTTTTCCCGGAAAACGTAGACGACGTGCACAACATTTGCGATCAGGTCGCGCGCGACATCCGCAACCAGTACACGCTGGGCTACTACCCGACCAACACCAAAAAGGACGGGACCTTCCGCACCGTCCAGGTCGATATCATCCCGCCGCGTGGCAAAGGCAAGCTCACCGCTCGCACCCGCAACGGCTACTTTGCGCCAGGTCAGGCCGCCGCAGCCAATTCTGAGTCATCTCCCGTATCCGCTTCCGACGTGGCCGCGTCAACTAGCTCTGGCCAATAAAGTAATTCCCGGCTGCTTGTCTTAATTCTTATGCTGTAGTGGCTCCGGGTTTATCCCGCGCCGTGGTGCGTGGCGCCGCCGCTTTCAAATTTCGCTGCGCAGATCATCCCATCCTGATTCCGGTGATCCAATCCGTTGCGCACCGTGTTTAGTTCAGCGCACTGTCGCGCTCCGCCAATTGCTGCAACCAACGGTCGAGTTTCCCGCGATCCTCCTGTTCCATGGACACGATTGCTACTCCCATGCCTTCTCCCGCAACCACGCTGCGTACGCTGGCGCGAACGCGCAACTGGCCGCGCGGCGTTACGATCAGCATTTGGATTGTGCTTCCAGCTTTGGGCGGGTTTTTTGTCTGGATAAAAAGTCCGCCCAGCGCAATCGTCGTGACGTGTGAAATTTCCCGCTGCTCGGACGTTTTCCAGGCCACCACGGCTGACTTTGGCGCCTTCAGCCTGGGATATCGTCGCGTGGTCGCGTTGCCCGTCATACGAAGGAACCCCGCTTTTACCGTCCCGATCACGCCTGGTGCAGATGCCGTTTCAAATGCGCGCTGTCGCAGCTAGATCGTCTTACTTCGGCGGGGCCGCGGGCTCGTCCTGCGGCGTCAATTGCCTGAGCCAGCGATCCAGTCGTCCGCGATCTTGCTGCTCCATCGATACAATTCCGACTCCCATGCCTTCGCCCGGCCTTACCATGCGCACGACCGCGCGGACTCGCACTTCGCCTTGTGGGGTGTTGAAAACCAGTTGGAGCGTCGTTCCGATACTTGCGGGTGTTTTTGTTCGGATAAATAATCCGCCCAGGGCAAGGTTTTCGACTGGCGACACCGTTTTCTGGCTGCCATTCTTCCACGCCACCAACGCCGATTTCGGCACTTTCGCGCGAGGATACTTCCGCTTGTTGTGTATCTCCGTCTCTGGCATGGAGCGACCCGTTCCATAACCTTATCCCGGATGGGACTCCGCGAGCAGTCTAGCCGCCTAATTGCCAATAGAAGTCAGGACAACCGATGAACATCCTTTTCGGACGTTCTCGGGAGGACAGCTTTTTTTATGGCTGGATCTCAGGGCGACAGCTTCTTGGGGCTAGAAGTTATGCGTCAGGGAACGACCACAACGCGTCGCCCCGGAACTTCCCGCCGCTTCCACACACTCTCAATCTCCGTTAGCGCCACTCGCAGGGTATCGATCCGCAATTCGCCGCGCGCTCCTGCCTCCATCACCGTATTCATGGCGGCATGCAAAATCTCCCGCGAGGGAATCCCGCCCGTACCCAGGATCGTGATCCTGGTGCTGCGCAGCACCGCAGCAGGCAGTTTGATGGACGAGCCTGCGCTTTCGCCACATTGCACCAGCCGTGTCTCGCGTTCCGCGACCGCGAATTCCGCTTTCGTCATCGCCGACAGCAGCGCTTCGGTCGGTTCGCCCCACAAATAATCCAGAATCACGTCGAATCCTGCGATTCCCATTTCGCTCGAGTACGCTTCCTTCAAAGTTTCCGGCGCTTGATCCAGTTGTATCGTCGCGTCCGCTCCCAATTCCCCCAGAGTCCCCAGTAGACGTTCGTTGCGCCCAACACCAATGACTCGCTTGGCTCCAAGCAATTTCGCAATTTGTACGGCAAGCTGCCCGGTCACGCCAGTCGCGCCAAGAATCAGCACCGTCTCCCCGCGTTCCAGCTTGGCTCTCTGCGTGAGCGATATCCACGCGGACACTCCCGGATTCCCCAAAGCCGCAGCAATGTCATCCTCAATTCCGCGAGGCACGGGAAAACAGAACACCCGCGGCACCACCGTACGTTCCGCCATCGCGCCAAACGGAAACCGGCATCCTCCGAAAAATACTCGCGTGCCGTCCGCAAGCTCTCCCACTCCATCCGTCCCACAGACCACCGGCAACTCCTTCGGACTCGCAAAGTGCGCCCCGCTCGCCAGCTGCCAGTCCACAGGCTTCAGAGCCGCCGCCCGAACACGCACCAAGACTTCTCCCTCGCCCGCCTCCGGCTCCTCGCACTGCTCAAATTTCGGCGTTCTCCCAAGCTCGTGCAGCACCACAGCTTTCACTTCTGCCTCCCGCGGGTTCGGTCTAGCCTCCGGGCACTATCCTAGCCCTGTTTAATGTTCCGAGTTAGTAGCGGCGGTCTTTGGAAGCTGGGAGAGAGGGCCGCGAAGTGAAATCTGGGGCGGGACCAATTTACTTCGTCCATTGGAGTGAGAGCAACCGTTATTGATCGCTTGTCGCAGCTCGTTTTTCGTTTTTCAATTCAGCTAGAAAACTCATCCCATGAGGAATCTTTCCGCCGAAATTTTCCGCGACGGTTTGTCCCATGTCAGCCAGTGTTGCCCGTTTTCCCAGATTCACTCCCGCTCCAGCTGATGGAGAATATGCAAGGATGGGCACATACTCCCGCGAATGGTCGGTCGTTTCCCATCGGGGATCGGGATCGCATCCGTGGTCCGCTGTGATCATCAGCAAATCGTCGTGCGTCAGGAGACGCAGAAAATCGCCCAGCAGGGCATCGAATTCTTCCAGCGATTTTGCAAACCCTTCCACGTCTTTGCGATGTCCGTAGAGCATGTCGAAATCCACCAGATTGCAAAAGATCAATCCATCCGGCCGTTCGCGAACCGCTTTGGATATTTTTTCCATTCCGTCGGCATTGGATGTAGTGGTCACAAACTGCTCAATGCCGCGGCCATTGTAAATGTCATGAATCTTGCCGATGCCAAAGACCGGAATTTTCTTTTTCGCCAGCACATCCATCAACATCGGCTTCGGCGGATCGACAGCATAATCATGCCGTCGCGGAGTGCGCGTAAAGTTTCCCGGCTTTCCGGTAAACGGCCGGGCAATCACGCGGCCCACGCGATGCGGCCCATCCAGAATTTCCCGCGCAATTTCACACATGCGATAAAGTTCCGCGATCGGAATCACATCTTCGTGAGCCGCTATTTGAAAAACGCTGTCGCCCGAGGTGTACACAATCGGCTCGCCGGTGCGCACGTGCTCTTCGCCAAGTTCTTTGATGATCTCCGTGCCGGAAGCCGGCCTGTTGCCAATCGTTTTTCTGCCGATGCGTTTCTCAAACTCTGCGATGATTTTCGGCGGAAAGCCATTCTTGTAAACGGGAAACGCCTGCTCCAGCCACACTCCAGCCATTTCCCAATGACCTGTGGTGGTGTCTTTTCCAGGAGAATGCGTCGCGCCCTTGCCGTAAGCTCCCAAAGCCTGCGCCGTGGGCGTCAAATCCTTCAGCGGCACGATGTCCGCCAAACCCAACTCCACCAAAGTTGGCAGCTTCAGCGGACGCGATTCCGCCACGTGCGCCAGTGTGTTCCGGCCAACGTCACCATAGTCCGCGGCATCCGGTAATTCACCAATGCCAACGCTGTCCAATACAATCCAGATTACGCGCTTGAATCCAGCCATCATCGTGCTCCACAAAATCCTACTTCCTCCGCAAAATCCAGCCTTCTTCGGCGACTGTATCACAGCCCATTGCTAACGCAGTGCCTAGCCCCGTTTTGGCAGATGTACCTGATCTCGTGCTAAATTCCCACTATCTGAACTATTACTGTCTCCCATGCGTAGTACAAACGTGGAGGTCCGCGATGCCTCAGGACGCCCAGCACCACAAAACATCTCTGGTCATGCCGATTCTGTTGATCACGATCGGCGCGCTCTTTCTTTTCAGAACCTGGCATCCCGGATTCGAGCCCTATCAAGTTTTGAAAACGTATTGGCCGCTGCTGCTGATTCTCGTGGGACTCGGAAAAATCTGGGATTTCTCGCGCAATCGCACGACAGCAAGCGGGCAGGGCGCGCCGGCAATCGCGCTCGGTTCCACTCTCGGTGTCGTCGCGTTCGTCTTTGTGATTGTGATTCTACTCGGTCATTATCAGAAAACCCGTCACCACAACGACGATTCGCGGGACAACTTCGCGCGGCACGCTTCGCAAGTTATCGAAACGCGCGATATGCAAGGCGCTAAATCGGTATCCGCCGGCTTGCACATGGGTGCGGGGCAACTGAATGTCAGTGGCGGTTCAGCGCATCTGATGAATGCGGATTTTCATTTCGATCGCAAGTGGGACAATCCCACTGTTGATTACCACGTCTCAGGCGACAAAGGCTTCCTCGATGTGAATCAAGAAAGCGATCACGTCAATTTTGGAGCTTCCGATAATACCTGGGATTTGAACTTCAACGACGATGTGCCGCTGGAGTTGCGCGTGGAGATGGGTGCGGGACAGGGCAATTTGAAACTTCGCGGAATGGATGTCAGCAACGTGGAATTGCACATGGGAGCGGGACAAGTTGTGCTGGACCTGACCGGGCCGCGCAAGTCTGACTTGAAAGTGTCCGTCAAAGGCGGCGTAGGCCAAGCGACAATTCGCTTGCCGAATGATGTTGGAGTGAGTGCGCACGCAGCCGGCGGCATCGGCTCCGTCCGCACGGAAGGGTTACACAAGCAGGACGGCGAGTACGTCAACGATTCATACGGAAAAACGCCGCACAAAATTACGCTGGATGTGCAGGGCGGCATTGGCGAAATCGAATTGCTGGCGCAATAGAAGTTCGATGTTTTTTCCGTTTGAGTGCCATCAGGGTCCGCGATCTTAAGTTCATGAAAAGCCTAAATTTATGATGTGCCGCAAGATCTTGCGTTTGCGGCGATTTTACGTGGCGAGTATAATTAGAAGTTTAGACAGCGCTCGCTGAACGCGCTGTCTGGGCTCCCTCTTGGCAAAACACGAAATCCTTCCCGAGGCCGTACCCGGCCAGTTGGATCAGGAGACGCTACGCGTCCGCGGCGCCCGGGTGCACAACCTCAAGAATGTCTCTGTGGACATTCCGCATAATGCCATCACCGTGGTAAGCGGCGTGAGCGGCTCCGGAAAGTCTTCACTGGCATTCGACACCATTTACGCCGAGGGGCAGCGCCGTTACGTGGAGTCGCTCTCCGCCTACGCGCGACAGTTTCTGGAGCGTATGGAAAAGCCGGACGTGGACGAAATTTCCGGAATCGCTCCGGCGGTAGCCATCCGACAGAAGAATTCCACGCGCAATCCGCGCTCTACTGTGGCCACTGCCACGGAAATTTACGATTATCTGAGATTGTTTTTTGCGCGCTGCGGAAAAACATTTTGCATCAGGTGCGGCACCGAAGTTCGCAAGGATACTCCGGATGCGATTGCCGCAAAGGTCTTATCGGCGGGAACAGGGCGTAGATTCTATGTGCTTTACCAGTTGCGAATCGCCGCTCCGCAACCCGCAGCGAAACCCCGCAAGGCCGATCGCCAAAAACTGAACGAGCCTGCGCCGGAACAAATCCGGCTGGCGCTTCTGGATCTGCAGAAGCGCGGATTCAACCGTCTGTATCAAGACGGTCGTGTGCACGAATTCATTTCACCGGAATCCTTGCTCGACGTGGATTTCAGAAGACCAGTTTATGTTCTGGTGGATCGCCTGGCGGTCAGCGAGGAAGCAAAATCACGCTTGGTCGATTCGGTGGAAATTTGCTATCGCGAAGGGCAAGGCGAAGCAATTGTGGAATTTGTGGCGGACACCAACGGCGCCGCGGAGCGCATGAATTTCAACGAGCGTTTTGAATGCAAGAACGACGGAACTCTATATCAAGAGCCGGAACCGCGGCTTTTTTCTTTCAATAATCCGTACGGCGCGTGCCCACGCTGCCAGGGATTCGGGAATACCATTGATTTCGATTTGAATTTGGTGGTTCCGGACCAGAGCAAATCGCTCGATGACGGCGCAATCGAGCCGTGGACGAAGCCGCGCTATCGGGTACTGCTGAATGAAGCAAAGCAGTGGGCGAAGTCGCAGGGAATTCCGACCAACGTTCCGTGGCGCCAATTGAAAGCGGAAGACCGTAGGCGGATTCTTGAGGGCGATCCAGAAAACGATTACGACGGCGTGAAAGGTTTTTTCGCGTACTTGGAACGTAAGAAATATAAGTTGCACGTGCGCGTATTTCTGAGCCGCTACCGCGGCTACGCGCTGTGCCCAGAGTGCAGCGGCACTCGGCTGCGGCCGGAAGCACGGGCGGTGCGCGTCGCGGATAAAACAATTACGGAAATCTGCAAGCTTACGGTGAAGGAAGCACGCGTATTTTTCGCGGAATTGCAGCTAAGCGAAGCGCAGGCAACGGTCGCGGACAGGATTCTCGAAGAGATTCGTTCGCGGCTGCAATTTCTGGATGAAGTCGGGTTGGACTATCTGTCGCTGGATCGATTGACCTCCACGCTTTCGGGCGGAGAGTCGCAACGGATTCAATTGGCGACGTCTCTGGGTTCGCATCTCGTCGGCGCATTGTATGTGTTGGATGAGCCATCGATCGGCTTGCATCCGCGCGACACAAAACGCCTGGTCGACATTTTGAAGTCGCTGCGCGACCTGGGGAATACGGTGCTGGTGGTGGAACACGATCCAGACACCATCGAATCGGCAGATCGGGTAATCGATCTCGGTCCCGGCGCGGGCGAGCTTGGCGGCAAATTACTGTTTGCGGGGACTTACGAAGAAATTCTGAAAGACCCGAAGTCCATCACCGGGCGCTATCTGAGTGGCGAAATGCGGATTCCAGTGCCGAATACGCGGCACAAGCCAGCCGGAAAATTCTTGCGGCTCTACGGCGCGACGCTGCATAACTTGAAAAATGTAGATGCCATGATTCCACTCGGCACGCTGACCGTGGTGACCGGAGTCAGCGGCTCCGGAAAATCAACCTTAGTGCACGACGTTCTGTATAAGGCGCTGCTGGTGAAAAAGAATGGCGGAACAGAAAAGGAATTCTGCGAGCGACTCGAAGGCGACTATCAGGTAAAAGAAGTTGTCATCGTGGACCAGTCGCCGATTGGGCGCACGCCACGATCGAATCCGGCAACGTATCTGAAGGCGTTCGATGCGATTAGGGAAGTTTTCGCGGACACCCCGGACGCGAAGCGGCGCGGCTACACGGCGGGGCATTTTTCTTTTAACGTGCCGGGCGGCCGCTGCGAAACATGCCAGGGCGATGGAACGGTTACCGTAGAAATGCAGTTTCTTGCAGACGTCGAACTGGTCTGCGAGGAGTGCCGCGGAACGAGATTCAAGAGCAGCGTTTTGGAAGTGCAGTTTCATGGCAAGAACGTGTATGACGTTTTGCAGATGACGGTTCGCGAGGCTCTGGCATTTTTTGTGAGCGTTCCGCGAGTGACTTCGAAACTGCGAATCATGAATGAAATCGGACTCGGCTATTTGCGGCTGGGGCAGTCCGGGACCACACTTTCCGGCGGCGAAGCGCAGCGATTGAAGCTGGCGGCGCACCTCTCGCGTACGGAAAACCAGGGAATTCTGTATATTCTGGATGAGCCGACAACCGGGCTGCATTTTGACGACATCGCAAAACTATTGGCGGCATTCAGAAAATTGTTAGAGTCCGGAGGTTCATTGCTGGTAATCGAGCACAATCTCGATGTCATCAAGTCCGCGGATTGGCTGATCGACATGGGCCCGGAGGGCGGCGATCAGGGCGGAAAAATCATTGCCACCGGAACGCCGGAGCAGGTCGCCAGAAATTCGCAGTCGCACACGGGAAAATTTCTGGCGAAGGTGTTACACGCCAATGACCAGGCAAAGAGAAACGGGAACGGCGCATCGAATGGAACAGAAGCGGCGAGCGGAGCAGGCAGGACCCCGGTAGTTCCTCCGGCAAAATGATGCGCAACAAAGCGAAAACAACTCTCGGGCGAATCGGCGCGGGATTGGTTTTTTCCTGCGTGTTGCTGCATTGCGAAGCGAGCGCGCAGAGTTCGGCGGGCGCACAAGGCGAAAAAGGAACCAAGCGGCGCATTGCCAATCCGCTCAATGATCTATTGGAGGAAGCGCGGCGCGATATCGACAAGCAGGATTTCGCGGCGGCCATTGTTCCGCTGCAGAAATTCCTGGCGGAGAAGGATGATTTTGCGTATGCGCATTTTCAGTTGGGATATGCGTACACAGGATTGCAGAAAACAAAGGAGGCGCGCGGCGAGTACGAACGCGCGATGCAGCTCGATCCGAAAATGCCGGAAGCAGCGCTGAACCTGGGGATTCTGCTTGTCAATGAAGAGCCCAGCGCGGCAGTAGCTCCATTGCGGCGGGCTGTGGAATTGCTGCCAACGCAAAGCCGGCCGCGCACGTTGTTGGGCCTGGCTTACGAGAAATCGGGCGACACAAAAAATGCCGAGAGCGCCTACGAAACCGCTTTGGCACTGGAGCCGAAAGATACAGAGACGAGTTTGCATCTGGCGCAACTTTACCTGCGGGAAAATCGGCCCCGGGAAGCGGAAGCTAAATTTGCAGCGGTGCTGTCGGTCGAGCCGGAATCGCGTACGGCGCTGGCGGGAGTTGCGCAATGCCTGGAACTGCAGAACAAACCCGAGGCCGCAGATGCTTACCGCAATTATTTGAAGATACAGCCCGGCGATGCTGTGGCGCGCGAGCACCTGGTGCATCTGCTGATCGCCAATGGCAAGAACGACGAAGCGCTGGCGGAGCTGGAGAAAGTGGAAGCAGAAAAAAGTCCTTCGGTGGACTCGCTGAAGTTGCGGGCCGACGTCCTAATCGGCCAGAAGAAATGGGATGACGCAATCTCAGTGTTAAAGCAAGCCGTGGTGCAGGCTCCGGGTGACGCGCAATTGCGCGGAGGCCTGGGACGAACTTATCTGCAGCGGCGCGATTTTGTGAACGCCGAAAAGGAATTGAAAGCCGCGATCCAACTGGACCCGAAGAATCTTACGTACTGGAAGGATTTGACGTCGACATCGTATCTGGCAGCGGAGTATCCAGCGACCCTGGCGTTGCTGGATCGTCTGGCGCTGCAGGAACCGCCGACCAGCGGCGAATTATTTGTTCGCGCGCTCTGCTACGATAAACTGCAGCAGACCAAGGCGGCTTTGGACGCTTACGGAAAGTTTCTGGAGGCGGATCAAAACCGGGACCCGGACCAGGTATGGCAGGCTCAGCAACGAATCAGCGTCTTGAAAAAAACGCTCGAGAAAAAACGGTAGTTGCATCGCTGCGATACGGCAGCCGACGCGCGGTTCTGTTACTGGCGGCGGCGTTGCTTACCGTGGGAGCGGGACGCGCGGCGGACACCTTGCAGCAACTGCAGCAACGATTCGATCGCGAAAACGACGGAGTACGCAAAGCGAAACAGCTACGGAAGCTGGCAAGCGCGCAATTCGACAAGGAACGAGAATCCGCAAAATCCGGAGATTATTCAGGGGTCGGACTGGAAATGGAAAAATATCGCGATAATGTCCGGGCCGCGCTGGAAGCATTGAAAAAGGCCCACCCGGACGCAGAAAAACACTCTGCCGGGTACAGAGAATTGGAGATGCAGGTCGGCGAGGGAATCCGCGAGATCCGCGACGTGATTCTTGCAGTGCCAGAGCAATTTCGTCCGCCGATGCAGCTGGTGGAAGAGGATTTGAAGAAAATGGATACGGAGTTATTGCGGCTTCTGTTTCCGAGAAGGCCCGGCGAAAAGCCGGCACCGCCGCCAGCCGCACGGATCGATAAGACTGTGAAGCCGGCGGAAGCAACGGGAAAAGAACCATGAGAGGGTGGCCTAAGGTTCTGCCGGCAATCTGTTTTGCGATGGTGATGAGCGCATCGGTGCGGGCGCAGGTTCCGCAAAAGGATTATTTGACCGCCCAGGAAGCGGACAAGATCCGCGATGCCGAAACTTCCAATGAACGCATCAAACTGTTTGTGGACTTTGCCGATGATCGGCTGAAGAAATTTCAGTACGAATTGAATCATCCATCGCCCACAAATCACGAACAGATGTTGAACTACTTGATGAATGCGTATATCGGCTGCGTGGACGATGCGGCCGATTTGATACAACTGGGAATTGAGAAACAGGAAAACGTGCGGCGCGGCGTGGACCTGATGGCAGCGAAAACCAAAGAGTATCTGGACGCACTGAAAAAGATTCAGGCGGATGGAAAAGAAATCGAGATCTACAAGGAGAACCTTGACGACGCCATCGAGGGAACGCAAGATGCGATGAACGACGCGGAGAAGGCCAAGAAGACTGTCGCGCCGCCGCCCGTGCGTCGAAAGACAGGTGCGGCGAAAAAGTTGAGGCGGGAGATTAGGCAAGCGACATGAAACGAGAGATCACGCCGGTGCCGGGAGGAGCCGCGCTGTGCCAGCGAATGTTCACCAGGATCGGATGTGCGGGGCCGCCACCTGCGTTTCGCGTCGAATTTTATCCTTATGCGAGCCTGGTGCTGACGATCCGCCGCCGCGATGAACAAATGATTGTGCGCTTTTCCGATTTGCTGCAACGCGCGCCACTGGCGGTGCTGGAAGGCGCCGCGGCATTGCTGTTATGCAAGATTTATCGCAGGCGCACGCGACGGG
>Ga0070709_10001729_pt1 | contig 11873 bp, 10 predicted proteins | sample LARL51metaG_FD_65449 | JGI IMG/M metagenome (GOLD analysis project Ga0070709, IMG submission 65449) | Corn, switchgrass and miscanthus rhizosphere microbial communities from Kellogg Biological Station, Michigan, USA - LAR L5-1 metaG | ecosystem: Host-associated > Plants > Roots > Rhizosphere ...
TCAGCTAGAACAGATCGAGCGCGGAGAGACGACCCGTCTCATCGTCAACTTGCCGCCGCGCTCCGGCAAATCGATCTTCGTGTCGGTTGCCTACGTCGCCTGGCTGCTGGGGCACGATCCAACCCTTCGCGTCATCGTCGTAAGCTACTCCAACGAACTCGCGGCAGAACTGCATCGGCAGTTTCGCATGGTGCTCGATTCGGATTGGTACCAGCGTCTGTTCCCGATGACGCGCCTGAGCAAGGATACCGGTCTGGAAGCGGTCACGACCGTTGGTGGTGGCCGTTACGCGACCTCGATTGAAGGAACCCTGACCGGCCGTGGCGCCGACCTCATCATCATTGACGACCCTCATAAGGCGGAAGAGGCGCAGTCGGACAAAGCGCTCGCCCAGGTGTGGGAATGGTTTAGCGGCACATTGGTGTCGCGGCTCAACGATCAACGAACCGGCAAAATCATTCTGGTCATGCAACGCTTGCATCCGGACGATCTGGCGGGACGCCTGTTGGCAAAGGGAGGCTGGGGACCCATCTCAACCTGCCGGCGATCGCGCCCTTCAGCCAGTGCATTCCGCTTTGCAAGGGCGGCGTCAAACTCTGGAGTGCTGGCGAGCCGCTGGATCCGGAGCGCGGCGGGCTCGAGGTTCTCGAAAACATAAAACGCGAGATCGGCAGTGCAAAGTTCAGCGCCCAATATCTGCAGAACCCCGTGCCAAAAGAAGGAAATCTCGTCAAGTTGGAATGGTTCAGGCGCTACGACCGCCCGCTGGAGAAACAAATTGGCGATCTCATCGTGCAGAGCTGGGACCCGGCGATCGCAATAGGCGATGACTGCGATTATTCCGTTTGCATGACCTTCCTCAAAAAAAAGGATGACTACTACCTTGCTGCACGTCTTTCGCGATCGGCTCAATTTTCCCGATTTGCATAAGAAAGTTATCAGCCATGCGCGCGAGTTTGCCGCCGATGTCATTCTCATCGAAAAAGCTGGAATCGGCATTTCATTGTTGCAAGAGCTAGAAGCCAATCCTCCTCTTCGCATGGTCAGGCCGATCGGAATCCTGCCCAAGGGAGACAAAAAGGACCGCTTGGCCGCACAGCCCCCGAAGATCGAGGCGGGGCACGTCTATCTGCCGATGGAGGCGCCGTGGTTGGCCGATTTTCATGACGAAGTCCTCGCCTTTCCCAACACCCGTCATGACGACCAGGTCGACACTCTGGCGCAGTTTCTGTTTTGGGCGTCTTCGCGCAGGTACAACCCTCCGCCGTCTATGGTCAGCCTTCCTGTCTATGGTAGTGGCTAGGGGCGCTATCGATGGTGCCTGGGGCGGCGGCCGATCAAATGTGGGCAGTGGCGATCCACGTGAAGGTTGGCCTCAACCAGGCTCGCAGAGGCGAGCGCGACCATCAATTTGTCGCGGTGGCGGAAATGATAGCGGCGCGGGTCGCAACGGCGGGGTGCGCTTCGACGGCATGCCCCACCACGGGCGTCGTGCCGCCTAAAGCTTCATTGGTTGAGCAGCTCAATGAATTCAATCTAGAGTCTGCAAAATCCCTGATATTGGGCACTCGATCCCTGTTATCGGGACAAAAACTCCCCTGTTCACCTTTTGAAGGGATTTCTCAACAAATCACTGCAGCACAAGGGTTTGTCGGTTTGCGCCGCCATCTTAAAACGGGTAAACCCTGTTAATTCCCCTGATAGCAGGGGAGAACACCCCTGAATGGCGGACTTTGGGGGCCCAAAATTTTCGAAACAAACAAACCTCGGCTAAAAAACAGCTGCCCAATTTTGGACTCTTGAATTCCAAGCACCGGCCGAAGTGCCTGCCGGTTCCGTTCGTCGAGTCCTCGGCCGGGAGGTGCCGACAGCTCGGTAACTTCGCGATTGGGCAAGTCTCCAGCATCGCCTGTTCTGCAACCGATAAAAACGGCAGAAATACGAGTTGCGATTCGAGTCCGACGGCTCGCCCATTACATTGCGCAGGGTGCGGCCCTTGGCTCCGAGCATCCGCACCGAAGGCTAGCTGGAAGGAATTTTCGCTGGTCTATATAGCAAATAGTAACGCCCTCAATAGTATCTGCCGGCAATCGGTGGGCCCCAGTTGAACAGGTAGTTAAACCCGAACTTGAACTCCTGAACATTGCGGTTGTTGGAGGTGAGCGTATCGCCGGCAAGGATCGCGGCCGTGCCTGGAATGGTGAAACTCCGGTTGCCCAAACCGATGTAGTCGTACTCCACCTTCACCGACCAATTCGGCACGAACATCCATTCGATGCCAGCGCCTAGCAGCCAGCCACCATTGTTGTTGCCGCAGCTGTTGAAATTGCCGCAGCTGAGCGACACGCCTGTGGTGATGTCGGTGACGGTCACGTTGCTGTTGCCGACCCAGCCGCCGCCGGCCTTGCCGTAGAACAACCAGTGATCGACGGTTGCATAGCCAAAGCGGGCAGCCAATGTCGAGATAAAGTGATTGTTGCTGGAGACGACAATGGCGGCACCAGTTGGAATGGAGACCGCGGCGCCGCGGCCGCTGTTGGCAGCTCCGTCGGCGTCCCATTCGGCGCCGACGACGAACCTCCCGATCTGGTAATTGAAGCCGATCTGCCCGCCGGCGATGAACACCCCGTTGTTGCTATTGTTAAAGCTCGTTAGGAAGAGCGTGTCGGACCAGTTATTGCGGGCCCAGCCAGCGCCAACATTGGCGCCAACATAGAATCCGGTCCAAAGAAACACGGGCGCCGGCAGCGCGGCCGGAGGCAGCGGCGCGACGGGCAAATCCGCCGCTCTGACACCCGCTGAGCCGAGCAAAATCAGCGCAACACCTGCGATCAATGACTTGTTCATCATTTCCCCTCATCCGGCACATCAGCCAAAAATATGCGCCACCCGCGCATTTGTCGGGTATCGTATCACGCGGGGCACGATTTAACTGTGACACTTCGGCAACGCGCAACGGATTTCGATTTGGGTAGATCGGGAGTGGAGCTCGTTCTGATTGAGGTAGCCCTAGAGTAGGTTCAGGGCTTGCGACAAGGTTGATAAGCCGTTGCGAAATTTTAAGTCTTCGGCGATATATTCGGCTTAGAACTGCTTCAGAACGATCTGCACAATGGAAGAACCGGATCACTATTCCATTTTTGAGTCACGGGTGAGCAGGCGGGGCAAAATTTGGAAGTGGTCCGTCTGCACCGACGAAGGCGATCTCGTCATGCGGGGCTTTGAGGACACCCGGGCCGCTGCCAGTTATCAAGCCAACAGGGCTCTTTTTCTGCTGCTGTCGTCTGCGGCCCATCGGCCGGTTCGGCGGAGCGGTCTCGTAAGCCATCGCAAACGCTGATACGCTGGACCGAGCTGAGTCGTCGTTCTGGCGCTGTTAGCCGCCTGCGACCAGATGGTTACCGCGGCAGCGGTCTGCTCGCGCTAATTTTTGCAACTAAGTTGATGCAGGTGCGAAAATTAAATTAACCTCTGATTCTACGCACGGTTGGGTTGCAAGCTCTGGCCATTGGAATGGTTAAGGTTAGAGTCTGGGCCAAAATACATCGACCTTGTCGCATCGATTTTTCCGATAATGCACACGATTTGCGAACAACGACTCAAACCCTACCCTGAAAGCACACAAGGGTCCGATGAACAAAAAACTCAAGCACATCGGAGACGCGATGTATTGGGTTGGATCTGGAATTGCTGGTTTTCCGGCGTTCTTTGCCTGCCCTGGAGTAATGCTGGCATATCTGACAGGTCACAGCCGACTGCATCACATGAGCGATGCAATCTTCGTCTCCGCTGTTTTCTTGGGCTTTTCCATTGTTAGCTGGGGTGCTGGACGTGCTTTCCGGTAAGTCTTGGCTCGCACCTAAGTGGGCGCTCCGAGAATTTGGGAAATGTAATACAGACCTATATTCGCTCTAGCTTGCCGCACCGGCCACGTATGTTTACTCGCTGCGGTCCTCACCGCTGCCGCTTGCGTAGTTGCGCCCGGGCATGCATCGGCCGCCAGCGCCATCGATGCTGCCACCAAGCCATATTTCGTGCTTGGCGGATTGGTGGCCGCACTGGCGTTCCTGGGTATCGGGATTTTGATTTCATGGGCCGCCCTCCGCAAGCGCCGCACGGCTGAACTGGCCACGCGATGGCCGATCACCGATGGCACGGTCGTATCGACACAAGTGATCAAGCGCGCTTCCAGATCGGAAGACGAATTCGACACCTTCGTCCCTCGCATACGCTATGAATACGTGGCGAACGGAGTGCGCTGCGAGGGCGAGATCATTCGAATCGGACTCGACGAGACGGGCTATCTTTCGGAGAAGCAGGCCCGCGAGCACGTGGCGCGCTATTCCGTCGGAGCCGCCGTTGCGGTTCGCTATGATCCGCAAACGCCGCAACATGCGGTTCTGGAGACAGGACAGGTTGGTGTCACCTCCAGGATCTTCGCTGGATTCATTTTCATTGGGTTAGGCGTCGCGTCGGTTGCATTTGCCGTCTGGATAGCAAGCCTGCCGACCCGCTAGGAAATGCCGCCGGCAAACTACACGCGGGAATCGGCGCTGGCGCGAACGCGGGCACAACTTGCGCAAAAATCAGACGCCGCCCGGTGCGACGTAGCAATAAACATAGTCCCCTCTGCTGAGGAAGATGATCCCGTGACCTGTCGGATTGGATTGATCATATTTCAGCTTGTGGTTCGGAACGACGATCTTTGTTCCGATGTCGATATGCTTGCGACGTAACGGTTCGTCGGGTCGGGGGTCCGTAATGATGGCGACGTATTTGTCGCCATCGACTTCAAAGGAATCCGCCCAGTAGGCATCTGCCTCGCCGCAACATGAAACGGCGGGATTGTCCGGCTGCATCAACGCCTGGTACCATTGGCGTATGTGCGGTTCAGTTGCTTCCCATTGTCCCAAGTCACGGGCATTCGCTACGCTCAATACGCAACTGAACGCTGCACCAAGGACGAGGCTTTTCATGCCACACTCCTGAGTTTCCCAGCCAGTTCGTTTAAAGCAATGTTCGTGCCGCGAATCAGTTCGTCGTGATAGTCTAATTTAAGTTAGAATTTTACGACGCCGCGGCCACACTCTGTATTTATTTGCTGATCAAGGTTCCAGCCTGGCTCGCTTCTGCCGCGCTATGCCACACAAGGCGGAGACGCTGTTGTGACGGGCGAGCGCAGCTGGATGACGTCTCCCTCCGGAGCGCGGTCGATTGAATCGGGATTTGCGGTAGAGGGTCCGGCGAGCGGATTTGTCGCTCTGAATGTTCGGCCGGCGCGAGGCGCAACTTTGGAGTCGCGGCGACTACAGTCACGTCAAGTTGTTCCCGATTGATCACGAATATCGATCACAAGAGGTGATTCATCGGAGATCGGGCCGGCCTTGCCAGACATAAAGCAGGACAAGTCCGACGGTGACCATTGTGGAAAAAATCGCGATGGCGAGCGTCCAGTCGATGTGCTTGCTTGAACGGCTTCCGATTGTCAGAATCGCCATCAGGGCTTTGTAGTTGATCTTTCGCATCTGGCCAGACGCTCCGTCCCACCGCTGATCGCGTGCGCTTTCCAAAGCTAGCATGTTTCGGCAAGCGGGGGATGGTTTCCTGGGTGACTGCAACTCAACGCAAGTCAGCGGGGGGGACTCAGGTTTGGGATTCCGTTGGAATTTCCTAACTCGCCCGTTTCGGCTTACAGCAAGCAGCGGAGATTGAAATGTCCCAGCTCACGATTTTCCTTGCGAGATCCATCGGGCTTTTCACGGTCCTGCTCGTGGCCGGCTTCATGGCGCGCGGCGGGACTGTTATCGAGGCCACGGTCGAGGACGAAGCGGTCATGATAAGCTACGCCATCATCAGCCTGGCAATGGGGGTCGCGATGGTCGTCGGTCACAATGTCTGGTCTGGCGGAGCGCTGCCGGTGGTCGTTACGTTGGTAGGATGGCTCATCCTCGCCAAAGGCTTTACGCTTCTGGTTCTTGCCCCCGACGAGATGGCCGCGATGGTTCAGCGGATGGGATATGCAGAGCATTATCGCCTCCTTCTCACGCCGGCGCTGGTCGTTGGGCTATATCTGACCTGGGCCGGGTTTTCGTCGCGATCAGCGCACCAGAACTGAATGCGCAAGGCGAATTGCCGGCGCATCAGGTGTTATGCCGCGCGGACGCTGTCGAGGAATTTCTCGACCTCGTCCCGCAGGTGGATGCTCACTTCGGACAAGGCTCTTGCCGATTTCAGCATCTGACTTGATGTCGTCTCCGTTTCGCCCGCGCCACGAGCTACGCGCTCGATATTTTCAGCGACATCCAGGGTGCCGCTCGCCGCGGCCTGGACGCCTTTGGCGATGCTCTGGGTAGCGATGCCCTGCTGTTCGACCGCAGCCGAGATCGACGTCGTGATCTCGCTGATGCGCTCGATCGTCAGCCCGATCGCCTTGATCGCATCGACGGACTCTGCGGTTGCACGCTGCATGTTGACGATGTGCGAGCTGATTTCGTCGGTTGCCTTGGCGGTTTGACCGGCGAGGTTCTTGACCTCCTGCGCGACCACTGCAAATCCGCGACCCGCATCGCCGGCGCGCGCGGCCTCGATCGTGGCGTTGAGCGCGAGCAAATTGGTCTGTTCTGCAATCGATGTGATCAGCTTCACCACGTGCCCGATCTGGTCGCCCGCAGCCGACAATTCGGCCATGCGTTGATCGGTTGCGTCGGCTTGCTTGACCGCTTCGGCGGCAACGCCATTGGAATCCTGCACGCGGCGGCTGATTTCGACGATCGATCCCGACAATTCATTCGATGCGGCCGCCGCGCCGCGGACATGTTCGGACGCCTGTCTTGAGGCGTTGGCGGACTGGCTGGACATTTCCGCCGTCGATTCTGCCGTCAACGAGAGTTGCCGGGCATCTTTCTCGAACCGACCCGAAGAGTTCAACACCTGTTCGATGATGCCGCCTATCTTGGCGCGGAACGCCTCGACAAACCGGTCACGCTCCACCTTGCGCTGTTCCATCGCCTGCTTGTCGGCGTTCATCCGCTCGGTCTCGATCTGGCGACGTTCGATGCGGGCGTTCCTGAAAACATCGACGGTACGCGCGATCACGCCGATTTCGTCGTTGCGATCGGCGTGCCGAACCTCAACATCCGTCCGCCCCTCGGCAAGGACGGTCAGCGTTTCCGCCACCGCCCGCAGCGGCTTGGTGACGCGGCGTACGAGCACCATCGTCGCCAGGAGCGCCAGCAAGGCGGCAATGCAGGCGGCCACGGCCATGGCCGTGATCGCCTGCCACAGCATGCCGTCGAGCTCCGCGGTGGCAATGCCGACGTAGATGATGCCGATCACCTTGCCGGTCGAATTGAACACCGGCTGGTAGGCCGTATAAAAACGGCGACCGAACAGTATCGCCGGACCCTTGTACGCCTCACCGCGGCGAAGCAGCGCTTGCCCGGGATGATCGGCTGCGAGCTGGGTGCCGACCGCGCGGTCACCATTTTCCTTCTTCACATTCGTGGTTCGGCGAACAAACTGCTGGGATGCATCGTCGTATACGAAAAGCGTCGCATTGCCGCCGACAAACGAGACCGCCCGATCGACGATCCGGTGATCGCTGAATTCCGGCATTTTCGCAATTTCGACGCGGTCGACGATTCCGTCGCGCAGGCCGATCTTCGCATCCGGATAGGCTTCGCCGAAGGCGAGGGTGAGGGTGCGAAGGTTGAGGTCGATATCGTGTTCTGCGCGGATGGCGAAGTCGTGTGTCAGCGACCAGTAACCGGCACCGACCAGAAGCGCCGTATTGATCGCAATCAAGAGCGCCGCGCTGATGACGGCCTTGGGTCCCAGGTTCAGCCGCGAAAAGGGAAGGGTGCTTCCCCCGAATCGGAGCGTCATGCAACTTCTCCTCAAAGAGCGGCACGACGCTACCGCGTGATGTTTAAGATAATATTCACCATCGAGGTCGGGCGACTTCGAAGCAACGTTTTTCAATACCATTTTACCGTAAACTCCCGCAAAACCCGGTTCGATTCGTTGCCGGTTGCTTGAAAGCGAATCCTCGCGAGCCGCGCGGTGCCGCGAGCGCAAAACCATGAACGGATAATTTCGAATTCAAGCGGCCCAAAAATGCCCGAGAGTTCAGCAATGGGTCGTATTGGTGCCGAAGGGGGTCCGGTGATATGCCAGAAAAAAATGGAGGGAGCATTCGTATGAGAGTTCTTGGAGCCGCAGCCGCCGTCGCACTGTTGCTGGCTGCGCCCGCCTACGCACAGAGAGGGGCTCCGTCGGCTCCGCAGGATCCGCCCAAGTCGCAAACCCAGATCGAGCAGGAAAAGGCGACCGAGAACGCCTACAAGCGATCGCTCCGCAATATCCCCGACCAGCCTGCCGCCGACCCGTGGGGCGGTGCGCGCGCCGTAGAGGCGCCAAAACCCGTCGCCAAGGACCCCCCGGCAAAGCGCAGCAAGGCGAGCACCACGGCCAATTAGCCGCTCGAGGCCATGCGGGGGCCTTGGAGCAACGATAGGGTGGGAGAAAGGGCGTCCCTGCGCGTTGCCTTTCCCCCGCCCTACAGGGTCTTCAAATATTCGATCAGGTCGTAGCGCTCGTCGTCCGTCAGCTTGCGGCCGATGACGCCGGGCTTGTCTGGCCCCGGGGTCCCTTCCAGCGAATGGCCGAGAACGCCGTTGCCGTGGATCGCCGACCCGTCGGGATTGGTCGCCGAGAACAGGACCTCGCCCTTCCTGCAACTTGGCTTTTCTCCCTCTACGACGCGATATCCGACCTGCTGCGGATCGAAGTCGCGCAAGCCCATGCAGAATTGCGTGGGCCGCTCGGCTGCGGGCCTGAGCATCCAATAGAGCGAGGGCACCGAACCATTGTGCAGATAGGGCGCGGTCGCCCAAACGCCATTCAACGGGCGCGCGCGGTAGTGAGTGATCTTCTGGATTTTGGGGTTGGGACAATTTGTCCGTTTTCCCCACAGAGCCTCGCGATCTTCCTTCGACAGATTGTGATCGTCCATCCATTTCCGGTTGGTGCGGTCGACCGCAATCATCAGGGCGAGCGAGAACTGCATGTCGGTTGAGGCGGCGGGCATACCCTGGCAGCCCCAGACCTGTCCAAGGTCTCGCTCTGGCTGCATGTCGAGGAAGCCAGGCACAGCGACCATGCGCGAATGCAGCACCTCGGCCTGAGCCGGGTCCGTGCCCATCCCGCCCACGCCCTTCTGGACGGGATTAAACACCGGCCCATCGGAAATCCATTTCCCCTCACTTTCCTTGTCCCATTTTCCCTCTTTGGAAATTGACCAAAAACTCTCTTCGGGGAACTGGCTGTCAAACACGGCGTCGTCGACCGGGCCGCGATGGCATTCGGCGCAAATTTCGGCATAGATCGCGCGGCCTCTTGCGACGCGCGCCGGATCGATTTTCCAGGCGGGATCGTCGGGGAAGACCTGTGACGGCCATTTCGGTGACTTCAGCCCGGCAAAACCCTTTGGATCTTGTTCAAGAGGGTTGGGACCGCGCAGCATGGTTTCGATGCGATCGAGATTTTCCAAGGCGATCGACGAGCGGAAAAGCGCCGCCAGCGGGGCGTCCGGCGAAAGATTTATCAGGGCCGAGACGCCGAGCGCCTCGCCGGCGTTGCGGATCAGCGGCTGCTCGATCGAAGCATCGTATTGAGCCCACCAGAACCACGGCACCGACCAGATCGGCGGGAAGCTCACAGGCGCATCGCGGGCGCGCAGGTTTTTCTCAAAGCCCCTGAGCCCACTCAAGTCGAGATCGATATAGAAGACCTGATTGCCGATCCGGTTGAGCGCGTCGAGCCGCCCGAATCCTTCGAGCGTATCCTTGGCATATGCCTTGCCCTGGATTTTTATTTGGGTGCGAAGGGTGCTCCAGGTGGCCGACAGGTCGTTTTTGAGCTGGTTGTACGCCGCGGGATCCGGGTCAGGACCCAGCACACGCGTGGCGAAGCGTTGGAAGCGGCCAGGTACGTAGACGGTGTAGAAAATGGACAGGCCGGTCGCTTGTTCGAGCTTGAAGAGGTCCACCATGGCCGGACCGCCGTCGAAGCGCACACTTGTGCCTTTGTAGCGGATGCTTCCCGCATGGCAGGCCGCACAGGTCAAGCCGAGTCTGTCCAATGCCGGCTTGCCGGTTGTTGGATCTGCCCCGCCCACGAGGCGCGCGAAACCGACGGGCAAGCCGTCGAAATTTTCGGCCGGCGTCGGTTTTAGGTGAGCCGCGGACACAGGGACAGGCGGCGCATTGGATGAAGACGAATAGCCAAAGTGGCGCAATGTCGCAGAATCGGTGTGGATGGTCTTCGGGCTCGGCAGGAATCCGAACCGCTCGAGATAGTCGCTGTCCTTGAGCAGGCCGGGTCGGCCCACCAGGCGAATGCCCGGTTGCTCCAGGGCGACAAACCAGTCGTAGGGCACCGGAAAGGTCGCAGTGCCCTGGCTGGCATGATGGAACCAGTGCCTGTCTTCGGTCGACCAATTCTGGTCGAGCCAAACCGCAGCCTTTGTTGCGGGGGTGTCGGGCAAGGGAGGGGGCAGCAGTTGGGCAAGCGGCGTTATGATAGCGCCGACCTGGTCAGGGAATTCGGCGATTGCAATCACCGCGGCCGCTGTTGCGGCACCCGTCCAGAGCAGCGCCTTGCCGAGGAAGCGAGCCAGGCCGCCCTTCGCGGGCGCAGGGGCGGACAACAGGCGCGCAACGATACGATCGGGAAACCGCCGCTCCACGAACAGCGTCCTGACTTCGGCCACGCTGAGGTAGCGTTTGTTGCCTTCGCCCTTGCCCATGATGTTGAGCAGAATCGGCCACTCGCCTCTCATCAGGAACCGATCGATCGGACGCCTCGAGCCCTTGGCACGCTCGAAATTCGCCTTCATGTAAGCCGTAATTTCCCGGCTCGTCAGTCCACGCTCGACTCCCCCGGCCGGATCGGGCCGGTCCTTGCCAAACTTAGCCAGGCGCGCAATTTCCGCTTCGTGAACCTCGGCTTTCGCATCGAGAATTCGAGAGCCGACGCCGTGTTTGTCCAAGGGTCCATCTCGCAACGCGTCGAGCTGAGCGCCCGACCGCCAGCTTCGCCAGAGGCGCCGGAGGCTGAGACCGTTGGCGACGAGCGCAACGCCATAGATTGCAAGGCCGTCCAGCCTTTCTTTCAGTCCCTTGTTGCCGGTCGCGGCCTCGATGGTTCGGGTAAGCTTTGGAAGCGGGACGATATGTCCGCCGACGAAGCCGCCCGCCACAAGCGCGCGCAGGAAGGGACAGGGATTGTTGGGGGAAACGAGAGTCTGCTGGTCGGGTGTGCCGTCTGCAGGTGAACCAACGCGGTCGTCTTGCATGGGACTTCAACCCCCAATCATTCAATTACTAAAGCTGGTATTTTCGTTTTTTACGCAAGCCGACGAATCGAAAAACGCGAAATCTCAAAACCAAGCCACTTCAGGGTGTGTCGAAGCTTTGGCAGAATCCGGATCGGTGTCAACAGAGAACCCCCGGCCATCCACCAGAGCCGTTTCGGTTCTGATTGAATCAGAACCGAGGCTCTAATCTTTTGTTTTGACGCGTTTTCTTCACGCGAACCGGTATCCACTTTGCTCGAAAACGCTATAGGGCTCTGATTCCGAAGTTCGCAAGCTATCGCTGCGACCTCTGATGCGAACTTCGGAATCAAAGGAGCTCTGGCAACTTGTTGATTTGAGTAGCGGCTTTGAATTTGAAGTTCCTATCGCGAACTTGCCGCGATACCGATAGGAATTTCAAATTCGCCGCACCAGAGCTCCGATTCCGAAGTTCGCAAGCTATCGCGGCGACCTCTGATGCGAACTTCGGAATCAAAGGAGCTCTGGCAACTTGTTG
>Ga0070709_10001734_pt1 | contig 11854 bp, 10 predicted proteins | sample LARL51metaG_FD_65449 | JGI IMG/M metagenome (GOLD analysis project Ga0070709, IMG submission 65449) | Corn, switchgrass and miscanthus rhizosphere microbial communities from Kellogg Biological Station, Michigan, USA - LAR L5-1 metaG | ecosystem: Host-associated > Plants > Roots > Rhizosphere ...
GCGACTCGGCGCCCGCCACGTCGGCGGTCCCCTCCAGGATGCAGTACCAGGCGTCGGCGTCAGCGTAGCCGCCCGGCCCGTCAAGCCCGGGCCCCAGCCGGCGGAACAAGGTGCGGAACCGCAGCGCGATGTCGGTGACGTGCCGGGAGGCCGACCTGAGCAGCGCGGCCTCGTCGCCGTGACCGGGCCCGGCATAGGCGAGGCCGAGCCAGCCGGCGTCCAGCCTGCCGAGGAAATCCGCCGCGCTGGCGGGCGGCCCGCCGGGCGCGCCCACCGCGAGGGCGACGATCGCCTCCATCACGTCGGCGTAGTAGGCGGCGCTCCCGGTGCCGTGCTCGATCATGTCCAGCAACGTGGTGGTCAGCTCCGCCGGAGGCAGTTCCCAGAGCGACAGACTGGCCTCGTCGGGCCAGATGGCGGTGGACCGCGCACCGGCGCCGCGGAGCACCCGGCGGACCCGGTCCGCGATCCGCCGCGAATCGGCGCCGCCCTTGCAGTCCAGCACGACGAGCAGTGGCCGGCGGCCGGCCCCCGCGGCGTGCAGTTGCAGCCCGCGGGCGAGGAACCCGGCCCACAGCCGGAGCAGCAGGGTGGTCTTTCCCGTGCCGGTGGTCCCGATGACCACCTGATGCGAGCGCAGCCGCTGGTAGGGGATCATCGCCAGGTCCGCGACACGGTGCCCGGACGTGCGGATGACCGCGCCCGCCACGATCGCGCCGCGCCGGGAGACCAGCGGCACCGAGCCGGGTGCGGCGATCCGCGCGCGTGCCGTGCGCACCTGGCGCCGCCACTGCCGCGCCTGGAAGGCGGCGGGCGAGGTGGGAAAGATCCCGCCGGTGCCGGTTTCCATCGCGTAGATCCGCCGCGACCAGGCCAGGCCGCCGACGGCCAGGCCGAGCGGGATCGCGACCGGGGCGATGGTCGTGGCGCCCAGCGCGGCCGAGCCCGCCGCCACCTGGTGCCAGGAGGACAGCCAGGCATGGTAGGGCGCGGCGGCGGCCAGCCACGCGGACCGGCTGGTGAGGGCGACCGCTGCCAGCCAGACCGCCACCATGGGCAGGCAGGCCAGCGCCGCCCGGTACAGCCGCCGCGGCGGCCAGCCACCCCGCCAGGCCAGCGTCACCGCAACCCCGGCCACCAGCGAGACCGGCGCGGCCGCCACCACCAGCGCCGCGGCCAGGACGATCCGCGCCAGCCTGCCCGCACCGCGGAGCACCGCCAGCACGGCCATCAGGCCCAGATAACGCCGGATCACCTGGGTCTCCTCCCGGCACGGCCCGGCGGCCCGCCCATGCCCGCGCCGGGCGGCAGGCCACGGATCTCGACCCTGCCCGCGGCACCGGGCAGCGCTGCCCTGGCCCGGGTCACCGTCGGCCGGGCGGCGGCGGAGCACAGGTACACCACCCGCGCGTGCCGCGGCGCCGCTCCCAGCACCTGGGCCTGCCCGGCCGGGCAGCCGTAATCCCCGGTCCTGGCGAGGATCTCGTGCATGATGGCGGCGGTCCTGGCGACGGTCTTCGGTGTCAGCTCGGCCTCGATCGCCCAGCACTCCCCGGCGAAACCGACCGGGGCGCCGTCCGGCCAGTGCACCTCGCCGTCCGGGAGGTGCTCGCGTAATCCGGCCCGGCCCCCGGCCCGGGCGCGCAGGCGGCGCTCACCGCGCCAGAACGCTCCCGCAGCGGCATACGCAGGCGTAGCCTCCAGCGCCAGCCGTACCGCGGTGACCGCGCGCAGGTGCGCGAGCCGCGATAAGGCGGGCGGGGAGGCCCGGTAGGGCAGCCCGCACGCGGACAGGCCGGACCGGGTCAGCCAGAACCACGGCAGGCCGGGCCCGAGCCTGGCCGATTCCGTGTAGCCAGCCCTCCGCCAGCCCAGGGCGACGGCCCGGGCCCGCGGCTGGGTGACCCCGAGGACGGCGCCGAGCTGGTCAAGCTGCACGGCGTACATGTCGGCGACGAACAACAGGGCGGCGATGTCGCGCTCGGTGAGGCGCCCGGAGGCGGTGGTGGCGTCGGTCGTGCCCGCGCTGGCATCCACGAGTCCACTACACCACGCCGGCGTGACACGCGGTAAGTGGCAGGCGACACCGGGCATGGAGCGATACCGCCCGGGGCAACAAGCGCTGCGACACGCGGCAAGTGGGTAGCGCCGGGCGCCGGTCGTGAGGCACAATCCGAAGAGGAGTGCTAGCGGCAGCATGTCGTGAGCCGGGCAACTGGGCCGGCCGGCGGCGGAGCCGAGGTCGTTGGGGAAGACGCACCTCGTCCGCACGCAGGGAGGCCAGGGTGACCGTTCGCGGCGTTCTGCACGTACATTCCGCGCCCCCGGCGCTCAGTCCCCATGTGGAGTGGGCGGTAGCCGGGGTTCTTGGTGTGCCTGTGAGCATGCCATGGGTAAGCCAGCCAGCCGCGCCCGGCATGCTCCGGGCTGAGCTTGACTGGCAGGGCCAGCCCGGCATGGCGGGGGAGATCACCTCCGCGCTGGCCGGCTGGAACCGGTTGCGTTTCGAAGTCACCGAGGAAGCCAGTCCGGGCTGTGACGCCATGCGGTTCAGCTACACGCCCGCGCTCGGCGTGTTCTCGGCCGTCACGATGGCCAACGGCGACGTCCTGGTGCCCGAGAACCGGCTCCGGGCCGCGATGACGGTGGCGGCCGCTACGGCCGGTGTGGCACGTCTGGGTCATGGTGGTGTCGAGAGCTGGGAGGCGCCAGGTGCGCTGGAAGAGGAGCTTTCCCGGCTGCTCGGCGAACCATGGGACTACGAGCTTGAGCCGTTCCGGTGCGCCGCCGACGGTGCGCCGGTCCGCTGGCTGAACGCCACCGGCTGACCCGCCCGCCAGGCAGATCGCGGCCCACGGAACGGGACGCGGCCGGCGATAGAATCGAATCGACCGGCCAATGTTTCCGTGCTGGGTGGCGGGCAGTACCCGGCGGCCACGGCCCGGGCTGCGGCTGGGGATTTGGGCCGCTTGCAGCCGCCGCGGCTCGCTGGGCTAGCAGAGCCTGGAGGAGACATGACGATCGAGATCTCCGTCCCCGACGAATGGACACCAGGACAGGCGGTTGCCGTCCGGGCACTGTTGCAGCAGGCCATGCACGGCGGGCACCCGCTGATCGCGGCGATCAGGGCGGACGCCACCCCCGATCAGCTGCGGGATATCTACGGCCGGGTTGAGGCGCTCCTGCGGGATTCCGGCATGGCCGCGTGAGCGCGCCGCCACCGTCGGAGGCGGCGCCACGGAAGGTAATACTCGACTGCGACCCCGGCATCGACGACGCGTTCGCCATCGCGTTCGGCTGCGGTCACCCCGCCCTGGAGCTTTGCGGCATCACCACGGTGACGGGCAACGTCGGCCTGGACAAGACGACCCGTAACGCCCTGGCCGTGCTGGAGTTCCTCGGCCGGCCGGACGTGCCCGTGGCCGCGGGCAGCCCGGCGCCGCTGCTGCGCCCGTTCACCGAGTCGCACGACGTGCACGGCGAAACCGGCCTCGGCGCCGCCCGCCTGCCCGCGCCGCGCGGCCGGCCCGTGGCCGCCCACGCGGTCGACTTCCTCATCGACCGGATCGCGGCCGCGCCCGGTGAGGTGACCCTGGTCGCTACCGGCCCGCTGACCAATATCGCGCTCGCGGTCCGCCGTTACCCGCCGCTGGTCACCCAGGTCGCCGACTTCGTCATCATGGGCGGCTCGGCGGGCCGGGGGAACATGACCCCGGCGGCCGAGTTCAACATCTGGTGCGACCCCGAGGCCGCGGCGATCGTGTTCGCCGCGGGCTGGCGGGTGACCATGGCCGGACTCGACGTGACCCACCAGGCCCTGGCCACCGCCGAGGTCCGGGACCGGCTGAGCGCGCTTGGCCCGCTGGGCGATGAGCTGCTGCTGCCGAGCCTGCGCGGCTATCACAGCGTCGCCGACGCGGCCGGGCAGCCGGTGCACGATGTCTGTGCGCTCGCCCTGGTCGCCGCGCCCGGCCTGTTCGGCTGCCAGCCGGCCCAGGTCCAGGTGGAGACGCAGGGCCGGCTGACCGCTGGCATGACCGTGACCGACTTCCGCGCCGATGCGCACAACGCGCTCGTGGCGATGTCAGTCGACGCGCCGGGGTTCTGGGACATGGTGCTCGGTGCACTGCACCGCACCGCCGCCCACATGAACGGAGCCTGACCGGCCGCCCGCTGCGCCTGGGGTGAGGTTTCGTACGTTACGCACCCCGTGGCTGGCGGGTGCGCCCGAGGAAGCCGTCCGCGGAGAGGGTGTTGAGGATCCGCTCCGGGGGGATGTCCATGCCTTCGGCGCGCGCGCAGCCGTAGCCGACCCAGTCGAGCTGGCCGGGAGCGTGAGCGTCGCTGTCGATGGTGAACAAGCAGCCCATCTCGAAGGCCAGGCGGAGCAACCGGCCGGGCGGGTCGCGGCGTTCCGGCCGGCTGTTGATCTCCACCGCGACCCCGTGGTCGCGGCAGGCGGCGAACACGTGCTCCGGGTAGAACGCCGACTCCGGCCGGCCGCGGCCACCACGTCCGCCGAGCAGCCGGCCGGTGCAGTGCCCGAGCACGTCCACGTGCGGGTTGGACACCGCGGCGACCATCCGGGCGGTCATCGGCCCGGCCGGCATCCGGAGCTGGGAATGCACGCTCGCCACCACCACGTCGAGCCGGGCGAGCAGGTCTTCGGACTGGTCGAGTGAGCCGTCGTCGAGTATGTCCACCTCGATCCCGGTCAGGATGCGGAACGGTGCCATTTTTGTGTTGAGCCGGGCGACCAGTTCCAGTTCTTCTTCCAGGCGCTCCGCGGATAGCCCGTTGGCCACGGTCAGCCGGGGCGAGTGGTCGGTCAGCGCGATCCACTCGTGCCCGAGGTCGCGGGCGGCCTCGGCCATCTCATCCGGCGGGCTGCCGCCGTCGGACCAGTCCGAGTGGGTGTGGCAGTCACCGCGAAGCGCCGCCCGCAGCGCGCTGTGCTCCGTGGCCGGTGCCTCGGCGACCACCCTGGCCAGGTACCCGGGCTCCTGCCCGGCCGCCGCCTGGGTGACGACCTCGGCGGTGGTCTTGCCGATCCCCGGGAGCGCCTCCAGCGTCCCCTCGCGGATGCGCCGCTCCAGCTCGCCCGCGTCCAGGCCGGCGATCACCTGGGCGGCCCGGCGGAAAGCCCGCACCCGGTAGGTCGGCGCGCCGGCCCGCTCGAGCTGGAACGCGATCTGCCGCAACGCCTGGACTGGTTCCACGGGACCTTCCTACCCCACAAACCCGGGTCCGGTGCGGGCCCCGCCGGATGTCCGACCCTCCCCTTACGCTGCAGGGTATGGACTGGAAGATCGAGCTAGTCGCCATCCCGGTGACCGATGTGGACCGCGCCAAGGCCTTCTACGTAGAACAGGTGGGGTTCAATGCTGACCATGATCACCAGGTCAGCGAGAACCTGCGTTTCGTGCAGCTCACGCCGCCCGGGTCGGCGTGCTCGGTGGTGATGGGCACCGGGGTCACCGAGATGGCCCCGGGTTCGCAGAAGGGCGTCCAGGTCGTGGTCGAGGATGCCGCGGCCGCCCGCAAACACCTGATCGACCACGGTGTCGAGACCAGCGAGATCGACGAGCAACCGTGGGGCCGGTTCGTCTTCTTCAGCGACCCCGATGGCAACACCTGGTCCCTCCAGGAACTACCGCCTCGGAGCTAGCGGCGATGCCTGCTCACAGGTCGGCCGTTCCGTCATCCCTTGGCTGCGCCCGCGCGTCCTAACTGTGGGGCCTGGTACCGGGCGGCGGCACGTGGCGCGACGGTGCCCGGCGGGACGGAGGGGCGTCGTGAGGGATTCACGGTTCAGCCGCGCCGACGGCCTTCTGATGCTGGGGGCGGGTGGCACGCTGGCGGTATTACTGGCCAGCGGCGGCCTCGCGCAGGCGGCGGCACACCACGGCGGCGCGGCCGGCCGTGGCACCGGGAGCGCGGCGGCGGGGGTGATATCGACCGTCGCCGGGGGCGTCGGTGGGCCCGGCCGGGCCACCCGCGTGGATGTGTCCTATCCCTGCGGAGTGTCGTTCGGGGCCGGTGCCGTGTACATCGCGGGCGGGCAGACGGTCCGCCGGGTGAATCCGGCCACCGACTGGCTGACCACCCCCGCGGGGACCGACGCCCTATCGCCAGTCGGCGATGGCGGCCCGGCCACCAGCGCCAACGTCGAGACCTGCGACACGGCGGCCGACCATGACGGCAATCTGCTGATCGTCAACTTCGAAGACCAGCGCATCCAGGTCGTGGCGGCCAGGTCCGGCACGTTCTACGGGCAGGCGATGATCGCGCACGACATCTACACCGTCGCCGGCGACGGGACCGCGGGCTTCGCCGGTGACGGCGGCCCCGCCACCGTTGCCGAACTGGACTTCCCCAGTGGCGTAGCGGTGGACGGCTCGGGCAACGTGGTCATCGCCGACGCGGGCAACTACCGGATGCGGGTAGTGGCGGCCAGGTCCGGCACGTCCTACGGGCAGGCGATGACGGCCGGGCACATCTACACCGTGGCCGGGAACGGCTCCGCGAAGTTCTCCGGTGACGGCGGCCCGGCCACCAAGGCCGGGCTCGGCCCCCAGGCCGTGGCGGTGGACGGCGCGGGCAACCTGGTCATCGCCGACGCCTACAATGCCCGGATCCGGGTGGTGGCGGGCGCCACGGGCACGTTCTACGGCCGGGCGATGACCGCCGGGCACATCTACAGCGTGGCGGGCGGCGGCGTCAGCGTCGGCGATGGCGGCCCGGCCACCAAGGCGGGACTCGACGACCCCTCGGCCGTGGCGGTCGACCGCGTCGGCGACCTGCTGATCGCGGACACGTTCGATCAGCGGGTGCGGATCGTGGCGGCCAGCAGCGGCACGCGCTATGGGCAGGCGATGACCGCCCACCACATCTACACCGTGGCCGGGAACGGCACGCCTGGGTACGCGGGTGACGGCGGCCCGGCGGCCGCCGCCGAGGTCGCCTACCCGCAGGGTATGGCGGTGGACGGCGCGGGCAACCTGGTCATCGCCGACACGAACAACGCGCGCGTACGGGTGGTGGCGGCGCGCACCGGCACGTTCTACCGGCAGCCGATGACCGCCGCGCACATCTACACAGTCGCCAGCAACGGGGCACCCTCCCTGCAGGAGGGCAACCAGGGATTCTCCGGTGACAGCGGCCCCGCGCTCCGGGCCGAGCTGGACTTCCCCGGGGGCGTGGCCGTGGACGCGCCGGGCAACCTGGTCATCGCCGACACCGGCAACAACAGGATCCGGGTGGTGGCCGCCCGCACCGGTGAGTTCTACGGGCGCGCGATGACCGCCCACGACATCTACACGGTGGCCGGAACTGGGACCCGGGGGTTCTCCGGTGTCGGCGGCCCGGCCACCGCGGCCAAGCTGTCGGGCCCGTCCGATGTGGTCCCGGACGCCGCGGGAAACCTGCTCATCGCCGACACCGGCAACAACCGGATCCGGGTGGTGGCGGCCACCTCCGGCACGTTCTACGGGCAGGCGATGACCGCCGGGCACATCTACACGGTCGCGGGCGACGGCGCGCGGGGCACGTCCGGGGATGGCGGCCCGGCGATCAAGTCCGGGCTGAACTCCCCGGAGGGCGTGGCGGTGGACCACGCGGGCAACCTGGTCATCCCCGATACCCGGAACAGGCGCATCCAGGTGGTGGCGGCCACGTCCGGGACGTTCTACGGCCAGGCGATGACCGCGGGAGACGTCTACACCGTGGCCACGCTCGGTGACCCGACCATGGTGGCGGTGGACCACGCGGGCAACGTCGTGATCAGCAGCACCGCCGCCGTCAGGGTGTTCGTGCTCGCGGTGAGCACGGGCACGTTCTACGGCCGGGCGATGACCGCGGGGACCCTGTACGTGGTCGCCGGCGGCGGCAGGCATCTGCCGGGCGACGGCGGCCCGGCGCGCAGCGCCGCGCTGCAGGGCCCGGCGGGGGTGGCGGTGGATCCCGCGGGCAACCTGGTGATCGCCGACACCCTCGACGAGCGGGTGCGGGTGGTCGCCGTCAGGCTGGGAACCTTCTACGGGCAGCCGATGACCGCGGGCGACATCTACACCGTGGCGGGCGGCGGCGGCCAGGGCTTCTTCGGCGACGGCGGTCCCGGCACCAGCGCGTGGGTCGGCCTGCCGGAGGGCGTGGCGGTGGGCGGTGCCGGCAATGTGCTGATCGCCGACAGCGACACCGGCCGGATCCGGGAGGTAGCAGGCTAACCGGCCGGTGCGGAGCACCCGGGCGCGCTACCGCCTCCGGTCGTGGCCCAAGCCGCGGATCCCGTGCTCAGCGCCGCGGGGCCCAGACGTAGGGGGTGGTGGTGGTCAGGGGCTGGAAGCCGAGGCGCCGGAGGATCGGGGCGCTGTCGCTGGAGGCGTCGACCTGCAGGTAGCGGACGCCGCGGGCGGCGGCCAGCTGGGCGCGCCTGGCGACCAGCGCGCGGTAGATGCCCCGGCCGCGCCATTCGGCCAGGGTGGCGCCGCCCCACAGGCCGGCGAACTGCGACCCGGGGCGCATCTCCAGCCAGCCGGCCGCGACCACCCGGCCGGCGGCCTCCGCGGTCAGCACGATGTAGTCGTCCGGCGCGGCCGCGATCTCGCGGATCAGGTGCTCACCGGTCCACTCCCGGTCGGTGTGCCAGACCTCCGACTCCATGGCGCCGATCCGGCGCATGTCCTTGTCGGCGGTGACCTGCCGGATCGTCACGCCGTCGGGGAGCACCGGTGCCGCCGCGATCGCAGTGGTGAGCGCGACGACCACCGTCTCGGGGTCTTCGGGGACGAAGCCGGCGGCGCGGAGCCGGCCGGGCAGGTCGGCCGGTTCGTCGTAGCCGTAGGTCTTCCATTCGACCGCCTCACCCCGGGCGGCGAAGTAGTCCCGCTGCCGGGTGATCAGCCGGTCCAGGTCGGCGCCCCTGGCCCCGGTGTCGCGCGGCGCGCTGATGAACCCGCGCTCCTGGCCGACCACCCGCACCAGCGGGCCGTCGCTCTCGTGCCACACCCCTGGGGGCGGATCCGGCGGCGCCGCCCGGGCCTGCGCGTCGAACGCGGCCAGCAGCGTCACAGCGCGGGGGTGGGCGCGCAGCGCGGGGGCGGGAGAGTGAGAGCTTTCCACGCAGCCGACTCTACGGCCAGCCGCAACCGGTTTCCCCGGCCGGCGGCCGGGGTTACGGCCCGGCCAGGCCGCCGTCCAGCCAGGCCGAGAAAAGCGTGGCAGCGTGGGCGGCGGCCCGGTCCCAGGCGCCGTCGGGGTGGCGGAACAGCGGGCCGGTGATCTCCTCGCCCGGTGGCGGCACGGCGAACCGCAGCCACGACGCGGCGATCGGCTGGGTCGCCTCCGGGTGAAACTGCAGCCCGGCATGCGGGCCGTAGGAGAACCCCTGCACGCACACCGCGTTCGCGGCGATCTGGGCCGCGCCCGCGGGCAGTTCGAAGGCGTCGCGGTGCCAGGACAGCCACGGTCCCTCCGCCAGGCCGGGATGCCCACTCGTCACCTGTGCCCAGCCGATCTCCGGTTCGGGCAGCCGGTACAGCCGGGCACCAAGCACCCTGGCCAGCGCCTGGGCGCCGAAACAGATGCCGAGCACCGGCACGGACGTGGCCAGCATCCGCTCGATGAACGCTAGCTCGGCGGCCAGCCAGGGCAGTGAGTCGTCGTAGGCGGTCAGTTCGGACCCGAGAATGGCCACGGCGTCGCAGTCCGGGGCCGCGGGCAACGGCTCACCGGCGTGCAGCGCGACGGTCTGGACGCGCAGCGACCGGCCCGCCGCCCAGTCCGCCAGCAGCCCGGCCGGGGCGTGGCTGCCGTGCTCGACCACCAGCAGCCGCCGCGGGGCCGGCCGCTGGCCAGCCGCAGTCACCTCAGCCTTCGCACGCCGGGCACCGTGCCTCAGTCACCGGCCGGGGCCGTCACAGCGGGATGTTGCCGTGGTGGCCGCGGCACTGCGGCGCGTCCGTGATGGCCCGGATGATCGCTTCCCTGGTCTGGGACGGCTCGATGATCTCGTCGATCACACCCAGGGCCTGGGCCCGCTCCAGGCCGCCCGCCTCACGCTGGTGCTCGGCGGCGAGCTCCGCCTCGACATCGTGCAGCTTCTCCGGCGGCACGTCGGCGAGGGTGCGGCGGTGCAGGATGCGGATCGCCGCCACCGGGCCCATGACCGCGATCTCGGCACCGGGCCAGGCGAAGACCTTGGTGGCGCCCAGGGCACGGGAGTTCATGGCGATGTACGCGCCGCCGTAGGTCTTCCGCATGACCACGGTGATCCGCGGGACCGTGGCCTCGGCGAAGGCGTGCAGCAGCTTCGCACCGCGGCGCACCACACCGTCCCACTCCTGGCCGACCCCGGGCAGGTAGCCGGGCACGTCCACAAGGACCACCAGCGGCACGCCGAACGCATCGCACATGCGCACGAACCTGGCCGCCTTCTCCGCCGAGGTGGCGTCCAGGCAGCCGCCGAGCCGCAGCGGGTTGTTGGCGATCACGCCAACGGTCCGGCCGGCCAGCCGGCCGAGATGGGTGACCACGTTCGGCGCCCACCTGGGATGCAGTTCGATGCCGGGGCTGTCGAGCAGGGCGGCGATCATCGGCTTGACGTCGTAAGCGCGGCGGGGTGAGTCGGGCAGGAAGCTGCCCAGGTCGGGCGCGCCGTCCGGGGCCGCGGCGCCCGGGTCGATGCGGCCCTGGTCGCCGAGCAGCAGGGCCAGTTCCCTGGCCCGCTCGATCGCGTCCGCGTCCGACGGCGCGACCACGTGCACCACGCCGGACCTGCGGGAGTGCGGCTCGGGGCCGCCGAGCCGGGCCATGTCCACGTCCTCGCCGGTCACGCTGCGCACCACGTCGGGGCCGGTGACGAAGATCCGGCCCTGCTCGGAGAGGATCACCACGTCGGTCAGCGCGGGCCCGTAGGCGGCACCACCCGCCGCGGCGCCGAGGACCACCGAGATCTGCGGGACCACGCCCGAGGCCCTGGTCATGGCGGCGAACACGGTGCCGACCGCGTGCAGGCTCTCCACACCCTCACGCAGCCGGGCGCCGCCCGAGTGCCACAGGCCGATCACCGGCGCGCCCTGCGCGACGGCCTCCTCGTGGGCGGCCACGATGGCGGCGCAGCCCGCGGTGCTCATGGCGCCGCCCTGCACCCGGGGATCGCTGGCGAAGGCGACCGCGAGCATGCCGTCGATCTGGCCGCAGGCAGCCACCGCACCGCTGTCGTCGTGCGGGGTCAGCAGCCGGACGGTCCCCGGGTCGAACAGCGCCGCCAGGCGGTCCTCCGGGTTCCGGCTCACCGGTGCCGGTGCTGGCCGCGCGTCGGTGCCTGCCGGGCGTGATCCAGCCTCGGGCTGGATACGGCTGTCTAGTACGGTCACCGAAGCCTCCTTGCGATGCGTGGAGCGGGTTAGGCGGCGGTGAAGGCGAGCGCCACGTTGTGCCCGCCGAAACCGAACGAGTTGTTCAGCGCTGCCATGGGCGCGCTGCCGTGCGGGGCGAGTTCCCGCGGTTTGGTGGCGATGTCGACCCGGGCCTCCTCGTCGGGGTCGTCCAGGTTGATCGTCGGCGGTGCCACCCGGTCGCGCAGGGCGAGGATGGTGGCGACCGCCTCGACCGCCCCGGCGCCACCGAGCAGGTGCCCGGTCATCGACTTGGTGGCGGACACCACCACCCCATCGGCCGCCGGGCCGAGCGCGGCCACGATGGCCTGGCCCTCCACGGCATCGCCGGCCGGGGTGGAGGTGGCGTGCGCGTTCACGTGCACCACCTGGTCCGGATCGAGCCCCGCGTCGGCGAGCACCGCCTTGATCGCGGCGACGATGCCGCGCCCGCTTGGCTCCGGCTGGGCGATATTGTG
>Ga0070709_10001741_pt1 | contig 11834 bp, 9 predicted proteins | sample LARL51metaG_FD_65449 | JGI IMG/M metagenome (GOLD analysis project Ga0070709, IMG submission 65449) | Corn, switchgrass and miscanthus rhizosphere microbial communities from Kellogg Biological Station, Michigan, USA - LAR L5-1 metaG | ecosystem: Host-associated > Plants > Roots > Rhizosphere ...
GGATCGAGCGGCACGGTCGCGCCGGCCACCGCGGTCACCTCGGTGTAGAACCAGGGCGAGATCATCTCGACCGGCGAGGTGATGCCGAACGCGCTGCCCGCGATGACGCGCGCGCTGAAGTCGCGTTCCGAGATCATCGGCAGGTCGCCGGCGGCATAATGCTGGAACGACGGTGCGATCTCTTCGGAGGCGGCTGGCAGCGCGATCCAGCTCTGCAGGCCCAGCATCTGCTGCCCGGTGCTGCGCTGCAGGTCGGGCGTGCGCTCGGAATGGGCGATGCCGCGTCCGGCGGTCATCAGGTTCATGGCGCCGGGCTGGATCTCCTGGATGTTGCCTTCGCTGTCGCGGTGCATGATGCTGCCGTCGAACAGATAGGTGACGGTGGCAAGGCCGATATGCGGATGCGGGCGGACGTCCATGCCCTTGCCGGACAAAAATTGCACGGGGCCGAAATGGTCGAAGAAGATGAAGGGACCGACCATCTGCCGCCTGCCATGGGGCAGCGCGCGCCGCACGGCAAAGCCGTCGCCGAGATCGCGGGTGCGCGGCACGATGACGAGCTCCAGCGCATCGCAGGTGGTGGGATCGCCGAGCACGGGATCGTTGGAGGGGAGCCAGCTCATGGGAACCTCGCTTTTTGTTTTGGCGGCGATCATAACAGGAAATGAAGTTGGTCCGAGACCTAAAAAAGGCATGGAAAGAGTGACAATGAGCGTTGCCGTCAAGCCGGGGGCTGTGCTGGCAAAGATCAGCGGCCCCGTCATGGAAACCGAGCATCTGATCCTGCGGACCTGGCGCGAAAGCGACATCGCGCCGAATAGCGCGATGCTCGGGGACCCCGAGTCGGGGCGTTTCATCACGCCCGACCACAAGCCGGTCACCGACGAATTGAGCGGCTGGCGCAATGCCGCCGTGATGGCCGGACATTGGGCGCTGCACGGTTTCGGCTATTTCGTGGTCGAGGAGAAATCCTCCGGCCGGTTCGTCGGCCGCGTCGGCCCGTGGTGTCCGCCGGGCTGGCCCGGCTTCGAGGTTGGCTGGGGCATCGCAAGCGAATTTCGCGGCAAGGGTTACGCGGTCGAGGCGACGCGGGCGGCGATCGACTGGGTCTTCGACAACCTTGCAGTCGACCGGATCATTCATTGCATCGAGCCCGTCAACATTGCTTCGCAACGCGTGGCACGCCGGCTGAATGCGAGCATCGAGGGCGAGACCGAGCTGCTCGGTCATGCCGTCGACCTCTGGGTGACGACGCGGCAGCGGTGGCGGGGTGGTGCTTGAAAAAGCCCGGTCGACCGACGATGTTCGCTGCCGATCCATCGGGCTGATTCATGTCGCTTGCCGCCCTCGACATTGCCCTGCGCAGCGCCAGCGTGGCGCTGCTCTTCGTGCTCGGCGCCACGCTCCTGCGCGATTTCAGGAGCGCCGTCGGCGGACGGCTTGCGATCGCCTTTGCGCTCGGCTCGGCCGCGCATGCGGCAACCTGCGACATCGGCGTCACGCCGTTTTCGGCCTGGCATGCGCCGCTGATCGCCTTGTCGACCGGCAACGCGGTCGTGTTCTGGCTGTTCACGCGCGCGCTGTTCGACGATGCCTTCAGATTGCGCTGGTGGCACGGCTTGATCTGGGCCGCCGTCACGGCGTTCAGCTTCGTCAACTGCCTGTTCATCGCGCCGGTTGCGACGATACGGCTCTCGATCATCGCCGCCAACCTGCTCGCGCTCAGCTTCATCGCGCTGGCGGTAATCCAGAGCGTGCGTTCGTGGACGGCCGATCTCGTCGAGCTGCGCCGCTCGGTGCGCGTCTTCATCGTCAGCGCGACGGCACTCTATGGCGGCGCGAACGCGGTGCTGCAGATCGCGATGTCGGGCAGTGGGGCCGTGGCCATCGCCAACGTTGCCAATTTGGCCGTGCTCGCCGGCATTGTCGCTGCGATCTGTGTTGCGATGATGCAGGTCCAGGCCGGCGATCTGTTTCCGGCGCAGGTCGAAGCGACATTTGAGGCCAGCGCGCCTCCGTCCGTCCCACCTCCCGATTCCGGTACCGCCGACCAAAAGCTGGTCGATGCGCTGCTGCGGCTGATGGCGGATAAGCGGATCTACCGGCGGGAGAACCTGACCATCGGCATGCTCGCAACCAAGCTCAGTGTGCCCGAATACCGGCTGCGCCGGCTGATCAACCAACGGCTCGGCTACCGCAATTTCAATGTCTTTCTCAACAACCACCGGATCGCGGAGGCCAAGGCTGCGCTCGCCGATCCCGCGCAGGTCGAGGTTCCCGTGATCACCATCGCGATGGACGCCGGCTTCCAGTCGCTGGGGCCGTTCAACCGGGCATTCAAGGCGATGACCGGGCTCACGCCGACGGAATATCGGAGGCTGAAGGCAGCGGCCGCCTGACGTCGTAAGGGCCTGAAGTATTTGGATATTTTCGGAATCGGCCAGCTCGTCGCGCGTTTTGGCCAGCGTGATTTCAGAAACGGCGAGCGGGCAGCGGGCCGATCGGCTCTTTCGGCCGCATGACCCCAAAAACGCCGGAGACGAGCATGAGCCGCCGAAAACTGATCCTGATCCTTGCAAGCAGCGTAGCACTCGGCGCGCTGGCTATCACGGCCGTCCGCGCGCGGGACCTGCCGGGAGTCTCGATCGGCTTCGTCGCCAACATCCTCTGTTCGGAGACCTTCGTGTCCGGCCTCGATCCGGAAAGGACGTTTGGCGACACCATGGCGGCGACGCCCGGCAGTGGCCTGCTCACCTGGGCCATGACCTATCAGGTCGACCGCGCGCGCGGGGACGCGAGCGTTGCGCTGTTCGGCCTGTTCCGCAGCCATGCGGTCTATCGCGACGGCGTCGGCTGCACGCTTGATCATGGCGCTTCGCTCGTCGATACGGCGGTGCCGACAGACGATCAGCCAGTGGCGCCGCTGTTGCCGGATATCGCGGGGGCTGCCGTCGTCCCACCGGCGACGCCGCAGCTTGCCGCGGCGCTCGACCGCGCCTTCGCCGAGCCCGATTCCCCGCCATTCCGGCGCACCCGCGCGATCGTCGTGGTCGAGGATGGCCGCATCGTCGCCGAACGTTATGCGGACGGAATTGGCATCGACACGCCGCTGCTCGGATTTTCGGCGACCAAGTCGGTGATTTCGGCGCTGATCGGCATTTTGGTGCGCCAGGGCAAGATTTCGCTCGATGCGCCGGCACCGGTTGCCGCGTGGCAGGGACCAGGCGACCCGCGCCATGCCATCACGGTCGATCAACTGCTGCGCCACACCGCGGGCCTTGCGCTCGGCAGCTCGCTGCAGGCCAGCATCAGCGCTGCGCTCGAGCCGGTCAACCGCATGAAGTTTCTGCAGGACGACATGGCGGCCTATGCCGAGAGCGTCGCGCTGGACACACCGCCCGGCAGCGCGTGGAACTACAACGACGGCAACTACCTGATCCTGTCGCAGCTGATCCGCAACGCGGCCGGCGGACACCCCGCCGATGTGATTCGTTTTGCACGCCGCGAGCTCTTTGCGCCGCTCAGCATGACCAACGTCACGCTGCAGTTCGACGGCGCCGGCACCGTCGAAGGATCGAGCCAGATGCTGGCCTCCGCGCGCGACTGGGCGCGCTTCGGCCAGCTCTATCTCGATGACGGCGTGGTCGGCGGACAGCGCATCCTGCCCGCGGGTTTTGTGAACTATTCCGCCGCACCGACGCCTGGCGCCTTAGTCGGTTATGGCGCCGGCTTCTGGACCAATTCTGGCGACAGCATGGGCGCAAACTATCGGATCGCGCAGGGCTGGCCGCGCGACGCCTTTTTCGCCAAGGGTTCGATCGGACAATACGTCATCGTCGTTCCATCCCAGCGGCTTGTGATCGCGCGCTTCGGACGCACCGCGAACTGGCCGCTCGGTGCCGATGGTGTGTCGCGGCTGGTCGCCGATGTCGTCGCGGCGACCTCCAAGGCGAAGCTGGCGGGCAATTGATCGTCACTGCCTGCCGAACTGCGTCGCCTGCGCAACGCGATCAAAGCGCTCCAGCGAGAGGATCGCGTCCGCGAGCTGATCGGCGCGGTCCGCCAGCACCGGACGGGCGAGCGTCAGAAATTTTTGCTGCATCGCCGCCCGGTCCGGAAAGGACGCAGGCTCTCCGGACGGATCGGGATAAAGCCGCTCGTGCACGCCGTCCTCGGTCTCGATCGACACGCGCGCGCCGAACGGATGCGTGCGGCCGATCTCCAGTCGATCGTCCTGCACCACGTCGAAACGGTCGGCGAGCGTGTCGATCGCGGCATCGCCCAGCCGTTCGTAGTCGTCCCAGCCGAAGCGGCCCTGGTCGAGCGCGACCGCGCCGGTGAAGAACATGGAAAACTGTCCGCCGACCACCGAGCGCGGGTGCCGCTTGGTGGCGGCGTCGCCGGTCAAGGTGATGCCGTTGCGATGCAGCCCGATCTCGACCCGCTTGATCTGGTCGGGCGTCAGATTGTGCTCGCGGCGCATGGCGATCAGCGCGTCGATCGCGGCATGGGTGTAACGGCAGCTCGGATAGGGTTTGATGCCGATCTTCATGGTCTCGTAGGTCGCGCCGAGCCCGGCCGTCGCCTTCATGGGATGCGCGTTGTCGCTGTAGCCGACCAGCAACCCGTGCTTACCCTCGACCGATTCGATCGCGCCGACGAAATCGCTGCGCGCGAGACTTGCCGCGATCACGCCGTTCATGGCGGCTGCGCCGACCTGGTAGCGCTTGTTCCAGGCGCCATTGACCAGAAATTGCAGCGAGCCCGCGGCCTGGCTGCCCGACACGCCGAACGCGGCGACGATCTGATCCTGCGACAGTCCGAACAGTTTTGCCGCCGCCGCCGCGGCGCCGTAGGTGCCGGCGGTCGCGGTCGGGTGAAAGCCGCGCGCATAGTGCGACGTCGGATCGAGCGCGTTGCCGAGACGGCAGCATACCTCATAGCCGGCGACGATCGCGGTCAGAACCTCGCGGCCCGACGCTGCGACCATCTCGCCGACCGCAAGCGCCGCCGGCACGACAGGCGCGCTCGCATGCAGCGAGGAGTCGGCATGGGTGTCGTCGAAGTCGAGCGAATGGCCGAGCGCGCCGTTGAGCAGCGCGGCCACCGCCGGTGTCCACGTCCTGGCATCGCCGAACACGGTCGCCTCGCCCGCGCCGTCGAGCCTGAGGGTCGCGAGCATTTTGAGCAGCGAGGGCGTTGATTCCGCGTCGCGTCGGGCGCGGATGGCGCTGCCGAGAAAATCCAGGGTCAGCGCCTTGGCGCGGTCCTGTACCTCCTGCGGAATGTCGTCGTGCTTCAGATCCGCCACATAGGCTGCGAGCGTTGCAGTTTCCTGGGCCATCGTGTTTCCTCATTGTCTGCGGACAGCGTAGGCGGGCCGGTTTTGCCTTTCAAGCCGCAGGCGCCAGGAGCGATGCGCTAGTGGTCCGACGCCAGCATTCGCATCCCATCCGGGAGGCGCGTTTGCGAATGTTGGCGTCAAAGGACCACTAGCCAACATATTGATGTTAGTGGAGCGGATTTGACGTTCGCTACACGATATTGCGGCGGGCAGGATAGCGAACGTCAAATCCGCTCCACTAGGGGGATGCCATCGGTGCAAGGATCCGGATCGAAAAGGATGATGGTTCGCGCCAGGCGGTTGCGGGGTCGGCTGCGATCCCGCAAGGCGCAATTGGCGCTTGCGGTCCGGATCACGGTTTCGGCCGTCGTGGCCTACGCGGTCGCGCTCGCGTTGCACCTGATGCTGCCGCTGTGGGCCGTGCTGACGTCGCTGATCGTCACCCAGCTGAGCGTCGGCCGATCGCTGAAGGTCAGTCGCGATTATCTGTTCGGCACGATCGGCGGCGCACTCTATGGCGGTGCCATTGCGGTGCTGGTCCCCCATTCCGGCGAACTGGAGCTCTTGGCTTTGCTGGCGCTGGTGGTCGGACCGATGGCGTTCCTGGCGGCCATCAAACCGAGCTTCAACACCGCCATCGTCACCTCCGTGATCGTGCTGCTGCTGCCGGAAATGCGCCACGCACCGGCCCTGAATTCGGCGATCGATCGCGTTCTCGAGGTCGGTGTCGGCGCGATCACGGGACTTCTGGTGTCCTTCCTGGTCTGGCCGTCGCGGGCGCAAGAGCAGATCCGTGCCAGCGCCGCGCGGCTGTTCGAGCTGATCGCGGCGGCGCTCGCCGAACTGCTCGCCGGCCTGTCGCGCGGCCGCGACGTCGCGGCCCTGCACCGCATCCAGGATGGCATCGGCGCGGCGCTGGTCGAATTGAATGCCACGGGCACGGAGGCGGAGCGCGAGCGCGCGGCGCATCTGTCGAGGGGTCCTGACAGCGGGCCGCTGCTGCGGACGATCCTGCGGCTCCGCCATGACGTCGTGATGATCGGCCGGGCCACCGTCGTCCCGCTGCCTGGCGAGCTGCAGGCTCGGCTGGCCGCGCCGATCGCCGAGGTCAGCGGCGCGATCACGAGCTGTCTGCGATCCTGTGCCGCGGCGCTGCGCGAGGGCGCGATGCCGCCCGCGATGTTCCCGGTCGAGGCGGCCATCGCCGCCTATGCGGCCGAAATTGCGGCTGTTCGCGGTGAGGGGCTGACCCGCGGCCTGCCCGGCGATGCGATCGAGCGGTTTTTCGCGCTGGGCTTCTCGCTGGAGCAGATGCGCCAGAACCTGATCGATCTCGAGCGCGTCGTTGCGGAATGGTCGAGCACGCCGCCGCAGGCTCCATCGGACGATACGGAGTCGGGGGCGTAACTCGCCACTCATGCCGAACCAAGCCTGTTCACAAGCAGGCGGAAGCGCATGATCAGCAGGCAGGCATAGACCGATGAGCCGACGGACAGCCCGATCCAGACTCCCACCGCGCCGAGGCCGGCGTGAAACGCGAGCACCCAGGCCGACGGGAAGCCGACGAGCCAATATCCTGTCGCGGCCAACATCAGCGGCACGCGGGTGTCCTTCAGGCCACGCAGGGCTCCCGCCGCAATGCTCTGCAGCCCATCGGTCACGAAGAACGTCGCACCGACCATCAGCAGGGTCGCGACCAGGTCGATCACGGCCTCCGTATTGGTCGCGGCCGTGCCGAGAAAGATCCGCGCGATGGCAAAGCGGCAGGTGATCACGATCACCGTCAGGACCGTGGCGACGATGACCCCGAGCAGCATGGCCGTAAAGCCCGCGCGCCGCACCCCGGGCGGATCGCCACGGCCGACCGCATGCCCGACCCGCACCGTCGTCGCCAGCGAGATGCCGAGCTGCACCATGAACAGGATGGTCGTGACCTGCAGCGCGATCTGGTTCGCCGCGATCGCGGTCGTGCCGATCAGGCCGGTGAGCAGCGCAGCGGACGAGAACAGGCCGAATTCCATCAGCAACGCAATCGAGATCGGCGTGCCGACGGCGAACAGGTCGCGCATCATGATCCAATCGATGCGCCAGATCCGGCCGAACACGTGATATTTCTTGAACGGACGGCGCGTGACGGCGAACCACAGCCCGGCGAGAAACATCCCGGCGTTGACCAGCGTGGTGGCGAGCCCCGCCCCGAACAGGCCGAGCTCAGGAAGTCCCCACGCGCCGTAGATCAGGAGGTAGACCAGGAGCGCGTTGACCGGAATCGCGGCGAGCGTGATCCACAGCACCGGTTCGGGGCGGCTGAGCGCGCTCATGAAGCCGCGCAGTGCGATCAGCCACAATGCGGGCGTCGCGCCCCACACCAGGCCGAGCAGATAGTGCTGCGCGAGCCGGGCCGGTGCGTCCGCCTGTCCGAGCAGGTGCAGGATCTCCTCGCCGTAAAGTGGGAACGTCATCATCGGCAGCGAGATCAACAAGGCCGCCCAGAGCCCGACCCGGGTCGCCCGCCGCACCCGGCGCGGATCGCGGGCGCCAAAGGCCTGCGCCGCGAGCGGCGAGACGGCCGAGACGACGCCGAGCCCGATGGTGAAGCTGACGAAATAGACCGTGGCGGCGAGCGCAGCGGCGGCCACCGCCTCCTCGCCGAGCCGTCCGATCCAGGCGAGATCGGTCGTCGTCATCGCGATCTGGCCGAGCTGGGTCAGCGCCATCGGCGCAGCGAGGCGGATGGTCTCCGAAAACTCGCGCGCGAGCCGGCCGGTCGGCGACGCCGCGAGCGGCGCCCTGTCAATGTCGGCGGATGAGGTCATGAGGCGAGCATAGCATTAAGGCAGTTCGAAAAGAGCTGGCGGTCTCTGCATGCCCCCGCTGTCATCGTCCGGCTTGACCGAACGATCCAGTATTCCAGAGGCAGCGACGCTTGAGCCATCAAGCCGCGGCGTACTGGATGCCCCGCTCTAAGCGGGGCATGAGTGCGGAAAGTGTGACTGGCGTTCCGACATAATTTCAGCGCTCTCAGGGCGCTCGAACGCGCGACGTTACGCTTGGCGCCTATGCGTTGCCGCGCGGTGGCGGCGCTATCTGTTCAGCACCTTCTTCCAGACGTCGTCGCCTGCGGCCGCCTCGTGCGGGCCCAGATAGGTCAGGCCTGCAGCCTGACCGAGCTGGGCGAGGGTCCCGGCTGTTTGCAGCTCGGCGAGCGCCTTGTTGATCTCATCCAGCAGCACTGCTTCGCTGGCAAGCGTGATATAGCCGCGGTTGGTGCCGACCGGATGATAGAAGCCGGAGGCGGTGATGCTCGTATTAGGATGTGTCGCTCGATAAGCATCGAACCGGCGCAGGTCGAGCAGCGTTGCGTCGAACTCGCCGCGATCGATCGCGCCCAGGAGATCGCTGCGGCCGGGCACCAGATGCGTGATGTCGTCGATCAGGCGTCCGTCATCGAATGTCATCAGGATGGCATCTGCAACCGTGCCGCTCTCGATCGCGATGCGCAAACCCCTGAGATCGCCAACGCCTTCAATCTTGCGCTCCCTGGCTTTCGCGCCAAGCACGACTGTCAGGGGCACATAGACGTAGGGCTTGCTCGGTGCGAGCACGCCGAGCGCCACGCGGCGCCGGCGATCGTCTCGCGTAGCACCCTGGAAGTCAGGCAGTTTGGCGGTCTTCATGCCCGGCACGGTGAGCGCGTCCGGGGTGAAGGCATAGCCGCCGATCAGCATGCAGCGGCCATCCGACAGCAGCGCGTTGGCTTCGAGCGCGGGGCTGGAATCCTCGTCGAGCTTGCTTTCGAACCATTGAATCTTGAGCGGCCGGCCGAGCCGATCGGCGATCGCATGGGCGAGCGCAACGTCAAAGCCGCTCTCGGGCTTGCCGCCGTGATGCACTGACAGCGGCGGCAGATTCTCGTCGAGGCAGATGGTGAGCGGCCCGTCGGCGGCATGGCTGGCCGCCGGCGCGATGCAGAGAAGCGCGGCCAGGCTTGCCGCAGCAAACCGCCGTATCATGACGCTCTCCGGCTCGAAACATAGGCCCAGAGATCTCTGATTTCATCGTCGCCGAGGAGATCGCCCCAGGGCGGCATCCGATTGTTCTTGCCTTGCTTCACGGTGGTGATGAATCGCGTCTGGTCGTCAGGAAATCGCCGGAGATCGGGTGTCACGGTGCCCGCATTGACCATGTTGGGGCCATGGCAGTGCGAGCATTTTTGCGCGAAAGTGACCTTGCCCCGGTCGATCATGGCCTGATCACCACTCGCGTCCGATTGCTGCGCGGCCGCAAGCCCCGCCAGGTTTGCCACAGCCAAAACTGCAACGGCGGCGACGAGCGCCGCCGTGCAGATCCATACTCGCTCGATCACGTGCAATCCGCGGCTAGTTCTTCACCGCGAACACCCAGAGCGATCCTCCGGTCGGCACCGGAGCCAGACGCTCATCGCCGGAGAAGATCGAGTAGACGCCGCCATAGCCGCTGGTCACCGCGACGTACTGCACGCCGTCCTGCTGCCAGGTCACTGGCTGCCCCTCGATGCCGGAGCCGGTCTGGAACTGCCAGAGTTTCTTGCCGCTGTCGGCGTCGAAGGCTTCGAACTCGCCGGTGAGCTGGCCGGTGAAAACGACGCCGCCGGCGGTCGACAGCACGCCGGAGAAGCGCGGAATGTCGCTCGCGGCTTCCCATTTGGCCTTGCCGGTCATCGGATCGATCGCCTTGAGATGGCCGCGCGGTCCGTCGCCCCACTCCCAGGGATCGGTCAGATCCATGCCGAGATACAATTCGCCGGCCTTGTAGGTCGCCGGTTCAGACTTGTAGCGGCCGCCGAACGCGAGCGTGTTGGCGTAGGCGAGGCCGGTCTGCGGGTTGTACGACATCGGCTCCCAGTTCTTGCCGCCGAGGATCGATGGATAGACCACGACCTTCTTGCCCTCGCGCGCGCCCTTGGCGATGTCGGTCTCGATCGGCCGCCCGGTCTTCATGTCGATGCCATCAGCCCAGTTGACTTTGACGTAAGGGTTGGCGGCGAGCAGCTTTCCATTGGTCCGGTCGAGCACGTAGAAGAAGCCGTTGCGGTTGGCATCCATCAGCGCCTTGGTCGGCTTGCCGTCGACGGTGATGTCGGCGAGCACCATTTCGGCGACCGAGTCATAGTCGAACGGATTGTTCGGCGAGAACTGATAGTGCCATTTGATCTTGCCGCTCTTCGGATCGAGCGCGAGCACCGAGCAGGTGTAGAGGTTGTCGCCGGGGCGCACCGCCGCGTTGAACGGTCCGGGATTGCCGATGCCCCAATAGACCGTGTTCAATTCGGGATCGTAGGAGCCGGTGATCCAGGTGGAGCCGCCGCCGAGCTTCCAGGTGTCGCCTTTCCAGGTGTCGCCGCCCGGTTCATCGGGACTCGGGATGGAATTGGTGCGCCACAGGTGCTTGCCGGTCGCCGGATCCCAGCCATCGATGAAGCCACGGGTGCCATACTCGGCGCCTGAAATGCCGGTCAGCACGACGCCGTCGGCGACCAGCGGCGCCACCGTCATCGAATAGCCTTCCTTGACGTCGGCGGCCTTCTGGCGCCAGAGCTCCTTGCCGGTCTTGGCATCGAGCGCGATCACATTGGCATCGAGCGTCGTGCGGAACACCTTTCCGTCGAACAGCGCGGCGCCGCGATTGATGATGCCGCAGCACACGATGCGCGGCGTCTCGGCCGGATACTCTATCTTGCTTTTCCAGAGCTGCTTGCCGGTCTTGGCGTCAACCGCCATCGTGGCGCTGTGGGTGGTGACGTAGATGACGCCCTGATAGACCAGCGGCTGCGACTCCTCGCTGCGGTCGTCGGCGAGGCTGTAGCTCCACACCGGAACCAGATTCTTGATGCTGTCCTTGTTGATCTGCGTGAGCGGGCTGAAGCGCTGCAGATTGTAGCCCATCCCGTAGTTGAGAACGTTCGACGTGTCGGTCGCGCCCTTGACCAGCTGGTCATTGCTTTGGGCGATCGCCCCGCAGGGCGCAAGAATCACGAGGCTTGCGGCCAGCGCAATGTGCTTCATCAGCTCTTCCTCCCGATATTATTTTTTGCACACCTGTATCGGTGTTGCAGCTGCAACAATCCCCTTGAAAGCTGGCAAGGTCAATAGAGAGCCAGGCCTTCTCTGTCCGATTAGGCGGCGGAGACATGGCGCGACGAGGTATGCCAGCGCTTGGCCGGGCGAAGCTGGTATTGGCAGACCAATTGGAGGCGGCATGAACGCGCTTGCCGCGAAGTGGTCGCGTCTCTGCAACTGCAGCGAGGGTAGGGTGGGCCAAGCGCAGCGTGCCGACCATTCTCGGCAACATCAGCGCAAAGATGGTGGCACGGCGCGAAGGCGCGCCTTTGCCCACCCTACGAAATTCATTACCGCTCGCGCTCCGGCACGCGCGTGATCTTGGCGCCGAGCGCATTGAGACGTTCCTCGATGCGCTCATAGCCGCGCTCGATCTGGTCGGCGTTGTTGAT
>Ga0070709_10001743_pt1 | contig 11830 bp, 11 predicted proteins | sample LARL51metaG_FD_65449 | JGI IMG/M metagenome (GOLD analysis project Ga0070709, IMG submission 65449) | Corn, switchgrass and miscanthus rhizosphere microbial communities from Kellogg Biological Station, Michigan, USA - LAR L5-1 metaG | ecosystem: Host-associated > Plants > Roots > Rhizosphere ...
GCACCCCGAAAGACTCGTCAGGCGCCACAATGAACGGCAGATCAGTGTCGTCTCTACGCCGGCATCGGCGACTAATCCACTGAGGCGGGCACGCCCTAGAAAGCCGCCGCGTCGCTGACGGCGGCCAGCGGCAGGTCGCGTTCGCGCGCCCACGCCTCCCACTCGTCAGCCGTGCGCTCTCGCATTCGTGCTGTCAGGTCTGATCGCGGTGGCAGCTGGAGCTCATGGTACAGCGCAGTCTCGAAGTGCGGCTCGAGGGCGGCGACGGCGACGCGTCCCGTCTTTGCGGCATAGATGCGGTATTGTGCGGCGCCGCCGCCAAGCGGGCCGCCGCGGCTCGTTAGGTGATGGCGCAGTGGAGCGACGAGGGGCTCGAGGCTCTCGAGCAGGCCGACGTCCATCGTCGCGCCGGCTGGCTGCATCAGCAGCCCGAGTGCCGCTCCGTACGTCCGTTCCGAACCGACGACGTCCGCGACCAGTGTCCGGGGCATCTCGTCGCCAACGATGCCCGCATGCGCTTGATACGTCAGATCGTGGCCCGGCAGCTCAGGGGCATCTGTGCTGCCGAGGAGCCGCAGCAGCCGGACTCGCGGAAACCGGGCGCGCATGGAATCGGGGTCGAAGCCGAGCCGGACCAGTCGCGACGGCCGTTGACTCGTGATGAGCAAATCCGCATCGCCAACGAGCGTCATGGCGCGCGTTCGGTCCGTGTCGTTCTTGAGATCGAGCTGCTCGACGACGACGCCCTCATGGAGCTCGTCATACCAGGCGGGCGCGAGCTGACGCAATGGGTCGCCTGAGGGCGGCTCGATCTTCGTCACCCGCGCGCCCGCTTCGTGCAGTCGAGATACCGCCAGCGGCCCGGGAACGTTCTGAGCCGTCGTGACAATTCGTATGTCAGCGAGGAAATTGGAGTCAGGCATTGTGTTCTGTGACTGGCGCGAAAAGCAGGAGCGCGCGAGCGGCCCGCGTGACCTCTATAGATTTGCTCCGAGCGTGGCCAGGAGCAACGTTCGGATGGTGTTCTACAAACCGTCGCCCCAATGCATCGAAGTATAGCGCTGGCCGTTAGGCAGCTCTACGAGCTCGAGGTGCCAAAGCCCCAGGATATCGAGGGCTGCCCGTGCTGCATCAGCACCGAGCAGATCTCGGCACTGCTCGCAACGCCTCTCCCGGAGATCACGCTCGATCAGATGCGACCGTATGCGCGCAACGTGTTGTCGACCGTCGGCAGTGAGGCCGACTTCCGTTATTTCTGGCCGCGAATGGCCGAGCTGATGGTGACGGCGCCATCCTTCGGTCAATTCGAGGAGCCGGAGCTCCTGCTCGACCGGCTGCGGCTCGCTGATTGGAGCAGCTGGCCCGATGGTGAGCGACGCGCAACCGAGCGATATCTCGCGGCGCTCATTGAACGGTTGGCCGACGAGCCGCTCTGTCCGTCGGAGGTCAACGCCTGGGTGTGTGCAGTAAGCCACGCGAGTGACGACGTGACGCCGTTGCTCGATGGGGCCCTAGTGCACGACACGCCGGCGTCGGCGCACAACCTGTATGCTCTGTATGACTGGAGCCGACGCAAAATCGAGAAGCGCAACACGCTTTTCGGCTCGTTCTGGGGTTTGCAGGGCATCAATTCGGACGGTAGTTTCGTGAATCCTAACGTTGCGCGGATCGTCGCCTGGTTTCAATTGCCCCACGTTTCGCGAGCGGTCGATCGAGCCTACGCGGCGGAATCGCTTACAGAACGTCCCCTTGGCACCTGATGACACCATTCCGCATGACACGACCGGTCGCATTGCTTTGCTTGCTGCTCATCGGCTGCTCGAGCGCGTCGCTGCCGCCAACGTCGGACGCCAGCGCCGGCATCGACACGTTGAACGCGCATTTGATCGCCAGTTACCGCACACGGGATCCAAAGGCGTACGCGGCACTGTACACAGATAGCGGCACCTTCGAGTGGCCAGCCTTCAATACCGTTCGTGGCCTGGATGCACTGGGCGCGATGGCAAAGGACAACTGGTCGGCGGAGCGCGATGTCGATCTCCGGCTCAACGTATCGTCGCGACGTCTGTCGCCCGACAATGCGACCGAGTTCGGGGCCTTCGAGCAGGACTGGACGGATTCCAGTGGCGTGCGGCGCACGGAGTTCGGGCGCTACGTGTCCTATCTCTTGCGACAGCAGGATGGTTCGTGGCGAATGGACCGGTTCCTTGGATTCGAGGATTCGACACGCGTTGCAGCGCGGGCAACGCGGCAAAGTCGATGATCGAAGTCCATTTTCGACAGCTGAAGATCGGCGAGGCCACTCGCCCGACGTGATCTTCCCGCCACTCATCCGAACGTCGCGGCTCGCGCTGCGGCGCTGGCATCCCGACGACGCAACCGCGCTGCAACCGATCCTCGACGCCAATATTGCCCACCTGGGCCCGTGGATTCCCGCGCACGTCGCCAACCCCGGATCGCTCCTGGAGCTCGGCAACCGGCTGGAGCGCTTCGCCATGGCGTTCGATGGCCAGCGCGAATGGCGGTACGCCATCTTCGAGGTCGAACAGGGCCGTCTCCTCGGGGAAGTGAGTCTCTTTCCCCGCTCCGCGGCTGGGCGAGTCGCATGGCCGGAGGCGGACGAGCTCGAGATCGGCTACTGGATCCGCGGCGACGCAACCGGCCAAGGCTACGCAACGGAAGCCGCCGAAGCGGCGCTCGACGCTGCGTTGTCGCTCACGGGAATAGCACGGGTCACGATTCGCTGCAATGAGCGAAATGTCGCGAGCGCGGCAATCCCGCGGCGCATGGGGTTTCAGTTGGCGGAGACGAGGGAGGGACTGCAGGTTTGGGAGCTTCTCGCCCGATAAGACTCTGGCGTTACCGCGAAGGGCGATGTTGGTTGACCCTTGTACTCCACTACCGAAACGATGCCACGCCTCCGCCACGCCCTCACTCTCGTCCTTGCCCTCGCGTCGTCCGCGCGCGCGCAGCAGTTCACGCTCGAGCAGATCATGAGCGCGCCATTCGCGAGTGACCTCACCGCCGCGCCACATGGCGGCGCTGTCGCGTGGATCACAAATGAGCGTGGTACTCGCAATGTCTGGGTTGCGAGAGGTCCGCAGTGGGACGCACGCGCCATCACGCGCTACCGGGACGACGACGGGCAGGAGATCACAGATCTCAGCTTCGAGCCCGGCGGACGCAGCGTCGTTTTCGTTCGCGGCGGACCTGGGAATGGCGCGGGCGAGCGACCAAATCCAGCACTGATCCCTGGCGGCGTCGACGAGTCGATCTGGATCGCGACACTCGGCGACACGACACCCCACAAGATCGCCGAGGGCGGCTCGCCGCGCTTCTCGCCGAGTGGCGGCTCGATCGCATTCGTGAAGGGCGGTCAGATCTGGGTCGCGCGCGTCTCCCTGGACAGCACGAAACCGGAACAGCTCACGAAGCTCCGCGGCGGCGCGTCGAATCTGCGCTGGTCGCCGGACGGACGGTATCTCGCATTTACGAGCAGCCGACAGCGACACGCCTTCATTGGCGTCTGGGATTTCACCTCGAAGACCCTGCGGTACGTCGATCCGAGCACTGACGAGGATGGCTCGCCCGCCTGGTCGCCTAACGGGAAGCTGCTTGCGTTCATCCGCACGCCCTCGACTGTCTCGGACCTGATCTTCGTTCCGGAGCGCGAGAGCCGCATCCCGTGGTCGATTCGCGTTGCTGATCCAGCGACGGGAACGTCGCGCGAGCTATGGCGCGCGAAGCTGGGCATGGGCAGCGTATTCGCGGGAACTGTCGCCGACGATCAGCTCATCTGGTCACCAGCAGGCGATCGGATCGCATTCCCGTGGGAGGCGGACGGTTGGACGCATCTCTATTCCGTCCCGTTGAGCGGCGGCACGCCGGTGGCGCTCACTCCAGGCGCCTTCGAGGTCGAACACGTGTCACTGACCTCGGACGCGGCAACGATCCTTTATTCCTCGAACTCGGGCGACATCGATCGGCGCCACGTGTGGCGGGTCGCGATCGACGGCTCGTCCGGGCCTAACGAGCTCACGAACGGCTCGGGGCTCGAGTGGAGTCCTGTCATGACCGCGGGCGATCACGCGGTCGTGGTGCTCCATTCCGACGCACGGATCCCGGCACGCGTCGCCGTCGTCGAGGGCGGTCTGATCCGCGACGTCACGCCCACTCCGACGCCGGCCGATTTCCCTGCCAGCCGCCTTGTCGAGCCGACGCAGGTGATCCTCCACGCCGCCGACGGCACACCCGTACACGCACAGCTGTTTCTGCCGTTAGGCGCGAAGGCGGGCGACCACCGCCCGGCAGCCATCTTCTTTCATGGTGGCTCGCGGCGCCAGATGCTCCTCGGCTGGCATTACATGTACTACTACTCGAACGCGTACGCGATGAATCAGTATCTCGCGAACCGCGGCTACGTCGTTCTGAGCGTGAACTACCGCAGTGGCATCGGATATGGTCGCGACTTCCGGGAAGCGCTTCACTATGGAGCGTCCGGCGCGAGCGAGTATCAGGACGTCGTCGCCGCCGGCAAATACCTGCGCGGCCGAGCCGAGGTCGATCCAAAGCGAGTCGCGCTCTGGGGTGGATCCTATGGCGGCTATTTGACGGCAATGGGCCTCGCGCGAAACTCGGATCTGTTCGCGGCGGGCGTCGATATCCATGGCGTGCACGACTGGAACAGCGAGATTCCGAACTTCGTCCCGGCGTACGACTCCCTTCACTATGCGACGGAGTCGGCCCTTGCCTATCGCTCGTCACCGCTCGCGTCGGCCGACAAGTGGCGTTCACCAGTGCTGCTGATTCACGGCGATGACGACCGCAACGTACCCTTCACCGAAACGGTGACGCTTGCCTACGAGTTGCGAAAGCGCGGCGTGCCGGTGGAGGAGCTGATCTTCCCCGACGAGGTCCACGATCTCCTGCTCTGGCGGAACTGGATCAGCGCCTATCGAGCCGCCGACGACTTCCTGGGCCGGCGGCTGTCCAACGGAGCGGTGTCGGCGCGATGACATTGGCCTCGGATGCACGCGGAGCAACCCTTCTGACGTTCCGTCCATCCAAGTATTGAGAGCGCTCCGCCGGAGGGACGATGCGCCACCCACGCGATTTGATTCTTTTCCTGCTGCTCATCGCCGCCAACCGTCTGGCTGGTGCGCAGCAGACGACGACTCCCGTTCCCGCAACTCAACAAGCGGCAACGGTCGCGCACAACGACTCTGCGTGCGCTTATCGCAGCTGCGCGCTGAACATCAAGCCAGCGTGGGATGGGCTCGCCGTCGTACGGCCCGCTGGCCAGCGCGTCGCCACGCTTCACTTCTTCTGGCCGCGCGACATCACATCCGATTTGCGTGGTGACAGCACGGCCATCGGCGCCGATTCGGTTGTGGTACACGCCGAGCGTGCGCTCGTACTGCGGCAAGCAGGTGCCGGCTTCACCGACGTCGGCATCGTCACGTTCGCCGTCGCCGTGCTGCGCGGCCTGCGCGACGGGCGCCTCAGTGAACGTGATCAGATACTCGCCGGTGCGGGGCTGGGCGCAATAGTGGTGAGTGTCCCGCTGCAATTCGCCGCCGACGGCGAGCTGAGTCGCGCCGTCTGGTGGCACAATGTTCGGTTTGCGCGGTGACGCCACTCGCACTCGTTAGGTGAAAGCCGCCATCGTCCGCTGGAGCATTGCTGCCGTCGCGATCGCCGCGGCGGCCTGTTCGCGGCGGAGGGCGACGTCCAGCGACTGGCCGGTGACTGGCGGCGACGCCGGCAATACTCGCTATTCCTCGCTTGCGCAGATCGATCGAAGTAATGTTGGTCGGCTGCGCGTCGCCTGGACATATCATACCGGCGATATGCCAGCGGGGCATTCGGAGATCCAGGCGACGCCAGTCGTCATCGATGGTGTGATGTACGCGACTACGCCAGCACTGTCGGCGATCGCGCTCCGCGCTGATAGCGGCACACTGCTCTGGAGGTTCGATCCCTTCGCCCATCGCGCCCGTGAATCGCACGTGAATCGCGGCGTCGTGTATTGGCGATCCGGTGACGGCAAGGCACGTATCTTCTTCACGGCCGGCCGACGGCTATACGCGCTGGACGCACGAAGCGGAAAACCAATCGCGACCTTCGGCGATACAGGTTCGATAGACCTCGCCGCCGGTCTCGGACGCGACATCGGCGACGCGTATCTGGTCGCGACGAGCCCCGGCGTCGTCTATGACGACTTGCTAATCCAGGGCACACGCGTCGGCGAAGAGGAAGGCTCGGCGCCGGGCGATATTCGCGCGTACGATGTGCGCACGGGTGCCATCCGCTGGACGTTCCATACGATTCCACGGCCCGGCGAGCTCGGTTACGACACGTGGCCACCCGACGCGTGGAAGACTGTCGGCGGTGCAAACTCGTGGGCCGGCATGACGGTGGACGTAAAGCGCGGCATTGTCTACATCCCGACCGGTTCGGCAACGCCCGACTTCTACGGCGGCGATCGCGTCGGCGCGAATCTCTTCGCGAATACGCTCCTGGCGCTCGACGCCAGAACCGGTCGCCGTATCTGGCACTACCAGACGGTTCACCATGACGTTTGGGATCGCGACCTGCCTGCTGCGCCCAATCTCGTGCGCCTAACGCGGAACGGGAAATCCGTGAACGCGATCGCCCAGATCGCGAAGAGTGGCTTTGTTTTCGTCTTCGATCGCGAAACCGGCAGACCGCTCTTCCCTGTCGAGGAGCGTTCCGTCCCCGCCTCCGATCTACAGGGGGAACGAACCTGGCCGACGCAGCCTTTTCCCACGGCCCCGGCGCCTTTCGCCCGACAGAGCATGACGGAGCAGGATCTCGACGATCTCTCGCCAAGTGCCCACGCCGCGGTGCTGACTCGATTTCACGCACTCGTATCGAAGTCGTTCTTCGCGCCGCCAAGTCGCCAGGGAACAGTCGTGTTGCCTGGATTCGACGGTGGGGGCGAGTGGGGTGGCGCCGCCGTCGATACGATGACAGGCACTCTCTACGTCAACGGGAGCGACGTTCCGTGGATCGCCGCGATGCGCGACGTCGCGAAGCTGCCGCCGGCGGGTACTTCACGTAATGGTGCCGCGGTGTACGCTACGACCTGCGCAAGCTGTCACGGCGCAGATCGACAGGGACGCGACCGGGCGCCCTCGCTCGTGAACGTTGGCGCGCGTCTCTCGGCGACGCAGATCGAGCAAGTGCTCAACTACGGCCGGGGCTTCATGCCTTCATTCGCTGCGCTGCCGGCCGCCGAGCGGCGAGCGGTGATTGGCTATCTGCTCGGTCGCGCACTTCCCGATTCGTTCCATGTGGCCGAGCATTCGTTTCGGGCGAAGGCGCCATACGAATTCGTCGGGTACGAGCGGTGGCGCGACTCAGCTGGCTTCCCCGCGATTAAGCCACCGTGGGGTAGGCTGAGCGCCATCGACCTCAACACGGGTGAGTATCGGTGGCGTATTCCCCTCGGTCAGCATCCCTCGCTCGAGGCGAGTGACTCGCCGGCGAGTGGCACGGAGCAATACGGTGGTCCCATCGTGACGGCGGGCGGCCTGGTGTTCATTGCCGCCACTCAGGACGCGAAGTTCCGCGCGTTCGACAAGGCGACTGGCCGCTTGCTTTGGGAGACGGCTCTTCCCGCGGCGGGCTACGCGACGCCGAGCACCTTCGCGGTGAATGGAAAGCAGTACGTAGTCATCGCCGCGGGCGGCGGAAAGCTCGGCAGCAAGTCGGGAGATGCGTACGTCGCCTTCGCGTTGCCGTGATCGGTGGCGATTGAGGGCTAGGGTATAGGGAGCTAGGGACTAGGGCCGGCCCCTTGACCTACTCAGCAAGGTGGCGCCAACGTTCAATCAACGGCGCTGGAGGCGCCCGCGGGTCCGCGCGAAGGACTGAGTCCACTCCCCGATGGTTCACGGTGACTGCATGTCATCTCCGTGCTGGCCAGCTTGCGGACCGCCGGCCATCGGCATGGAGGTCGTATGACGTCACCGCAGTTACCCGAGCGCCCGAATCTCGAGCAGCTCAAGCGCCAGGCAAAAGACCTGCTGCGCGCCGCACAAGCCCACGATACCGAGGCGCTCGCGCGTTTCCGCCGACTGCCCGTCTTTGCGCGCGGCGTCGATGACGAAACGCTCATCAACACAGTCGCGCTCCACGACGCGCAATCTGTCATCGCGCGTGAGCTCGGCTTCGCGTCGTGGAACGCGCTCATCGAACGCGTCGAGGAGTTGACGCTGGAGCTCGACGCGGCGGTCGAGCAGTTCATCCACGCGGCCACCGAGGTCCAGCCAGACCGCGCTCAGCGCCTGCTCGTTTTACATCCGAAGATTGCCGAGGCCAATTTTCATACGGCGCTCCTCCTCGGCGACGTCAGGCGTGTGGACGCGCATCTGACACGCCGGCCGTTGCTGGCCACCGAGATCGGCGGCCCGCGCCAGTGGCCCTCGCTGCTCTATGTCTGTCACACCGGTCTGGGCTTCGGGCCGACGACTCGTCGCGACGGTCTCGTCGAGTGCGCGCGGCTGCTGCTCGCACGCGGCGCGGATCCGAATGCGCGCTATCCCTGGCTGCATCATGGCGTTCACCGTCCCGCCCTCTGGGCCGCGGTGTTCAGCCTGCGGTCGCTCTCACTAGCGAGGCTTCTGCTCGAATCGGGTGCGTCGCCTAACGACGGAATCACCTTTCCTATCGCCGCCGGCGGCGGCGACATCGAGACGCTCGAGCTCCTCTACGCGCACGGCGCGGACGTCAATCAGCCTTGGGCAAGCGACGGTTCTACTACATTGTACGCGATCATGGCCTGGTCGGACACCCCGGTCGGTGTACGCTGGCTCGTCGAGCACGGTGCCGATCCCGATCCGGTGTTCGCGGCGAACGGGGAGACGCCGCTGCACGTTGCGGCACGGCGATGGGACGTCGACGTCCTCGCGATGCTCGTGGAGCGAGGTGCGGATGCATCACGTCGCCGCGGCGACGGACGAACCCCCTACGCCGTCGCGGCATTGAGCGGCAACGAAGAAGTCGCCGAGTGGCTCTCGAGTCATGGCGCGTCGACCGATCTCTCAGACATCGACCGATTCGTTTCGGCCTGCAGCCGCGGCGACCGTGCCGCCGCCGACAAGCTCGCCAAGACTCATCCTGCCCTTCGCGCCGAGCTGAAGCCTGAGCATTACAGCGCCTTCTTCCGGGCGGCCGAGCGTGGCGACGCGAGCGCCCTCGAAAGTATGCTCTCCTGTGGCTTCGACCCGAATCAGGGTGACGAAGAGATCGGCAAGACAGCACTCCATGCCGCGGCAATGGAAGGACACTTGGACGCAGTGCGAGTCCTGCTCGCGCATGGCGCGTCGGTCACTGTGCGCGATCGCGAGTTCCACGGTCAGCCACTTGTGTGGGCCGCGGAAGGGTCGAGATCTCACGCGAGCAACGGACGTGATTATCGCGCGGTTGGACGCCTACTGCTCGATGCCGGCTCTCCAGTGGAATGGGAGAGCGGGAGTGCCGAGCCATCGGATGCGATTCTGGAAATCATCGACGAGTGGAGGCACGAGCCGAGCTCCTCTCATCGCTGAGCGCTCCACATCGCGGGCGGGACCAACAGGATCGGAATGTCGAGCTGGCCTGTGACAGCCAATGACACCGAGCCGACGCGGCCAGTCGCATCCAGGCCGAGGCCACGCGTGCCGAGTACCACGAGATCGGCCTGATGCTCTCGTGCGTACTCGGCAATCGCCTTCGCAATGTCATTGTCGGCGATCACATCCCCATCGATCGCCACGCTCGCCCAGGTGCCCGCGTCCCGGCGAAGCAGGTTCAACTCGTCGTCAAACTGCTGCACGCTCCGCGACGAGTTCTGCCGAGCGTCCATTACGCGATCGACGAAGAGCGACGTCAAATTCACCGAGTCGTTCATCGTGGGGCCGTGCAGCATCTCCGCGCCCCGGAGCGCCGAGGCCCACGACAACGCCACCACGAGGGCGCCGCGGGATGTGTCCGATAGATCGACCGGCACGAGGATTCGCTCCAGCGGCACCCGCATTGGTCGAGAGAGCACGAGGCACGGTGCCCACGCATTAGTCACGACGGCAAGCGCCGTGCTCCCCAATTGTCTGCCGGTCGCCTGCGGCTCTCGATGGCGCCCGAGCACGATCACGTCGGCGCGCAGGCGATCCGCGAGCGAGCGAATCACGTGCGCCGGATCTCCGACTCGCATGTGAAGGGGTACGTCGGTGGGCTTCACGCCAGCGCGCACGATCACACTGCGCAACGCGTTCTCACGCTCTCCGAGCGTCGCGGCGGCCATCGAAGGGGGCCACGCGTGTACGATGTTCAGCTTTGCTCCCGCGACGAGCGCAAGCTCGCGCGCCGCCTCGACGATGCTGGCGGACGCTGCGTCGATATCGACCGCGGCGAGCACCACACGCAGATGTAAGAGTCTCATCGGTTCGCGTCCGGCCGGGCCCTTCCCTTCACCAACGACGACATGCAAATCAGACTAGATCGCGGTACGCGCGCGCTACATGGGGCCTTGGTCCAAAGCGGCCTGTGCCTGGCGCGCAGCCGGTGCCTAACGAGGTGGCAATGTGAAGGAATCGAGAGCAACGGACGATCTCTGGACGCTGTTTCGCGCCATCGCCGCCGGCGAAAGCACCACGGTGCACCGGCTGCTCGCCAGCGAGTCACAACTCGCCGCGCAAGCAGTTACCCAGGGTGCAACGCGCGAGAGCCCGATCTTCTTTTCATCAATTGGTCATTACGTATATGCCGGCGACACCGCCCTCCACATCGCTGCCGCGGGGCATCACCTCGAGATCATCCAGAAACTCCTCTCGCTCGGCGGTCACCCGCGGGCGCGCAATCGACGGGGCGCCGAGCCGCTTCACTACGCCGCAGACGACGCGACAAGGAATGCGTCGTTCAATCCCGGCGCCCAGACGGCGACTATCGAAGCCCTGATTCGTGCAGGCGCCGACCCGAACGCCGGGGACAACGACGGCGTCGCACCCTTGCATCGAGCGGTTCGGACGCGATCGGTCGCCGCCGTGGCGGCGCTACTCGCCCACAGTGCTGATCCCCGCCGGAAGAGCGGTCGCGGCTCGACACCCCTGCATCTCGCGGTGCAGAATACCGGCCGTGGCGGAAGCGGAAGTCCGGAGGCCCGCCAGCGGCAGGCCGAAATAATTCGTATGCTTGTCGACGGCGGGGCGCGCTTTTCGGACCGCGATCGGCGAGGCAAGCGAGTGATCGACCGCATCTCGTCGAGCCGGCTTGCCGCGTTGGGTGCGCCGCGAATCGATTGAGCTCGCACGAGGTGACGCGAATGGCGCCAGTGGTTGGGCAGAAGGCACAGCGATCGTTGACGCTGACGAAGGAGCACGTCCAGACCTTCGCCCGCCTAACGGGAGATTACAATCCTCTGCATTTCGACGCCGATTTCGCCGGGCGTACGAAATTCCGTGGTCTCGTCGTCCAGGGCGGGCTCACGACGGGGTTGCTGCACGCGCTGGTCGCGATGGACCTGCCGGGTCCCGGCTCGGTGTTCCTGAGCCAGAGCTGGAAGTTCACCGCGCCCGTGTACATCGGTGATACGATCACGGCGGAGGCAGAAGTCGCGAGCGTGCACGCGACGAAGCCCGTGACGCAGCTTCGCATCGTCGTCAAGCGCCAAACTGGCGAAACGGTGCTCGAAGGCGAGGCGTGGTGCTATACGATGATCCCCGATCCCTCCACCGCCATCGCGTCGGCCGAGCCGAGCGCCGCCCGAGCCTGACCCGCCGAATGCATAACGATACACCCAGCAAGGCCGAGCGCCCGCCATTGACGCTCG
>Ga0070709_10001747_pt1 | contig 11806 bp, 7 predicted proteins | sample LARL51metaG_FD_65449 | JGI IMG/M metagenome (GOLD analysis project Ga0070709, IMG submission 65449) | Corn, switchgrass and miscanthus rhizosphere microbial communities from Kellogg Biological Station, Michigan, USA - LAR L5-1 metaG | ecosystem: Host-associated > Plants > Roots > Rhizosphere ...
GTCGTCGTCGCCTGGCTCACTGCCGGCGGCATGGCGGTGCGATCGGTGAGTCGGATTTGGCTGCGCCATTGGGCGGAGCGTCAGTTGCGCGGCGCCGAGGCCGCGACGACGTATCTCGAACGACCACATCGACTGCTGACGGCGGCGAGCGTCGGCGTCGCGCTGACGCTGCTTGTCGCGGGGATGATCCTCGGCATCGCGGGGGATAGCATCCGCGTGCTATGGTCGGCTGTCGTGTTTGCCGCGGTCGTCGTCGTGGCTGGTCAGATCTTCCCGCGCGCGGTTGCTCGCCGGTGGCCCTCGGCGATCGCGCCGATCGTGCTGCCGGTCTTGCGCCTGGCCGACATGCTGACGACGCCGTTGATCGTCGCGGGTCGCGCCATCGCGCGGCTCTTCATCGTCGAGCGGCCGGAAGCGCCGGAGCCGCTCGAGCGCGACGGCATTCAAGATCTCTTACGTGAAGGCGAGCTCGAAGGGGTGGGCGAGCGGGAAGAGATCGCGATCATTACCGGCGTCGTCGAGTTCAGCGAAAAGGTCGTGCGGCAGGTGATGACTCCGCGATCCGACATCTTTGCCTTGCCGGACGGCGTTGATCCGCACACGCTCGCGAGCCAGATCGCCCAATCGCGCTACAGCCGTGTGCCGATCTACCATGGAACGCTCGACAACATTCTCGGCATGGTGCACGCCTTCGACGTCATCAAGGCCGGCGGCGACACCCCCAAGACGTTGCGCCCGGTGGCGTTTTCGACTCCCGACGCTCCGTGCAACGAGCTACTGTTCCGCATGCTGCGCGAGCGGCTCCACTTGGCGATCGTGCGCGACAGCGACGGCCGGACGCTCGGCCTCGTGACGCTCGAGGATTTGCTCGAGGAGCTCGTCGGCGACATCCGAGACGAACACGACGAACCGGAGCCGCCGGTCGCGCCAACCGTGCCGCCACCGCGTACCGCGACCCGATGACCGCGACGCCTACGCTCGATCGAGAAACGAAGCTCCTTGGCGATTTCGACGCCGGCCGCAACGCCGCACTCGCACGCGTCGTGAGCATCGTGGAAAACCACCGCGCGGGGTTCGACCGATTGCTGGCGCGCATGCAACCGCGCATCGGGCGAACTCGACGTATCGGCATCACGGGTCCGCCGGGAGCGGGGAAGAGCACGCTCACGACCGGACTTGCACGCGCGTACCGCGACGCGGGAATGACGGTCGGGATCGTCGCCGTCGATCCGACGTCGCCGTTCACGGGTGGCGCACTGCTCGGAGATCGCGTGCGCATGGAGTCCGTGGCACTCGATCCGGGCGTATTCATCCGGTCGATGGCGACCCGCGGATCGCTCGGCGGCCTCGCCGCGTCGACGCGCGAAGTCGCCGACGTCCTCGACGCATTCGGCTTCGACCGCGTGCTGATCGAGACCGTCGGCGTTGGCCAGACGGAGCTCGACATTGCTCGAACGGCCGACACGAGCGTCGTCGTGCTCGTTCCGGAATCGGGCGATTCGATTCAAACACTCAAGGCTGGACTGATGGAGATCGCCGACATCTTCATCGTCAACAAAGCCGACCGACCAGGCGCTGATCGTTTGCGGAACGAGCTCGAGCTGATGCTCGGTCTCCGCAACGGGGCGACGCTCAAGAATGTCCCGGCGCATCATGGCGTCGATCTCAGTCGCGCCATGACGCGTGACGAGCAACTCGCGATGAATCCAGCTCGCGCCGCACGCGCCGCGGCCAAAGACGGAAATGTCGACCAGTGGACGCCGCCAGTGCTGCGAACCGTCGGCACAAAATCCGAAGGACTGGACGATTTCATGGCCGCGCTCGATCGGCACTTTCGTTATCTTGAAGCAAGCGGAACACTCGGCCAGCGGCGGCGCGCCCGGCTTCGCGAGCGGGTCGTGGACGTCGTCGGCGAACGGGTTCAGGACCGGTTGTGGAATGATGCCGGAACGAATCGGTGGCTCGACGACCAGCTGGACGCGCTCGAGGCGGGTTCGACGAATCCGTTCGATGTCGCGGACGCGCTGCTGGCGCGGAGTGGAGACCTTCTGACGCGGAACAGTCAATGACCTCGACGCGAGACTTTACTCGAACCGGCCAACCGGCGCCCACATCGGAGCGCGCGGAGCTCGACCGACTTCGCGCTGAAGTCGCCGAGTGGCGACGGCGGTATGAGCAGGGCGAGCTCCGCGACATCGCCTTCACGAATTCCGCGAACGAAGTCGAGCCATTGTACACGACACTCGACGTCGACGCGCACAGTGCGGAGACGCTTGGAGTGCCGGGCACCTATCCGTACACACGCGGAATTCACCCCACCGGATATCGCGGCAAGCTGTGGACCATGCGACAGTTCGCCGGGTTCGGCAGCGCCGCCGACACCAACGCACGATTCAAGTTCTTGCTCGAGCACGGGCAAACAGGACTCTCGACCGCGTTCGATTTTCCGACGCTGATGGGCTACGACTCCGATCACCCGCGCTCGGAGGGCGAAGTCGGAAAGACCGGCGTCGCCATCTCGAGCCTGGCTGACATGGAAGTGTTGTTTGGCGGGATCCCGCTCGACAAAGTCTCGACGTCGATGACGATCAACGGCCCGGCGATCATTCTGTGGGCGTTCTACATCGCCGCGGCGGAGAAGCAAGGTGTCTCGTCGGACAAGCTGCGCGGCACGATTCAGAACGACATCCTGAAAGAGTACATGGCGCAGCACGCGTGGTGCTTTCCCATCGAGCCCGCGCTGCGACTGATCGTCGATTGCTTCGAGTGGGGCGCCAAGCACGCGCCGCTCTGGAATACGATCTCGATCTCCGGATACCACATCCGCGAAGCGGGAGCGACCGCCGCGCAGGAGCTGGCGTTCACGCTCGCCGACGGGTTCACATATGTCGAGCGCGGGAAAGCACGCGGGCTCGACGTCGACGACTTCGCGCCGCGACTGTCGTTCTTCTGGGACATCCACAACGATTTCTTCGAAGAGATCGCGAAGCTCCGGGCGGCGCGACGGATCTGGGCGCGTCACATGAAGGAGCGGTACGGTGCGAAGAGTTCGCGGTCGTGGGTCATGCGATTCCATTCGCAAACCGCTGGCGTAACGCTCACCGCGCAACAGCCGATGAACAACGTCGTGCGCGTGGCGTACCAGGCGCTCGCGGCGGTGTTGGGTGGCACGCAATCGCTGCACACCAACTCGATGGACGAGACGCTCGCTCTCCCAACGGAAGAGGCGGTGCAAGTCGCGCTGCGCACGCAGCAGGTGCTCGCCTACGAGACCGGCGTGCCGAACGTCATCGATCCACTCGGCGGTTCCTACTACGTCGAGGCGATGACCGACCAGCTCGAGCGCGAGGCCGAGGCGTTGTTCGATGAGATCGACACCATCGGCGGAGTGGTTGCCGGGTTGGAGAGCGGCTGGTTCCAGCGAAAAATCGCGCAGTCCGCGGCGCGACAGCAGTGGGAGATCGAGCAGCATCGGCGGACGATCGTCGGCGTGAACGAGTTCGTCACCGACGAACCTGAGCTTTCCATTCCCACGCTCAAGGTCGGCGCCGACGCCGAGCGCGAGCAGCGCGCGCGAATGGCAAAGATGCGCGCCGAGCGCGATCTGGTGGCGTGCACCCAAGCCCTCGACCGATTGCGCCAAGCGGCGCGTGGAACGGAGAACGTCTTCCCGCACATTCTCGAATGCGCGCGGCGCTATTGCACGCTGTACGAGATCCGCGCCGCCATGGAAGACGTCTTCGGGGCATACCGGGAGCCGGTGTTCTTCTGAGCTCGAGGAAGAAGAAGCGCGACGAGTGGTGGCAGTCGTACTTCGACAATCAGTACCTGCTCGAGTACGAGCCGTTGTTCACGCTCGAGCGCGATCGCCGCGAGGTCGCGCGTCTGCTCGACCTGCTCGGGTTGCCGTCGGGGTCTCGCATTCTCGACGTGCCGTGCGGTCAAGGACGACACGCACATCTACTCGCCGAAGCCGGCTTTGACGTCGATGGGCTCGATTACTCGACCGAATTACTAGCGCGTGCACGTGACCGCGGGACCGGATCGCGATTGCGATACACACGCGGCGACATGCGAAAGCTGCCGGCGCGATGGACAGGCCGCTTCGACGCCGTGCTCAATCTGTTCACATCGTTTGGGTTTTTCGCGCAGCCAGCGGACGATCGCGTTGTTCTCGCAGAATTCGCTCGCGTGCTCAAGCCCGGCGGCGCTCTCGTTTGGCATGGTGGCAGTCGTGACGGTGTTATGGCGCGTTTTCTTCAACGCGACTGGTGGCAGACGGCCGACGGTACTCTCATCGCGCACGAACGGAGCTTCGACGGGCTCTCGGGTGTTCTCACGGTGCATTCTGTTTGGTCGGGACCTTCGGGCCGGGGATCGCGCGAGCACCGGATTCGGCTTTACACCCCGACGCGGCTCGCCGAGTTGTGCGCCGACGCTGGGCTGATCGTCGAGCAGGCGTTCGATTCGTTCAGCAATAAGCCCCTGACGCGGCGATCGAGTGAGATGTTACTCGTGGCGCGGAAGCCGACGGACCTCCGTCCGTTGCCTCGTGTTCGTCGTAACCGCTAGCTTTGACGCGAACGGGCCGGCTTCCGTCGGTTGTGGCGGCCCCCGTTGACCCTCGACCCAAAACGAATGCGTCCCATTCGCGTGCTGGTTGCCAAGCCCGGCCTCGACGGCCACGATCGCGGCGCGAAAGTCGTCGCGGCCGCGCTCCGTGATGCCGGGATGGAAGTGATTTACACCGGATTGCATCAAACGCCGGAGATGATCGCCACCGCCGCCGTGCAGGAAGACGTCGACGTGATCGGTCTGTCGATCCTGAGCGGAGCCCACATGACGTTGTTCCCGCGCGTGCGCGAGCTCCTCCACGAGCAAGGCCGTGACGATATTCTCATCACCGGCGGCGGCATCATTCCGAAGGACGACATGGACGCGTTGCAGGCGCAAGGCGTGGGCCGACTCTTCGGTCCGGGAACACCGACCACCGAGTTGATCGACTACATCCGCGGGTGGTTCACCGAGCGAGAACGGCAGGAAGCGTGACGACGCGGCTCCGCGAGCTGAGCGCCGAGGTGCGCGAGCTCGAAGCACGGCTGAGACAGGGCGGCGGGGCGGACAAAATCGCCCGCCAGCACAGTCAGGGAAAACTCACGGCGCGCGAACGCATCGCCGGCCTCTGTGACCAAGGGACGCGGTTTCTCGAGATCGGATTGCTCGTCGCGCACGACGAGTACGAGGGACAGGCGCCGGGTGCGGGCGTTGTCACTGGCGTCGGGACGGTCCGCGGCCGCGAGGTCGTGATCGTCGCCAACGACGCCACGGTGAAAGCCGGATCCTGGTGGCCTGAAACCATCAAGAAGATGCTGCGCGCCCAGGAGATCGCGATGCGTTGCCGCATTCCGATCATCTACCTCGTCGATTCGGCGGGAGTGAACCTGCCGTATCAGGGCGGGGTATTTCCGGGGCAGTACGGCGCGAGCCGGTTGTTTTATTATAATTCCATCATGCGCAAATACCTGCGCATTCCACAGCTCGCCGCGGTGATGGGTCCATGCATCGCGGGCGGCGCGTATCTGCCCGCGCTGTCGGATCTCATCGTCATGGTGAAGGGCACGTCGTTCATGGGACTCGGCGGACCGAACCTGGTGAAGGGCGCGACCGGGCAGACGATCGACGCCGAGACGCTTGGTGGCGCGTCGACCCACAACGAGATCAGCGGCGTCGCGCATTACGCGGCCGACAACGATGATGCGTGTCTCGCCAAATTGCGCGAGCTCGTGGCAATGCTACCGCCGCCGCGTGCCGTAGCATCGACCTCGGACGGGGCCGAGGGCGCCGCGGCGCCGACTGATACGATCTACGATCTGCTGCCGGCCGATCACCGCATGTCGTACGACATGCACGCCGTGCTTCGCGTGATCCTCGACGACGGTCGCATCGATGAATTCCAGGCGGGACTCGCTCGCGAAATGATCTGCGGCGATGCGCACATCGAGGGAATCGGCGTCGGTGTCATCGCGAATCAACGGGGATTGATCAAAGGCCGGCCAGGTGAGAAGCCACGGTTCGGCGGAATCATCTACGCGGAGAGCGCCGAGAAGGTCGCGTACTTCATCGACCGCTGCGACCGCGAGCGCATTCCCATCGTGTTCATTCAGGACGTTTCCGGGTTCATGGTCGGACCCGAGGCTGAGCACGAGGGGATCATTCGCGCCGGCGCGCGCTTCGTCGAGGCGATGGCGACGGCGCGCGTGCCGAAGCTCGTGCTCACGGTCAATCACGCGTCGGGCGCGGGCTACTACGCCATGGCCGGTCAGGGCTTCGATCCCGATTTCATTTTCAGTTGGCCGACTGGACGCATGGCGGTGATGGAAGGCGAGGCCGCGATTCAAGCGGTGCATGGGCCGGCGATCGAGGCAGCGAAGGGCAAGAGTCAGGCTGTGCCCAAGGCAACCGCCGAGTCGATCAATGAGATGCGCGCCGACTATGAGCATCAACTCGATGCGCGCTACGCCGGCGCGCGCGGATTCATCGACGCCATCGTGTATCCCGAGGACACGCGTGACGTGCTCGCACTCGCGCTCCGCGCCTCGCTACAAAATCCTGGGCCGCATCTGGGCCCGTTCGTTCTACCCGCACACGTCGACGACGTATGACGCAACCGCAGACCCTTGGCGTTCCGCAGCGTAATGACAGGCACGTGCGCGTCGCTTCGGGACAAGGCTTTTGGGGAGACTGGCTCGAGGCGCCGCGACGTCAGGTCGAGGGTGGAGATGTCGATTATCTGATGCTCGACTATCTCGCCGAAGTCACGATGAGCATTCTGCAAAAACAGAAAGAGCGTGATCCGAATATGGGTTACGCGCGTGACTTCGTCGGGGCAATGGAGAGCGTTCTGCCGGCGGTCGCAAACCGCGGCGTGCGAGTGATCGCCAACGCCGGCGGCGTAAACCCACCGGCGTGCGCCGCGGCGATCCGCGCCGTTGCGCAAAAGCATGGCGTGAACGGCATTCGCATCGGCGTTGTCACCGGCGATGACCTGCTTCCGAGACTCGATGAGCTCATTGCGAGCGGGCATCCGCTCAAGAACATGGAAACCGGCGAAGCGCTATCGACGGTGCGCGATCGAGTGCTGTCGGCCAACGCGTATATCGGGTCGACACCCATCGTCGAAGCGTTGGCGCAAAACGCGCACATCGTCATCACGGGCCGCTCGACGGACACGGCTCTGACGATGGCGCCACTCCGCTACGAGTTTCGCTGGGCCGACGACGATTGGGATCGCCTCGCGGCGGGCATCATCGCGGGACACATCATCGAGTGCGGCGCACAATGCTCCGGCGGTAATTGTCTCTACGATTGGCAAAACATCCCGGATCTCGGCAACGTCGGCTATCCAATCGTCGACGGGTCGCCGGACGGCTCATTCGTGATCTATAAACATCCCAATACGGGCGGTCGCATTTCCGTCCCGTCCGTGACGGAGCAGCTGGTGTACGAGATGGGCGATCCGCATTCGTACATCACGCCCGACGTCATCGCGGACTTCACGTCGATTCATCTCGAGGCGGCGGGAGAGAATCGCGTCCGCGTCTTCGGGATCAAGGGCCGTCCGCCGACGGACAGCTTGAAAGTTTCCATCGCGTACCGTGCGGGATTCAAGGCAGTCGGCACCCTCGTCTACTCCTGGCCCGACGCGCTGCCCAAGGCTCAACTCGCCGATCGCGTGCTGCGTGAACGCCTCGATCGGCTCGGCCTTCGATTCGATTCCATTCTCACGGAGTTCGTCGGCGTGTCGGCCACGCACGGCCCGCTCGCCGGCGAGCCACACGATCCGCCGGAAGTGCAGCTGCGCGTCGGCGTCAGGGGCCCCGACAAAGCGGCGGTCGAGCGCTTCACGCGCGAGCTCGCTCCGCTCGTCCTGAATGGCCCGCCGAGTGTGACGGGGTTTGCGGGCGGGCGACCAAAGGTCGAAGAGATCGTCGCCTATTGGCCGGCGCTCATCGACAAACGCGTTGTCGAGACCAAGGTCGAGGTGCTCACATGAAAGTCCGCCTACTCGACATCGCGCACGCGCGTTCGGGCGACAAGGGCGACACCGCGAACGTCGGCGTCATCGCGCTCCAGCCCGAGTGGTATCCGGTGATCGAACGCTACCTCACGCTCGACCGCGTAACGCAGCACTTCCGCGGCGTCATCACAGGGCCGATCGAGCGATATGAGCTTCCCAATTTACGAGCGCTCAACTTCTTGCTGCACGGCGCGCTCGACGGCGGCGGAACGCTGTCGCTCAAGACCGACGCGCAAGGAAAGGTGTTCTCGACCGCGATGCTGCGCATGGTGCTCGACATCCCAGACGACGAGGCCAAGGCGGCGCACCTGCCCGGCGTGAAGGCGTGGCCCTCGTACACTCGCTCACCCAAAGAGTAGTCTTGAAACGGCGGACGGAGATCCAGCTGGCGTTACTCCTCGTCGGCCTGGCCGTGTGGGGTTACGGCCAGCGTATCGACGACGGGCGTCTTCGCGCCATTGGTATCGTGTTCTTCGCGCTCGCCACAGTGCTTCGGTTTATTCGCAAACACGACCAAGCGTGATCAGAGAGTAGGTGCAATCAGGGGGCCTAAGCTGTTATATTTCAACGCTTATGGCACACCGTAGCATCCCCGAGCTCCTCGCCCCCGCGGGCTCGCTCGACGCCGTGCGCGCGGCCGTGGCCAATGGCGCGGACGCGGTCTACTTGGGCACCACGGGCTTCAACGCCCGCGACGAAGGCGCCCACCTGTCCCTCGACGAACTCGGTGAGGCGTGTCGCATTGCGCATTCGCGCGGTCGACGCCTGTATCTCACGCTCAACGTCCTCATCAAACCCGCCGAGCTCGTCGACGCACTCATGCTGCTCGGCGAAGCGGTGGACCGCGGCATCGACGCTGTGATTGTGCAAGACCTCGGGCTGATCCGCCTCATCGAGAAGCTGTTCCCCGATCTCGAGATTCACGGCTCCACGCAACTCACCGTTCACGACGCGAGTGGCGCCGCCGTAGTTCGAGACATCGGCGTCGACCGCATCGTGTTGGCGCGGGAAAACACGCTCGACGACATTCGCGCCATTCGCGCCGCGGTGCCCAATCTTGGTCTCGAGAGCTTCGTGCACGGCGCGCTCTGCATCTCGTACTCGGGCCAGTGCTACATGTCGGGGATGATCTCCGAGCGGAGCGCGAACCGCGGGTCGTGCGCGCAATCGTGTCGTAAGGATTACGTGCTCACGGACAGCGACACACACCGGGAGCTCGACCGCGGGTATCTCATTTCCGCGAAGGATCTCGGCGCGTACGATCATCTCGCCGAGATCGCCGACGCCGGCATCGTCTGTCTCAAGGTGGAAGGACGAAAGAAGCGCGCCGAGTACGTCGCGACGGTGACCAAGTCGTATCGCGAATTCCTCGATCGCGTCGAGAAGGGCGAGGTTGCGGCGCCGACGGCCGAAGAAACGCAGCCGCTCGTTCAGATCTACAGTCGCGGCTTCACGGGCGGCATGTACGGAGGTCGCGCGGGACGCGAGTACGTCACACGGACTCAGCCCGACAATCGCGGATTGGCGATCGGCACAGTCATTGGTCACGAGAACGGTGAGTTGCTCGTCGACGTCTCGCCGCCGCTCCAGGTCGGAGATGGACTCGGATTCGAGGCGCCCGAGAATGTCGGGGGTCCGACCATCGGCTTCACCGTCGACGCCGTGCGCACGCTCGGCGAATCTCGTGGTCGCGCGCGTCAGGCGATCGCTACACGCACGCGCGTGACGAGCGGCTGGCGCGTCGTTCGCACATCCGATGCGCAGCTGCTCGAACGGGCGCGGGCAAGCTACGCCGCGCTGCCGGCAGAAATCCGCGCGAGGAGGTCGCGCCTCGATGTGCGCGTGTTCGGCGCGGCCGGCACGCCACTCAAGGCGATCTTCATCAGCGATGGCGAGACGGTCACGGTGCGCTCGGAGATCACGCTCTCGCCCGCGACAAAGCGGCCGCTCGATTCGGAAATGCTGCGCGAACAGCTCGGACGGCTCGGCGACACGCCGTTCGTGTTGGCCGGCCTCGACGTGATTGGACTTGCGAGCGGTTTGTTCCTCCCGGTCAGCGAGCTCAATCACCTTCGGCAGGAGGCGACCGAGCAGCTGATGCTTCGGCGCGACTGGGCCCGTGACGCGCACTTGGCCGAGCGCCGCTCGCGTGTCGAGCAGGCGGTGACCGCGATCCCGATGCAGGTCGACGCGCCCGCGCCAGCCGATTCGACTCGCGCGTTCAGCTTGAGCGCGCAGGTCTACCGCGTGGAAGACGCCGACGCCGCCGCCGAGTCGGGCGCGACCGAAATCTGTTTCGATCCGTTCCTACGGCATCCGGCGCCGCCCATCGCTCGCATTCGGGCGCTGCAAGAAAGACTCGCGGCGCGCGGTGTTGCACTGCGTCTCCGAACACCGACCATCGTACGGCCTGAAGATCGAAAGGGCGTTCGAAAATGGTTCGAGCTCGACCTGCCGATCCTCACGGGACACCTCGGCTTGGTCGGCGAGTTCGCGCGCGCTGGTCGTGACGTCGTCGCTGATTATGCGGTCAACGTGTTCAACGCGCACACGGCAGCGGAGATCTTTCGCCTCGGGGCGCGTCGCATCGTGGCGTCGGTCGAGCTCACGACCGAGGAGCTCGCGCAGCTCGTCGCGCCATGGGACGGAACCGGATTCGACGTGTTCGCGTACGGCCAGCCGGAAGGCATGACGATCGAGCACTGCGTGCTGTCGGCCGCGTTCGATCGGGTCCCGACCACGTGTCGCGACCTGTGTGTGCAAAAACACACCAACGTCGAGCTCACCGATCCGACCGGATACACGTTCCCCGTCGCGACAGACTCGGCGTGCAGGAACCGTTTGCTGCACTCGCGGCCGATTGATGGCTCCGAGTTCTTGCCGAAGTTGTGGCGCGCGGGAATCCGCGGCTACCACATGGTGTTCAACGTCGCGGGCGACGACGTACGTCAGATCGTACATGGGTATCGCGCCGCCCTTGACGCACTCGCCGACGGTACCCGTCCCGATGTCGACGCAGTGCGCGCGCTGTTTGGCAATCAGTTCACGCGCGGACACTTCGCGCGAGCGGTGTAATGCTTCGGGCTGCGGCAACTCGGTCCCAACGACTGCGTCGATCGATGGCAGAGTAGCGGATGCCTACGCGAATGACACTCGACGACGCGCGCGCCGCGCTGACCGAACACTTCGGCTACCCGGCGTTCCGGCCCGGGCAGGAGGCCGCGGTCGAGTCGGTTCTCGCCGGCCGCGATACCCTCGTCGTGCTGCCGACCGGTGGCGGAAAATCGCTTTGCTATCAAGTCCCGGCGCTGATCCTGCCCAAGCTCACCGTCGTCATCTCGCCGCTCATCTCGTTGATGAAGGACCAAGTGGATGCGTTGGCGGCCCGAGGACTGCCGGCGACGTTCGTCAACAGTACGCTCACCTCGTCACAGATCTCTGATCGTATCGCGCGGGCCATTCGCGGGGATGTCAAGCTGCTGTACGTCGCCCCCGAGCGCTTCGACTTTGGATCGACCGCCGAGCGGCTCCGGGACGCCGGCGTATCGTTGCTCGCCGTCGACGAGGCGCACTGCATCAGCGAGTGGGGACACGACTTCCGCCCGAGCTACTTGCGGATCTCGCAGGTTCGCGATCGGCTCGGCTCACCGCCGACGGTCGCGCTCACGGCGACGGCGACGCCGCACGTCCGCACGGACATCGTCGCGCAGCTCAAGCTCGATTCGCCGA
>Ga0070709_10001756_pt1 | contig 11789 bp, 9 predicted proteins | sample LARL51metaG_FD_65449 | JGI IMG/M metagenome (GOLD analysis project Ga0070709, IMG submission 65449) | Corn, switchgrass and miscanthus rhizosphere microbial communities from Kellogg Biological Station, Michigan, USA - LAR L5-1 metaG | ecosystem: Host-associated > Plants > Roots > Rhizosphere ...
CGCACGGTCATCGAACGATCCCATGCAGCCGACCCAGAAGAGGATGTCGGGGCGGTCACCGCGCTCGAACGCTTCGGCCATTGTCGGGATGTCGAGGCCTTCCGCCCAATTAGCGCGATCCGCCGGACTGAACGCCCACGGTGAGCCATTGCGCTCGAGCGACTCGAACGCCGGTTGGATTTCCTCGGGAAAGCGGGACTCTGAGAGCACGAGGTAGCGCCGCATCTCGTTGATGATGTCGAGCTGGTCGATCGACACCGGACATTCTTGCACGCAGGCACGGCAGCTGGTGCATGCCCAGAGTTCCTCCTCCGTGATGTACGTGTCGAGGAGCCGATGTTGCGTCATCACCTCGGCGGCCGACGTCGCGCCCGCGTCGTCGCCCTCGCCATGCACCAGCGCTGGATGTAGGAACTCCATCCGGTCGCCGGTCACCACGGGGCCCTTCTCCATCAATCGTTGTCGCGTGTTGATGACGATCTTGCGCGGGCTGAGCAGCTTGCCCGTGATGTTCGCCGGGCAGGCAGCCGTACACCGGCCACACTCGGTGCACGAATATCCGTCGAGGAGATTCTTCCACGTCAGATGCTCGACGTCCGATGCGCCGAACTGCTCGACTTCGGCCTCGAGGTCCATCGATCGCATCACGCCCTTCTGTCCCGGTCCGCTCGTGTTCGAGAAGAACACGTTGATCAGCGACGTGACGACGTGCAGGTGCTTCGAGTACGGCAGGTAGTTGAGGAAGATCAGCACCAGCAACACGTGCATCCACCGGAATGTGCGCGCCGCCACGATCGGCTGCGGATCGATGATGGCGATAGCCATCGCCAGCCCGCGCGACACCATCTTCTCGGGGCCAATGGCTGACGGATCGAGGAGGTACTGGCACGCGTTCGCGAGCAACAGCGTCGCCATCAAACCGCCGATCAAGCTGAGAATGATCAGCGCGTCGGTATGTTCGAGCTTGTCTCCCTCGAGTCGCTTCGGATGAAGGACGAGCCGACGATAGAGGGCGAACGCGATCGCACCCAACACAAGCACGGCGAACACGTCTTGAGAGAACGCGTACAACACGTAGACCGGTCGAGGCAGAAAGAGCGCGTAGGAGAATCCCCTGAACACGCCCTGGATGAGGATCTCGACGGTGCCGGCGGTCAGCACGACGAATCCCCAAAAGATGGTCGCGTGCATCGTACCGGCGATCGGGTCGCGGAAGATCTTCGACTGTCCGATGCCGATCGTCAGCACGTTTTTCACTCGAGTGAGCGGCGCGTCGGTCCGATGCTCGGCCTGACCGAGGCGCATGTAGCGCACCAGCCGCTGCACGTTGAGCGCGAAGAATCCGGCGCCACCGATCAACAGGAGAAGAAAGACCACTTGTGAGGCCTGCATCAGTGTGCGGCCTTCGCCTCGCGCACGGCTTGCGTCAGCACCGGCAGAATCTCTAATACGTCGCCGACGATCCCATAGTCGGCCACCTTGAAGATGGGCGCGTCCTTGTCCTTGTTGATCGCGACGATCGTCTTCGAGCTGCGCATGCCGGCCAAATGCTGAATCGCGCCGGAGATGCCGACCGCGACGTAGAGCTGCGGACTCACCTGTCGCCCCGTCTGTCCAATCTGATCGCTGTGCGGACGCCAGCCCTCGTCGGTGACGGCGCGGGTCGCGCCGACCGCCGCGTTCCCGAACGCCGCGGCGAGATCTTCCGCGAGCTTGAAATTCTCCGGCGCCTTGAGACCGCGGCCACCGGCGATGATCACCGGCGCTTCGCCGAGATCGAGCTTGCCTTTGCCGCCCTCGATGATCTCCTTCACCACGACTTTGGATGCGCCTGGATCGCTCGCCGGCGACATCGTCTCGACTCGCGCCGTCCGCGGCGCGGCTTGCAGCGTAAACGCGCTAGGCCGAATCGAAAGAACGGCCAGTGGCGCGATGATCTCGAGTGTCACAATCACTTTGTTCGCATACGCGGGGTGTTTCGCAACGATCGAGCTCGCCGACGCATTTATCTCCACGACGTCGGTTACGATCGGCGCGTCGAGCTTCGCCGCGACGCGCGGACCGATGTCGCGCCCCTGCGCCGAGAATCCTAGCAATACCGCGCGATACGACCCGCTCCTGGCGCGCGCCGCAACCGTCGCGGCAACCGTCTCGCGATCGAAGTTCGCCAACGCCGGGTGTTCGACGACGACTACAGCGTCGACGCCATACTGTCCGAGTTGCTCCGCGACGCTTCCGATCCCGCTCGTGCCGGCGACCAGCGCGTGCACCTCGCCGCCTCCAGTGGAGTCGGCGAGCGCACGCGCCGCACTCACGGTCTCGATCGCGACCTTTCGGAGCGCGTTCGCGCGCGTTTCAGCAAATACCAGAACGTTAGACATAATGGTGCAATGATGCAGTTGTCAGTTTATCAGTAATCAGCGGAACCAATCAGTCTTGAGCTCGTGAGATCAGTTGAAAAACGCCAACTGAGAACTCGCACTGGGTACTGACAACTCACCACTACGTACTGACGACTGGGCTGGCGAGCTGACGACTCACGACTCACAACTGAAGACTGTGTCAAAGGACCTTCGCCTCCGTCTGCAACAGGCGGACAAGCTCCGGCACTGCCGCAACGCCGTCGCCGATGATGCGTCCCGCTGGTCGATCTGGCGGAAGCGCCATCGCTTTGACCTTCACCCGCACCTCGCCGAGCTGCGCGGGCTTGGTCTCGAGCGGTTTCTTCTTCGCCGACATGATGCCTTTGAGCGACGGATATCTTGGGCGCGCGATGCCTTCGTCGATGGTGACGACCGCGGGCAGCGAAAACTCGACCACTTCCGCCACGCCCTCGAGCTCGCGACGCGCCGTTCCGCGTCCGTTCGCGATGTCGAGCTTGGTCGCTGCCGTCACGCACGACACGCCGAGCAACTCGGCGGTCGCCGTCCCGACGATGCCTGCCGACGTGTCGAATGCGTGCTTGCCGAAAAGGATCAGATCGAAGCCGCCAGTCTTCAACTCGGCGGCGAGCGCTTTGGCGACGGCGAGACCGTCATAGGGCATCACGTCGGTCTTGAGCTGCACGGAGCGATCGACGCCCATGCTCATCGCCTTGCGCAACGTCTCCTGCACGACGTCGGGGCCGACGGCGTACGCGACCGTCTCGCCCGGGCCTTGCTTCTCATTCAGCTGCAGCGCGACTTCAACCGCGTAGCTGGCGAAGTCGTCGATGTCGAATTTGAGCCCCGTCTCGTCGATCGATGTCGAGGACGCGGCGATTCTGAACCGCGACTCCGAATCCGGAGTTCGCTTGATGCAGACGGCAATTTTCACCGTCGAACCTCGCTCGGGTTTGATTCACGCGGAAGTTAGCCGAGCGAGGTGTCTTTGTCATGGCGAGCGGCTCGTCGTCATGGCGCCGCGCCGGGAACTGTCGGCAGTTGACGCTTCGACCAGTCCTGGTAGGAGCCGTCGTACAACTTTGCCTGATAGCCGAGGTAGCGTGCGACGAGATACGTCATGCTGGCTCGGTAGCCAACGAAGCAATATGTGACGACGGTATCTTTTGCCTGCGCACGTGTCGCGTACAGCCGCGCGAGCTCGTCATGATCGCGGAACAACAAGTCGTTTGGTTCGCGGAACAGTTCCTCCCATTGGAGCTGGTGCGCGCCCTGAACATGGCCGGAGCTCGGCATGCCGTGCCGGTCTCCGGAGCCGACGTATTCTCCATCGGTTCGCGTATCGATGAGCGAGACGCCGGGCTTTCCGATGCGGGCGCGAACCCAGTCTGCGCTCGCAATGATCTCGGGCCGAGGATGCGGCTCGAACTTTCCCGGAACGACGTGCGGCTCGTCACGCGTGATCTGCCGACCCTCGGCGCGCCATTTCGCGACGCCGCCGTTCAACACCGAGACGTTGGTCGACCCGAGATACTCGAGCGCAAGAAAAGCGCGCGACACCATGAGCGGCGCACCATAGAGCACGACGTGCGACGCGTTCGACACGCCGAGTCGCTCGAATTCCTGGCGGAGATCGCTCGGCGCGGGCAATTCCGTCGACAGCCCGTCGCGGGTCGCGATGACGGTCATGTAGTCGACGAATCGCGCGCCCGGGATGTGTCCCTCGCGGTACGCGGCCGGCTCATGATCGACGTCGAGCACGACGACCGACGGATCGGAGAGATGCGCCGCAAGCCATTCGGTCGACACAATGATCGAATCGCCTGGAGAATGTTCCACGACCCGCGCAAGCGCGGCGTGATCGAGCAGCGCGGCGGCGGCCGCAATAGCAAGCATGCGCATGTGAGTCTCCTTATTTCCCCGCGGCGCCGAGCGCCAATGTCACGGCGTCGGCGTACTGCTTCCAGCGCGCGGCCTCGGCACGAAGTTGCCGACGGCCGGCGGTAGTGAGCTTGTAGTACTTCGCTTCACGACCCGTCTCGCTCACGCCCCACGATTCCTCGAGCAGACCTTTCCGCTCGAGGCGATGCAGCGCCGGATAGAGCGCGCCCTCCTGGACCTGCAGTCCATCGTTCGTCGTTTGGCGAATCCAGCGGCCGATCGCGTAGCCGTGCGTCGGTCCCCAGCTCACCGCCTTCAGGATCAGCACGTCGAGCGTGCCGACAAATAGATCACTTCCAGCCATCACGGTCTCCTGGTCTTTTGTTAACTCGCCTTGAATGCGCTCACGGGATCGACTGCCGTCGCGCGACGCGCTGGAACGAGACACGCGAGCGCGGCGACGGCGATGAACAGGAACGCGACGCCGGCGTACGTGATGGGGTCAGTGCCGCGAACGCCGTTCAACTGGCGCTCGATCGCGTGTGCGACGGCGCGCGACGCGAGACCGCCGATCACCATTCCGACAACGACCAGGCGAATGCCTTGGCCGAGCACTAATTGAAGAATGCTCGAGCGCTCCGCTCCAAGCGCCATCCGAATCCCGAACTCCTGCGTTCGCTGGCCGACTGAGTACGCCATCACGCCGCCCAACCCGGCGGCGGCAATCGCCAGCGCCAGCACAGCGAAGAGACCCAGCAAGACCGTCGTGAGCCGCGGGGAGGCGATGATGTCCTGGCGCGCCTGCTCGAGCGTCCGGATGTCCACTACGGGCTGCTCCGGATCGATCGCGTGAACAGTCTGCCGAATGAGATTCGTCGCGAACGCCGAGCTGACGTTCGTGCGGACGAGCAGCCGAAGATCCCGAACGCTGGAAAGCGAGTACGGGAAATAAACTTGCTCCGCGACATCGGCCGTCGGACCAAACTGTCGAACGTCGGCCGCGACCCCAACGACTGTGCTCCAGTGCATGCCGCCGTCGAACGAGATCTGCTTACCGACCGCGTCACCCGCCGCGAAGTACCGACGAGCGGCGGATTGACTGACAATGGATACCAGTGCTGCGGTATCGCGATCGGCCTCGGTGAACGAACGTCCGGCGCGCAGCTCCGCGCCGATGGTGTGGAAGTAATCTGGGGAGATCGAGGTCACCTCGGCCTTGGGCCGGCGCAAGGTGTCGGCAACCATCTGCCCGCGAACGTCGAACGCGTTGCGATTCCGCGGAGACGAGCTGCTGGCCGGGAAAGCGCTTGCCACCGCGACGGCGCGAATACCGTTGACGGCGTTCAACCGCGCCATCAGCTCGTTCGTAAACTGGCGCGTTGCGGCTCCGGTCTTGTACTTGGTCCAGTTCAAGTCGACGTGCGCCGTGAGAACGTTGTGCGGATCGTATCCGGGATTCGTGGTCAGCAGCTTCGCGAGATTGCGAAGCGTGAGTCCCGCGCTTACGAGAACGACGAACGCCAACGCCACCTCGGCCACGACGAGCGCGCTGCGCAGCCGAAGCTTGCCGCCCGACGCCGTCGTCGAGCCGTCACGAAGGCGAGACACCAAATCACGCGAATCGGCGAAGGCTGGAATCATTCCGAAGACGAGCCCCGTCGCCACCGCCACGCCGAGCGTGAACAGCGCGACGCGCCAATCGAGAACGATGTCGCTCGCGCGGGCAGTGAAGCGTGCCGCAAGGCTCGACAACGCGCCGATGCCGGAGCGCGCGAGGGCAAGTCCCAACACCGCGCCACCCAATGATAACAAGAGACTCTCGGTAACGAGCTGCCGGAGTAGCCGACCCCGCCCCGCGCCAAGCGCGGTCCGGATCGCGAGCTCGCGTTGGCGGCGAAGATGTCGCGCGAGCGTGAGGTGTGTGACATTCGCGCAGGCGATGAGCAGTACGAGGCCCGCTACGGCCAAGAGCAACAGAAATGCCGGCCGAGCACTGTCGGTCATCGCAGCACGAATCGGTCGCGCGGTGGCGCTGGCATCGGCGAGGCCTTTGTAGGCGTCAGGGTAAAGTCCATGGTTTCGCGATTCCACCGCTTCCATGTCGCGACCCACGATCGCCAGCGCGACCCCCGGCTTCGCGCGCGCGACAACGCTGACCATTCTCATGCCGCGCGCCGTCTTCATGTGCGGCTGCGATCGAAACGGACATGAGGAGATCGGCATGAAGACATCGTTCTGATCGGGATAACTCGGCAGCGGGGGAAGTACTCCGACGACGACGTGCTGACGGTCGTTCATTGTGAACGTCTTGCCGACGATCGACGAATCGGCGCCGAGCTCGTTGAGCCAGAAGCGGTAGCTGAGAACTAGCACCGGCGCGGCACCGACTTGATCTTCTCCATCGAGAAAGGCGCGGCCGAGCATGGGCTTCACGCCGAGCAGTCGAAAGAAGTCCGCCGAAACGACGCCGGTCTGCACGCGCCGCGGATCACCGTGCCCGAGGAGATCGAACGACATCGAGTGGTATTCGGCGATGGCGTCGATCGACGGCGTCTGCGCGCCAAGGTCGGCGACCTCCGGCGCGGAGAAGCCGAGATCCTCGATCCCCAGTGATGCCGACGGATGTTGCACCACGACGATGCGATCGGCGTTCGCGTAGGGCAGACGTCGCAGCAGGACGCCGTTCACCATGCTGAAGATCGCGCTGTTGGCGCCGATCCCGAGCGCTAGTGTCAACAGCACGGTCGCCGTGAAGCCAGGCGATCGCGCCAGCGTGCGGCACGCATATCGAAGGTCCTGGGCGACGGAGTCGAGTTGCTCGCGCCACGCGTGCTCGCGGGCACGTTGACGTCGTTCCTCGCGACAGGCCTCTTCGATGGCGTCGACGTCGCCGAATGTGGCGATGGCCTGGGCGCGTGCTTGGTCGGCCGGGACGCCGGCCTCGATCAACTCGCGCGTTCGCATCTCGATGTGGAATCGAATCTCACTCGAGACGTCGCGTCGAACGCCGAACTCGCCCAGACTGATCCGAAAGAGCCGTCTCATGGTCCCGCCCCATTGAGGGTCGACGCCAAGCTGTCCCCTGACACCTAAATGATCAAGGGGTAAGACATAAGTCGGCTAGGGGTGGGCCAAATCGGCCTGGCGGCGGTGCGAGCCTACTTGAACGCGTTCAGACCCGTCACGGCTTGGCCGAGGATGAGTGAGTGGACGTCGTGCGTCCCCTCGTACGTGTAGACGCTCTCCAGATTCTCCATGTGGCGCATCGACGCATACTCGGCGAGAATGCCGTTGGCGCCGAGCAACCGTCGCGCCTCGCGCGCGATGTCGGTCGCGATGCTGACGTTGTTGCGTTTGGCGAGCGATACCTGCTGCGGCGTGAAGGTCCCGGCATCCTTCAAGCGACCGAGGTGGAGCGACACGAGCTGCGCCTTGACGATCTCGGTCAGCATGTCGGCGAGTCGCGTCTGCTGAATCTGGAATCCGCCGATCGGTCGATCGAACATGATGCGCGTCTTCGAATACGCCAGCGCTTCCTCGAAGCATCCGATCGCCGCGCCGATGGCGCCCCACGAGATTCCGTAGCGCGCCTGCGTCAGGCACATCAGGGGACTCTTGAGCCCTCCCGACTTGGGCAGCAGCGCGTCGGCCGGCAACGCGACGTCTTGAAATACGAGCTCGCTCGTATCGCTCGCGCGGAGAGAGAGCTTGCCTTTCTGGTCACGTGCTTGAAATCCCTTGCTGTCGGTCGGGACGATGAAGCCGCGAATCGACCTGTCCTCTTTGTCGCCGTTGGTCTTCGCCCAGACGACCGCGATCTGCGCGGTCGATCCGTTCGTGATCCACATCTTGCCGCCATTGAGCACCCACGTTCCGTCCTTCTGCTCGCGGGCCATTGTGATCATGCCCGACGGGTTCGATCCGTAATCGGGCTCGGTGAGACCGAAGCATCCGATCACCTTCCCCGCCGCCATCGGCGGCAGCCAACGTGTCTTCTGCTCATCGCTGCCGAATGCGTAGATCGGATACATCGCCAGCGCGCCCTGCACCGACGCGAACGACCGCACGCCGGAGTCGCCGCGCTCGAGCTCCTGCATGATCAATCCATACGCGACGTTGTTGAGCCCCGCGCACCCGTATTCCTCCGGCAGGTTCGCCCCGAACACGCCGAGCTCGGCCAACTCCGGTATGATCTCTTTCGGAAATCGACCGTCGACGTAACACTTGCCGATGATCGGCATGACGCGGTCGTCGACGAATTGTCGAATGCTGTCGCGGACGGCGCGCTCTTCTTCGGATAACAGCGAATCGATATTGAAAAAGTCGAGCATGGAGGCGGGTTGGTATGGCCGGAATGTAAGCTGGTGGCTCGTGGGTGGTTGCTGGTACTGGTGGTTGGTTGCTGGTGGAGAGCGCTGGTTATAGTTGCCAGCAACCAGTCACCAGCAACCAGCAACCACCGTCATCGCGTCACTTCCCGCTTGGCCGCCGCCTGAATCCCGACCTCGCGCGCCTTGGCGCGGAAGAGTCGTCCGTGATCGAGCGGATGGCCGCTCTCGTCCTGCCACTGATGCACCATCTCGTGCAGCAATGTGTGCAGCGCTTCGTCCCAGCCATGTCGTCGCAAATGACGCCAACTGATCGCGATCTCGCCGCTCTCGTTCGCGTTCGCCGCGGAATAGTGGCCGAGGCGGCTCCGCATCCGACGCGACACGCGAACCGGAATCGGCTTGAGCGCGGCGTGAAAATGCTCGGCGTTGAACTGCGCGTGGTATTTGGTCAGTCTGTCAGCCACCGGTTGATCTTCCGGGCGTGTGCGCTCGCGGCGCGACGGAGCCCTCGTCGACGCGGTGGGCGGCGTCTCGACTCGGAACGACACGATTCGCCGCTGTGCGACACGACGCTCGGCACGCGTTCGTCCTTCGACGAACGCAACGATCGCGCGGTGCACCTCTTCCGGGGCCGCCAAGTAGCCTTCGTGTACGCGCAGATCGCGCCCGCGAAAGCTCACCATCACGTTCCGATTCCGCGTCAGCCGACACTGAGTGATCCGACGGAGGCCAAGTGTTCGGAGACGCGCCAAGAGCTCGTCGGCGGTGCGAGGTGCGGCGTCGAGCTCCAAGGTGAGCTGCGCCGCATCGTGCTTGCGGAGACCGAAAACCGATCTCAGCGCACGAAGCACTTCACCGGTCCGGCGACGAAGTCACGCTGATCGTTCGACCACACGAGCGTCGATACCTCGATGTCCGCCTCCGCGATGCGAATGCTGTTCACCGACGACGGCCGCCCGCCCCGCGAGCGATTGCTGATCGTTCCCGACGTCGAAATGATCGTGCCGCGTTTCGTGTGCTCGATATAATGTACCGCTTCCTGATGATCGTGCCCACACAACACGAGATTGACGCCCATCTCGGCGAAGGCGCCGAGGATGCGCTGCGTGTTCTTCAATCCGTGTCGTTGCGACAGCTCGCCCTTCACCGGGTTGTGATGCATCACGATGATGCGCGCGTCGGCGGCGCGCGAGTTCTCGAACTCGGCGCGGGCCCGTTCGATCTGACCTCGCGTCAGCTCTCCGATGATCGAGATGTCGCGAAGATTCCATGTCAGCGTGTGGCGCGTGACGCCGTGCGACGTATTGAGTCCGACGAGCGTCGCGCCGGCAACGCGGAGCACCGGCTCGAGATCCTTGCTGATGTACGCCCGGTACTTGGCGTACATCTTCGACTCATCGCCCAACCCGAGCGGCGCGAGCCACCAGGCGACGTCGTGATTCCCCGGGACGACGATCGTGCGACTCACCTTCTCCGCGTGCTGAATGAACGCGCGGGCCCGCTGAAACTCCCCCGCCCTCGCACGCTGCGAGACGTCGCCCGAGATCGCGACGACGTCATACTTCCGATCCTGAATCAGCGCCTCGATCGCCTCGTACTGCTCCGGCACAGCCGGATGTCCGAAATGGAGATCGGAGCAGTGGAACAGTGTGGTGACCTCGGGCCCCGGCGTCACAGCTTGGCGATGATGGCGTCGGTGAATTGATCCGTGGATGCGGAGCCACCGAGGTCACGCGTCACCGTCTTGCCATCGCGAATCGTCGTCTCGAGTGCGCCGCGAATTCGCTTCGCTCGTTCTCCGTCGCCGATGTGGTCGAGCAGCATACACGCGGCGAGAATCACCGCGCCCGGGTTTGCCACGCCTTTGCCGGCGATGTCGGGCGCCGTGCCGTGGACCGCCTCGAAGATCGCGCCGTTGATGCCGATATTCGCTCCGGGCGCCAGCCCGAGTCCGCCGACGAGCCCGGAGATCTGATCCGACAGAATGTCGCCGAACAGGTTGGTCGTGACGATCACGTCGAATCGCTCGGGATGTAGCACGAGATTCATTGCCATCGCGTCGACGATGCGCTCCTCGAACTCGATCTGTCCGGCGTAATCGCGCGCGACCATGCGGCCCGTGTCGAGGAAGAGTCCCTGTGAGAACTTGAGAATGTTCGCCTTGTGAACCAGCGTCACCTTCTTGCGATGGTGCTTGACCGCGTAGTCGAAGGCGTAGCGCACGATCCGTTCCGATCCGCCGCGCGTGATGATCGCGATCGACTCCGCCGCCGCGCGCGGATCATCGCCCACACGGATGTAATGCTCGACGCCGACGTAGAGGCCCTCCGTGTTCTCGCGGATCAGCACGATGTCGAGATCGTGATATCGGCCGCCGGGAATGATCGAGTATGCCGGACGAACGTTGGCGTAGAGATCGAACGTCTTGCGCAGTGCCACGTTGATCGAGCGATAGCCTTCGCCCACCGGTGTCTCGAGCGGACCCTTGAGGGCGAGCTTCGTCCGCTTGATCGAGTCGAGCGTGGCATCGGGGATGGGATCGCCGAAGCGCGCGACGCCGGCCATTCCAGCGAGCTGTGTGTCCCACTCGATCTGCGCGCCGGCGGCCGCAAGCAATCGCACCGTGGCGTTGGCGATCGACGGCCCGATGCCGTCGCCGGGAATCAGCGTGACGTGTGTCGACATGAGGTGGGCTGAGCGTGATCGATCGAGCGCATTGCTACGGCGCAACCACGTTGGCGAGACGCGCGGCGACACTCGCCGTGATCTTTGGTCCAAACGCCGATGCGGTATCGCCCGCCACCTGGCCGATCCAGCGCACGTTCGATCCGCGCGCGTCGAGCAGGACGAGTCGAAGGACGCCGCGTCCGCCCGTGGCGCCGGCCTTCTCGAGGCGCAGCTCGACGGGCGCGAGCAACAGTCGGACGTCATCATGGAGCGCGACCATCGTGCGAACCTGTGACGCCAACGGCTCCGGCAGACGGGCGTCGACGGCAAGCATGGGTGAGCGCAGCGGCTCTTCGGCGAGTGTGTAGGGGTCGGCCGCGTACGACGCGTTTCGCCTGAAGCTCTGCTCGAGCTGCGGTGGGAAGATCCACGTCGATTTGAGACCTCGCTCGTCGAGCGCCGCCATGATCTCGGCGTCGAGCGTGCGCTGCACGTCGCTGGGGCGCCCCATCGCGGCACTCCAATCGAG
>Ga0070709_10001757_pt1 | contig 11787 bp, 13 predicted proteins | sample LARL51metaG_FD_65449 | JGI IMG/M metagenome (GOLD analysis project Ga0070709, IMG submission 65449) | Corn, switchgrass and miscanthus rhizosphere microbial communities from Kellogg Biological Station, Michigan, USA - LAR L5-1 metaG | ecosystem: Host-associated > Plants > Roots > Rhizosphere ...
CGCCCTCCAACTCGCCTTGTCTTCCTTGGAACCTTTCGCCCACTGCGGGCTCTTCGCGAAATCCGCTCGTCATTCACGCCACTCGCCACCAGCAACGATGTACTGGCAGGCTTACTGAGCTTATGCGATGGACCGGACGAATATCTCGCTCCAGAAGGGATTAGCAGCAATTCTGGCCTGAGCCCCGCGGACCGTTTCCCTCTCCTGGCGTTCAAGACATCGGCGCTCGTAGCCGAGAGCCCGGCTTCGATGGCGGTGTTTGATTCTATTTGGCCATTCCTCTTAATCAAAATTCCTACTGTTCGACGGCCTACTAGTGTGGCGATCAACCCCTGGAGAGGGTCAGTCAAGTCGCTATCGTGAATCCATCATGCACCTTCGATGACGAGTCAACGATTGTGGCATTTAGCAAACAAGGCAGCCACCCTGCCACCACCGCTGCTGCGGCGGCCTTTCCGCTCGCGTGGCATCCTACTTCACTGATGCGTGCCCTGCACTCGCTCCACGCGTCCCTTGGCCTGCAACGAACTGGCGGCGAAGACCTCGATTCCCAACTTCGCACATGCGCCCACATTGCGTGATCGGACTTCTCCACGCAACCGCTCGCTGGGACTGGCCGGACCGCTCTCTTGTGCGCGGACTTCGCTACCCATACCTTCAATTAGGGATCTCTAGATATTTGGCGTAAAAGTGACGCTCTTCACGTACATATAGCGCGTGACTTCTGGAGTGGCGAGACCGCCCCAGTCAGTGGAGTTTGTACCCCAGTGGTTGAACATTATGTAGGCCGGTGCAGATGGCACATACTGCGTGTGAGTGGAGACGAGCATGTCGTCCACAAGGAAGTCAATTCGGCCCACACTCCAAATGAAGCTGTACTTGTGAAACCCTGCTTCCGGGGGCCAGGAAACAGGCCAAACACTGTGTTCGTTTTCGCTCGTGGTACGCCAGTTGGTGAATTGCAGCAGGAGAGGGTTCTGCCCTTCAATCTCCGGCGCGTCAATTTCGGTCTCTGAGTCGTTGATGAAGTTGAAGCATCCAGTGATCTGACCGCTTACCGAACTACCAGTTCCATCGGGTGTCGGAGAAGTAGAACTGGCACGCACCACAAAGTCATAGCGGCCGTACCCAAATAACTGCCTGCTCTGCACTTCGCCGCCAACGCTACCTGCCGTCGTACCGTCCTGCGTCACTATCAGACGCAGCATACCGGTGGAGACATCAACGTGGTCAGGCTTGAACTGCCCACCGCCTGGTGCTCCCCAGTTCGAGACGATCCAGTTGTTCAGATTGGCAAAGTTGTCCGTGAAGGTCGAAGCTGTGGTAGGCCGTTTCTTCCTACCACTGTTTTGCTTCTGTGGTTTTGCCGCTCGCACTGCCACAACAACAACAAGCAGAACGCAGGGAGCCAGCAGCATAAACTTTCTCATTCTATTGTCTCCTCTAGCGAAGATAGAATTGCAGATCGTAGTAGCGTGTCCCGTATATCACGTCGGAATCACCCAAGTACAGCCGTTGTTGTGGCAGGCCAGCTTGTACTGGCAATCCGACCACACATGAGTTGCGCCGACGTTGGTAGCGTCTTGACTTCGGCGCCACCAACTGGCCCTTTCGGGGTTACCGAGGGTACTAAAACTCACAATCTTCAACCAACCCTTCGGCTTCCGATTAATTACTTGACAAGTACGTCTCAAGATTATAGCAAGCGCCCACACGAGTCGGCGCTGATAGTCGAAACCACAATGTAATCGCAGCCCGTGCTTCAACATAGTGCGTCAGCATTTTCCACTTGGCGGTTGCCGCACGCTAGGCATGAAGCGCACAGACATTCAGGCCAAACTCTAAGGAGAGAAACAATGAATAAAATGATTATCTTCCGGGCATTTCGCCGCGAGCGGTTCTCCGCTCTGGTTGCACTGCTAGGATTGGGACTTTTGTTCACCGCTTCCGGCGCCAAAGCTACTGGTTGCGGCATTCCATACAAAACAGGAGCAGCTCCCTCAATTCCTTTCTTGAGGCCCCAACAAGATGTATCGTTGAACCATCAAGAGGCGAAGACTCGAACAAGCATGCTTCCATCGTGGGTTTGTGGCATCTGATTTACACTGCAACTTCCGCTTCCGGTCCTTTCCCTCCAACACCTTTCCAGTTCCTCGAATCCTTTAAGACCTGGCACGCGGATGGAACTGAATTTGAAAATGCGTTTCTGCCGCCCTCTGGCGGAAATATCTGCTTCGGCGTCTGGAAGGATTTAGGGCACGGCAGCGTCAAGCTGCACCATATCGGTCTGATGTTTGCCTCGGACGGCAGCGTTTCAAACATCTTCACCGTCGACGAAACGGATACGGTCGCGTCCAACGGCAAAACCTACAGCGGTACTTTCGATTTCAAACTCTGGCCTCCCAGCTTCGATGCCGTTGGCGTCGGAAGTCCCCTCGCGGAGGTCACGGGAACAACGGCCGGTACTCGCATCAACGTCGATTGACCAACTCCCAAACCGAAAAAATGCTTGCCCATGCCGTGGTGAAGGGGATTGCACTTACATCTCCTTTGCCACCGCTTTGAATCCCATTCGAAACTGCGGCTAAATCCTAATTATTAACGGCTACCAGAAATGTAATTTCCAAATGAGTGTCGGGCTTTATCATGGGTTGATTCTGACCCCCAGATTAGGCGGCAACCTGGGAATTGCTTCCTTCAGAGAGTGGAATTACTCCTTCTTGATTAGCAATTTGCGGCACTCCAGTTTTCTTCAATCTTCCAGATTCGTTGACTAAGCGGCAAACGGTGGCTCTGGACACCCGGTGCTTCTTCGCCACTTCTGTCAGGCTCAGACCGGCGAACCGGTCTCGCACAATAGCAGCACGGTCAACATTAAGCGGCGCACGCCCTATCCTGCGCCCCTCCAATTTTGCTCGCCGCATTCCTGCCTTGACTCGTTCAACGATTAAACTTTTCTCTAATTCCGCAATCGCGCCGACAATGACGACCATTGCGCGACCCAATGGACCGCCGGTGTCGATGTTTTCCCGCGGAGGCGCAGAAGTTTAGTAAGGGATACGAGCCGAAAGACAACATCGACTACGATTGGGTCCGCACACACGCAACGGAAGAGTTCCGCTGTGGCGAAGCTAGAATTGCGGCAATTGAAGCCAAGGCTGATTCCCTAATTAAGTTCCTCGGTGCCGGTTCTGGAATCGTGGCACTACTAGTCTCGACCGCACCAAGATGGCAAGTCATTCCTACGCTGGGATTCTTGTTGCTGGCGCTGTGGATGGCTATTAGAGCGCTAAACCCGAGCGAACATCCGATGCTTCCCCAAACTAGCACGGCACTTAAAACATCCGTTATTCGTAGAGGTTCAGCAAACTCCTGATTGACGCGGAAATCGTACAAGTGAAATTCTGCGCGAAAGCCGAAACGGCACTTGTGTGGAGTCGAGGTGTGGCGCGGTGGTTTAGGTGGAGCCTATCGGTTGCCGACCCTTTCGTCGGTCGGTGCCTCACTAGCGGGGGCCCGGCCGTTGGCCGGGGCAAAGCGGAAAGGAACTTGGCTCGACGGAGCGATGCTTGCATTCTTTGGTCGAGCGACACGCAACGGAAGTAAGCCGTTGTGGCAGTGGTGTGCTTTACAACACCGATCACTAGCGTGGTTCCAAGTTCCGTGCGCAAAGCAGTGGTTAACAGCTGGGGACACCCAGCTGATTCCGTTTGGAAGAGTATCTTCCCTAGCGCAACTTGGCCGTTGCTTGTAGCTCAGAAAGAGAGCAACGATGGACGTTCCACAGGAAGACCATCTGCCAGCGAGCAAGACAACGCCCAAACGCCGGAGACGAAACAAGGGGATGTGTTTGGAGGACCGCCCGGTGTTAGAGCCCAACGCGGCCGGTATCGACGTTGGCGCGCGAGAAATGTTTGTGGCTGTACCACCAGGACGAGACAAAAATCCCGTGCGGATATTCGCAACCTTCACCGAAGATCTCGAGCGCTTAGCCGATTGGCTCTTGCAGTGCGGGGTGACCACCGTGGCCCTGGAATCAACCGGGGTGTATTGGATTTCTCTCTACGAGATCCTTGAGCAACGAGGAATCCGTCCCTGTTTAGTGAATGCGCGCCACATGAAGAACGTACCGGGACGCCGCACCGACTGGCACGAGTGCCAATGGCTGCAATTCCTACACTCGGTCGGATTACTGCGCGCTTCGTTTCGGCCCCAGCAGGACATTTGCGCCGTTCGGACAGTGCTACGGCACCGAGGCCATCGGGAAGAGCGCTCAGGCCCGAAGAGAGGGATGGTCTCATGTTTTGGGTTATCGGAAAAATTCTAAGGATGGATTAGACCGGGGCGAACAACAAATCGAAAGACTGTTATTCGAACGATCGCCAATTGAAATTGTTGGCGACAAATGCAAGCCTCTTTCGTTATTGGTGACCGATCAGAATTTTCCGCTGACAAGGCAGAGCCGCGGACAAGTTTTGTGCGATGCATTGGGGTTTATCAATCACCGTGGCATATGTCATCCCATTGCCACCGAGATAAAAATCACTGACGCAGATCCTTGGTTTGCTGTCGTCGAAAATCTGATACAAACTCGCTTGGCTCGCTTTAATCTTAACAACATCGAACATTACGCTATCAAACGAAGTTTGCGGGACCTCAATCTTCAAAGCGCGCGGGGTGCTTGGGGGCTTGTGCTGGCACCAAGAAAATACTTTGACCAAAATTCAACTCGCCTCGAAGCCGCTCTAAAGTTGATTCAGGAAGTAAAAAAAGAACACGTGCTAGAATCATCCTTGCAGTAACAGACGATCTAAAGGAAGGGCGCTTAAAGTGGATCGAAGGTAGTTATTGGCCAGCTTAACTGACGCCGTAAAGCCCGCATAAACTCTGATTGAGAAGTCCGAGGCAGCCAGAAAAGCTGTTGGCAAGAAGACGTATTTTCAAACAGGATTCGCAGTTTAGAGATCAAATTTCCCTGTTAATTCCCTGTTTGGCTGAGCCCTCAAGGGTCAGTTTGTCAGAATTGCGCGGGGTTATTGGGTTATGGCAAAAGAGAGCCAGCTAGGAGTTCCCTGATTTCTTCCCTGATAACTGCGGAGAATGGTTCGCTCGTGACTGCGCTCACCGCCAGTAAACTGAAAGCTACGTTGAAGTTACGGAGATCTTTCTTTCGCTCAAAGATGGCGAATGCATGTCTCTTTTATCCCAGTTTTATCCCAACGGTGTCGAAAACCGTTAGGCCCGAAAGGGCGGCGGTTTGGAAAACCTCTAGTTTATGTGATGCAGTGAGGCGCTTCCTCGAATGATCAAATTCCGTTAGAACTTCATATCAAGCTCGAATTACGAATTATTGTTGGAAAACCGGAGGAGGTCCGCTAATCCGCTTCCACTTTAGGCTGACATTAACTTCAACGCGGTTGGCGATCTTAATGAAGGGAATTCCTTTGTTCATCCCGTAGTCCTTACGGTCGAACGCCATTGTGCCGTCGATGCTTCCGGAAGCCGATCCCTTACCGTTATCTGTGAGCGTGAGTCTTTCAGCCTTCGTGACCCCGCGAATCGTAAAGTCTCCTTCCAGATCGAATGTGTTCGGACCGGTCTGAACGACTTTCGTCGATTTGAACGTGATGGTGGGAGAGTCTTGGGCGTTAAAAAAATCCTTGCCCTTCAATTTATTGTTTTTTAGACCACTACCAGTGTTCACGCTGTCTGCTTGAATCTCGATTTCCAAAACACCGCTCCGCACATCCGCGGACGAAAACTTCATACTTGCATTCCATTTGTCGAAGGTGCCTTTTATCGGTACGGAAGATTCGACACCGAATTTGATGGTGCTTTCTACGGGAGTGACTTCATACACGGGAACCTGCGCACGGTTTGCTGATGGAAACGCGCAAAACACAACCAGGCACAGAACGGCCATCGGCAATGTGCGAGTCCCGACTCTGGTGAGATCGCGAGGGCCGCAGATACTGGACCAGTTTTCTCTTGCTGCAAGCGTATTTTGATTCATGCGTCGAGCGCCTCCAATACACTCTGTTCCGCCGACCGAAGGGATGAGTCACCCTGTGGAGGGATGAATCCCTCTGACCATGGTTCGAATATCGCGGTTCTCGAAAACGCGGCTTCGGCGCTCAGTTGCTCGGACCGTGACGTCCACCATAGCCTGCGCCAACTCGTCAGCGCGAACGACGAGATTGGGGAAAGCCACGCGAAACGCAGGGTAGATGGAGCGCAAAAGGCGGTAGGTGAAATTCGGTTCCTTGCGTGGCTCGACTGGATAGATATAGGCAGGGCGGAAAAGGTAAACGCTCGGGAACCCGGCAGCGATCAGTGCGTTCTCGGCCTCTCCTTTGTATCGCGCGAAAGCGATCCGACTCTTTCCCGTCGGGTCCGCACCGTTTCCGCTCAAGAATGAGAAAGCCGCTTCGGGACTGGCGCCGCGTAGAACTCGTGCGAACTCGATGGTGTAGTCCACGGTAACCTTACGGAGTTCGGCATCGGACACCGCTCCAGTATAAGTGCCCAGACAAAAGACTACCGCATCCTGCCCTGAAAGCGCCGATGAGAGTGTTGAGCAGTCGGCGAAGTCAGCGTGGAGAACTTCCCGCAGCTTCGGATGTGAAATGCCGAGCTTCCGCCGCACGATAGCAGTGACAGTTTTGACAGACTCATCGTCGAGTGCGTAGCGAAGCGCATATCCACCAACCATTCCGGTCGCACCTACAAGAACAAGACTCTTCTGACTCGTGGGTGTCACGAGAGTGCTCGCTCTTCCGTCCAGTCGACGTAGAGGAGGCGCTCAGAAAAAAGCCATGCGCCGTTCAGCTTGACGAACGTGTCCAGGTAACGCAGAGAGGCGAGCATCAAGCGCCGCTTTTCACCGTCCACCGTAACGTGATGCGCCAAGCAGTAAGCTTCCCCAGTGGCCCGGTCGGATGTGAGCTTGAAGATCGTGCTTTGCCCGACGAAGTGCGTGGTGGCGTTGTACTTGTTCAGGTCTGCGAAGACGGGAGCGAGCGCCTCGCGTGAGTGCAACTCCATCGAGGGCTTCGGATCTTTGGCGTTCATGAAGACCACAAAGCGTGTGTCTGGGGTAAAGAGAGACATCTGACCTTTCGCATCGCGCCGGTCAGCGCAATGCGCGTAAGCTTCAACGAGTTCCCGGATCGCGAGGCGGTCAGCGGCTTCGCTCGGGCAGATTGCGGAGTGTTCGCTCATTGGTGTTCTCCTTGTTTGTTGGTCTTGACTGACCGAGCGGCTCCTCGAGAATCGCTCGTGGTTCGAGAAATGCCTCAATTCCGTAGCGACCGTATTCACGACCGACGCCGGAGTATTTGAACCCGCCCCATGGTGCCTGCGGATCATCCGTCATGTTATTGATCACAACGCGACCTGACCGTATCTGAGATGCGATACGACGTGCGCGCTGAAGGTCGGTGCCAAGGACAGCCGCGTGGAGGCCATATTCAGAGTCGTTGGCGATCTTAACCGCTTCGTCTTCCGATGCATAAGCGATTACGGAGAGCACGGGGCCGAAAATCTCTTCTTTGGCGATTGTCATGTCGTTCTTTACGTTGACAAACACCGTGGGTTTCACGAAGTAACCCTCTTCGAGTCCTTTCGGGTGCCCCTCGCCTCCGACGAGCGCTTCCGCGCCCTCTGCGATACCCTTGCGGATGTAGGATTGCACTCGGTCGTACTGCGCCTGGGATACCATCGGTCCCACAGCGGTCTTTGGATGAGCGGGGTCACCGACTGGGAAGGCGGGCATCGCGTCGAGGATTGCACGCTGGACTGCATCAAGTTTACTTTGAGGCACCAGAAGCCGAGTCCCTGCGGCACACGCTTGACCGCTGTTCATAAAAGCCATGTCGAGAGCCGAGGGGATGGCCTGGCCAAGAACGGCATCGTCCAGCACAATCGTGGGTGACTTGCCGCCCAATTCGAGGGTCATGCGTTTCATGGTTTCCGCCCCGTCGCGCATGATCGATTTGCCAACGCCCACGGAACCTGTGAAAGAGATTTTGTCGACATCCGGATTGCGTACGAGTTCGGCGCCGACGACATTTCCCCGCCCGGTAACCACATTCAGCAAGCCCTTCGGGAGATTGGCTTCGTGCAGCGCCTCCACCAAAACTTGAGTTTGCAACGAGCTTAATTCGCTGGGCTTTATGACGACCGTACAACCGGCGGCAACGGCTGAGGCGAGTTTTAAGCAAATGAAGAGCGTGTTCGCGTTCCACGCCGTAATTAGACCAGCTACGCCGACTGGCTCTAGTGTGACTGTCGTCTTGTCCCAGTTGCGAGTTAGCGGCAACTCCTGGAGTGCTTGCTCGGCTGCCAGAAATGCGCTAACTCCGGTTTGCACGATGATGCCAGCGAACTGAACGACACCGCCATATTCCTCGACCATCGCCGCTGTTAGCTTGTCAACGCGTGCAGAAGCCGCCTGATGCAGTCGGCGCAGAATCTGTGTGCGCTCTTCCCTGGTCGAGCGGCCGAAGGTAATGAATGCGCTCTTCGCTGCGGCGATTGCGCGCTTCGTGTCTTGTTCATCGGCCATGGTTACACGGGCGATCACCTGACGGTTGGTTGGCTTGATGATGTCCATGACTTCGCTGCCGTGGGATTCCACGAATGTTCCATTGATGTAATGCGTCGTGATTGTTTGCATTGCGCTCTCCCGGACTTCCGGAGTCAAAATAAGTGGCGTCGCGTGCGATCCGATCGTTAACGTAACGATGCAAGTGCAATTCCAGTGACAGATGCGCGAAATCGCTGCATATTGAACACTTGCTATCCGTAGTGACGTGCTGGAGCGTGATGCGGCGTGGTCAGTGTCAATTTCTTGACACCCCATGCAGATCAATACTTTCGCGAAATCATGCGGAGTCTTCGTACGTCGGCGAACCGGCGATTGGATTGCTCCAAGCTGGATGGCAATTGTGCTGCAACCTCCAGAGGCGTGGCCAGCTGCTGGAGCCTGAAGGCAGAAGACTACGGGATAAGTCGTTCAAAACCTACTCACAGAAGTAGCGCAAGGTTCTCGCAATGGCAAAAGAGGATGTGCAAAAGACGCTGGCGGAGTTATCCCGAGACCTGCAGGAGAGCAAAGCCAAGCTCGAGGAGGCGCAACGCGTTGCGCACGTCGGCCACTGGGAATGGGATCTTGAGACGGGCGTCGTGGTCTGGTCGGATGAAACCTATCGGATTTTTGGACTAAGTCCGCAGGAACGTCCTATGGACTTAGCGACGGTACGCTCAATGGTCCATCCTGACGATCGCGAGCCTCTCTATCAGAGAGTTGACCAAGACCTCGTTGCCGGAGAACGCCCCGACGCCGAATTTCGGATCGTTCGCCCCAGCGGCGAGGTACGGACGGTCTCCAGCATGATGTCCGAACGCTGGAGTTCCTTGCCGGGCGACATGGAAAGAGACGCATCGGGGCGTCCCCAAAAATTATTCGGCACGATCCAGGATATTACTGACCGTAAGCGTACAGAAGAGGCTTTTCAGGATATTTCACGTAAGCTCCTCGAAAGCAATGCCAAGCTTGAAGAAGCTCAGCATATTGCGAACATTGGGCATTATTCTTGGAACCTTATCGAGAATCGGGTGATTTGGTCCGACGAACTCTCCCGCATCTTTGGAATGAGTCCGCAGCAAGGTCCCATCGATATCGCGGTGGTTCGCGAAAGAATTCACCCGGAAGATCGAGAGTTCGTCTTCCGTGCGGCTGAAGACGCCCTCAGCAACAACGTTCGCGCCGACATAGAACATCGTGTAGTTCGTCCCGACGGTGAAGTCCGGATTGTCCATAGTGTGGGCACCGTAAAGCGGGACAGTTCGGGCCAACCATATGAAATGTTTGGTACGGCCCAAGACATCACGGAGCGCAGGCGTTCCGAAGAGGCTCTAAAGCAAAGCCAGTTTTACCTCAGTGAAGGGCAACGCCTCGCTCATATGGGGAGTTGGGCCTTCAACGATGCGGGTCACTATTGGTCTGATGAGTTGTTCAAAATCTACGGCCTGGATCCGCAGAATGGCGCACCGACGGTTGAACAGTATCTTGCGCTTATCCATCCGCAAGACCGAGCCTCCATCGCTGAAACCATCAAACGCATGCAAGAGGAACACCGTGGCTTTGATCAAATAGAGCGGATCATCCGACCCGACGGGCAGGTGCGGTACATCCGCGCCGTGGCAGTTCCCGTTACGGAACAAGGGCTCTTCAAAGGGTTTATCGGAACGACCATGGATGTAACTGAGCAGGAATTACTGACGCAGGAGCTGCGCAGAGAGCAGGGATATCTTGCCGAAGCGCAAAGCCTCGCTCATATCGGCAGTTGGGCGACCAACTTTCATACAAAGCAGATATTTCACATATCGGATGAAACCTTTCGGCTTCATGGCTTCGACCCCAAGGACCGCACTCCACTCGAGCGTTTTTTCGAGACTATTCACCCGGAAGATGTGGCGGCCGTGACGGCCGCTCTTGAGCAAGCGATCCACACAAGAACGGATTACGACATCCGTGAGTTCCGGGTTTGTCATCCCGACGGCACCCTACGATTTCTGCGCACCATTGGACATCACAACCCTTCTAGCGAAATGGGGTACTACGTCGGCATCACAATGGACATAACCGAACGAAAGCAGGCAGAGCAGGAACGCGAAAAGCTGCGGCAGTTGGAGGCAAATCTCGGACACATCAATCGGGTCAATATGATGGGAGAGCTAGCCGCTGCGCTGGCACACGAAATCAGACAGCCGATAGCCGCTTCCATCACCAGTGCGAATGCGTGTCTACGATGGCTAGCCCGTGATCCACCGGATCTTGAAAGGGCGCGGGCGGCAGCCGCCAGAATCGAACAGGACGGAAATCGCGCTGCCGATGTGATCAATCGTTTGCGCTCCTTCTACATGAAAGGTGTTCCCCCTGAACGCGAGATGGTTGACATCAAAGAGATCGTTCGAGAAATGACCGCTCTACTCAGGAAGGAAGCGATCCGGCACTCCATAAAAATCTATTCCGAACTGGACGAGGGTCTGTCTGCCGTCCTGGCGGACAGAGTGCAGGTGCAACAGGTGTTCATGAACTTGATGTTGAACGCAATCGAAGCGATGAAAGGCACGGGAGGGAAGCTGACGATCAGTTCTCGCTCAACTCCGCAAGGTCACGTCACGGTCTCCATCGAAGACACCGGCATCGGATTGCCGGTAGAAAATACGGAGCGGATCTTCGATGCTTTCCATACGACGAAAGCACAAGGGACGGGGATGGGCTTAGCGATAACCCGATCGATCGTTGACGCTCACGGCGGGCGAGTGTGGGCGACTGTGAATCAGGAAGCTGGCGCAACGTTTCATTTCACGCTACCTACTAAGAGCGAGGAGGAGGCATGACACCTGTAGCTGCTCCCACAGTTTTCATCATCGATGACGACCGCGGGATGCGTCAGGCAATCCACGACCTCGTCGAATCAGTTGGGCTTCGCGCGGAGTCGTTTGCGACTGGTGAGGAGTTTCTCGGCACGAAACAGGCTCATCGTCCGAGCTGCTTGGTTCTCGACGTAAGACTGCCTCGGATGAGCGGACTCGATTTTCAGCGCCGATTGGCTGAGAGCGGCATGCAAATCCCCATCATCTTCGTCACAGCGCACGGAGACATTGCGATGTCGGTCAAAGCTCTAAAGTCAGGCGCGGTGGAATTTCTGACAAAACCTTTTCGGGACCAGGATTTATTGGACGCAATTCAGCAAGCACTTGAGCGTGACGGCATCA
>Ga0070709_10001758_pt1 | contig 11778 bp, 10 predicted proteins | sample LARL51metaG_FD_65449 | JGI IMG/M metagenome (GOLD analysis project Ga0070709, IMG submission 65449) | Corn, switchgrass and miscanthus rhizosphere microbial communities from Kellogg Biological Station, Michigan, USA - LAR L5-1 metaG | ecosystem: Host-associated > Plants > Roots > Rhizosphere ...
CGGAGGCGACATGGGCGGCCGCCGACCGGGCAGTCACCCGCGACGCCCCGTGGGTGACCTTGGTCAGACCTCCACGCCCTAGCCGACCGCCCAGACGGGTAGGCCGCACAGATCCGGGCCGGGACGGCCGCGGGGCGCTGCCTGCGGTCGCGCGTAGCATCGCCTGTAAAGCCCGGGCTGGCGGTGACGGTCGTGGAGGTGCCTATGGAAGATCTCCGATATAAGATGATCATGGCGTTGAACGCTGCCGATATCGGGAACCCCATCTGTGAGCAGGCCGCCCAGATCTGCGCCGAGATCGCCGAGCAGTACTGTGCGCAACTGCACGTCACCACCACCGCGCAGGTCGTCGCAGCGGGCCAGCGGGCCGGGGGCGGGCCAGCGCCGCGCGTGCCCGGTATGCCCTGGGCGCCCGGTCTGCAGGAGCAGCGATGACCGACACGACCGGGCCGCTCGCTCCGACGGTCGATATCCGCCGTGCCGATGACCGGTTCAAGACCAGGTTGTCGTGGCTGGACTCCAAGCATTCCTTCTCGTTCTCCCGCCACTATGACCCGCTGAACACCCACCACGGCCTGCTGCTGGTCAACAACGACGACGTGGTCAGGCCGGGAACCGGGTTCGAGACGCACCCGCACCAGGACATGGAGATCGTCACCTGGGTGCTGCAGGGCTCGCTGGTGCACCAGGACTCCACCGGACATGCCGGGGTCATCTACCCGGGCCTGGCGCAGCGGATGAGCGCAGGCACCGGGATCCTGCACTCGGAGAAGAACGACTCCTGGCGGCTGCGAGGGGATTCACCGCACACCGACCCCGTGCATTTCGTGCAGATGTGGGTTGTGCCCGACGAGGACGGCATCACCCCCGGCTACGAGCAGCTTGAGATCGACGACGAACTGCTGCGCGGCGGCCTGGTCCCGATCGCGTCCGGCATGGCCAAGCACGACGGCGTGTCCGCCATCCGCATCAAGAACAAATACGCCGCGCTGCACGCGGCCCGGCTGCGGCCGGGCGAGACGATCGAGCTGCCGGAGGCCCCGTTCCTCCATCTGTTCGTGCCGCGAGGAACCGTGACGCTGGAGGACGCGGGTCCCCTGTCCGCCGGTGACTCGGTGCGGTTCACCGCCACCGGGGGGCAGAAGGTCACCGCCACAGACCCCGCCGAGATCCTGATCTGGGAGATGCACGCCACCGTCGCCGGCTGGTAATAGCGGCAACCGAGCCGGCACACGTCATGGCTTCTCTGGGGCGCAGCGCATTTGTTGCCGTCTTGAGACGGGCACCCATTCGCGTCAGGGCGTGCGACGCGACGCCGAGTCCGTTGCGGGGCCGTCGGGATGCCGCGGCCGACGGAGGTGGCCCGGATCGTTTGTGCTGGGTGATGTCCATGATCTGGTCAACTTCTGGTCAGGGCGCTGGCGCGCTCTTGGCTGAGTTCGTCCGGTGCCGGGTCGGGTTTGCGTGCCAGCCTGCTCGGCCACCACATCCATCGCCCGAGGTCCAGATTGAGTGCCGTTACGAGGACCGATCGCACGATGATCGTGTCGAGCAGGATGCCGAACGCGACCGCGAAACCCAGTTCGGTCAGGAACGTCGACGGAATCGTGGCCAGGACCGCGAACGTGCCCGCGAGCACGAAGCCTGCCGAAGTGATCACCCCGCCGGTCGCGGCTAGCCCGACGAGCGCGCCGCGCCGGGCGTCGCGCCTGATCGCCTCCTCCCGCACCCGGGTCATCAGGAAGATGTTGTAGTCGATCCCGAGCGCCACCAGGAACACGAACACGAACAGCGGGAAGGATGTATCGGCCCCACCGAACCCGAACACGTGGTTGAAGAAGAAGGCGCTGACACCGAGCGCGGCGGCAAACGACAGCACCACTGTGGCGGTCAAGATCAAGGGGGCTACGAGCGCCCGCAGAATCAGCATAAGGATGATCAGCACCACGGCCAGGATGAGCGGGATGATGAGATCGCGGTCGTGCGCGGAGGCGCGCGCCACGTCGAGGTTGATCGCGGTGTTGCCGCCGACCAGGGCACGTGCGCCAGGAACCGCATGCACTGCGGACCGCACCCGGTCAATGGTGCTGTAGGCGGCCTGACTGTCCGGCGGGGCGGTCAGCGTGCCCTCGAGGTAGGCATAGCCGGCCCGGTTCACTGGCGGCGCCACGCTGGCGATGCCCCCGGTTCCGGCGAAGGCGGCCCGCAGCGGGGCAGCCGCGCCTGGGCTGCCGATCACCACGACGGGCTGGCCCGCGCCGGCGGGGAAGTGCCTGGCCTGTACGGTTTCGCCGATCACCGAATCGGGATGCCCGCGGAAGGACTCTGCGTTGGTCAGGCCATTGGCCTTCAGGCCGGTCAGCCCCAGGGCCAGGACGCCCAGGATTACGGCGGTGGTGACCCAGGTGATCCGCGGCCGGGCTGCGATGCCCCAGCCCACCCGTGCCCATAGGCCCCTCGTTGTCGGCTCGGCCGAGCCATAGCTGGGCCGGTAGGGCCAGAAGACCCCGCGCGGGCAGATCACCAGCAGGGCCGGCAAGAGAGTCAGCATGGAGAACATGCCGACCCCCACCCCGATGGCGAGCACCGGCCCCAGGCTCTGAGTGGAGGCCAGTTCCGCGGCCGACAGCACGAGCAGCGACACGATGACGGTGGCGCCGCTGGCGATGATCGCCGGCCCGGCGCGCCGCAGTGCCTCGGCCATCGCCGGGTGGCGGCGGTCGTGGCGGCGCAGTTCTTCCCGGTAGCGCGCCACGATCAGCAGCGCATAGTCGGTGCTGGCGCCGAACACCAGCACAGCAAGGATGCCGGCGCTCTGCGCGTTGACCGTCAGCCCAGCGTGCGCGGCCAGCAGGTAGATCACCGCCTGTGAGGTGATCAGCGCGACCCCGGACGAGACCACCGGCAGCAGCCACAGCACGGGGCTCCGGTAGGTGAACAGCAAGATCACGATGACGACCGCCACCGCCGAGTACAACAGCGTGCTGTCGATGCCCTTGAACACCTCGCTGTTGTCGGCCGCGTTCCCGAGCGGGCCGGTGATGTGGGAAGCCAGGCCGTTCGCGTTCGACGCGGTAATCGCGCGGATGGAGTCGGCGGCCTTCGCCGCGTTATCCCACCCTTCATTGCCCAGGTCGACCTGAGCGATGGTCTGGATGGCCTTGCCGTCGGCCGACGGGATCGGGCCTGTCACCTGGCCGACGCGGACCCCGTGGAGGCTGGCGAACGCCCGTGCGTCGGCGGCCGCCTTGGCGCGGTCCGCGGCGGTCAGGCCCGAGGCGCGTTCGTAGACGACGACCGCGGGGAAGATGTTCGGCGACTGGAAGCGTGACTGCACGTCGAGAACCTTGGTCGACTCCGCGCTCGCCGGCAGCCAGGCACTCGCGTCGTTCTTCTCGGCCCCCGTGAGCTTCCCTGACAGCGGGAACGCGATCACGAGCACGACCAGCCAGAAGCCCACGACAATCCACTTGGTCCAGCTCCCGGCGGGGATCTCAGTGAGCCTTCTCGCTACCTTGTTCATCGGTCCCCCTCGGGATCTGCTGGCGCTTAGGGCACGTCATCAGGCCGCTGCTCCGCTAGGTCACCCATCTGGCCGCGCTCGCCCGGCATCGAGCTGACCACGGAGATGACACTGGCCAGCGGGAATTGTGCGATGTCGTTGACGTTGCGGACCACATCCGGGCCGGTGGCCTCGAACAGGCACAGGCACCGGTGCTCTGCCGGTGCGTAGATGCGCTGTACGTAGCGGATCTGCCTGCCCTGCTGAATCTCCCGGCGCACCGCCTCATCCAGTGCGCGGTGCACCGTGGCCCGCTGCGGCGATGACAGGCCATGCAGGTCGTGCTCGACCAGGTAGAGCCGATGGCTTGTCTCATCAGCCACGGATCTCCTTCACGCACGGGCCGCAGGGCCGGGAAACATGACGCATGCCTCTTTCCGAGCATGGCCGCCCGGCTGACCGCAGGCATCCGGGAAATCCCGGATACCGGCCCGGATTTCAGTGGCCGGCCGCTGACCAGGCGGCTATCTGTGCCCGGGTGCCGACGCCGAGCTTGTCCATGATGTGCTGGACATGGGTTTCGACGGTCCGGACCGAGATGACCAGTTCGCCCGCGATCTCGCCGTTGGACAGCCCACGGGCCACCAGCACGGCTACGTCCTGCTCCCGGCGCGTAAGCGGCCCCCGATGCGCGGCAGCGGGCCCGGCGTCCGATCGTGCTTTGGGCTGCGCCGGTTCGCCGAGGGCGCAGGCGATGGCCTGGGCCTGGCTCATTGCCGACCCTTCCGCGACCGCTGCCGCGAAGGCACTCTCCGGGACGGCGTCCCGGGCAGCAGCGAGCGCAGCGTCGTGGTGCTCGCGGAGGACAGGCTGTGGGGTGGCCGGGATCGCCGCCCACGCCGCATCTGCCGCCGCAAGCAGCGTCAATGCCCGGGGTGCCTGGTCATGTGCGGCGTCGATCCAGGCCAGAGCGTCCAGGCACAGCACGACCCCCATCGGGTCATCCAGCTTGCGCATGCTGTCCAGCGCGGCACGCACCAGTCCGGCCGCGGCGCCTGGATCGGCAAGCAGCAGCGCCGCCACCCCCAGCCCCCACCGGGCATAGGCGTGGTACCAGGAATTGCCGCTGCTGTCGCACGTGTGGGCACATTTGCCGAACCAGTCAGCCGCCGACCGTGCCTCACCGGCGCACAGGTGAATGTAGCCGAACTGCATCTGTGCCAGCACCACGCCGACTTGGTCGCCGGCCTGCTGGTGCAGCTCAAGGGCGTTCTCCGCCAGCGCATGACCTTGATCTTCTTCGCCCAGGTAATACATGGCATATCCGAGGAAGCTCGATGCGTACGCCACGTCTTGGACATCGCCCGCCCGGCGCGCCGCGGCCAGCGCGGCTTCCAGCAGTGCCCGCGCCCGGGCGGCGTCACCCTGGACGAGCGCCAGGAATCCGGCCACCCAGAGAGCCCGTGGGCGCACCGCGGCCATCTCGTCGAGCTGGTCCAGCAGTGCGGCCATGATGCGGCGCCCCTCGGTCAGGTGCCCGTGGGTCTCCCAGTACCGCCAAAGGTGACATGCCAGTTTCGCCCCGGCGGCCACCTCCCGCACGTCGGACATGCAGAATTCGATCGCGGCCCGCAGATTCTCATGGTCGGCGTCCAAATCGCTGATCCACTCAGCCCGCCGGGGGCCAAAGGCTTCCCGCCGGGCCGCCAGCGCCGCGTACCAGTCCCGGTGCCGGCCGCGGAAGGGCCGCTCGCCTCCCTCGGCGCGAAGTTTCTGGAGGCCGAACTCGCCGATAGTGTCCAGCAGCCGGTACCGGGCCTTGGCGTTTCCCGCGGCATGAGACAGGATCGACTTGGCCACGAGACCATCGACCAGGTCAATTACCGAACGGGCCGCGATGCCTTCGCCGGCGCACACCGCCTCGGCGGCGTCTAGGTCGAACGACCCCGCGAACACCGACACCCGGCGCCACATGGCCTGTTCAGACTTGGTGAGCAGGCCATAGCTCCACTCCAATGCGGCCTGCAAGGTCCGGTGGTGCGGCTGGTCCGCCGGGCCGCCGCCGGACAGCAACTGAAATCGCGAGTCAAGGCGCGCCAGGACCTGCTGGGGCGACAGGGATCGCAGCCGGACCGCGGCCAGCTCGATCGCAAGCGGGATCCCGTCCAGCGCGCGGCACACGGCCGCCACGGTCGCCCCGTTTTCCGCATCCACCACGAATCCCGGCAGAACGGCTGCGGCCCGGTCCGCGAACAGCCGTACTGCCTCATAACACAGCAACTCCTCGGGTATCGCTGACGGGCCGTCGGCCGGCACCGTCATCGGCGGGACAGCCACGGTGACCTCGCCGACTACCCCCAGCACGTGCCGGCTCGTGGCGATGATCCGAAGGCCAGGGCAGGCACGCAGCAACGCATCCGCCATCACCGCGCACGCGTCCGCTACGTGCTCACACTGGTCCAGCACCAGGAGAACCCGCCGGCTCGCCAGACGATCCGACAGTGAGGCGACCGCCCACCGCGCCGACTTGTCGGCCAGCCCAAGCGACCGGGCCACCTCGGGCACCAGCAGGGCAGGATCACGAAGGCCGCCCAGATCGGCCAGCCCGACGCCGTCGCTGAACGCCCGGCGGGCGCCGGACGCGGCTTCAATGGCCAGCCGGGTCTTGCCGATCCCCCCAGGCCCGATGAGCGTGACCAGCCGGGCAGAATTCAATGCCCGGCGGACCAGGACAAGCTCAGCCCGCCGCCCGACGAACTCGGTCAACTCGCCGCGCAGCCTGTCAGCCGGCCGCACATAACCCAAATTGCCCCTCTTGCCACGCTAAGCCAGGGCATGATCGTCCGCAAATGACCGCCCGGCTCTACTCTTGAGGCCACGTACAGCTGAGGGAATCGAGAGCAGTTGACCACCCGGACGCGCGCTGGCTCACTCATCGGCGTGCTGGCCGACCCGCAGGCCCGGCTGGGGATCGGGACCGCGGCGCTGCTCGTCACGGCCCTGGCAGTGCGCCGCGACCGGGTCAGCCCGGACGAGGCCAGGGTGTTCTGCGCGGTCAATGGCTTGCCCGATGCCTTGCACGCGCCCGCCTGGGCAATCATGCAACTGGGCACCCTCGGTGCCGCGCCTGCGGCTGCCGGTGTGGCGTGGCTGGCTGGCGAGGGTGGCCTGGCGGGTCGGCTACTGGCCAGCGGCACCGCCACCTGGGCGCTGTCCAAGCTGGTCAAGCAGATGGTGCGCCGGCCTAGGCCCGCTGCCCTGCTGGCGGGCACGCGCTGCCGTGGCCGCGACGCTGCCGGGCTGGGGTACCTGTCGGGGCACGCCGGTGTTGCCGTCGCATTGGGTGCTGCCGCCCTTCCCCGCCTCGGGCCGGCCGGGCGGGCTCTCACCGTGACCGTGATCCCGGTCGTGGGCCTGACCCGGGTCTACGTCGGCGCCCACCTGCCGCTCGACATCGCCGGTGGCGCAGCGCTGGGACTCGCCGTTGAGGCGCTGGTGAGCCTTGCCAGTGGCGCGCCCGCAGCCGCGCGCCGATGAGCGTCTACTTGAGGGCAGCCCGATGAAGCCGTTCATCGATCTCGCCGGCAAGGCGATCCAATTGCTGACTACCGCCCTCGGCCGCCTCCTGCTTGGCAAAGACGAGTCCAAGCCACAGACTCGCCGCCCAGGCATCCCGGACCTCCAAGGCCTCCCACTCTCGGTCTGCGAAGCGTTGGTAACTGGTGATGAAGTCGTCGGTCTGCGCGACCGAGGCGATTGGGTCTGATCCCCCCTCGCGGGGCCACATGGCCGCCGCCAGTCCCACGATCGCCGTCTCGGGCTGGGCGATGACACTGTCCCAGTCATGGACGACGAGAGGATCGCGGCCCGTCCATCGAATGTTCTGGGGCTCCCAGTCACCGTGGCCTATGCACACCCGCCCCAGTGTCGAGGTCAGTCGTTCTCTCACGCGCCCGGCAGCGTCATCAACCCACTCAGGCCCGGCGACGATGTTGAGGTCTTGGCCGTGCTCGTCAAGGTCGGGCCACAGTCGTCGCCCGGGGTGGTCCCATCCCGTCCAGGGAGGCGAGGGCATCAGGCTCGGAACCGCCGCTGGGGCGGGTGCTGAAGCGATCAGGCGAGCAAGGAGGGCCGCGAAGGGGGCTGCTCCTTGCTCGGTGGGCAAAGGACTGCCACCAGGCATTTCCGTCTCGGCCGTGACTGTCATACTGTGCACCCGCGTCGCCACGGTCAGTGGTTCCGGACATGGGAAACCTACGCCGGCCAGCGCAGCCTGGACTTGCAGACAGCCGGCGATCCGAGGCTGGAAGGGACGCGCTTTCACCACTGCCCGGAGACCGCTGGACAACTCGACTCCGACGACGTCGGACAGGTATCCGGACCGGAAGAGCACGCGGTTTAGCGGTACGCCCAGGTAACGCAGACACCAGTCCGCCAGGAGTGCATCACCGAGCACACCTGGCAGCGTACTGCGGCGTCCGGAAACGCACTCTCATGCGCGCGAGCCGCGCGTTCGAGCGAACAGGGAGGCCAGGTCACTCCGGCAGGGCTGGCATCATAAGAAGTGATGAGCACGTCACGTTCCCGCCGCTTCCCGGTGACCGTCACCCACCTGCCGGTCACCCGCTGCCAGATCTGCGACCGTACCCTCGCCTACCGGCCCGGCAACATCAGCGAGGTCTTGACCGAGCATTACCGCCGGACCCATCCCGAAGCGCTCGGCATCCCCGCCCAGTAGCGGAACCAAGGTCCAGCCCGGCCGGGGATGCTGCCCCGGACGTCGCCAGATCCGACGAGCCGGCTGCGGGCCTTAGCGCCGGGCTGCGGCGATCACGGAGCGGAGTCTGCTGCCGACGCAACCCCGTCGCGGTACTGCGGGGGAACCCGGGCTCTGTCTGGGGCTAGCCGCGCGGGGCGACCGGCGGTGCTGTGTTCGGCTGTGCGGGGAGGGCACGGGTGAGCTGGCTGCGGGAGCTGATGCCGAGCTTGGTGAAGACCTTGCGCAGGTGGTAGGCGACGGTGGCGGGGCTGAGGAACAGTTGCGCGGCGATCTGCGGGTTGGAGGCGCCGCCACCGGCCAGGCGGGCGATCAGCGTCTCCTGTGCGGTCAGGGTCCCGCCTGTGTTGGCGGTGTGTCTGTGGGCACGCCCGCCGGCCGCGTGCAGCTCGCTCCGGGCCCGTTTGGCGAAGGCCGCGGCGCCGATAGTGTCGAAGATCTGGTGAGCGCTGCGCAGCTGGTCGCGAGCGTCACCGCGGCGCTGCCGGCGGCGCAGCCACTCGCCATACAGCAGGTGGGCGCGGCCGAGTTCCACCCGCAGGCGGGTGCGGCCGAGGCGGCCGATCGCCTCCCGGTAGAGGGCCTCGGCGGCCTCGCCGTCGCTGACCAGCGCCCGCGAGCGGGCCTCAATGCCGAGCGCCCAGTCGGTGCCGCTGGCGCGGGCAGCCTCTGACAGCTGCGGCAGGGCGGCAGCCGCGCGCCCAGGCTCTCCGCTGCGTTCAGCCGCCTCGATGAGCTCGGCGGCCGCCCGGCTCACGAACCATAGGGGGTGCTGGTCCGCGCTGGCCTGCTGCGCGGCGGCCAGCGCCTCTTCGTAGCGGCCGAGGCCGTTGTACAGCACTGCGATAAGCGAGGGCACGAGGCTGAGCCCGCTCTCCCCGCGGCTCTGCGCTTCTTTCATGCCGGCCTCGATCAGCTCGGCGACCTCGGCTTCCCGGCCCCGCATGGCCGTGAGCAACAGGGCCGAGTAAGGCGCGATGCTGCTCCCGATCGCCTCGGTGACCGATGCCACCTCCGCAATGAGCAAAGCCGCTGCGTCGAACTCCCCAGCGAACAGGTGCACCGCCGCGCGGGTGCTGACGGCGATGGGCAGCGCCATGAGGGCGCCAGCCTCCCGGGCGAGTTTGATCAGGCGGCCCGAAAGCGCGTCCCAGCTTTCGTAGTCCCACACCAGCCTGGCGGCAGTGCAAGCCAGCCACAGCCAGCGCAGCCCTTCCTCGGTGGTGACATCCGCGCCGCGGAAAGCGCTGACCGCCCGCTTGACGATCGGCGCCCCGGCCGGAAAACCCTCGGTGATCAGCAGCGCCATGCCATCCAGCAGCAGGTCGGGCGCGCGCGCGAGCTGCGGCGCTGCGGGCGCCGCCCTGGCGGCCTCGGCCACCTCCAGCAGATCATCACCGCCTGCGGGACGGGCGGTGAACAATGCCACCGACAGCGCTTCCAGGTAGGTCTCGCGGGCCAGCCGCACGTCCAGCGGCTCAAACTCCCGCGCCGCCTTCAGCAGCAGGAACGGAGCGTCGGTGCTGCGGCTGGCCGCGAACGCGATCTGACCGCGCAGCAGGCCCGCCCGGGCCCGCTGGAGCTCATCCAGCGGCTCCGCCTCCACGGCGGCCAGCAGCCCCAGTGCCGCGTCGAACACGCCGGCCTGATATTTGCCCCGTGCCGCAGCCAGCGCCCGCTCCGCCCGCCGCGCCGGGTCCTGGGTCAGCGCCGCCGAGCGCTCCCAAAATGCTGCTGCCGCGGCCACCCCCCCACGCGCTTGAGCCCGCCCTGCCGAGCCCTCCAGCTCCGCGGCGACTTCCTCATCCGGTCCGGCCGCCGCCAAGGCGCGATGCCAAGCCCGGCGATCGGGATCGGTCTGCGGATCGGTCGCCTCAGCCAGCGCCCCGTGCACCGCACGCCGTTCATCGAAGGACGCAGCCTGGTACACCGCAGACCGCACCAGCGGATGGCGGAACGTCACCCGCGCGCCGATCACCAGCAACCCGTCGGCTTCCGCGGTGGCCGCAGCCGCTCGGGCGATCCCCAGCCGCCCGGCCGCTCGCCACACCAGCACCGCATCGCCGGCCGGCTCGGCCGCCGCGACCAGCAGCAGCCGCCGGGTCTCGGGCGGCAGAACCTCCAGCCGCCGCCGGAAGCTGTCCTCGATCTGCCCCGCCAGCCCCGGGCTGCCGGGCACCCCGAACCCGCCCGCCAGCCCCCCCGGCGGCAAGCTTTGCGGCAGCTCCAGCAGCGCCAGCGGGTTGCCCCGCGTCTCGGCGACGATCCGCTCCCGCACCCGCTCATCCAGCGGCCCGCTGATCACCGAGCCCAGCAGCTCCCGCGCATCACCCTTGCCCAGCCCCCCGACCACCAGTTCCGGCAGCCCCGCGAACTCCCCGCCCGGCTCACGCGCCGCCACCACCAGCGCCAGCGGCTCGGCCAGCAGCCGGCGCGCCACAAACCCCACCGCCTGCGCCGACGCGCGGTCCAGCCACTGCGCATCATCGATCACACACAGCAGCGGCCGCTCCGCCGCCACCTCTGCCAAAAGGCTCAGTACCGCCAGCCCGACCAAGAACCGGTCCGGCGCCGGGCCGGCCGCCGGCCCGGCCGCCAGCCCGAACGCCATCCCCAGCGCATCGCGCTGCGGGCCCGGCAAACCCTCCACCGCGTCCAGCATCGGCGCGCACAACTGCTGCAGCGCCGCAAACGCCAACTCCATCTCCGACTCAACGCCGGCCACCCGGACGATACGCAACCCAGCCGCCGCCGCGATCACGTCCTCCAGCAGCGCCGTCTTGCCCACCCCGGCCTCACCGCGCACCACCAGCACGCCGCTGTGCCCGCCCCGCGCCGCCTCCAGCAGCCTGCCGAGTGCGGCACGCTCAGGGAGACGGTCCAGCAGCATCACAGGCCCCCGGTGCAACCGTCGGCGCGGATAGCAGCTTCATTGCGAGTTCTTTACGGTACAGTCCCCCTTCTCAGGGCGCCACCAGCTGCGTCTGCCTGCAGGAACCAGCAATGTGTGTGGTCGACGGGCGCGGTAGGGGGTGTTTATTCGCCCCGTTCCGGTCCTGCGCTCAGCGGGGAATCGGGTGCTGGTTCCGCCGCAGTGCCGCCCAGGGCTGCCTCCGACAGGGCCCGCATGTTGCCCCTTGGAAGGACCAGCGCGGCGGTGACCGCGGCCACGACGAAGATCACTGAGGAGTACAGGAACGCTGTGGTGTAGCTGTGCACCGCTGCTGCCTGCACGTTCGCCGGCGTTATCGCCCGGCCCACCAGGTATGCGGTAGCGGCGCCAGCAGCCAGTGTGTTGAGAAGGGCCGTGCCGATCGAGCCGCCTACCTGCTGGGAGGTGTTGAGGGTGGCCGACCCTACCCCGGCATCGGAGGGCTTAAGCCCCAGGGTGCCGGTGCTGAAGGAGGGGGCGAGACTCAGGCCGAACCCCAGGCCCAGCAGCAGGAGGTAGGGCAGCACGTGGCTCACGTAGGAGCTGTGGAGCCCGACTCGATGCAGG
>Ga0070709_10001760_pt1 | contig 11777 bp, 14 predicted proteins | sample LARL51metaG_FD_65449 | JGI IMG/M metagenome (GOLD analysis project Ga0070709, IMG submission 65449) | Corn, switchgrass and miscanthus rhizosphere microbial communities from Kellogg Biological Station, Michigan, USA - LAR L5-1 metaG | ecosystem: Host-associated > Plants > Roots > Rhizosphere ...
CGGCTGGTCTCGTGGATCCCGTGGTCAATGCGACAAGTACCTCGCCAGGCGCCGTGACAACCGGCGAGCGGCCGTATAAGCCTTGCCGACCCGGGTGCGGGCTGGCTGGCCGCAAGCGCAGCATCGCAGAACTCCAGCACGGCGGCGGCAACGGCTTCCGGTAGACGATGGGCGATCGCTCGTCGGGCGGCAGGCTGGAAATGGATCTCGTACCGCTGCCCGGGTTCGCTTGTCACCCGCCGGCGACGCGGCGCCGGATCAAGGTCCGGCGAGCGGTAGCCATGTCAGCGCCAGGCTCACCGCGCTCCAGACCGGCCAGGCTGTCCCAGATACGCGCAACCGCCTCGGCGTCACCGAGGATTTCCAACGTCATTTCCAGGCCCTCAAGGTCATCGACCGCGAGCAGGACGGCCTCGGGCTCTCCGTTGCGGGTCAGGATGATCCGCTCGTGTTGCTGGCGCGCTCGCCTGGCCAGCTCAGACAGGCGTGCCTCGGCCTGAGACAGCGGAACCGGGGGTCGCGGCTACGGACATGGTCAGAACTATAGGCCGCGCTAGCCCAATTTCCGCCAAGTCGCCTCGGCGCAGCAGGCACCTCGGCGCTCAGGACCACGGCCAGCCAGTTAAGGCTCTACCGTGGTCAGGTGCCCGCACCGCCCGAGACCGACGTCGCCAGGATCCGCAGGTACTGCAGAACCCGAGTCCCGGTCCGCCTTCGTCAACAGGTCCGCGTCGAAGCAGCCGTACGCGGCAACTCGGTTACCATCTTCGACTGCCGTCCGCCGTGGCACCCGAACCTGACCGAATGGTCCAAGGTGCGCGTGGCCCAGCTGCGCTACAGCGCTAATACGCACCAGTGGAGCCTCTACTGGGCCGACCGCAACGGCCGCTGGCACCCCTACGACGACCTCGACTCCGGCCCCGTCGACAAGGCGCTCAACGAGATCGAAGCCGACCCAACCTGCATTTTCTGGGGCTAACGGACAACCTGCCTCAACCACGCAAACTTCGATAACCCCGAATTCAGAGCTTGAGCGGAGCGAGTTCACCAGGGTTTCATGTGCGTTCGCGCCTGCAGGTCAGGCAAGGCGCACGTACCTCCGTGAACTGGGCCATACCGGGGTGAACTGCAATCCAAATTGCAACCCTTGGTGCCGACGCCGGCATGCTGGCCTAGTACCGGCTACCGGGTCCTGGCACCGCGGGGATAGCTAGCGAGGGATAACGGCGTTACGCTTCCGTGCATCACGCTGGTGGGGAGGCGCCGTGATGACAGGGCAAGGGGACGAAATAGCAGCGGCAGAAGGCCGGGACCGTGGCGGGCTCCGCGCGTCCGATGCCGACCGCGAGCAGGTGATCGGTGCCCTCAAGGCCGCGTTCGTGCAAGGCCGGCTGACCAGAGATGAACTCGGCGCGCGGGCAGATCAGGTATATGAGTCACGGACGTACGCGGAACTGGCTGAGGTCATCGCCGACATTCCGACCGCGCTCACCGGAGGCCGGTCCCCGCGCGCCCCGTGGCGGGCGACCAAGATAGCTTGGTGGTTCGAATACGCGGTGTTCCTGCCGGGCATCGTTGCGGTCATTCTCCTCCCTGGTGGTCCCCGCACCACCGTGTGGACGCTGGTCATCTTGGCCGCGGTCATCTATCCGGTTTTCTGGATTCTCGGCGTGCTCATCACGATCGGCTCACGGCGCGCGAAGCCCTCCGGCGGGCAGCAATTGCCGCCGCTGTCGTGGTACGAGCGCGAGCAGGTGACCTGCACCCTCAGTGCCGCGCTGGCGCAAGGCCGGCTGACCGAGGATGAACGCGACACGCGGGCGGCCCAGGCGTCCGCCGCGCGGTCCCGCGCCGAGCTGGCGGCGCTTACCGCCGACCTTCCCGCCGACCTGGCCGCCCGGCGGCCGACGGCCCGTTACGCCTGGACGGGCGTCTGCGTGAGCAGTGCCGCGGTCAGCGTGGTCGTGGCCATCCTGCTGTGGCAACCTGACAACTTCCCGGCCTTCGCGCTGGCACTTTTCGCCGCCGCCACCGTGATCTTGGCCCCGCCCATCACGGTGGGCCTGATCATCGACGCACGGTATCAGAAGCGGACCGGCGGGCAGCTGCAGCTGGGGCCAGCTCCCAGTGCAGGTGGGTGATCGTGTACGCCGGGCTGATCCTCACTTCTTGTGCTGGCTACCACGGTCACAGTCCACAATCGAACCCGCACTATCAGCTTGGGAATCCGACAGATCCAGGCCTCTGACCGCCTTGACCTGGGCAGTCGATGTATCGCTGGTGACCGCCATTAACCCTGCGACACCAGGGCTAATGGCCCGCCGATGGCCCAGCGACGGCTGCAGATCCTCCCCTACACCGTTGCCCGGTGGGCAATCATTGGTAAGACCAGCGTCCGATGGCCCAAACAACGCGAGATGCTGGCTCAGCCTCTGCACTCTGAGCCTGCTATCGCCGAATCGTGCATCAGGTGCAACAGAGCGGCGCTGGCGAGGGCTGGAGCGCACTATGGGGCAAGATTCATGTCCCCGGCCTTGGCCCGGCGTTCGGCACGAAGCTGCTCTACTTTGCCGGATACAAGAACTGCGTCAACGGACTCCGGCCACTCGTACTGGACGCAAACGTCCGCAGACCCCTCAACGGCCCCGAGGCCGGGCTGACAGCGAAGATCAAGAACCACCGGGCCGACTACGAGCGATACCTTCATCTGGCTGAAGCCTGGTACAACGACCACTCTCGGAACGGGAGTCCCGAGATTGTGGAGTTTGCGCTCTTCAAGCCTGGCAAGGAGCTGGCCAAGGCTGAGTGAACGACTAGTCAGTCACTGCAGTCATCATCTTCTCGATGAGCATCTGTGGCAAAGATCATCCAGTTTGCACCCTGCGATCCGGTGTGCCTGATGTCGCCACCTGGCCGCGTTCCCAGCCGGGAAGTGCAGTAAGCCTGCGGATACCCGCCACCACGTTCCAGACACAGACTCAGACTGAGCGAGGTTACCCGGCACCGGGCAGCGCCGCGTCCTGGGCGTCTGGGGACGTGCCAGGCGAAGGCTGACCGGGGAACCACCAACGCGCGGACCGGTCAGCACTGGTGACCGCCTTGCAGCCGCACAACCTAGCGTCCGCACGGGCGCCGGGCACACCAGGAAAGGAGACCTCGGTGAACATCACCGGAATCGCGCAGCCAGGCAGGCTGAAGCTCGGGCAGCCCTGGGTCCAGGAGATCGTCCCGGGAGTCTTCCGGGTCGGTACGACGTTCTTGGGTTGCTATGCGGTTGAAGACGCGGGCGCCTATACATTCATCGACGTGGGGCTGCCCGGCTACTGGCCGCAGATGACCGGGTTCCTCGCCGCACGGAACGCTCCGCTGTCATCGGTCAAGGCCGTCGTGCTCACCCATTACCACCCCGACCATGCGGGTAATGCCGAACGGCTCCGGACGCAGGCGGGCGCGAAGGTGCTCGTGCACCACGATGACCGGGCGGCGGCCATGCGCAAGAGCAGGCCGACCTTGTACCCGCTGTGGAAACCGCCGGTGCTGCATCTGGTGGGGCACTTCCTGCGCAATGGCGTGGCCCGGACGGCGCCGGTGGCCGAGGCGTCGGGTTTCGCCGACGAAGAAGTCCTGGACGTGCCGGGCCGTCCCCGCGTCATCCATACACCCGGCCACACCGCCGGAAGCTCGGCCCTGAGCCTGGCCGACCGTGACGTCCTGATCGTGGGGGACACGCTGGCGACGCTCAGCCTTTCCCCCGGCGAGCCCGGGCCGCAACTGCTCCCCCGGTTCCTGAACGAGGATCACGACCGGGCCCTGGCCTCGCTGGAAAAGATCGAGCCGGTTAACGCTCACTGGGTGCTGCCCGGTCACGGTCTTCCCTGGGAGGGAAGTCCGGAGCAGGCCGTCAAGCTGGCCCGGCAGATCGCGGCCCGGACAAGATGATCGGCGCTGGTGGCCGCCGTTGCCGTCAGCGTTGCCGTCACATCTGCTCTTCGGCACGGCGTCAGCGCGCGGGCCAGCCTAGCGCGTCGAAGACGGCCACGGGGTCGAGGTAGTCCCGCCAGTGCACCACCTCGCGGTCGCGCAGGGTCAGAACAGAGATGTAGCGGTTGCCGTAGGGGGCGCCGGTGGCGACGACCTTGCCTGCGGAGGCGTACTCCAGAACGGCGGTGCCCTGAGCGAGGTCGTGGTGCACGGCCAGGTCGAAGCAGCGGTCGAGGACGAGCGCGTCGCCGTAGGGCCGGTACAGTTCGGCGACCGCCGCGCGGCCCTCGACCCGGCGCGGGTAGCCGGGGACCGTGATCACGTACTCGAAGACAGCGTCCTCGGCCAGCAGGTCGAAGAAGTGGCCTGGTCCGGCCAGCCCGTCCAGGCCGCGTTCGATGATGCGGAAGAACGGGTCGAGCGCGGCGAAGTCGTCAAGATTGGCGATGGGCGTCTTCATGATGGCGCTTTCTTTCCTTCCGTTACTTCCATACCGGGGCGGTCTTGGCCGCGAACTCGGCGAAGGTGACCGGGGCCGTGCCGGTGACGTCGAGGATGTCGCTGTTCGGGTGGGCGCCGTTGCCGCTGGCCACGGTGGCGGTGAGGGGTCGCAAGACCTGGGCGTACTCGGCCGGCACGCCGGTACTGACCATGGCGGCGATCCACTGCTCGCGATCGGTGTCCCGGTAGGTGACGGTGCGGCCCGTCGCCGCGGAGATCATCGCCGCAGCTTCGGTCATGGTGAGGGCCTGCGGGCCGGTCGGGGCGTAGGCGCGCCCGGCGTGCTTTTCGGGCTCGGTCAGGGTCACGGCGGCGACGGCGGCGATGTCCTCGACGCTGACGAAGGCCTCGGCCCCGTCCCCGGCGGGCACGACGATCTCGTCGTTCACCGGCTGGAGGAACGTCTCGCTGAAGTCTTCCATAAACCAGGCCGGGCGGATCACCGTGCTGGTCAGGGAATCGCGCGCGGCCAGGTCCAGCTCGACCGCGCGCAGCGCCACCTCGCCCGGGGCGTGCTCCATGCCGTACGCACTGAGGTAGGTCACATGACGGATCCCGGCCCGCTCGGCCTGGTCGAGGAACCGGCCCACCAGCCCGGCAAAGTCGATGTGGAGGATGGGCGAGACGAGGTACAGCCCCGTCGCCCCACGCAGCGTCTGCTCCCACGTGGCCTGGTTGTCCCAGTCGAAGCTTGTGTCGGCCCCGGACCGGGCGGCGGTCCGGACGCTGACCCCGTGCGCGGACAGCCGCTCCGCGACCCGCGAGCCGGTCTTGCCGGTCGCTCCGAGGACGAGAACCCGGTTAGTATCCGTGTTGTTCATGCATTCATGATGGCTAGGCAAAGTGAGAGCTTCAATGGTCTTGACCCTCATTCCTTTGCGCAAGACACTCAATTGGTGGACATCCTGCAAGAGCATCTGATCCGCGCCCGTGCATCGGGCGGGGTCTTCGCTCGGTCGGCCGCGGTTCCCCCGTGGGGAATCCGGTTCCCCGGAACCATCCAGCTTGCCGTGCACGCGGTGGTCCGAGGCCGCGCCTGGCTGTGGACTGACCACGGCGGCGCTCCCCTCGAGCTGATCCCCGGCGACCTGGCCCTCGTCCGGGACGGCCCCGATCACTACATCGCCCACGAGCCGGGCGCCCGCTGCGTCCTGCCCGGTGAATTCCCCTCGCTGCCCGCCGACGACGCTGCCCTGTCCGCTCCTAGCTGCGCGGTGTTCCTGTGCGGCGCCTATCGCTTCGCGGGCGACATCGGCCGCGGGCTGGTGGCGGCACTGCCTCCGGTGCTGTCCCTGCCCGCGAGCATGGACGACCCGATCCACCAGGTGGTCACGCTCCTGTCGCGGGAGATGCTGCTCGCCGAGCCGGGCAAGCAAACGGTACTGGATCGGCTCCTCGACGTACTGGTGGTCCTGGGCCTGCGGGCCGGGCTGACCCGCAGCGAAACCGCCCCGCCCTGGTTCCGCGCTGCCTCCGACCCGCGCCTGTCCCCCGCCCTCGAAGCAGTCCACGCCTGCGCCGCCAAACCATGGACCGTCGACGACCTGGCCCGGCTGTGCAACATGTCCCGCGCCACCTTTGCCCGCGTCTTCCAGCAGGCCCTCTGCCAGGCGCCCATGCAGTACCTCGCCGACTGGCGGATGACCCTAGCCCGCGACCTGCTCCTAGCCCAGGACGCGACCATAGACGAGATCGCCGCCCACACCGGCTATTCGTCCGTGTACGCATTCGCAACGGCATTCCGCCGCCACCACGGAGAACCCCCACGCCGCTGGCAGCAGCGCGAGCTAGCCGCCGTGCCGACCGACGACCCAGCTCACGGATCACACATCTGACTGGCGGACTTCCGCCGAGCCGACGCGCCCTAGCCCGCTGCCAAGAGCTGGAGCAGATAACGCACGACCGTCCGCTTCCCGCAATAAGGCGTTGCCGTCAGATGACGGCGTTCGCGCAGGTCATCTGCGGTTTTCTCGAGTGGGCGGCTGGGACTCGAACCCAGGACCGGCGGATTATGAGTCCAGGCCGCCAGCAGCCCCGGTTACGGCATCTGAGCTGGGAAGACACGAGTTAACGCGATCATGGTCGCACCCATTTGGGCACGTATTTGGCATGATCAAGCTCGATGCAGCGCCTCCCGGATTGGCCAGGAGATCATCGACTCGTCTGATCACAGCTCAACGGCCTCGGCGCGAATGCGGTCATCCTGTGGCTTGAGGGCGCGCCGCGTGACGATGTCGACTCTGACGCCCAGCAGTTCTCCCAGATCTTGGAACAAGCCGACGTGATCAACAAGGGAGGCACCCGGCTCGAAATCCACGAGCAGGTCCAGATCGCTGTCTGGACGAGCCTGTCCCCTGGCGACGGAGCCGAATACCGCGATCCAGTGCACCCTGCGCTTCTGCGCGATGCCGAGGATCTCCGCGCGGCGGCGGCGCAGCGCCTTCAAGGTCAGCACGTCATCGGCCACGATTTAAAGTATCGCCGCATACCCGGACGACGCTTCGCACGATGCTGCCTGCCGAGGCTCGCACCTTGGCTATGGTCGTGTCGTGCCCCGGATCAGCGCCTTCTACGGTGGTGATCTATATGTACTGGAACGAGCAGGATCACCCGGCAGCCCACTTTCATGCCTACCATGCAGGCCGCCGCGCCTCAGTGTCGGCAGACGGAGTGGTGCTCGCTGGCAGCCTGGAATCCCGCGCGCTCGGGTTCGTCCAGGAATGGGCCAGACTCCGGCATGGTGAGATCTTGGCTAACTGGGAACGGGCCAGGAAGAACGAGCCACTGCTCGCCATACAACCGCTGCCCTAAGATCGAGGACATGGACCAGAACTACCTCCCAGTGGTGGTGGGCGCCGCGGTGGTAGGTGATCGGGTGCTGCGGCTGTTGTTCAGCGACGGCACGGTCGGGGATGTCGACTTCTCGTCCGAGCGCTGGACTGGAGTGCTCGAGCCGCTGAACGACCGGGCATACTTCGCTCAGGTCGCGGTCGATCCGGAAGCGGGGACCGTGGTATGGCCCGGTGGAATCGACCTAGCGCCTGAGCCGCTCTACGAAGAGGCCAAGGCTCATCCGCTCGCAGCCGCCTGACGGTCGCGACCGCGCCCGACGGAGGGCATCACACCCGCCAGCCAGCTGAGTCCATATTGGCAACCATTGGTATCGATGATCACCGTTGCCGGTGACGGTAGAGCTCGGGGCGATAGTCGATATCAAGGACGTGGTCAATGCGGCTGGTCTCATCGGTCCGGTAGATGACGCGATAGGTTCCACCAGGGCCCTCGGAACCTCGCCCACCCGGCGCGACAGCCAGGCAGCCAGACACAGCCAGCCACCGAAGCCCAGCCTGCAGCCAGCGACTCGGGCCACCACGTCAGGAGCGCGAAAGAACTAGGCAAGGAGAGACGACCTGACCAGTTACGCATGCGAGAGGTCGAAATCAGGTATTGTCGCTCCCTTGACAGGAAGAGTCTTCGCTTTAGCGTAGGAGGATCTTATGGTATTCGTGACCGTTATGGGCGGTAAGGCATCTGCGCAATCGCAATTCAAGCATCTTGCCAGGCTGTTAAAAACCTACGAGGCCGACTGTGTCTTGGATGTCGGAGCTCACGTTGGCGAGTTTGGATCCGCCCTGAGGCGTGCTGGGTATTCAGGACCGATTATCTCCTTTGAGCCGGTCAATGACTATTTCAAGCGGCTCGAGGCGGTTGCGGCGCTCGACCCGAAGTGGTGGGTGTATCGTGCAGCGCTTGGCCGGGATACCGGCGATCGCCCAATGAATGTAATGGACGGTACCGGTAGCAGTTTCTTGTCGCCGAATCAGTATGCGATGCGATGCTGGCCAGAGTGGCATTCTGCCTATGTCGAGAAAGTGCCAATGCGACGACTAAGCGAAATGATGGAAATGTTCTTCCCGAGGATTGGCGTGTCACGGCCCTTCCTCAAGCTGGATACGCAAGGCTATGACATAGAGGTCTTCCGGGGCGCGGGCGACCGTATCAATGAGATCCTTGGAATCCAGTGCGAGCTTTCTCTTATTCCGCTTTACGAAGGAATGCCATCGATCGAGGACGCACTAGGTGTTTTCCGGGGAGCCGGGTTCGACGTGACTGGCTTCTTTCCGGTAGCTGTGGAAAACGCAACCGCCCGGTTGCTAGAGGTGGACTGCGTGATGATCCGCTCTCAAGCACTGTCTCGTCACCGGGTTTGACTTTATTCGGACTAAGCGTCGGCCGCCGGTCCTTGATTCCTCGCCGGCCGTTCCTTGGGCGCGGTTGCTGCGCTTTCCTGCTGCACCGGTGGGCCGGACCCGGCGTCACTCCGGCTTGACACGGGGGCATCGGTGTGAGCCGCTCGGGCAGCCGGGCTTTGCCGCCGGTCGGCCATGGTCTCCTTCTTGCCGCTACCTGGGCTGGCATCGTGGCCTGCCCCGGCGCGGCTTCGGGTGGGCGTTACCCCGGCGAGTTCGGGTGCGCGGGGCGGCTTGCGGATCAGCCGGATCATCAATGCCAGTGCCACCACGCACAGCAGGCTGACCGCCAGGAAGGCCGCGCTGTACCCGTCCTCGGAGGCTGCCCGGGCTGGCAGCAGGTAGGGGGTCAGTGAGCTGTTAAAGGTGCTTGGCCGCACACCGGTGCCTATCGCGTGGGCAACCGCGTCTCTGAATTGCTGTGTCTGCTGCCGGGTCATGTTCGGTAGCGCGATGCTGGAGACATCGGACTGCAGCCGGTGCACGTAGGTGGCGTGAAACACCACGTAGAGCGCGGCGATACCGACGGCGCCGCCAAAGTGCTCGGCCGTCGTGGATACTCCTGATACCTGGCCGTGGTCACGGGCCGGGACCATGTCCAGGCCGACTGGATCATTGACGGTCAGGATCAGGGCCAGGGCGATGCCGTAGAGCAGGAGGCCCGGGAACACCGGCAGGTAAGCGTTGCTGTGCACCCCCCATGCCAGCAGCACAGTCGCGGCCAGCAGCGTGGCGAAGCCCGCGATCAGCGGCGGGCGGCCGCCCGCGCGGTCGTACCAGCGCCCGGCCAGTGGAGGCACAAACACGAACGGCAGAGTCGTGGGGGTCAGCGCCAGCCCGGCCAGTACCGGGCTCATCTGCAGGTTCAGGATCAGGAAGAGCGGGAACAGCAGCGCGAGGCCCATCCCGGTTATCCCGACGATGAATTGGCTTGCTGTACTGCCGAGGTAATTGGCATGCCGCCACAGCAGATTCAGGTTCATCAACGGGCTGGTAACAGAACGCTCGACGCGCAGGAAGGCTACGCCGGTACAGGCGCCGATGATCAACGGAATGAGGACCCCGGGGGAAGCCCAACCCCACGCCTGCGACTGGGACAGGCCGAACACCAGGCTGATGATGGTAACGGTGAGCAGAATGGTGCCCGGCAGATCGATGTCGGATCGGCGCCGGTCAGGAGTATCAGACGGCACTGCCCGCAGCGTCCCGGCTACAGTGACCACGGCCAGCAGGAAGTCCAGGAGGGGGATCGCCCGCCAGCTCCAGGCCGCGGTCAGGGCCCCGCCAATGGTGGGCCCAAGTGCTCCGGCAACGGCGGCCACGCCACCCATCAGCCCGAGCGCCCGGCCTCGTTCCTCGTCTGGGAACGCCGCGCTCACGATCGCCACCGTGTTCGGCAATATCAGCGCCTCGCCCGCCCCTTGCAGCGTGCGGCAGGCCAGCAGCACCCCGAACACCGGCGCCAGGGCTCCGACCGCCGAAGCGCCCATAAACACGGCCGCGCCGATGATGAAGATGCGCCTGCGCCCGAACATGTCCCCTAGGCGGCCACCCAGCACCAGCAGGCCCGCAAGCGGGGGAAGGCTGGCGTTCAGGATCCACTGCACCTGCTGAGACCCGACGCCGAAGTCCTGCATGATGTTGGGAAGCGCAAGCGGCACCGCCGTCTGATCGAGCAGGATCATCGCATTGGCCAGGGTCATGGACCACAAGACCACACGCGCGTTGCTGTCCCTCGTCGCTGTCGGCACGGCGACGCCCCCACTAGATGACCTGGCTACCCTGACGACGTTACGTAGTGCGGGCAGCCCTGGCTAGGTTCGCCTGCCCAGGCAGCTGCGGGAGGCGGGTTTCCCCTCGTGGCGTGGGCACATCCCCTTAAAGGAGGCGATGGCAGAGACGCGCAGGAGGTTCGATCAGGACTTCAAGGAGGGCGCGGTCTAGCTGGTGCGGGAGACCGCTAGCCGATCGCGCAGTACAAGGGAAGAAAGGCCAGTTCACAGATGCGCTGCCAGGGGCTCGAACCCCGAGCCCGCGGATTCAGAGCATGAGCGGAGCGAGTTCACCAGGGTTCATGCGCGCTCGCGCTGCAGCTCAGATCGCGTGCGCGTACTCCCGTGAACTGTGCCGTACCGGATGAACTGCAACGCCCATTGCGACCTTGGCTGCAGCGTCCCAAGCGCTACTGCTGCCGTTTACGATCATGGCCGCAAGGCTGGTGATGTCAGCATCGATCGCGGCGCCGGTCCGTTCGTCTGGCGCCTGCGCCGCCTTGGTGACCAGCTCGACGGCTAGGGCGTGTCTCCCCAGTCTTCGTCGGTCATCGGGGGCCTGGCTGGGTGAAGGGTTCAGCTCCGGGCCGCGGCTACGGCCTGCCGCTCGGGCATCGTCGTGCGCTTCACTCGTGCTTTCCTGGCGCCAGGAGGTCGTCACATGCCGAACTACGCCCGCATGTATCGCCTGGGGTTCACGCCCTGGGAGCGCTATCGACACGCGGCGGCAGCGAGCATCGCGGCTCTGCTGGACCGCGAGGAGACCGGGCGGTCCCGCCCGCTCGGTCGTGCGCTCGATCTCGGCTGCGGCCGCGGACAGTACACGCCGGAGCTCGCTCGGAGGGGATGGGAGGCCGTGGGCATCGACTACGTGCCGGCCGCGATCGAGGCCGCGAAGCGCCGCGGCGCAGCGGGGGTCAGCTACGTCGTGGGAGACGTCACGAACCTGCCCTCGGCCAGCCTGGGGACGTTCGACTTCTTCCTCGACATCGGCTGCTTCCAGGGTTTCGACGCCGGACAGCGCCTGGCCGAGGGGCGGGGTGTCTCTGCGCTGGCCAACCCCGGGGCCACCGTGCTGATGCTCGCCTTCGGACCCAGCCGGATGCGGTCCTTCGTCGGCGGGGTGTCCCAGGCGGAGGTCGAGACCGCGTTCCCGCAGTGGGAGATGCTCGCGGCCGAGCCCGCGGACACCGCAGGGCTGGGCTGGCCGATGAACAAGACCGCGCCGCAGTGGTACAGGCTGCGCCAAGGGGCCTAGAACGACACCACCTGC
>Ga0070709_10001764_pt1 | contig 11754 bp, 9 predicted proteins | sample LARL51metaG_FD_65449 | JGI IMG/M metagenome (GOLD analysis project Ga0070709, IMG submission 65449) | Corn, switchgrass and miscanthus rhizosphere microbial communities from Kellogg Biological Station, Michigan, USA - LAR L5-1 metaG | ecosystem: Host-associated > Plants > Roots > Rhizosphere ...
GACGGCCGGCATCGTCTCGGCGAAGAACCGCGACATCTCCTCCGGTCCGTATGACAGCTACATCCAGACCGACGCTGCCATCAATCGCGGCAATTCCGGCGGCCCGCTGTTCAACCTCGATGGCGAGGTGATCGGCGTCAACACGCTGATCATCTCGCCGTCCGGCGGCTCGATCGGCCTCGGCTTCGCCGTGCCGTCGAAGACGGTGGCGGGCGTGGTGGACCAGCTCCGCCAGTTCGGCGAGCTCCGCCGCGGCTGGCTCGGTGTGCGCATCCAGCCGGTCACCGACGAGATCGCCGACAGCCTCTCGATCAAGCCGGCGCGCGGCGCGCTGATCGCCGGTGTCGACGACAAGGGCCCGGCAAAGCCCGCCGGTATCGAACCCGGCGACGTCGTCGTCAAGTTCGACGGCAAGGACATCAAGGAGCCAAAGGATCTCTCCCGCATCGTCGCCGACACCGCGGTCGGCAAGGAGGTCGAGGTCATCGTCATCCGCAAGGGCGAGGAGCAGACGCTGAAGGTCACGCTCGGCCGCCTCGAGGACACCGACAAGGCGCAGCCGGCCGCGATCAAGAAGGACGAGCCGGCCGACAAGCCGGTGACGCAGAAGGCGCTCGGGCTCGATCTCGCCTCGCTGTCGAAGGATCTGCGTTCCAAGTACAAGATCAAGGACAGCGTCAAGGGCGTGATCGTCACCGGCGTCGATGCGTCCTCGGACGCCGCCGACAAGCACCTGTCGGCCGGCGACGTCATCGTCGAGGTCGCGCAGGAGGCGGTGGCGAACGCCGCCGACATCAAGAAGCGCATCGACACGCTGAAGAAGGACGGCAAGAAGACGGTGCTGCTGCTCGTCGCGAACGGCGACGGCGAACTGCGCTTCGTCGCGCTGGCGCTGCAGTAGGTCAGTCGCTGATCGCTTTCTCGATGTCGTCATGGCCGGGCTTGTCCCGGCCATCCGCGTCTTTGCTTCAATAAGAAACTGTAGGGTGGGCAAAGCGAAGCGTGCCCACCCTTGCGAAGCGATGGTGGCGCGGCGCAAGAGCGCCTTTGCCCACCCTACCGGGCCGTCGTGCGAGCCGACGGGTCCGCGCGAAGCGCGGCCCGATGACAGGCTCCGCGAAGCAATCCAGCCTCGCCGCGGCGACAGTCTGGATTGCTTCCGCCTTCGCTCTTCGAGCTTCGGCGGACAAGTCGGCGCTTTGCGCCTCGCAATGACGAACCTGCAATCTTGATTCAACGATTCAAAGAGCCTGAGATGTGCGTCCGCATTCTCGGCCCGCGATCGCGCCCGAGTTGTCAGCGGAGCAGCACCCTCGATAACGAAGAGGGCGCAGGGAATGCCGGGTGAAGGCCTCACCCATGGCCCGCCAGCAAAAAGAAAAGCTGGCGGCAGATACCACAGGTTCAGCCAAATCATCCGGCATTCCCTGCGCGATGGTTTTAACGGTTTCCTTCGTGCTCTCCCCGGGGCCCGGGCTTTCTTGCCCCCGTCGCGAACAGATCGTTCTGCTCGCTTGACACCAGCGTCGGGGTGTCAGGACCACACGACTTCGCCGTCCGCCTCGGCGCCGTTCGTCCGCACGACAAAATCGTGCGCGATGCCAAAGCGTCCATCGCATCCCCGCCGCACGTTCGGTGACGATCGGCCGTCACGTCCCCCTTCATCGCGGCGGGATGCGCGCGTTAAAGCACATATTTCTGTAAAACGGAAGAGAAATCTTGCGGGGAAGTCGCGCAGGCCGATCGGCCTTGAATTGTCTCGCTAATTGCTGCTTTTCAGCACGTGCGATTGTTGCGGCCGATGCGGTGGCGGCGGCCTGATGGACGCGACTCGGCGCCTTTCGGGCGAATCAGTCGTGTGCAAGGGGCCGCTTCAAATGGCGCGATGGCCCCCGAGCCTACCGGTGTCATGCCTGCCCTCGGGCGGCGCTCTCCGCCGACACGGGGGCGGGTGATGACAGCGGGGGGTCTTACTCCACGAATTCGTCGCGGCTGTAGCCCTGCGCGTAGAGCAGCGCGGTGAGGTCGCCGTGATCGATGCGCGCGGCGGCGGCCGCCGAGACTGCAGGCTTGGCATGGTAGGCGACGCCGAGGCCGGCGTGCTGGATCATGGAGAGATCATTGGCGCCGTCGCCGACCACCAGCGTGTCGACGTCGTCGAGGTCGAAGGATTCCAGAAGCTCGATCAGGGTTGCGAGCTTCTTCTCGCGGCCCAAAATCGGCTCGCGCACCTCGCCGGTGAATTTTCCGCCTGCCACCACGAGCTCGTTGGCACGGTTCTCCTGAAAGCCGATCCTGGCCGCAACCGCGCTGGTGAACAGCGTGAAGCCGCCGGAAATCAGGCAGGTATAGGCGCCATGCGCGCGCATGGTCATGACCAGCGCACGGCCGCCCGGCGTCAGCGTGATGCGGCTGGAAAGCACCTCGTCGACCACGCTGACGGGCAGGTCTTTCAAGAGCGCGACGCGCTCGCGCAGCGCAGGCTCGAAGGCAATCTCGCCGCGCATGGCGCGCTCGGTGATATCCGCCACATGCGCCTTCAGCCCGGCGAAGTCGGCGAGCTCGTCGATGCATTCCTGACCGATCATGGTGGAATCCATGTCGGCGAGAAAAAGCTTCTTGCGCCGTGTCGCGATTGGCTGCACCACGATGTCGATCGGAAGATCGCCGCGCATCTGCCGCAGACGGGCTTCCATCTGGTGGAGGTCCTCCTGCACGTGGCCTTCGGCCGCGAAGGGGATGTCGACCGCCACCTCGTTGAACAGCCAGCGCGGGGTGCCGGGCGAGGGCAGGGCGGCGAGCGCGCCATCGACGATGGTGGACTCCAGCGCCGGATTATCGGGGTTGCAGATCAGTGTGGCGACGAGAGACATCGAGGTATTTTCAGCCTTGAACGCGGTGCGGTGGAACAAGGCGGTGCTTATCGCAGGGCCGACGGCCAGCGGCAAGTCGGCCCTGGCGCTGCGCCTCGCCGAGGCGGCCGGCGGCGTCATCATCAATACCGATTCGATGCAGGTCTATCGCGACCTTTGCGTGCTCACCGCGCGCCCGACCGGGGCGGAGGAGGCGCGCGTGCCGCACCGGCTCTATGGCACGGTCGATGCGGCGATCAATTTTTCCGCGGGCGCATGGGTCACCGAGGCCGCGAAAGCGCTGGACGAGGCACGCGCGCAAGGGCGGCAGCCGATCTTCGTCGGCGGCTCCGGCCTCTATTTCAAGGCGCTTGCGCGCGGGCTCTCGGCGGTGCCGCCGATTCCACCTGGTGTGCGCGAGGGTGTGCGCGCGCGCCTCGAACATGATGGCGTCGAGGCGCTGCATGCGGAGCTCGCCGCGCGCGATCCGGTGTCTGCCGAACGGCTGAAACCGCGCGACCGCACCCGAATCGCCCGCGCGCTCGAGGTCGTGGAAGCAACGGGTCGTCCGCTGCACGACTGGCATCGCGAGGGCCAGCCGCCGCTGTTGCCGCCGGGCGAAATCACCGCGCTGTTTCTCGCGCCCGAGCGCGATGCGCTTTATGCGCGCATCGATGCGCGGTTCGGCCGAATGCTGAAGGACGGCGCGCTCGAGGAGGTCGGGCGACTGGCTGCGCGACAACTGGACCCGCTGCTGCCGGCGATGAAGGCGCATGGCGTGCCGGCGCTGGCCCGGCATCTCGCCGGCGAACTCACGCTGGACGAGGCCGCGGAGATCGGCCGCGCCGACACCCGCCACTACGCCAAGCGGCAGTTCACCTGGTTCCGGCACCAGTTACCGGAGTTTGCCTGGGCGAGGCCGGAGGAGGCGGAGGCGTGGCTTGGTACCGTGGTGCCTTGAACTTCGTCATTGCGAGGCGCCAAGCGCCGAAGCAATCCAGCCTTTCCGCCTGGTGAGACTTTGGATTGCTTCGCGGAGCCTGTCATCGGGCCGCGCTTACGCGCGGACCCGTTGGCTCGCAATGACGGAGAACAAAAACCGCTCGCCGAACGGGAAAAACCCGGTTACAGTTGCGCGATCGCGAAATCGGTCGTCCTTGCCTTGACATCGGCACTTTGGCGGCTATGTTCGCGCAACCTTCGGGAAGCTTCGTGCGTCGCATGCGCAACATTATTACCAAGCTCCTTATCGTCGTCGTAGCCGGGCGCACCGCCGGGGATGGCTGATGTCATCCTGAACGACAGGCGGTGCGCACGGGGTCCTTCTGGGACCCTTTTTTATTTCCGGAAACGGAAAGCCGCTCTCCAAGCCGCGATCAGCAAGCAAGCCAAGCCAACTTTGGGACAACCGTGATGAGCAAGACGAGCCACAACCCGAACCAGATGACCGGCGCCGCGATGATCGTGCGCGCGCTCGTCGATCACGGCGTGCAGCACCTCTTTGGCTATCCGGGCGGCGCGGTGCTTCCGATCTATGACGAGATCTTTCAGCAGAGCGACGTCGAGCACATTCTGGTGCGGCACGAGCAGGGCGCGGGCCACGCGGCCGAGGGCTATGCGCGCTCGACCGGCAAGCCCGGCGTCGTACTGGTGACCTCCGGTCCCGGCGCCACCAACATGGTGACGCCGCTGACCGACGCGCTGATGGATTCCATTCCGCTGGTCTGCATCACCGGGCAGGTGCCGACGCATCTGATCGGCAACGATGCGTTCCAGGAATGCGACACCGTCGGCATCACGCGGCCCTGCACCAAGCACAACTGGCTGGTGCGCGACGTCAACGATCTCGCAAAGGTGCTGCACGAGGCGTTCTATGTCGCGACGACAGGCCGTCCCGGGCCGGTCGTGGTCGACGTGCCGAAGGACGTGCAGTTCGCCACCGGCACCTACCATCCGCCGCGCAAGTCCGACGTGCATGTCTCCTACGCCCCGCAGGTGAAGGGCGATGCGCACCAGATCCGCAAGGCCGTGGCGATGCTGGCCGGCGCAAAACGCCCGGTGATCTATTCCGGCGGCGGCGTCATCAATGCGGGCCGCGAGGCCTCAAACCTGCTGCGCGAACTGGTCGAGTTGACCGGCTTTCCGATCACCTCGACGCTGATGGGGCTCGGCGCCTATCCGGCCTCCGGCAAGAACTGGCTCGGCATGCTGGGCATGCACGGCACCTATGAGGCCAACATGGCGATGCATGATTGCGACGTCATGCTGTGCGTCGGCGCGCGCTTCGACGACCGCATCACCGGCCGCACCGATGCGTTCTCGCCGGGCTCGAAGAAGATCCACATCGACATCGACCCCTCCTCGATCAACAAGAACATCCGCGTCGACGTGCCGATCATCGGCGATGCCGGCAACATTCTGGGCGACCTGCTGCAGGTGTTCAAGGCGGAGGCGAAGAAGCCGGACATCAAGGCGTGGTGGGCCGAGATCGCCAAATGGCGCGCGCGCAACTCGCTGTCCTATCGCGCGAGCAACGACATCATCATGCCGCAATACGCGATCCAGCGGCTGTTCGAGCTGACGCGCGGGCGCGACACCTACATCACGACCGAGGTCGGCCAGCACCAGATGTGGGCGGCGCAGTTTTTCGGTTTCGAAGAGCCGCATCGCTGGATGACCTCGGGCGGGCTCGGCACCATGGGCTATGGACTGCCCTGCGCGGTCGGCGTGCAGGTGGCGCACCCGGACAGCCTCGTTATCGACATCGCCGGCGACGCCTCGGTGCAGATGACGATCCAGGAGATGTCGACGGCCGTGCAGTACGAGCTGCCGATCAAGATCTTCATCCTGAACAACCAGTACATGGGCATGGTGCGGCAGTGGCAGCAGCTGCTGCATGGCAACCGCCTGTCGCATTCCTATTCCGAGGCGCTGCCGGATTTCGTCAAGCTCGCCGAGGCCTATGGCTGTGTCGGCTTCCAGGCGATCAAGCCGGGCGATCTCGACGGCGCGATCCGCGAGATGATCAAGGTGACGCGGCCGGTGCTGTTCGACTGCCGGGTGGCGGCGCTGGAAAACTGTTTCCCGATGATCCCCTCCGGCAAGGCGCACAACGAGATGCTGCTACCGGCGGAAGCCGCCGACGAGGCCACCGCCGCCGCCTTCGCCGGCGGCAAGGCGCTGGTGTGAGCTGTTGATGTGATGAATGGCGGAAGTGCTGAGGCTGTCATGAGCATGGAACGTGCGAGCCGCGATTTCTCTTCACCTCTCCCCGCTTGCGGGGAGAGGTCGGATCGCGCTTTGCGCGATCCGGGTGAGGGGGACTTTCCGCGAGTCTGGAGCCGGAAAGGAGCCCCTCACCCCAACCCTCTCCCCGTAAGGACGGGGAAAGGGGGCGCGGCGCTGCAAGCGGGAGCGGGCACGCTCGCATTTCACGTGAGGTCGCGCCATGTTTAGCCTTGCCGAGCTCGAAGCCGCGCATGAGATCGTCGGTCGCGCAGTGCCAGCGACACCGGCGCATGCCTGGCCGCTGCTCGCCGAGCGGCTCGGCACCGAGGTCGTGGTCAAGCACGAGAACCACACACCGACCGGCGGTTTCAAGGTGCGCGGCGGTCTCATCTATCTCGACCGCCTGAAGCGAGCGCAGCCGCAAACCAAAGGGCTGATCTCGGCGACGACGGGCAATCACGGCCAGAGCATCGCCTTTGCCGGACGCCGCCACGGCGTGCCCGTTACGATCTATGTGCCGCACGGTAATTCGGTCGAGAAGAACCGCGCGATGCGGGCGTTCGGCGCTGATCTCGTTGAGCATGGCAACGATTTTCAGTCTGCGCGCGAGGAAGCCGTTCGGCGGGCCGAGCGCGAGGGCCTGCACATGGTGCGCTCGTTCCACCCTCATCTGGTCCTTGGGGTGGCGACCTATGCGCTGGAACTGTTTCGGCAGGCCGGCGACCTCGACATCCTCTACGTGCCGATCGGGCAGGGGTCCGGCATCTCCGGCTGCATCACCGTGCGCGATCTTCTCGGCCTCAGATGCGAGATCGTCGGCGTGCAGTCGAGCCTGGCGCCGTCCTATGCGCTGTCATTTGCGGCGCGCACCGTGGTGAACACCAACTCCAGCAACACGCTGGCGGATGGCGTCGCCACCCGCAACCCGGATGCGGATGCGCTCGACATCATCCTGAAAGGCGCCTCGCGCATCGTGCAGGTCAGCGACGAGGAGATCGCCGCGGCGATCCGCGCGCTGTGGACCGACACGCACAACCTCGCCGAGGGCGCCGGCGCCGCGCCGCTCGCGGCCGCGCTGCAGGAGAAGGACAGGCTGCGCGGCAAGCGCGTCGGCCTGGTGCTATCAGGCGGCAACATCGATTTCGATTTGTTCAGGCGCTGGGTGATGGCGGACGCGACAGCCAGTGAAAGGGCCGTCGCGTGATGAACGAGGTGACACAAACCGTCGTCATGGCCGGGCTTGTCCCGGCCATCCACGTCTGCCTTTTTGCGGAGCCAAAGACGTGGATGCCCGGCACAAGCCCGGCCATGACGAGCGAATATGGGGGACCAACATGAACCAGCCCGCATCGGCCTATTTCATCGAAGACCGTCACGATCCGAACGAGACCCACACGCTGTCGGTGCTGGTGCAGAACGAGCCCGGCGTGCTCGCCCGCGTGATCGGGCTGTTTTCCGGACGCGGCTACAACATCGAGAGTCTCACGGTCTCGGAGACCGAGAGCCAAAAGCATCTCTCGCGTATCACCATCGTCACCACGGGCACGAAGATGGTGATCGAGCAGATCAAGCACCAGCTCGACCGCATGGTCCCCGTCTACCGCGTCGTCGACATGACGCTGACCGGCCGCTCGATCGAGCGGGAGCTTGCGATGGTGAAGGTGCGGGGCGGCGGCGACCATCGCGTCGAGGCGCTGCGGCTCGCCGACGCCTTCCGCGCCCGCGTCATCGACGCCACCATCGAAAGTTTCGTGTTCGAGATCACCGGCAACTCTTCCAAGATCAACCAGTTCATCGACCTGATGCGCCCGCTCGGCCTCATCGAGGTGTCGCGGACCGGGGTTGCCGCCATCACGCGTGGATCCGAGGGGATGTAACGCCATGCTGGCGCGCGACTGGTACTACAATCAGCGGCGGCGGTTCGGGCTCGATAATGCGGTCGCCGCGATCTACGACCGTCACGACGACAGCGACATCCGCGCCCGCGCGGCGCTGGCCGCGCTCGGCGTGCAGCGCGGCTGGAAGGTCGCCGACATCGGTTGCGGCAACGGCGTGCTGGCCACCGAGGCGGCACTGATGGGCGCCGAGGTCGACGCCGTCGACATCTCGCCCGCGATGCTCGCGCTCGCCGACATCTACGCCCGCGACCGCAAGGCCGCGATCCGCACCCAGCCGGCCGGGCTCTTGAGCTTCGCCTACAAGCCGAATTCCTACGACCTCATCGTCAGCGAGTTCACGCTGCACCATTTGCCGGATTTCTGGAAGGCGGTGGCGCTGTCGCGCATTGTCGCCGCACTGAAGCCGGGCGCGCATTTCTATCTGCGCGACATCGTGTTCGTCTCGATGCCCGACGGCACCGAGCGCGACGTCGAGGAGTGGGCCGATTTCAACATCAAGAACCACGATTTTGCGCGCGACAGCGTCGTCACCCACATGCGCGATGAATATTCGACCTTCGGCTGGGTGATCGAGCGCATGCTGACCGAGACCGGCTTCGTCCTGGTCTCGGCCGATTACCACGCGCCGTTGCACGGCACCTATCTGTTGCAGAAACCGAAATCCGACGGGCAGGGCTGAAGCAATAACAACGGGCAGGGCTAAATCCGTGCGAATAGATCCAACTGTCGGCCGCAACGGCGGTCTGCTCCCTCCGCCGCTTGCGGGGGAGGGCTGGGGTGGGGGCTACCCACAGAGCAGTGCTTGCGGCTACCCCCGACCCCTCCCCGCAAGGGGGATGGGAGCGCACCGTTCTTGCGGCGCGAATCGATGTTCTTTTTGAGAAGAACAATGAAGCCTGTCCGCATCAGCACCGCGATCACCGTGTTGCCTGTGCGTGCGCAAGGCCTGCCAAAAGGGGCCAACAACAACCATGTCGCAATCCCTGCTGATCGCCTTCCTGCTGTTCACGCTCGTGATGTCCTTCACGCCGGGGCCGAACAACATCATGCTGCTGTCGTCCGGCCTCACCTACGGCTTTCGCCGGACGCTGCCGCATGTCGCCGGCATCACCATCGGGTTTGCCTTCATGGTGGCCGCGGTCGGGCTCGGCCTCGGCACGGTGTTCGTCGCCTATCCGCTCCTGCAGACGGTTTTGAAATATCTCGGCGCGGCGTACCTGATCTATCTCGCCGTCGCGATCGCCCTGTCGGGACCGCCAAAGACCGGCGAGGACAGGCGCGGCGGCCCGATGACCTTCTGGGGCGCGGCGCTGTTCCAGTGGGTCAATGCCAAGGGCTGGGTGATGGTGATCGCCAACATCACCGCCTACGCGGCGATCGCGCGCTTTCCCTGGAACATTGCCATCCAGACCGCGGTCATCCTGGTGACCGGCTCAACCTCCTGCGTGACCTGGGCGCTGTTCGGCAGCGCGCTGCGGCCGTTGCTCACCTCCGAACGCGCGGTGCGGACCTTCAACATCATCATGGCGATCCTGCTGCTCGCCTCGCTCTATCCGGTGGTCATGGACTAGCGGCGAGCCATGCGAGAAGGGGGTTTCGCGACCATCCGAAAATGTCTAGACAACGGGCGTAATCGTCCGGGGCCGGCCCGCGTCCCGCATTTAACCCTATGATCAACCAGCCGATTTTGGCCACCTAACGAGGAAACTACCATGCGTGTTTACTACGATCGCGACGCCGACCTGAACCTGATCAAGGGCAAGAAGGTCGTCATCGTCGGCTATGGCGCCCAGGGCCACGCCCATGCGCTGAACCTGAAGGATTCCGGCGTCAAGGAGGTGTCGATCGCGCTGCGCAAGGGCTCGGCCTCGACCAAGAAGGCGGAAGCCGCCGGCTTCAAGGTGATGGAGGTCGCCGAGGCCGCGAAATCGGCCGACCTCGTGATGGTGCTCGCCCCCGACGAACTGCAGGGCGACATCTATCGCGAGCACCTGCACGACAACATGAAGAAGGGCGCGGCGCTGGTGTTCGCCCACGGCCTCAACGTCCACTTCAACCTTTTGGAGCCGCGCGCCGATCTCGACGTGCTGATGATCGCCCCCAAGGGCCCGGGCCACACCGTGCGTTCGGAATATCAGCGCGGCGGCGGCGTGCCCTGCCTGATCGCAATCGCCAAGGACGTCTCGGGCAATGCGCATGATCTCGGCCTCAGCTATGCCTCGGCGATCGGCGGCGGCCGCGCCGGCATCATCGAGACCACGTTCAAGGAGGAATGCGAGACCGACCTGTTCGGCGAGCAGGTGGTGCTCTGCGGCGGCCTGGTCGAGCTGATCAAGGGCGGCTTCGAGACGCTGGTGGAAGCCGGCTACGCGCCGGAGATGGCCTATTTCGAGTGCCTGCACGAGGTGAAGCTGATCGTCGACCTGATCTATGAAGGCGGCATCGCCAACATGAACTACTCGATCTCCAACACCGCCGAATATGGCGAATACGTCACCGGCCCCCGCATCGTCACCGACGAGACCAAGAAAGAGATGCGCAGGGTGCTGGCGGACATCCAGTCGGGCAAGTTCGCCCGCGACTGGATGCTGGAGAACAAGGTCAACCAGACCTCGTTCAAGGCCACCCGCGCCAAGCTCGCGCAGCACCCGATCGAGCAGGTCGGCGAGAAGCTCCGCGACATGATGCCGTGGATCAAGAAGGGCGCGCTGGTGGATAAGAGCAAGAACTAAGGCTTGATCCACGATCTTGGTTGCGAGATCGCGCAGGCGCGATCTCGATGATCAAGAAGGGCGCGCTGGTGGACAAGTCGAAGAACTAAATCAGTGCGTCTCTCCCTCTCCCCTTGTGGGAGAGGGTGGCTTCGAGAAGCGAAGACGGGTGAGGGGTCCTCTCCGCGGACTCGCGAGAAGTTTTTTGCGGATAGAGACCCCTCATCCGGCGCCGACTAACGTCCGCGCCACCTTCTCCCACAATGGGAGAAGGGAAGAGCATCCCCCTTCGCAACCGCGATACGCATTCTTAAATCCTGATCGCTAGAAGGAAGCGCGCTCGACAAGACGCCCTCGCTGCTTGATCGACCGAAGCGTTGTGCGTTCATTCAGATTCTTCGCGGAGTAGCTCCCGCGAAGAAATGAGAATCAACCCACATCCTTGATCTGAAGCGCTTCAAGCGAAAATCTCGCGCGCGGAAAACTCAGTCTGTTCAAGCCGCAAGAGTCGACTGTTGATGCCACGTCTCATCCTTGAGACGCGCCTGGATTTGCGGCGAGACGGGACTGGTTGCACCAAGCGTTGATGATTCATGCAGGGTCTTCAACGCCAGCCTGGACCTATCCAGCCGATGCTGCCTGCCGGGTCACGCCGAACACCTCAACCGGCGCGGAGCGCCCGCGCAGCTCCGTCGGTCCGAGCGGCTCGATGACGAGGTCCGCGGCAGCCGGCAGGAGGCGAGACAACTCGCCCGACACCAGCAGGCGCCGGCCCATCTCCTTGCAATGCGCCTGCAGCCGCGCGGCCACGTTCACCGTATCGCCGAAATAGGCGACCTGCCGGCGCGAATCTCCGCATTCGCTGATCACCACGCTGCCGGCGTGGATCCCGGCCCGAAACTCCGGCACCACGCCGAACTCGCGCTCGTAGGCGCCGGCCAGCGCGGCGACCCGATCCTGGATCGCAAAGACGCAGTCCACCGGGCTTCGCTGCCGTTTCGCGCGGACCGGCCAGGTCACGATGACCTCATCCCCGACATAGGCGTGTACCTCGCCGCCATGGGC
>Ga0070709_10001765_pt1 | contig 11750 bp, 9 predicted proteins | sample LARL51metaG_FD_65449 | JGI IMG/M metagenome (GOLD analysis project Ga0070709, IMG submission 65449) | Corn, switchgrass and miscanthus rhizosphere microbial communities from Kellogg Biological Station, Michigan, USA - LAR L5-1 metaG | ecosystem: Host-associated > Plants > Roots > Rhizosphere ...
TGGCCGCCGCCGCGCTGGTCGCCCCCGACGCCGCCCGCGCCCAAACAGCCACCCCCGCACCGCCATATCGGGGCACGATCGCCGCCTAGGAGGACCCAGAACATGCCGGTCCAGCGCCCGCCGCGCTCGCTGCCGGTCCTGGCCAGCGTGCTGGCCGCCGCGGGCATCGTGCTCGCCACCGTCGGCTGCAGCCGCATCACGCCCCTAGGCCCGGACGCGGCTGCCACCATGCCGCCGCCACGCCATCTGGGGTCACCGATCGTCGTGCAAGTCATGCGCGTCCAGCCCCCCAACTCAACGGGCGGGTGCCCGGCCGGCTGGGCCGCGGTCTCCCTGCCGGCCGGCGGCGGCCCGAGCGTAACCGCGGGTGCCGTCCCCGTGGGCAGGCCGCGCCGCGTGGTCCCCCAGGGGGCGTCCGCGTCGCCCGCGCCGCCCCAGCCGTCCGCGGCGCCCGCCCCCGCCCCCTGCTACCGTCCAGCCGGTACGCCAGTAACGATCACGTCCGCCGCGGTCTCCTCGGTCCTCACCTACCGGCCCCCACCGGGCGAGGCGAAGGGGCCTGACTTGTACGGATTCATCGTCGCCGTGCCCGGTGCCGATGTGACAGCGGTGACAGCGGTCATCAGGCAGGCCTATGACACCGGGAGTGCCGTCGGCATCAGCGTCGCCGGCAAGCTCTGGCAAGCCCCCCAAGTACGCACTCCATTCCCCGGTCAGCACCTGCAGATCACCCTGCTCAGCAGGAATCAAGCTCTGCAGCTTCACCGCATACTGATCTCGTCTGGCTGATCGCGGCTGCCTCTCCACGGCGCCCGCGGCTGCACCGATACTCGCCGGTGTCCTCGGAACGGCCAATACTCGCGGCATCGGCAATGACCAGCCGGCCACGTCCGGCAGATAATGCGGCAGTCCAGGTAACGGCACGCACTCAAGTACGCACTGATATGGTCCCAACTCAGGTCATAGTTGGCGCAACCAGGACAAAAGAATGTAGGTGGAGTGCCAACGACCACAAACGACTCAGGTTGTTCGGGGGAGGGCGAAGCAGGTCAACTTGCCGATCCGGTTGACGGCCGAATGTCCTAATTCTTGGCTACTTGGCGAGCCGGGGGAGGAGGAGCGAAGCGACGGTGATCGCGGCCGCTGTGGCGCCGGCCAGCACTCCGAAATCGAGGACGAGATTGGTGGGCAGGCCGATGAGCAGCCCGCGGAGCGCGTTGACCTCGTAGGACAGCGGGTTCCCCTTGCTGATCGCCTGGAGCCATCCGGGCATGAACCGCTCCGGGTAGAGCGCGTTGGAGCTGAAGAACAGCGGCATGGTGATGGCTTGCCCGATGCCCATCAGCCGGTCACGGGACAGGGCGAGCCCGGCGATGCTCATGGACAGGCAGGCGAAGAACGCCGACCCGAGGACCACGAACACGCCGACGCCGAGCAGCTTGACCGGGTTGGTGGTCAGCGACACGCCCAGCAGCGCCGAGATCACGATGATGACCACGGCCTGGACGAGAGACCGTACGCCCGAGGCGAAGGCCTTGCCGGTGATCAGCGCGGCCCTGGGCGTCGGCGTCACCATGAGCTTGGTGAGCACGCCCGCGTCCCGTTCCCAGATGATCTGGATGCCGTAGAAGATGGCGATGAACAGGGTCGACTGGGCCAGGATGCCGGGCGCCAGGTAGTCCAGGTAGGGGAGCCCGTTCGGCGCGGCGATGGCGTGGATGCGGGTGAAGGTCTCGCCGAAGATCAGCAGCCAGAGCGCGGGCTGGATGGCGCGGGTGTACATCTCGGTCCGGTCGTGGCGGATCTTACGCAGTTCCACCCAGCAGAGGGTGACCACCCGGCTTAGCAGCTGGCGGACCGCTGCCAGCGGGGAGTCCTCGGGGAGAACGGGCTCAGCCGAGGCGCCGCGCAGTGCGCCGGGCGTGGCGGACGTCACGGATTCCTCCCTGGTTGGCGCTGTCGAGGGTGTCGCCGGTGTAGTGGCGGAACACGGTGTCCAGCGTGGCCTCTTCGCCCAGTTCGGCCTTGAGGTCCGCCGGGGTTCCGGTGGCCCGCAGCGTGCCGCGGTGCATCAGCGCGATCCGGTCGCAGTAGAGGTCCGCCTCGTCCATGTGGTGGGTGGTCATCAGGACGGTCATCGCGTTGGCCTCACGCAGCCTGGTGATGAAGTCCCACACGTCGGCGCGGGCCACCGGGTCCAGGCCGACCGTGGGCTCGTCAAGCACCAGCAGGCGGGGCGCGTTGACCAGGGCCTGGGCCAGTTCGAGCCGCCGCACCATGCCGCCCGAGTAGGTCTTGACCAGGCGCCCGGCGGCGTCGTCCAGGCCCATCGCGTCCAGCACCTCCGCGACCCGCTGGCTGCGTTGCCGGCGCGGCACGTCGAACAGCCGGGCGAACAACTCGACGTTTTCCTGCCCGGTGAGCGAGGCGTCGGCCGACAGCAACTGCGGGACATAGCCGATCATCCGGCGGACCCGCATGGGCTTGCGCGCCGTGTTGATGCCGAACACCGTGGCGTTGCCCTCGGCGGGCTTGAGCAGCGTGGTGAGCATGCGGATCGTGGTGGTCTTGCCGGCCCCGTTCGGGCCGAGCAGGCCGAAGGTCTCGCCCGGCTCGATGTACAGGCTCACCCGGTCCACCGCAAGGTGCTGGCCGAATCGGTAGCTGATCCCGGAGCACAGCACGGCCGGCTCGTTCCCGGGAGTGGCGGCCTCGTGCCCGGAGAGGGGCAGGCTCTGCGTCATGGCCGCCCCAGTTGCTCGGCCAGCCGCAGTAGTGCCGGTGCCGCGCTGGTCAGGGCTTCGACGTCGGCGGGTGCCAGCCGGGCCATGGCGTGCTGGGTGATCTCCGCCCGCAGGTCCCGGTAGCTGGCCAGCCGCTGCCCGGCCTTGGCCGTGACGGTGAGGCGTACCGCTCGCCCGTCGGCGACGACCCGTCCGCGGGTCAGCAGGCCGCCGGTCACCAGCCGGCTGACCAGCGTGCTGACGGTATTGGGCGCGAGGCGCAGCTCAGCGGCCGCCTCGGCGACACTGATCCCGGGCTGCGCCGCCACCAGCCGGAGCAGTTCGCCCTGGGCCATGGGGAGCGGTTCGGCGTGCCACCGTTGCCGCACGGCGCGGCGGGCCGTCCGGCGCACCGCGCTGATCGCCGCAAGCAGTTCGGCCGCCGTCCCGTCCTGGCCGTTCGCCTCGGCCGCCGTCGCCCTCGCCGAAAACTCTTTCACAGAGCTAACTATATACCGACTCTGATCGCCGAGATCGGCGTCGAGGTGCTCGGCGATTTCCCGAGCGCGGCGAGACGCGGATCGTGCCGACGCCGCCGGGTGAGGATGGCCGGGGCCACCCTCACCCGCTCGCTGGGTCAGGCTCGCCCGGTGCGCTCCAGGGCGGCCTTCTCAGCGTTCTCCGGCGTCCCCGGCAAGAGTTCCTGCTCCTCGTGCACGTACCGGCCGCCGCGCAGCAGGGACACTCCGGAGGCGATGACGAGCAGGCAGATCGCCATGACGAAGACGATGTTCAGGCCGTGGTGGAACGGCCCGGAGATGAGCTGCGGGAAGAACACCTTGCCGGTGAGCAGCGCGACGTGGCTGGCGGGCAGGTGGGCCAGGATGCCGGTCGGGCCGAGCAGCTGGGCGACCGGGTTGTAGCCGAGGAAGGCGGCGAACAGGCTGCCGACCGGGGGCAGTGAGCCGATCTTGAATGCGATGGCGTGCGGCACGCCCTGGGCGGCCAGGCCGTGGGTGAGCGTGCTTGGCAGCGTGGCGGCCAGCCCGGCGATCATCAGCGTGAAGAAGATCCCGATGGACAGCACGAAGCCGGAGTTCTGGAACGTGGCGAGCATGCCGGATGCGGCGCCGCGCTGCTTGGCCGGGACGCTGTTCATGATCCCGGCCGCGTTCGGCGCCGAGAACAGGCCCATGCCCGCGCCCGCCACGAAGATCAGGATGGCGAACTCCGGGTAGCTGAAGTCGGTGGGGATGAGCAGCAGGCCGGCGAACGCCAGCGCGGAGACCATCAGGCCGCCGGAGGCGAACCAGCGGGCCCCGTGCTTGTCCGACAGCCAGCCGGACACCGGCCCGGAGACGACGAAACCGCCTGTCAGCGGCAGCAGGAAGATGCCCGCCCACAGCGGGGTGTCCTTGAAGTCGTAGCCGTGCAGCGGCAGCCAGATGCCCTGCAGCCAGATGATCAGCATGAACTGCAGCCCGCCGCGGGCGATCGAGGCGAGCAGGGTGGCGCTGATCCCGGCGGCGAAGGCCCGGATCTTCATCAGGTGCAGGTCGAACATGGGCGCGGCGACCCGCGTCTCCACAAAGCAGAACACCACCAGCATGGCGATGCCGCCGAAGATGCCGCCGAGCACCAGTGGGCTGGTCCAGCCCATCGAGTGCCCGCCGTACGGCAGCAGCCCGTAGGTGATGCCCACCAGCAGCGCGATCAGGCCGATCGCGAACGTGACGTTGCCGAGCCAGTCGATCTTGGCCGGCGTCCTGATCCCCACCTCGTGCAGGCTGAAGTAGGACCAGATGGCGCCGCCGATGCCGATCGGCACCGACACGATGAACACCAGCCGCCAGTCGACCGCGGCCAGCACGCCGCCGAGGATCAGCCCGATGAACATGCCGGAGATGCCGGCCACCTGGTTGATGCCCATCGCGGTGCCGCGCTGGTTGGAGGGGAACGCGTCGGTCAGGATCGCCGGGGCGTTGGCCATCAGCATTGCCCCGCCGGTCGCCTGGATCACCCGGAAGCCGATCAGCCACAGCGCGCCGGACGGCCCGGTCAGCGGGTCGAACGGCAGCGCCAGCGCGCCCAGGGCGAAGATCGCGAACCCGGCGTTGTACATCTTGACCCGGCCGTAGATATCGCCGAGCCTGCCCAGCGTCACCACGAGCACGGCCGAGACGACCAGGTAACCCATCAGCATCCACAGCAGGTAGCTGACGTTGCCCGGGGTCAGCGGGTTGAGCTTGATCCCGCGAAAGATCGCGGGCAGCGAGATGATCACGATCGACGCGTTGACCGTGGCGGCCAGCATGCCCAGCGTCGTGTTGGACAGCGCCAGCCACTTGTAGTGGGTCCCGCGCAGCCTCGCGGAGGTACCCCGGGGCCCGGTGGCGCCGTTCGGGGTGGCGCCGGACCCGGCACTGGCCGTGCTGCCGCCGGGCGGCGCTCCGCCGGGAGCGGAGCCGTTCTGTCCGCCCTGCCCGGGTACCTTCGCTTGGCCGTTCGCCGACTCGCTCACCTGCTGTGGATCTCCTCCCGTAGCATTAATTGCTATTAGCAAACTAACAGAGAAAGACGGGCACACCCAACGTTATTCCAGGCCCGCCCGGCTGGGCAGGGGCTGCGGGCGCCTACCCGGCCGAACCCGGGCCGACAGGAACAGCGGCGGGTCCCCGGTGCCACGAGCCGCCGCGGCGCAGCCGCAGTGTGACGGCCCCGATCGCCGCCATCACCGCCCACAGCGGGAATGGCCAATCAATGACCACGATTCGGCAACAGGAGCCGGATAGCGACACGATCATGGTCGCCGCTGTGTCATCCTTCTGCGCGGTATCGAGGGGGGACATCCGGCTGCCCGGCTGGTGTCCGGTCGGGCCGGATGCGGCGCTGCCTTGCGCTGTGCGACCGATGAAAGGACCCCGCCCATGAGCTGTCACGAGTGCGGTCGCTCCGGGGGCTGGGGTTCCTGAATCACGGGGCGCGGCCGGTAACAAGCTAGGCCGGATCCTTGTCTTCGTCCCCGCGAAAGACAACGGCGCAGATCCCCTCAGCAGACAGGGCCCTGGCGGCACATGGCTGGTATGGCAGCCACCAGCACTCCGCGGTGGGACGCAGCCAGCACCGCGAAGGCCAGCCGTATCGCACGGCCACGGGCACGCGGGGCCCGCGGCGCCCCGCGAATCCGGAAAGCCGCCAAGCTCCGGCCCGAGCGCCCCGGATCGCGGCAGCCCGGGCCAGGCCGCTCCGGCTCCGGCCGGGCCGGGCCCGGCCCTGGCCCGCACCGTCCAGCCGGACGCCGCCGGCTTGACGGTCCAGCCGGGCGCGGCCGGCCCTAGCGCCGACCCGGTGTTCGTGATCTGCGCCGGCCGGTCCGGGTCCACCCTGCTGCGGTTCCTCCTGGACGCCCACCCGGACCTGGCCTGCCCGCCCGAGACCAGGCTCCCGGCCATGTGCGCGCAGATCGCCACCGTGTGGCTGCAACTGGCGGGCTCGCCGCCGGACGCCGCGGCACCGAAGGACCGGGGCGGCCAGCCGACGGTCCCCGGGCCCGCGATCGCCGGGATCCGGCAGGCCATGAACATGATGGTCGGGCCGTACCTGGCGCAGCGTGGCAAGCGGCGCTACTGCGACAAGAGCCTGGGTGCCGCCGAGCATGTGCCCGTCCTGCGCGAGGTCTTCCCCGGCGCCAGGTTCCTGTGCCTGTACCGGCATCCGATGGATGTGATCGCCTCGGGGATCGAGGCCTGCCCGTGGGGGCTTTCCGGCTTCGGCTTCGATGGCTACGCCGCGGGCTCACCGGGCAACGCGGTGAAGGCGCTCGCCCAGTTCTGGGCGGACAACGCCGGTCAGATCCTGGCGGCCGAGGAGCAGCTTGGCGAGCGCGCCTACCGGGTGCGTTACGAGGATCTGGTCGCCGACCCGGAAGGGGTGAGCAACAGCATTTTCCGGTTCCTGGGGGCGCGGCCCGCGCCGGGAATCTCGGCCGCCTGTTTCACGCCGGAACGGGAACGGCTCGGTCCCGGCGACTACAAGATCTGGCACACCACCCGGATCAGCGCGGATTCCGTCGGCCGCGGCTGGGCGGTCCCGGCCGAGATGATGGGCCCCGCGCTGATGGCGACGGTCAACGAACTGGCCGCCAGGCTGGGTTATGCACAGATAGACAAGGCCTGGGGGATCGCCGCCGTGGCACCTGATGTCCGGCTCCCCGGCACCGGGCCAGCGCCGGTCGGCACGGCGCGCGGCGGAAACGGGGACGCCCCGCCGAGCCTGCGGATGATGGCGGTCAGGCTGCTGTCCGGTATGGCCCGGCTTGATGGGCAGTTCGCCTCGCTGTGGCAGCCCTGCTCGCGGGAGGTCTTCCTGGTCACCGTCACCACGCCGGGCGGCGGGAACATCGCGGCCCGCTGGCGGGTGGACCTCCCGGCGGCCGCCATCACCTCGGCGAGCGGGCTCGGGCCGGGCGAGACCGGCGGCGCTCAGTGGGACATCGTCGGGTCCGCCGACACCTGGAAACAGGTGCTCGACGGCGGCATCAACCTCAGCGTCGCATTCCGTACCAGGCAACTGCGCTACTGCGACACCGGCGACGTCGCGGCCGCGGTGCCCGGCATCCGGATCGCCATGCTCGGTGAACTGCTCGGCATCACGGTCTGGCAGCCGGCCGAGGCGGACCGTGTGGGCACGTTTCCGCTGGGTGATGCGCCGTCCCTCACCGCCACCGGGCCCACGGCACCGCGACCGCCCGCGCCGCAAGCGCCCCCCGCCCCCGCGGCGGAAGCACACCCCGCGCCCGCGGCGCAAGCGCCCTCCGTAGCCCAGGCGCAGCCCGCGCCCGCGTGGGAGAGGTGACGGCGCTGGCCAGCGGCAGATATTTTCGTCAGGTGAGCCCCGCACGCAAACCCAGCGATCTGCGCGCCTCCGACGACGACAGGGAACGGGTCGTGGAGGTGATCGCGGCGGCGGTGGCGGACGGCCGGCTCAGCCTTGAGGAGCATTCCCACCGCGTAGAGCGTGCCTACCGGGCGCGGACCCTCGGCGAGCTGGCGACGCTGACCGCGGACCTGGTGTCGCCCGCTGGCCAGCCGCTCCAGTTGGACGACTCCCGTACGGTCACCGCGTTCTTCGCCACCGTGCAGCGGGACGGGCGCTGGGTGGTGCCCGACCGGCTCGCCGTGACGGCCGTGGGCGGTCAGGTGATCCTCGACATGCGCGAGGCGCTGCTCCAGGGCATGCACACCGTCCTGCACGTGACCCTGGTCGGTGGCCAGTTGCACCTGGTCGTACCGGAGCGGGTCCAGGTCATGCTCACCAAGTCACGGCAGCCGGGCCGGGTCCAGCCCGACCTGGCTGCCCGCCAGGTGCCAAGGCCGGCCGGGTCGCCGCTGATCGAGGTCCGGGCGTTCACCGTCGCGGGCCGGGTGCATGTGCACGCCCCGCGTCGTGGCGGCGCGCGCTGGCGCGACAGGTTCGCCCGGCGCGGCCCGGGCCCGCGCTGACCGGGCCGTCGAGCGCCCCTATGCCCGCCACCCCTTCCCCGCTGTCCCGGTCGGCCGTCGTCGCCAGGCTGCGGTCTGCCGGTTGCGTGTTCGCAGAAGACGAGGCGGAGGTGCTCATCTCCGCCGCCGCCACGCCAGCGGAGCTTGCCGCCATGGTGGACCGGCGGGCATCCGGCCTGCCCCTGGAACAGGTGGTCGGCTGGGCCGACTTCTGCGGCCTGCGGATTGCCGTGGATCCCGGCGTCTTCGTGCCGCGCCGCCGCACCGAGTTCCTGGTCCGCCAGGCCGTCGCGCTCGCCTCGCCGCGAGGCGTCATCGTCGACCTGTGCTGCGGTTCCGGCGCGGTGGGCGCCGCGCTCGCCGCCGCCCTGGATCCCGCCGAGTTGTACGCCACGGACATCGACCCCGCCGCGGTGCGCTGCGCCCGCCGCAACCTCGCCGCGGCCGGCGGTCACGTCTACGCCGGCGACCTCTTCGAGCCGCTGCCCGCCGCGCTGCACGGCCGCGTGGGCATCCTGGCCGCCAACGTGCCGTACGTGCCCACCGGCGAGGTCGCGCTGCTGCCGGCCGAGGCACGGTTGCACGAGCCACGGGTGGCGCTGGACGGCGGTGGCGACGGCCTGGACGTCCTGCGCCGGGTGGCCGCTCAGGCGCCGCTGTGGCTGGCCCCCGGCGGCAGCCTGCTGGTTGAGATCAGCGAACGCCAGGAACTCCAGGCATGCGATACGACGCGGCGTGGTGGCCTGGTCCCGCGGGTGGCGCGGTCTGCCGAGCTAGCCGTCACGGTGCTCATCGCCAGCAAGCCCACCGGATAACCCAGCATGTACACCGGGTGAGGCCGGCGTGGCAGTCAACCGCAGCCGGTCCGGTGCGTCGCGTAGATGATCACCGAGGGGTTCTCGAACACCTGCTGGTAGTGCGCCGTGTCGGCGGCGAACGCGGGCAGGTCGGCGCCGTTACCGACCCGGTACAGCACGACATAACGCACGTCCTGGCGGACCAGGATGTTCGCGGACTGACAGCTCTGCGGGTGCAGCAGCACCTCTTGCGAATCGAGCAGCGGGGTCTTGCCCGCGGTCGGCAGGGAACGCGGATGGGCGATCCGGAACGGGCTGTAGGACTGCAGGCCGGTATAGCCGCCCATGGCCAGGACGGCCCGGTTGGTGATCCCGGGGTTCATATACGGCGTCGAGATGATCGTGCCCCCGGTGTTGTGCTGCGCCAGCCACTGGCCCGCCGCGGCCACCCGGTGGCTCAGCAGTTCGCCCGCGGACCGGTCGCTGGCCTTCACCGCGTGACCGGTCTGGGCGAGGAGCATCACCGCGGCCAGGATGCCGGCTATCACGGCCGCCAGGGCCGGCGCCGTCCGGGAGGCGGCGCCGCGGATCGGCAGCGAGCGGACGATGAGCCCGATGCCGAAGGCCGCCATGACCGCGAGGGGCGCGCCGAGGTCGCGCTCGAACCGCTGCGGGAACCCGTCCAGCGACGTCCGGCTGCCCAGGTACATCACGACGCACCAGGCGACGACGGTCGCCGCGGTGAGCACCTGTGCCGGCCGGCGCAGCCAGCGCAGGCTGGCCGCGAGCGCGGCGACCCCGAGTATCCCGAACCACACGATCGGCGGGCCGAGTTCCTTGAGCAGCGCTCCCTGGGAGGCGGGGGACTGGCTGCCGAGCACGATGGACACCGCGCCGCCCGTGGAGGACTTGCCGCCGAGGATCCCGCCGGGGTTGTAGACGTAGATCGCATAGCAGGCGGCCAGCACCGCCACCCCGGCCAGCGACAGCAGCAGCGCCCTGGTCTCGGGACGGTGCCGCCCGCGCAGCAGGTACGGCAGGCAGATCAGCGCCACCAGGACGAAAAGCACCGCCGCATACAGGGTGGCGACCGAGTGGTAGAACACCGCGGAGGCGCCCACCACGGTCACCAGCACAGCCGAGCGCACCGTCGGTGCCTCGTAGACCGTGATCAGCGCCGCGACGGTCATCACCAGCAGGAAGAAGGCGGAGACGAGGTCCGGGTAACGGCCCCCGGCGAAGCCGTTGAACGCGCCGGTGAGCACCAGGCCGGACAGCGCCGCCGCGCCGAGCCCGTACTCCCAGCCCCACAGCCTGGTGGCCAGCGCGTACGCGCCGAGCGCGGTGACCACGAGCAGCATCGGTGCCAGCACGGGGAACAGCGCCAGCGGGGTGAGGCCCGCGAACCTGCAGATGACCGCGGTGAGCGCGGAGAATCCGGGCGGGTAGATCAGGTAGCCGGGGTACTGGCCGTGCGCAAGCATCTGCTCGGCCATCACCGCGTGCGAGTACTGGTCCCCGCCGCTGACGTAGGGCCACTCGAAACGGACCACGCCGGAGTAGACCCGGCACGCTGTCAGCACCAGGATCACGGCCAGGCCGCCGTCCCGCACCACCGGCAGCGGCAGGCCGAACGGCCGCGGGTCCGCTGCTGTCGCGGTCGTGGACTGCGCTGTCGCGGGTGCTGGCTGCGCTGGCGCTGGCGCCGGGGGATCTTCGTGATGCCCGGCAGCGCCGGGCTCGGCACCCGACGGCCCGGCCGAAGCGGCCGACGCCGGGGACGCGGGCTCCGGCGCGGGCGGTGGCGCCGACAGGAACCCCGTTGCCCCCGGGGATGGTGCCGGCGGGGAATCCGCGGGCTCGGCGGGGCGATGCCACGCCATCAGGGCACCGCCGACGATCAGCGCGACCGCGATGACGGCGAGCACCAGGACCGGCGGGCGGCGGGCCGGCATCACCAGCAGGCCGAGCGCGATCGCCACGGCGACCAGGCCGAGAACCCGCGGATCCCGGGTCGGCTCCGGCATCCGCAGCACCGGGGCCGCCGTCCCGGGGGCCGGGCCCCTGCGCCAGTTGACGAGCAGGCCCGAGCCGAACACGATGAGCACCGCCGCCAGCGCCACCCACAGCGCGACGCCGCTGCGCGTGACCCTGGCGAGGACCACCGCGACGGTCGGCACCGACGCCATCGAAATCGCGGTGGACCAGGCCAGCCGCTCACCCAGCCCACCGGTCGGCCGCAGCACCGCGGCCCAGAAGTACCCGGGCAGCACGGCCCCGGCCGCTCCGGCCAGCAGCGCGCGGATCAGGTCCGCTACCACGAGACACCGCCGAACATAAGGTCGGAGGCCGGGCACGTGCCGGGCCAGGCAACCGACGAGCACCGAAGAAGACGCACCGTACCTTATGCGGTCAAGCTTGCGGCGGGTGCGCTTTTACCTCCCCCTTTGCGCAGCCCGCGCCCGGCTCCGCCGCGCTCCCCGCCCTGTGCGGCATCCGTGACTGTGGGTTTGGTGCCCATAGAGGGGCCTCGCTGTCACATTCATGACAAACGCGGGAGCCCTGCACCGGTGGGTTCAGTCGGCGGTGTCGAAGTTGACCGAGCTGTAGGCGCGCAACTTCCAGAGCTGGTGCTCGCTGGTGATGGTCCTGATCGTGCCCGAACGGGCCCGCATCACCAGGGAATGCGACATAGCCCCGCCGGCCCGGTACCTGACCCCGGCGAGGAG
>Ga0070709_10001766_pt1 | contig 11748 bp, 14 predicted proteins | sample LARL51metaG_FD_65449 | JGI IMG/M metagenome (GOLD analysis project Ga0070709, IMG submission 65449) | Corn, switchgrass and miscanthus rhizosphere microbial communities from Kellogg Biological Station, Michigan, USA - LAR L5-1 metaG | ecosystem: Host-associated > Plants > Roots > Rhizosphere ...
GCGTTCCGCCGCCGCGGCCAGCTGGTGCAGCCGCTCGCCTTCTTCGCGATCGTGACGCTGCTGTTTCCGCTCGCGGTGTCCCCGGAACTCACGCGCCTGCGCGAGATGGCACCCGGGGTGCTGTGGACCGCGGCGCTGCTCGCCTCGCTGCTGGCGCTCGAGTTCCTGTTCCGCGACGACGCCTACGACGGCACGCTCGAGCAGTACGCGCTGTCGGGCCAGTCGCTCACCGCACTCATGTTCGCCAAGAGCGCGGCGCACTGGCTGCTCACCGGTCTGCCGCTCGCGCTCATGGCGCCGCTCGCTGCACTGTCGCTCGGCGCGCCCGCGGCGGCGGTTGCGGGTATCGTGGCATCCGTCGCCGTCGGCAGCGTCGCCCTCAGCCTGATCGGCTCGATCGGCGCGGCGCTGACGCTGGGCATGAAGCGCTCGGGCGCGCTGCTGTCGCTGCTGACGCTGCCGCTGTCGCTGCCGGTGCTGATCTTCGGCGCGCGCGCCACGCAGCTCGCCATCGCCGGCGAGGCGTATCTCGCCCCGCTCGAGCTGCTCGGCGCTTTGGCCGTGCTCGGAGTCACGCTGGCGCCGCTGGCCGCGGCCGCCGCGGTCCGCATCAGTCTGGAATAACGCCGAGGAGACTCATGAACTGGACCTGGTTCCACCGTCTCGCCTCGCCGCCGCACGTGTACGCGCTCGCCGGCCGCCTGACGCCGTGGTTCGCGTGGCCGGCGGCGCTCCTCATCGCCGGCGGACTGTGGGGCGGGCTGGTGCTCGCGCCCCCCGATTACCAGCAGGGCGACGGTTTCCGCATCATCTACGTACATGCCCCCAGTGCATGGATGTCCCTCATGGTGTATATGACCATGGCGGTCGCGGCGGCCATCGGCCTCATCTGGCGGATGAAGGTGGCGCACGCCGTCGCCGCCAGCTGCGCACCGATCGGCGCCTCGTTCACGGTCGCCGCGCTCGTGACCGGGTCGCTGTGGGGCCGGCCCATGTGGGGAACGTACTGGGAGTGGGACCCGCGCCTGACTTCGGAACTGATCCTGCTGTTTCTCTATCTTGGCTATATGGGGTTGCGGAGCGGACTCGAGGATACGCAGCGCGCCGACCGGGCCAGCGCGGTGCTGGCGGTGGTGGGCGTGGTCAACGTACCGATCATTCACTACTCGGTCACCTGGTGGAACTCGCTCCATCAGGCGCCCTCGGTCATGCGCTTCGACCGCCCGGCCATGCCCGCTGCCATGCTGGTGCCACTCTTGATGATGTTGCTCGGCTTCACGTTGCTGTTCGTCGCGCTGCTGCTGACGCGCCTGCGCGGCGAGGTGCTGACGCGCGAGCGTGCCGCGAGCTGGATCCGCGAGGCGCTGAGCCCATGAAGGCATTCTTCGAGATGGGCGGCTACGCGCCCTACCTGTGGCCGTCCTACGCAGTCACGCTCGCGGTAGTGGTGCTGAACGTGGTGTGGGCACGGCGCGCGCTGGCGCGCGCCCGCGCCGAGGCGTGGCGGCGTCTCGGCGTGCGCGGAGCCGGCCGATGACACCGCGCCGGCGGCGTCTCGTGCTGGTGCTGGGCATCGTCGCCGGCGCATCGGTCGCGGGCGCGCTGGCGCTGAGCGCCTTCCGCCAGAACGTCACGTTCTATTTCCTGCCGAGCGAGGTCGCCGCCGGCAAGGTGGCGGTGGGGCAGAGCATCCGCCTCGGCGGCATGGTGACCCGTGGCAGCTTCGTGCGCGTCCCCGGTTCGCTCGAGTCGCACTTCGTGGTCACCGACTCGCACCACGAGGTGCCGGTGACGTACGACAAGGTGCTGCCCGACCTGTTTCGCGAGGGCGCGGGCGTGGTGGCGCACGGCCGCCTGCGTGCCGACGGCACCTTCGTCGCCGACGAGGTGCTCGCCAAGCACGACGAGAAATACATGCCGCCCAAGGTCGCGGAGGCTCTGAAGACGCGCCAGGGCGAGTCGCGCGCCGCGCCGGCCGATGCGGCGGCCACCGCCGCGGCGCGTCCAGCCGGTCCGGGAACCTGACATGCTGCCCGAGCTCGGCCACTTCGCCCTGATCCTGGCGCTGCTGCTCGCGGCGCTGCAGGCCCTGTTCGGCCTCGCCGGTCCGGCGCTCGGGCGCGAGCGCTGGATGGCGGCGGTGACCCCGGCGGTTGCCGGCCAGGCGGTGATGGTGGCGACCGCGTTCGCCTGCCTGGTGAGCGCCTTCGTCGGCAACGATTTCTCGGTCGCGTACGTTGCGGAGAACTCCAACTCCGCGCTGCCGCTCTTTTATCGCGTGACGGCGCTGTGGGGCGCGCACGAAGGCTCGCTGCTGCTGTGGATCGCGCTGCTGGCGTCGTGGACCGTGGCGGTGGCGATCGGCGCGGCGCGGCTGCCGCCGCGCTTCGCGGCGCGCGTGCTCGGGGTGCTGGGCCTGGTGAGCTTCGGGTTCCTGCTGTTCACGCTCGCCACCTCCAACCCGTTCCTGCGCATCGATCCGCCGGCACCCGACGGGCGCGATCTCAACCCCATCCTGCAGGACCCGGGCCTCGCGGTGCATCCGCCCATCCTCTACACCGGCTATGTCGGCTTCGCGGTGGCGTTCGCGTTCGCGTGCGCGGCGATGCTCGAGGGACGGCTCGATCAGCACTGGGCACGCTGGACACGCCCCTGGACCACCGCGGCCTGGGCCTTCCTCACCTGCGGCATCGCGCTCGGCAGCTTCTGGGCGTACTACGAGCTCGGCTGGGGCGGGTACTGGTTCTGGGACCCGGTGGAGAACGCCAGCTTCATGCCGTGGCTGGTCGGCACCGCGCTCGTGCACTCGCTCGCCGTCACCGACAAGCGTGGCCTGTTCAAGAGCTGGACGCTGCTGCTGGCCATCCTCGCCTTCTCGCTCAGCATGCTCGGCACCTTCCTGGTGCGCTCGGGTGTGTTGGTCTCGGTGCATTCGTTCGCGGCCGACCCGACGCGCGGTGTGTTCATCCTCGCCTTCCTCATCATCATGATCGGCGGTGCACTCACCCTCTATGCCTGGCGCGCGCCGCTGTTGAAGTCGAGCGCCGGCTTCGAGCTCGGCGCGCGCGAGTCGTTCCTGCTCTTCAACAACGTGCTGCTGGTGATCGCGGCCGCCACCGTGTTTGCCGGCACGCTGGCGCCCCTGATCTCGGACGCGCTGCGCCTCGGCACCGTCTCGGTCGGGCCGCCGTACTTCAACCCGACCTTCATGCTGTCGATGCTGCCGCTGCTGGCGCTGCTGTCGGTGGGCATTCACGCCAACTGGAAGCGCGGGCGGCTCAAGGACCGCCAGCGCACGCTCCTCTACACCCTGGTCGGCGCCGCCGTGCTCGGCTGCGGCGTGGCGTTCGGCATCTGGTCGCACGGGGCGCTGCTCACTCCGGTTGGCATGACACTCGCCATCTGGATTGCGCTGTCCTCGCTCGTCGACCCGTTCGACCGCTGGCGGCGCGGGCTGTCGCTGCCGCGCGCCGTGATCGGCATGACGGTGGCGCACCTGGGAGTGGCGCTGGCGGTGCTGGCGCTCACCACCGTGCAGTCCTTCACCAGTGAGCAGGACGTGGCGCTCGCGCCTGGCGCCAGCGCCGCGGTCGGCGGCTATGACTTCCGCTTCGAGGGCGTAAAGCCCGTCGAAGGTCCCAACTACGATGCCCAGGGTGCGACGCTGGTGGTGAGCCGCCACGGTGCCCGGGTGGCGGTGCTGAAGCCGGAGAAGCGCCAGTACTGGGTGCAGCGCCAGGTGATCAGCGAGACCGCCATCCGCATGAGCCGCGGGAGCAACATCCTGGTGGCGCTCGGCGAGGACCTGGGCGGCGGTCGCTGGAGCCTGCGCATCCAGATCCGCCCGCTGGTAAGCCTCATCTGGCTGGCGGCGCTGGTCATGGCGATCGGCGGGGCGCTCGCGGCCTCGGACCGGCGCTACCGCACCCAGCAGGTGGCCGCCGCGGCTGGCGCCGCGGCGGCGGAGCCGGCGGCGTGAAGCGCTTCCTGCTGCCGCTGGGGATTTTCGCGCTGGTCGCCGTGGTGCTGGGCGTCGGCATCTGGCGCTCGCCCGAGAAGGGCGTGATCGTCTCGCCGCTGCTCGGCAAGCCGGCGCCGCAGTTCTCGCTGCCGAATCTCACCGACCCGGCGCACCCGGTGCGCTCGGCGGACCTCCGCGGACGCTGGTACCTGTTCAACGTCTGGGGCACGTGGTGCGTGGAGTGCCGCGCCGAGCACGCGATGCTGCTCAACGTGCAGCGCTCCGGCCGCGTGGCGCTCATCGGCCTCAACTGGCGTGACAATGACGCCGAGGCGCTCTCCTGGCTGCAGCAGCTCGGCAATCCCTACCAGACCGTGGCCGTGGACCGCTCGGGCCGGGAGGCGATCGACTGGGGCGTGTACGCCGCGCCGGAGACCTTCCTGGTCAACCCGCAGGGTATCGTCGTCTACAAGCACATCGGCGCGCTCACCGAGGAAGCCTGGACGCGCGAGATCCTGCCGCGCCTGCCGCCGCCGGTCGCATCCAAGTCCTGAATATGATCCGCACGGGGCAGGTCCTGGTCCTGACGGCGCTGCTGGCGTGCGCCGCCGCCTGGGCGGTCGACCCGACGCACCTCGCCGATCCGAAGCTGCAGGCGCGCTACGTGGCGCTCACGCACGAGCTGCGCTGCATGCAGTGCCAGAACGAGTCGATCGCCGACTCGCCCGTGGACCTCGCCGCTGACCTGCGCCGCTCGGTGCGCGAGCTGCTCGAACAGGGCAAGTCCGACGCCGAGATCCGCGCCTGGATGGTGGCGCGCTACGGCGATTTCATCCTGTTCCGGCCGCGCTTCATCTGGCGCAACGCGTGGCTGTGGAGCGCGCCGCTGGTGCTGCTCGCGATCGGCGTGCTGGTGTCGTGGCGCATCGTGCGCACGCGCGCCGCACTGGTCGCCGCGGAGCCGGACGGCGCGGACGGCGAGCCCTGATGGTCACGTTCATCGTGCTCGCCGCCGCGCTGACGCTGGCCGGCGTGCTGGCGGTGGCGGTGCCGCTGCTGCGCGGCCGCAGCGGGGCGGGCGCGCCGGATGCCTGGGCCGCGCTCGGCGCGGCGGGCCTGCTGATCGTCGGCTCGGCGCTGCTGTACGCGGCGTGGAGCAACTGGCCGTGGCGCGCACCGGCCCCCGGCAGCACGCCGCAGACCATGGTCGCGCACCTCGCCCGCCAGCTCGAGCACGACCCGAACAACTCTGCCGGCTGGCTGATGCTCGGGCGCTCGTACCTGGTGCTGCAGGAGTATCCGCTGGCGCTGCGGGCCTACGAGCGCGCCGACCGCCTGAGCGGCGGACGTAACGTCGAGGCGCTTACCGGGGAGGCCGAGGCGCTCGCACTCAGCGACGAGAGCGAGCTCGACGGCCGCGCCGGGCGCCTCATCGAGCGCGCGCTGGTCATCGATCCGGACTCGGGCAAGGCCCTGTTCTTTGGCGCTGCGCTGGCCGAGCGGCGCGGCGACCTGCAGCTGGCCCGCACGCGCTTCGCCAGGCTCCTGGCCATGAACCCGCCGCCGAACGTGCGGCCGCTGCTCGAGCAGCAGATCAGCGCGCTCGATGAGAAGCTCTCCGGCGGCGCACCGGCACCGGCACCGGCGGCGGCGGCGGCGCAGGCCGGAGCGGTGGTGCGCGTGTACGTCTCGGTTGCGCCCTCGGTTCCGCCTGCGGCGTCCCAGGCCGCGCCGTTGTTCGTGTTCGTGCGCGACCCGGCGCATCCGGGGCCGCCGCTCGCGGTCAAGCGCCTCGAGAGCCGCTTTCCGCAGAGCGTATCGCTGAGCGCGTCGGATGCCGTCGTGCCGGGGCGGGCCTTCGCCCCCGGCCAGAATGTGCAGGTCGTCGCGCGCATCGCACGCTCCGGCAACCCCGTGGGCGCAAGCGGCGATCCCTACGGGGAAGTCACCTACAAGGTCGGGCAGCAGGGCGTCACGAGCCTCGTCATCGACCACGTGATGCCCTAGAAGCCACGATGCATCAGTAGCTTACGCCGCATTCCTCCGACGGCCAGAGCTTACAGCCCCGTGTCAGATTCCGCTGGTTTCTTCCCGTCGCTCCTTGGGCGTATGCTCTTTCAGGAAGGGTTCACATATGTCGCATCACACCGTGGTACGGGACGTACGCGCGGACTGAGCGGTTTACTCAAAAAGGAGAGCACGATGGCTCAAGGAACGACTGGTGAAGGGCGCATATCACATCGCGGCTTCGCATCGATGAATGCCGAGCGGCAGCGTCAGATTGCGAGCATGGGCGGCAAGGCCGTTCCGGACGAGAAGCGCAGCTTCTCGCAGAACCGGCGCCTGGCGGCCGAGGCGGGGCGTAAGGGCGGGCAGAGCGTGCCGGGCTCCAAGCGCAGCTTCTCGCAGAATCGTGAATTGGCCGCGGTAGCGGGCCGCAAGGGCGGCCAGAGTGTGCCGGATGAGAAGCGCAGCTTCTCGCAGCACCCGGATTTGGCGGCGGAGGCCGGACGCAAGGGCGGGCAGGCGAGCCACGGCGGAGGACCGCGTCCGTCCTGACGTTACTGCTTACCTGAAGGCAACCCCCATAAACGTGGCGGGCCCGGCCGGTGTGGCCGCGCCCGCCACCTAGGCCTTCAACGTCACGAACCAGGCCCCGGCGGCGATCATCGCGATGCCGAGCCAGTTGAGCGGCGCCAGCCGCTCGCCGAGAAATCCCACCCCGAACAGCGCCACCAGCACGACACTCAACTTGTCGAGCGGGGCGACGCGTGCGGCATCGCCCACGCTCAGGGCACGGAAGTAGCACCACCACGACGCCCCGGTGGCGAGTCCCGACAGCACCAGGAACAGGTAGGTGCGCGAGGAGGCGCGCGGCAGCTGCCCCAGCTGATGCGTGGCGCTCGCCAGCACCGCCACCAGCGCCAGGATCACCACCGTGCGCACCAGGGTGGCCGCATCCGGGCTCATGCCGCCGACGCCGGCCTTGGCGAGGATCGCCGTGAGCGCGGCGAAGCCTGCCGACAGGAGTGCCCAGAACTGCCACGAAGCCATCACGGCCAAGTGTCACACACCGTCGCGTCAGCGGTCACGGATGCCAGACCGCCCCCGGGACGCATTGACCCCCGCGCGCGGCCGTACTACTTTCGCCCCCGAGCTAGGGGAGCCCCGGCAGGGGGCTGAGAGGCCACTGGCGCGCACCGTCGCGCAGCATGGCGACCCTTCGAACCTGATCCAGTTAATGCTGGCGTAGGAAAGTTGCTGTGACGATCGGACGTGCCGCCGCCGGCACACCGCTCGTATCTCCCGCGCAGGCATTCGCCGGATCTTCTGCACGCCAGGAGCATCTCGATGAATGCGCAACTCATGCAGGTCGTCTCGGAAGCTTTCCCCGCCTCGCGCAAGGTGTATCGCGAGGGCCGCCTGCACGCGGGCCTGCGCGTGCCGATGCGCGAGATCGCGCTGCACCCGGCCGCGGGCGAGCCGCCCCTCACCGTCTACGACTCCTCCGGGCCCTACACCGACCCGCAGGCGGGCATCGACATCGAGCGCGGCCTGGCGGGGATCCGCGGCGCGTGGATCGGCGCGCGCGGCGACACCGAAGCCTATCCCGGGCGACGCGTGCAGCTCATCGACAATGGACTTGCGGCGGGCGCCAAGGCGGCCCCGGAGTTTCCCACGCGCCGCGCGCCGCTGCGCGCCCGCGCCGGGCGGGCGGTGACGCAGCTCGCCTATGCACGGGCCGGACTCGTCACCGCGGAGATGGAGTACGTCGCCATCCGCGAGAACGCCGGCCGTGAGCAGCAGGCGCAGCTCACGCGTGACGGGCAGTCGTGGGGCGCGGCCATCCCCGACCACGTGACGCCCGAGTTCGTGCGCGCCGAGATCGCCGCCGGCCGCGCCATCCTGCCGGCCAACATCAATCATCCCGAGTCCGAGCCGATGATCATCGGCCGCAATTTCCTGGTGAAGATCAACGCCAACATCGGCAACTCCGCGGTCACTTCCTCCACCGCCGAGGAGGTAGACAAGATGGTGTGGGCCATCCGCTGGGGCGCGGACACGGTCATGGACCTGTCCACCGGGCGCAACATCCACACCATCCGCGAGTGGATCCTGCGCAACTCGCCGGTACCGATCGGCACGGTGCCGATCTACCAGGCGCTGGAGAAGGTGGGCGGCGTGGCCGAGGAGCTCAGCTGGGAGGTGTATCGCGACACGCTCATCGAGCAGGCCGAGCAGGGGGTCGACTACTTCACCATCCATGCCGGGGTGCGCCTGCCCTACATCCCGCTGACCGTCAACCGCGTCACGGGCATCGTCTCGCGCGGTGGCTCGATCATGGCGAAGTGGTGCCTGGCGCATCACCGCGAGAGTTTCCTGTACGAGCACTTCGAGGAGATCTGCGACATCTGCCGCGCCTACGACGTCAGCTTCTCGCTCGGCGACGGATTGCGCCCCGGCTCGATCGCCGACGCCAACGACGCGGCGCAGTTTGCCGAGCTGGAGACGCTCGGCGAGCTGACGCGCATCGCCTGGGCGCGCGACTGCCAGGTGATGATCGAGGGCCCGGGCCACGTGCCGATGCACAAGATCAAGGCCAACATGGACAAGCAGCTCGCCACCTGCGGCGAGGCGCCGTTTTATACGCTCGGGCCTCTCACCACCGACATCGCGCCGGGCTACGACCACATCACCTCAGCGATCGGCGCGGCCATGATCGGCTGGTACGGCACGGCCATGCTGTGCTACGTCACGCCCAAGGAGCACCTCGGGCTACCCGACCGCAACGACGTCAAGACCGGCGTCATCACCTACAAGATCGCCGCGCACGCCGCCGATCTCGCCAAGGGCCATCCCGGGGCGCAGGCGCGCGACGACGCGCTGTCGCGCGCGCGCTTCGATTTCCGCTGGCAGGACCAGTTCAACCTGTCCCTCGATCCGGACACGGCGTGTGCATTCCACGACGCGACGCTGCCGAAGGAGGGGCACAAGGTGGCGCACTTCTGCTCGATGTGCGGACCTAAGTTCTGCTCCATGCGCATCTCGCACGAGGTGCGCGCCGAGGCGCGCACCCAGGGCATGGCCGAGATGTCGGCACGCTTCCGCGCCGGCGGCGGCGAGCTGTATGTCCCGGCTGGCACCCCGGACGGTGCGGCGGGACGCGAGGGCTGAGGATGCAGGTCAGCGTCATCGGCGCAGGCGTCGCAGGGCTTAGCTGCGCGCTCGAGCTCGCTGCCCGCGGCGCCGACGTGCAGCTCTTGGAGCGTGCCGGCGCGCCGGGGCCCGCCGCCTGCTCGTGGTTCGCCGGCGGGATGCTCGCGCCGTGGTGCGAGCTGGAGAGCTGCGGGCCGCTGATCGCGCAGCTGGGCGCGGAGAGCCTGCCGTGGTGGCGCGAGCACTTCCCGGGCACGGTGCTGAACGGCACCCTGGTCGTGGCGCACGGGCGCGACCTGCCCGAGCTCACGCAGTTTGCACGCCGTACCGGGCATTGCCGGCCGCTCGATGCGGCTGCGGTCGCCGCGCTCGAACCGGAGCTCGCCGGCCGCTTTGCACACGGGCTGCATTTCGCGGACGAGGGGCATCTGGATCCGCGCGCCGCGCTGTCCGCGCTGCTCGAGCGCGCGCGCGCCTGCGGTGTGACCGTGCGCTTCGGCACCGCGGGCGGCGCCGAGATCCGCGGCCCGGTCATCGACTGTACCGGGCTCGCCGCGCGCGCGGTGCTGCAGGACCTGCGCGGGGTCAAGGGCGAGATGCTGCTGCTGCGCCTGCCCGAGCTCGAGCTCGCGCGCCCGGTGCGCGTCCTGCACCCGCGCCTGCCGGTGTACGTCGTGCCGCGGGGCGCGGGACTGTTCCTGGTGGGCGCCACCATGCTCGAGAGCGATGCCGCGACGCGCGTCAGCGCGCGCTCGCTGCTCGAGCTGCTGTCTGCGGCCTACGCGCTGCACCCGGCCTTCGGCGAGGCCGAGGTGCTCGAGATCGGCAGCGGTGTGCGCCCGGCCTTTCCGGACAACCAGCCGCGGCTCGAGTGGCGCGGCCAGCGACTCCACGTCAACGGGCTGTACCGGCACGGGTTCCTGGTGGCGCCGGCGCTGGCGCGCCGCGCGGCCGAGGCGCTGCTCGAGGGGCGGCATTTTGCGGAGGTGATGGGTGAGGATCCAGGTCAACGGCGCCTGGCGTGAGCTGCGCGCCGGTGAGCTCGCCGGCGCGCTCGAGGAGCTCGGCTACGGCGACAGCGTCGTGAGCACGGCGCTCAACGGCGAGTTCGTCGCGCGCCCGGCGCGCGAGCGTATCGCGCTCAGTGACGGCGACCGGCTGGAAGTGCTGGCACCGATGCAGGGCGGCTGATGCTGCAGCTCTACCAGAGCACGCTGCGCTCGCGCCTGCTGCTCGGCACCGCGCGCTATCCCTCGCCGGCGGTGCTGAGTGCGGCGGTGCGCTCAGCCGGCGTCGAGGTGGTCACGGTGGCGCTGCGACGCGAGGCCGCCGGCGAGCGCGCCGGCCAGGGATTCTGGTCGCTGATCCGCGCGCTCAACGTGCGCGTGCTGCCCAACACCGCCGGCTGCCACTCGGTCAAGGAGGCGGTGACCACCGCGCACATGGCGCGCGAGGTGTTCGGCACCACCTGGGTGAAGCTCGAGGTGATCGGCGAGGACGACACGCTGCAGCCGGACGTGTTCGGGCTCACCGAGGCGGCGCGCATCCTGTGCGCGGAGGGCTTCGAGGTATTCCCCTACACCACCGAGGACCTGGTCGTGGCCGAGCATCTCTTGGCCGCCGGCTGCCGCGTGCTCATGCCGTGGGGCGCGCCGATCGGCTCCGGGCGCGGGCTCAACAATCTGTTCGCGCTCAAGGCGCTGCGCGCCCACTTCCCCGACGTGCCGCTCATCATCGATGCCGGGCTCGGCGTGCCGTCGCACGCCGCGCAGGCGCTCGAACTCGGCTTCGATGCGGTGCTGGTCAATACCGCGGTCGCGCAGGCGGCCGACCCGGTGCAGATGGCCGCGGCGTTTGCGCGCGCGGTGGAGGCGGGCGCCGCCGCGCGCGCCGCCGGGCCGATCGAGCCGCGCGACTTCGCCGCGCCCTCGACGCCGGTGATCGGCACGGCGTTCCGCCCGTGAACCTGCCGCGCGTCTACCCGATCGTCGACAGCGCCGCCTGGGTGGGACGCCTGGCGCCGCTCGGCGTGCGCCTGGTGCAGCTGCGCATCAAGGACGCGGCGCCCGCGCTGCTGCGCGCCGAAGTGCGCGCCGCGCGCGCGCACTGCGTGGCGCGCGGCATGCAGCTGGTGGTGAACGACTACTGGCAGCTGGCGCTCGAGGAGGGCTGTGACTTCGTGCACCTGGGGCAGGGCGACCTCGCGGGCGCCGACCTCGCGGCGCTGCGCCGTGCCGGCGTGCGGCTCGGGGTCAGCACCCACGATCACGCCGAGCTCGAGCGTGCGCTGGCACTCACTCCTGACTACGTGGCGCTCGGCCCGGTCTACCCGACGCGGCTGAAGGTCATGCCCTGGGCGCCGCAGGGGCTGGCGCGCCTCACCGAGTGGAAGCGGCGCATCGGTGTGCTGCCGCTGGTCGCCATCGGCGGCCTGACGGCCGAGCGCCTGGCGGGGGTGTTCGCCGCCGGTGCCGACGTCGCCGCGGTGGTCACCGACATCGTGCGTCATGCGCAGCCGGAAACACGCACGCGCGAATGGCTCGCGGCCGCGGCGGCCTGAAGGAGTAGGCGATGACCGAGCGCTACGCCAGACAGACGGTGCTGCCGGAGGTGGGCGCGGCGGGCCAGGC
>Ga0070709_10001768_pt1 | contig 11742 bp, 9 predicted proteins | sample LARL51metaG_FD_65449 | JGI IMG/M metagenome (GOLD analysis project Ga0070709, IMG submission 65449) | Corn, switchgrass and miscanthus rhizosphere microbial communities from Kellogg Biological Station, Michigan, USA - LAR L5-1 metaG | ecosystem: Host-associated > Plants > Roots > Rhizosphere ...
GAGCGTCCTCACCCCTGCCGCTTCGGCTATTCCGCCAACCTCTTCAACCGGTGTGCGGGCGCTGAGCAGATGTTGCAGCAAGCCTTCTTCGGCGACCGAACGCGGCGCCGGAAAAAGTCCGTTGACCCATCCCGTCACGATGACTTCGTGAACGAGAATGTCCGCGCCTCTTGCAAGCTTGATCAGGTTGTCGCTGCGCGCCGTATCGCCGGAGAACACGATAGCCCCATCGTCAGTATCGAACTTGCGTCGCGGCTTCCAAACATGAGGCAAGGTCACGTCTGGCTGGCCGCCAATCTGGCGCAGCTCGGGCGGCTCGATGAGGCCCGGGCAGAGGCTGCCGAGATCCTGCGGATCGATCCGAACTACACGGTCGACGGCACGCAAAGGCAGCTGGCGCGGTTCAAGCGCAGCGCAGATGTCGAGCATTTTCTTGATGGCCTGCGCAAGGCAGGCCTGCCTGAGAAGAAATAGAGGGCGCGATCCCGCAGGCACAAATCTCTGGCCCGGAACGTCAGCTTCCCGACGCGGTGCTCGGCGGGGAAGGACTGCTTCGGGTCAACGAGGTCGACGCGGGATCCTACCTCGCCGGCATGCCGACGCTGCGGCCGATGCCTTCGGGACGCGGCAGCACGGCATGGGCGTTCAGCACGGCGTCGATCCGGGCGCGGATGTCCGGCGGGAAGGGTGCGGTCTTGCGCACGGCCATGTCGACATGGACCGTCATGTTCTCCGAGGTGGCCGAGAGCCAGCCGTCGGTCGCGTGGCGCAGCTCCTCAAAGGTGTGCAGCCGCTTCGCGTCGGCGCCAAGCAGATAGACCCAGATCTGCACGGGATCGCCGAGATGGATCTCGCGCAGATAGCGCACATGGCATTCGGCGGTGAAGGTCGAGCCGTGGCGCTCCGTCATGTAGGTCGGCCCGATGCCGAGCTCGAGCCAGAGCTGATCGATCGCCCGATCGAACATCACGTTGTAATAGGCCATGTTGAGATGGCCGTTGTAGTCGATCCATTGCGGCTCGATCTGCATGACCGAGGACAAAAACGGTTTTGGCCGCAACAAGGCGTTGGCATCGGTGATCGTCATGCTTTGTGTCCGTTGGTTCGATCCATCCCTTGACCCTTGAAATATCCCCGTGTCACGGTCGCACGCGAATGCGGGAGAAATATAGTGGCGACCATCACGACCCATGACCTGAAACGGCCGGAACCGCAGGCGCTGGCGAGCACGCTGGAGCGGCTGGCGGCGCGGTTCGGCAACGCCCTCGTGACCTCGCAGGCGGTGCGCGAGCAGCATGCCCATACCACGACCTGGCTCGCCTCGCAGCCGCCGGATGCGGTGGTCATGGCGCAGGAGACCGCCGACATCCAGGACGTGGTGCGGATCTGCGCAGAGCATCGCGTGCCCGTGATCGCGTTCGGCACCGGCACCTCGCTGGAGGGCCAGGTCAATGCACCGGCCGGCGGCGTCTCGATCGACCTGCACGACATGAACCGGGTGATCGAGGTCCATGCCGAGGATCTCGACTGCGTGATCCAGCCGGGCGTCACCCGCAAGGCGCTGAACGAGCATCTGCGCGACCAGGGCCTGTTCTTTCCGATCGATCCTGGCGCCGATGCCTCGCTCGGCGGCATGGCCTCGACGCGCGCCTCCGGCACCAATGCGGTGCGCTACGGCACGATCCGCGAGAACGTGCTGGCGCTAAAAGTGGTGCGCGGCGACGGCGAGATCATCAAGACCGGCACGCGGGCGAAAAAATCCGCCGCCGGCTACGACCTGACGCATCTGTTCATCGGCGCCGAGGGCACGCTCGGCATCATTGCCGAGCTCACCATCCGTCTGCGCGGCATTCCCGAAACCATCGCGGCCGCGGCTTGCTCGTTCGAGACCGTGGGCGGCGCCTGCCAGGCGACGATCCTCGCGATCCAGACCGGTATTCCGCTGGCCAGGATCGAGCTGCTCAACGCCGCGCAGGTCAGGGCCTGCAATTCCTATTCAAAACTGACGCTGCCGGAGACGCCGCTGCTGCTGCTGGAGTTTCACGGCAGCGAGATCGAGGTCGCCGAGCAATCGAAGAATTTTGCCGAGATAGCCAAGGAATGCGGCGGCGGCGATTTCACCTGGACCACCAGGCCGGAGGACCGCACAAAGCTGTGGCAGGCGCGGCATGACGCCTATTGGTCGGTCAAGGCGCTGCGGCCGGGCGCCGGTGTGGTCGCGACCGATGTCTGCGTGCCGATTTCGCGGCTCGCCGACTGCGTCACCGAGACGGAAGAGGATCTGAAGCGGTTCGGTCTGCTGTCGCCGATCGTCGGCCATGTCGGCGACGGCAATTTCCATTGTTCCCTGGTCTGCCATCCCGACGACCGCGACGAAATGGCGCGCGGCGAAGAGTTCATGCATCGCCTGGTCGAGCGCGCGCAGGCGATGGGCGGCACCTGCACGGGCGAGCACGGCATCGGGCAGGGCAAGCAAAAATATTTGAAGAACGAGCTCGGGCCCGAGGCGCTCGATGCGATGCGCGCGCTGAAAGCGGCGCTGGATCCTCAAAACATTTTCAACCCCGGAAAGATCGTGCCGGCGGCGTAAATCCGGCCGATTCCTCTCCCTCTATCCGCTCCGATCGCCGCGTCCGCGTGCTGCCCGCCGAGGTCGTGCACGGAACTTGCCGTTCCCGTCGCATCATCAGGATGCCGCAAGAGACGAGTGGCGCGTGGAGGGTTCCATGATGAAATCACGCATTGCGATTGCAGCTCTGATTCTCGCGACGGCGCTGTCGAGCACGGCGCTGGCACGGGGCGGTTTTGGCGGCGGTGGTTACGGTGGTGGCGGCTACGGTGGTGGCGGCTACGGTGGTGGTGGTTACTCCGGTGGTGGTTATGGCGGGGGTGGCTACTCCGGCGGTGGTTACAACGGCGGTGGCGGTTACGGCGGTGGCCGCTACGGCGGGGGCGGTTACGGTGGCTATGGCGGCGGCTACGGTGGTGAAGGCCGCGGCTTCGGCGGTGGTTACGGCGGCTACCGCGGTTACGGGAATGGCGGAGGTCATGTCGGTGGCGGCCATTATGGCGGTTATGGCAGCACGCATGCCGGTGGCGGCCATCATGGCGGGTTCTCCTCGCACGCGGCGCCGGGCGGTTTCAGGAGCAGTCAAGGCTTCGCGCAACAGCATGGCCGGAACGTCCGCCAGATGGGAGGCGCCGCCGTCAGGCAGACCAATGTGCGCGATGCGATGAACGCGCTGTCGCGCGGGCATGCATTGCGCAACCGGAACCTGCTCGCCAGTCCCGCGGCGCGCGCTCAGATCGCGTCGTCGGCGGCGCTCGCAGGCTCGCACGGCCGTCACGACGGCTGGCGGCAGCACGCCAATGGCGGATATGGCTGGGTCGGGCCGCTGTTCTGGCCGTTCGCCTATCTTGATCTGTACGATTACACGATCTGGGGCGACTCCAGTTTTTGGGACTACGGCTATGCCGACATCTATGCCGGCATTTTCGCTTCCGATGCTCGCGACGCTGTTCCTGGCGATGCCGTTCCGCGCGGAAGCGCCCAGCGCCCTGGCGCGGCCCCGCCACCCGTCGCTCAGGCCGAGCCGCCCGCGCGCGAGGTCGCGCCCCCTGTGAGCGAGGTCACGCCGCCCGTCGAAAAGGTCGAGCCGCCTGCAAGTCAGGCGGCACCGCGCACCGCGCGGGTCGCGCCGCCGGCACGTGAGACTGCGCCACCCGTGAGCGAAGTCGCGCCGCCCGTCGAAAAGGTCGAGCCGCCTGCAAGTCAGGCGGCTCCGCGCACTGCGCGTGTCGCGCCGCCGGCGCGTGAGACTGCGCCTCCCGTGAGCGAGGTCACGCCGCCCGTCGAAAAGGTCGAGCCGCCTGCAAGTCAGGTGGCACCGCGCGCCGCGCGTGTCGAGCCGCCGGCGCGCGAGGCCGCACCCCGTATAAGCGAGGTCACGCCGCCCGTCGAAAAGGCCGAGCCGCCCGCAAGTCGGGCGACACCGCGCGCCGCGCGTATCGAGCCGCCCGCGCGCAAGGTCGCGCCCGCTGTGAGCAAGGACGCGCCGCCCGTCGCCAAGACCGTGCCACCGGCAAGCGAGGTGGCGCCGCGCGTGAGCCGGGTCGAGCCGCCTGCAACTGACGTCGCACCCCCTGCGGGTCAAGTTGCGCCGCCCCTCGGCAAGGTCGAACCGCCTGCGAAGCAGGCGACACCGCGCGCCGCTCGCGTCGAGCCGCCGAAAGATGACGTCGCGCTCCCCTTCCCTCAGGCCAAGGCGACTGTCGGCAAGTCCGAACCGCCGGCAGACCAGGCGCCATCACGCATGAGTCGGGTCGAGCCGCCCGCAGTTGAGCCTACGCCGCCTGCCCAGGTCGAGCCGCCCGCGAGTGAGGCGCCGCGCATGAGCAGCATTGAGCCCCCCGCAGAAGAGGCCACGCCACCCGCCGCCGAGGCTCCGCCGCCCGTGATTCAGGCGCCGCCGCCCGCGCGGCAGACCATGTCCCCCGTCAATCGGATGTGCGGCGACGACAGCCGCGACATCGCCGACGTTCCGATCGATCAGATTCAGCGGGCGATCGAGGCCACGCGTGTGCAACGCGACGCCCTCGATGATCTCGGCAATGCGTCGATCCGGGCTGCCCGCGCGATTCGCGACGCCTGTCCGAAACAGGCCACGCTCACGGCGCCGGGCCGGCTTGCGGCCATGCAACAGCGCATCGAGGCCATGATCACGGCCGTCGCGATCATGCGGCCACCGCTGGCGAAGCTTTACGCCCTTCTGCGCCAGGAGCAGAAGGTGCGGTTCAATGCGCTGGCCACTGATCCGCGCAAGGCCGCTGCGTCCAATGGGCTGCCGCAGTGCGGCGGCAGTGCCGCTGCAGCGCCGGACTGGCCGGTCGACGAGATCGAGCGCCGGCTTCGGCCGAACAAGGCACAGCGCGTCGCGCTGCAGACCTTGCGTGACGCCAACACCAGGGCCGCCGAGCTGATCAGGACATCCTGCCCGGATGTGAAGAGCGCGACGACGCCGCCGGCGCGGCTTGCCGCCACCGCCAGGCGGCTCGACGTCATCCTGCAGGCGATCAAGCCGGTGCGAAAAGCGCTCGACGAGTTCTATGCGACCTTGAGCAACGAGCAGAAGGCACAGTTCGAGGGCGTCGGCCGGCAGCGGCCGATGTCGTAATATCCTGCGGACGCGTTGGCGGTGCCAAGATGCCGCGGCAGTGCCGCGTGGCCCTGTCGCATGGAACTTTCGTCCGTTTCTGGCGTAGGATTGGCGTGGCCAAGCGGCGCGAGGGGCGCGCCTTGGGAATGCCATGTCGAAGCAGCGCACCAAAATTGTTGTCATCTGTCTAGCGACCGCGCTGGCGAGTGCGGCGCCGGCCGAGGCACGCATGCGCATCGGTGGACCGCTCGGAGTGCTGCGCATAATGATCGGCCATGCGTTGCCGGGCGCGCGCTTGCACCGGCATTATCCGGCCCGGGTGAGGTCTGCCAGCGTGCGCGACGCGGCCCGCGCGCCGCGGCAACGCGCCGATGTCCGCGAGACGGCAAAGCCGACACAACAGACCGAGGCGAAAGCATCGCCGCAGGTCGAGGCAAAAACTGCACAACCGGGCGAGGCACCGAGCAGCAAGGGCGGCCGGCTGTTCGGCGATCAGACCGCGCGCGCCCAACTCGTCGCCGGCGCTGCGCTCGCCGGATGGCACGGTGGCCGCGACAGCGCCGGCTGGTGGCGGCATGCGGACGGCGACTATGGCTGGGTCGGGCCGCTGTTCTGGCCGTTCGCCTATTTCGACATCACCGACTATGCGATCCGCGCCGACGCGACCTCGTTCTGGGATTACGGCTACGGCGATATCTTTGCCGGGATCTTTGCGCCCTACGGCGCCAATGACCAGAGCGCCTATCTCGCCCAGCCCGCCGCTGCGCGCCGCGGCATCTCGCTCACCGAGATGTGCGCAACGGACTCTAGCGCGGCGGCAAGCGCGGTCACCGATCAGGTGCGCGCCGCGATCGCGCCGACCGAGGCGCAGCACGAGGCGTTCGATGCGTTCGCCAAGGCCTCGGTGACGGCCGTGCAGACCATTTTGGCGAGCTGCCCGAAACAGATCGCGCCGGCGGCACCCGCCAGGCTCGCCGTGATGCAGCAGCGCCTGCAGGCGATGACCGCGGCGGTCGAATCGATGCGGCCGCGGCTGGAGGACCTCTATGGCCTGCTCGACGAGGCGCAGAAGGCGCGGCTCGATGCGCTGGCCGACGATGCGCGCAAGGCCTCGCCGTCAAAAGCTTCGCTTGCCGCACGCTGCGGCGTCGGGCGTCCCGCGGCGCCGGAATGGCCGGCGGCCGACATCGAGCAGACCCTGCGTCCCAATGAGGCCCAGCGCGCGGCGCTGAAGGCGTTGCAGGATGCCAGCGTCAGGGCCGATGAGATGTTGAAGGCGGCTTGCCCGGAGGGCGATACGGCGGATGAGGTCGCAACGGCACCTGCGCGTCTTGCCACATCAGAACGCCGGCTCGACGCGATGCAGCAGGCGACGGGTCTGGTGCTGTCCGCGCTCGAAGACCTCTACGAGACGCTGAGCAATGCGCAGAAGGCGCAATTCGAGTCGATCGGCCCGAAGCGCGTGGCATCGTAGTCTGCGCTTATGGGATACATCGTAACGGCACGTCGGTGTGCTCCCTCCCCGCAAGGGGGAGGGGAGCCTGAAGCAGCGTCACCTTGTGCTTCACCAGGCGGCTGGATCGCCCGGCCTTCGGTTGGCTACCTGCTTTCCGATGGCGTCTGCCGGCTTTTCAGTGCGGCCTTGCAGCCGTCCGACAGTTTTTCGAAATTGTCGGTCATGCACTGCCTGATGCGTCCGCCGCCCGGTGTGACGCCGGAACAGAGCGAGCGCACGTCCGCACCGCAGGCCTGACGCAATGGGCCGGCTTGCGCGTTGGCAGCGGCGGAGCCGAACGTGACTGCGAGGACGGCGGCGACGGCGAGCCTGAGCTCGCGCGGGGCGGAGATCCTCACCATGCGCACACCCGCCGCGGGCCATAGGGGGTGGCGCGCCACCAGCAGCCCGGGGCGTAAGCAGGAGCGAGATAGGCGTAGGGCCTGTAATAGCCGTAACGGTTCGGACGGCAGCCGCCCCATGGCCCGCGGTGCCAGCCGAGGCCGCAGCCGCCGGCGACACGCACCACGTTCTGCGCCGTGTCCTCCTGGGCCGCAGCCGGGGAGGGCAAGGTGAAGGCCTGCGCCGCTGGGCCAGCCATCATGATTGCGACGGCTATCGCGGCTGAAGCGATCGAGTTTCGCATCAAAAATCCTTTCGCGTTGCAGTTCGCCGGAACATGGACGCGCCGGGCGAACCTGACCAAAGGATTTTCGTGAGCGAACTTTGCCGCGATGTGTCCGCGTGAGCCGCCTTTTGTGACGTTTTGTAACGGCCTCGCTCACGTCCGTCCGGGCGTGCCGAGCGCCTCGATCGCCTCGTGCACGCTATGAAAAATGTGGCCGCGCGGCAGCACCTCGTAGATCCCGAAGCGTTCGAAGGCGGCCTGCGCGCGCAGCGACTCCAGCCTGGCGACCGCGACCGTGACGCCGGTCTCCGCGCAGATCTTGAACAGCTCGCGCAGGGTCTGCGCCGCCGTGAAATCGATCTCGGGAATGCTGTTGGCTTCGAGCACCAGGAGGCGCGGCGCGCGGTTCTGCAGCAGCTGCTGCATGTCGGCGCGGAAGCTCGCGGCATTGAGAAAGGTCAGCGGCGCCTGGAACGCCACGACGGCGACGCCGGGGGTCCGCTCGCCGGCATGATGCGGGCTCGCCGGCCACCAGATCGTGGTCGCCGGCACGCGCTCGAACTCCACGAGACGGGCGCGCGTGATGCTCCAGATCCCGTGCAGCAGCGACAGGGCGATGCCGACTGCGACGCCCTGCTCGATCGGCAACACGATGATCGCGGCCGCCGTCGCTACGATCAGCAGGAACTCGCCCAGCGACTGGCTATGGATCAGCGCGATCTGGCGGAATCGGATGATGCGGAGCGCCACGAACAGCAGGACGCCGCCGAGCGCGGCTTCCGGGACGTGTTGCAGCAGCGACGCGCCGAAGGCGAGCAGCGCCAGCACGATCGCCGCTGCAAACAGGCCGGCGAGCTGCGAGCGCCCGCCGGTCTCCGACACGATGCCGGTGCGCGGCGGGCTGGCATTGACCGGAAAGGCGCCGAACAGGCCGGCCAGCACGCTGCCGCAGCCGGCGCCGATGAAATCGCGGTCGACATCGGCGGGTTTGTCGGGATCGGAGGGAAAGGCGCGCGTGACGGCCGCGGTCTGCACCATCACCACGATCGCGATCAGCAGGCTGAGCGGGATCAGCCGCGCCCATCTTTCCGGCGAAATTTCCGGCAGCGAGGGCGTCGGCAGCGTTGCCGGCACCGTGCCGACCACATGCACCCCCTTGGCCTCGAGACCTGCCGCGATGACGGCTACCGTCGCGGCGATCAAGGCGATCAGCGCACCGGGAATTTTTTCGCTGATCGCCGCGCAGCCGGCCACCACGGCCAGCACGCCGAGCCCGATCGCGATAGTAAACATGTTGGCGTCGCCGAGCTCGCTTGCGAGCACCGCGAGCTTGGCGAGCATCGGCCCGCTCGGCGCGGGCAACCCCAGCACGCCCGGGAGCTGCGAGACCAGGATGTGCGCCGAGATGCCGACGAGGAAGCCGACGGTGACCGGCACCGACAACAGATTGGCGATGCCGCCGAGCCGGAACAGGCCGCTCGCCAGCAGCAAGAGCCCGACCAGCAACGCCAGCGCGATCGCGAACGTCTGGTATTCGGGCGAGCCGGTTGCAGCCAGCAGCGCGAGGCCGCCGGCGAAGATCGGGGTGATGGTGGAATCGGCGCCGCAGGACAGGAAGCGATTGGCGCCCAGCAGCGCGAAACCGACCGATCCGGCGATGAAGGCGAAGAAGCCGATCTGCGGCGCAAAGCCGCCGAGCCGGGCGGTCGCCATCTGCTCGGGGATCGCGATCGCCGCCAGCGTGAGACCGGCGATGAGGTCGGCGGGCAGCGCGCCCGCACGATAGGCCTTGAGCGACGCCAACACCGGCCAGCCGGTCCGTGCACCCCTGGTCGCGTCCTGCGCCATCGCCGTTCTCCTGCAACGTCTCGCCGCCCGGCGAGAGGGTCGCAGGATGCCACGCGCACGATCCGGCCGCGCGCAAAAAAAGATCGGCGGCGCTTTCGCGCCGCCGACAACCACCGGGCCCACAGTGGACGGGGGATTTGGCCCGGTGGACGTCGCCGAAATTTCTTGACGCAAAGTGAAGATACAGACCAGTTGCCGATCAGGTCCAATCGTATTAATCTGGCAATAAGATAAGGAAATCTGATCGATGATCTCCTTGAAGCAGCTCAGATATTTCGACGCCGTCGCGCGCGCGTCGCATTTCGGCAAGGCCGCCGAGCAATGCGCCGTCACCCAGCCGGCGTTGTCGATGCAGATCCAGGAGCTCGAAAAGTTCCTCGGCGTGCAGCTGATCGAGCGCTCGCGAAGCGGCGCCATGCTCACCGAGGCCGGCCGCGAGGTGGCGGGCCGCGCCGCAAAAGTGCTGACTGAGCTGCGCGACATCGTCGATTACGCCCGCCGCCAGGGCGGCCTGGCAGGCCCCTTGCATTTCGGCGTCATCCCGTCGATTGCGCCGTACGTGCTGCCGGCGCTGCTGCCTGTCGTGCGCGACACCTATCCCGACCTCGAGCTGCACCTGCGCGAGACGCAGACCCAGCATCTGGTCGACGAACTGGTCGACGGTCATCTCGACCTGTTGCTGCTCGCGCTGCCGATCGAGCACGCCGAGGTTGAGACCACAAGACTGTTCACCGACCGCTTCCTGCTGGCGATGCCGAAATCGCGCCGCCTCACCAACCGCGTCCGCGCCACTCCGGAGCTGTTGCAGCAGGATCGCCTCTTGCTGCTGGAGGAGGGCCATTGCCTGCGCGACCAGGCGCTGGCCTTTTGCGAGCTGCGCCGCGTCGACAACATCGACACGTTCGGGGCGTCCAATCTCTCCACCCTCGTGCAGATGGTCGCCCACGGCCTCGGGCTCACGCTGCTGCCGGAGCTTGCCGTCGATCTCGAGGTGCGCCGCGGCGACATCCGCCTGATGCGCTTCACCGATCCGCAGCCACGCCGCACCATCGGGCTGGCCTGGCGCAAATCCTCGCCGCGCAAGCGCCATTTCGCCGAGCTCGGCAAGCTGATCACCGAGGCGACCGCGGCGCAGATGCAGCTCTCGGAGGCGGTGTGAAAGGAAGCCTGCAATGAAAACCTGTGACATCGCCATCGTCGGTCTCGGTCTGATGGGCAGCGCCGCGCTGCATGAGCTGGCGCGGCGCGGCGCCAACGTGCTCGGCTTCGATCCGCTCGCCATCGGTGATGCGCGCGGCTCCTCGCATGGCTCCTGCCGCATCTTTCGCCGCTTCAATTTCGAGAGCGAGGCGTATACTGGCCTGAGCGACCGGGCCTATGCGCTGTGGCGGGCACTGGAGGCCGAGAGCGGGCAGACCCTTCTGCTGCCGAGCGCGATCCTCGAAGCCGGACCTGCGGGCTGCCCGTCGGTGAGGAAATCACGCGCGGCGGCCGTCGCCGCGAACAGCCCCATCAGCGGGCCGCGCAACGGCCGCGAGGCCAACGCGACATACGGCGCATTCGATCTGCCCGAGGACTGGGACGTCGTCGTGCACGAGGCCGGCGGCATTCTGCTCGCCGAACGCGCGGTGCGCGCGCTTCGTGCCGGCGTCGCGCACCGGGTGATTTGCGAGGCCGCGCAGATCGCGCCGATGAAGGAGGGCATCCGCATCGTCACGCGCAGCGACGAGGTGATGGCGAGGCAGGTGGTCGTGTCGGCGGGACCATGGATCGCGGGCCTCGTGCCCGGCCTGCGGCGCCATATCAAGGTGACGCGCCAGGCGGTCGGCTGGTTCGCTCCCGCGCGCCCGGAAAGCGCGCGTTATGGCGAATGTCCGATCTTCATCCTCAAGGCAGCGCACGGCATGATCTACGGCTTTCCGGATTTCGAGGGGCGCGGCGTCAAGGCCGCGCAGCACGATCACGGTCCGGTGGTCGGTCCTGATGACTGGGATCCGCCGGCCAGCGATGCCGAGCTCGCCACGACGTCGGCGATGCTCGCCGACCTGGTCCCCGGCGCCGCCGGCGCGATCATCGATCGCGACGTCTGTCTCTACACCAACACGGCCAGGGCCGACGTCGTCGCCGACGACGGCGATGAGTTCATCATCGATCGGCTGCCGGCCGATCCGCGCATCATCGTCGCCTCGCCCTGTTCAGGCCACGGCGCGAAATTCGCAACCGCCATCGGCGCGATGCTGGCCGACATGGCGCTCGATCCGAGCCTCAAAGCGATCGATGCGTTTCGCATCGATCGCTTTTCGAGCTTTGTGAAATCGTAGGATGGGTAGAGCGAAGCGAAACCCATCATTTCATCCTCGATGCGTGAGTGATGGTTTCGCGAGAGCTCAACCCGTCCTAGGGCACGGAGCTTTGCGAAAACGCGGAGCATGGCACCCGCTCACGATGACGGTTCCATTCTAACCTGCGTGTCATCTCGCGAAGCGGCCTTAGAGTTTTCACCGCGCTGTCTTGCTTTGGTCAAAGCGCTGGGACGATTTAGCGCGAACCGCAAAATCTTCCTATCCGGGGGGCCAAACCGGACAAGGAGCGCCAATGAACCGCGCGCCGAACTT
>Ga0070709_10001770_pt1 | contig 11738 bp, 10 predicted proteins | sample LARL51metaG_FD_65449 | JGI IMG/M metagenome (GOLD analysis project Ga0070709, IMG submission 65449) | Corn, switchgrass and miscanthus rhizosphere microbial communities from Kellogg Biological Station, Michigan, USA - LAR L5-1 metaG | ecosystem: Host-associated > Plants > Roots > Rhizosphere ...
GCGTTGAAATACTCGATCACGTTATCGTCCTTTAGTCAAATAGACGAAGCGTTAGAAGAATCCCTTCGCAGGCTGGTAGCGCAGGGGTACGATGCCATCGAAGTCTTGGGTGTTCCGCGAAAATCCTATATAGAAAAAATCAAGGCTACTTTGGATACCTTTGACCTAGCAGTCTCGGGGATTTCTGGAATGTGGGGAACTATGGGCAAGATAGAAGGATCTCATCTACGAACTAATCTTATCAGTACTAATCCTTCTTTCGCAAAGAGTGGTTTAGAATATGCCAAACATTGCCTGGAAATGTGTCGCTTGGTAGATGGTAAACAAGTAAATGTTTGTCTGACTTCCGACTATCAAAGTATATCAACGTATCAATTGACACATGGATTTAAACTTGGTTCGGAAAAACGACATATCTTAGAAAGTAGGATTATACCAATGCTAACTGAGCTGACTAGAATAGCCAAAGATAATGACGTAAAACTTTTATTGGAACCACTCAACAGGTACTGTAGTCAATTCTGTAATACTGCTAAGGAAGCAGTAGATATTGCCAGACGGGTAAACCACGATAGCTTTGGGATCTTGTTGGACACATATCATATGAATATTGAGGAGAGTTCAATCGAGTCTGCGATACACAATTCGGGTGAATGGTTGCGACACACTCATTTTGCAGACAACAATAGAAAAATGCCAGGGTATGGGCATATTGAATTCGATTCAATCGTCAAATCCCTCAAGAAAGTTGGACATGATGAATATATCTGCTTTGAACCAAATTTGTCATTGGCTGACTTCAAAGATGCGACAAAGCGAGGGTTAGACCTTATCAAAAGGATCGAATATACATATTCTTAATTGTGGATGCAGAATTAATTAAAAAAATTATCATTTGGTTCCTTGTGGATTAGATTGCTTTGGTTCAATCTGACAGTCACTTCTGGTACTTCAGTACAATCCGATATTTTTGCTATGATTTGGCAACAAAATAGAATCAGATAGTAGATGACCTATTGGCCCATGTCACAATTGAAAACGTACTCACTGCAGAACCAACTATTCCTGCTATCAATGCCCCGATGATTGCCTGATTTAAAAAATTGGGAATTATGCCTGCAAACCATTCTGCTACACCTGGCAAAGATAAGTAGCCAATCGAACCTACTCCAAACCCAATCACCCAAAAAATCAGAAGAGCAATTCTTCTAGACAACCAACAATCCTCCAACAATCAAACGATCTAGTCTAAGAGGACTTTCTACAATTATCGGGTTACCACAGGATGAACGCACAACAAAAATATTAAACACGATTTGATAAGGATGTTAGTTAATTTTTCTAAATATACTATGCACTAAATGTGTTTTCTCTTAGAACATTCTACTATAACTCGGGCTTGAGAACTAAATTCACGCTCAGATTGGGTAAGGTGTGAGCCTTTCACATCAACAATATTCAGAGATTTTTTTTAAACTAAGGTAAATATCTTATGACCATTCCAGATAAATATGATGTAACCTGCTTGGTTTTGAACGAAGCATGTTATTAAGAGATTTTTTACGCCTGTTAGGAATAATGTGTCGACCTCAATATGACAATTCAAAAGACCCTGATGAAAACCAAAAAAATTGCCTTTACTCAGTTAATAAAAACCCAAAGACCAAAAGCACAAAAAATGAATTAGAGGGTATCCGTCACGAAAATATCGAGACACTGAAGTACTTCGCTTATATGTTATGCAGGATTGAAATAGGCTCTAACGGTATGATCACCCGCTGTTTAGGCTAGGTGTTGCAATGACCTCCCAAGGATATTTTACACAATGTCCAGAATGTCAATCAGGGCTCATTCATGACTGTAGTAAAGGTGAATATATTTGCCAAAGTTGTGGATGTGTGGTAATGGATCAGGTGGATGATTATGGACCAGAATCAATTTCTACAGACTTTGAAGAGAAGTCAAAAAATACTCGCGCAAGTGGGTTCACCAGCTACTCGCTTCATGATTTTGGCCTGAGAACAGAAATAGGCCTGGGTTCTAAAGATTATAGCGGCAAATCAATAGACCAGCAAATAGTAGAGCAAATGAATAGCATGAGGAAGTGGCATTCACGAATTAGGGTAGCCAGTCCAAAAGAAAGAAGGTTATCAAACGTGTTGTCCAAGATTAATGAAATATGTTCCGGGATGTCTCTACCAAAGACCATTACCGAGACCGCAGCAATGATCTACAGAAATTTTGAAAATAAGAATGATGCTAAGGGCAAGTCCATTTTGTGTATGGCCGCCGCGACAATATATATGGCATGTAAGAGATGCTCGGTGGTACGGTCATTAGATGAAATAGTAAAGGCAGGTGGAACATCGGGGTGCGAGAATCCAAGCTGCAAATTGGCGTCCAAATATTACAGAATGATTGTCATGGAGATGGGAATATTCGCTAATCAGCGTCAGGGCATGGATCAAAAGAGATACATCGGTAATGGTAGGTCTTTGGAGGGGAGTCAAACACATTCAGAAAATGCAAAACTGCCGCCTATACAACTCTCGCACATTCAGCCGTTCGAAGGATCGCGCCTATCTGAATTATATGTTAACAAACCTACTGCTAATATTGTCGGGGCCAGTATATCTGAGCCTCACATGAACGCGAACAGTGGCTCTGAGTCTGAATTAGGAAACTTATCGCAAAATGGTCAAATGTCTAGTCCTAACGACCTGAGATCAAGCACATCTGCGACTACGCAATCATATGCTGTAACTGCACCTGACCAGCGCTACCAATCTTATGCTCAGCAGGTTTCTGTTCATTCTGCGGCAAGAGTGGCCATAGACCATTACATCTCCAAGCTTGCAAACAACGCAAAAATTGATACGAAGGTGGAAAGGCTAGCAATAGATATAGCACATAAAACCAGTAATCATTTTCTAGCTGATGGGAAATCCCCACATGGTCTGGCGGCCGCGTATATTTACATGGCAGCCACATTGCTAGGCTCTAATCTCTCGCAGGTAGAAATTTCAGAAATAGCGGGCATTACCGAAGTAACAATACGAAATAGATGCAAAGATATCCTATGTAACTTCAAAATTGCTATAAAGCTGAAGCCTCAGCAGAAGGAACGCGGCTAATAGATTTCGACCAGGGATCGCCATATGCATATATCAATCTTACTGCAAATTCCCTTTTGACTGACTGGATTTGCAGGGATGAGATTTATCGCATATCTGGATTGACATTTCACTTGGTTTGGTATCGTTATTGTTATTGTTGCTTTTACTGTTATTGAAACCATCATGAATATTGTTCGAATTCTTATCAGAGTTCTGGCTCAATGCATCTTTGCGAGTCGACTCGCCGGTCGCTGCCACCGCTTGACTAGTATAAAAAATGGAATTAATCATAACTGCAAGCAAAATAGAAACAACCAGAAGATTTTTCAGCTGCTTGGATCGCTTCATTGTCTAGTATACCAAGCTTAGTCCAAAATACTTTACTCATCTTTTTTATTGAATCTTTCACTCGACCTCGATTCTATAGGATAATTTTCTTTGTATCGCCACTTATAAAGATCCTTCAGATCCTAACGTTGCAAAGTGCGTTTCTGTTGGCCGTACATGGTAACTAATTCTTCAACTTCTGTAGCGTCTTCAGGCCTTTTGTCATCTCGAACTTTGCCTGTAAACTTCGGAAATCGTAACGCAAGCCCATACTTTTCTTTTATAGCGTTCATGCCTGCAGTATGAATCGGACTCAACGTGATCTCAGATGCTACGATTTCGATCACTACTTTTGGTTCAAACCATACATCCATCTGTATTGCCGCGTCAACTCTTGGATGTTTGCGTTTTAACAAATGTCTACCTAAGCTATTGTAAAAATCAGTCAAGTGTTGATCTGTGAATCCTGTTCCCACTTTCGAGGTTGTCTTGAAGGTGTCGGTTTTGGGATCATACGCTGCCAAAAGGAGCGCACCATATCTTCCTACTCTTCTCCCTCTACCGTACAATGCACCAACTATTACTAAATCCAGCGTATCACTGAGATCGCTTCCGTATTCTCTTTTTAGCTTTATCCAAGCATAACCTCTCGCTCCTGCCTTGTATATTGAATCCAATTGCTTTACCATTATCCCCTCACATCCGGCTTCTAGGGCCTTTGACATGTAATTTGATAGGCTTTTTGTATCATGCACCACTGTCTGAGGGACCAAAAGGATTCTGTAATCATTTATAGTATTAATTAGACGCTCAATAATTTTTCTTCGATCCGAATAAGGTAGGCTGGTTTTAGCCTCGCCATCATAATACAAGACATCGAATACGTTAAGATAGACTGGATAGTTCTTCATTGCCTCATCGATCCCGTGTTTTCTTCTTCTGTGCATGAGCACCTGAAACGGTAGGAAATTCGAACCGTCTGAGTCGATGGCTACCACTTCACCCTCGAATATAGCATCACTTAATTTTGATCCTGCAATAATAGTAGATATATCAGGAAAATGACTGGTTATTTTTTCTAACCGACGAGAGAACAGTTCAATACGTTCTTTTCCCTTATGGACCTGAATTCGCTCGCCATCAAGTTTGAATTCTGCCGCAGCAGATCCTTTGACTTGGTGAAACACGTCTTCAATTGTAGGCTCTCTCTCAGCAAGCATGGGTCTGACTGGCTTGAATAATATTATGCTAATTTTTTTTACTGCATCAAGACCTTCCGTTGCCAAAATTTTAGCAACTGTTCCGAGATCACTTGAGACATTATACGCGTTTTCTAACAGCGTCCTATTTGTTTTGGTTCCAGTGAACGCCAAGGATAGAGCATCCATAACAGTATTATCCGCTATTCCGAGTCGCAGCGAGCCCATTATGAATTTTATTATATAACGATTCTCCCTAGGTGAACCCTCGTTGATTATACTGCTAACTAAGCGGATTTTATATTCCTGCGAGCGAGGACCTGACGTTCCGGCTATCTCATACAAGACTGAGTAGACCCTCTCAACTGTAATTCTTTGAGGCATTAAGCTTGTCTGGTCTTTATGACGAGTGACCTCTTTTGCGAGGTTTCCCAAATCGCCAGTACTTCTATATATTTCCAATAATGTACTGATTCCCAAACCAGTGGATTGCGCCAACGATCGCAAAATCATTTTTTCTGCCATGCCAATCTCAACTCCTTCAAAATCCGGCCTGAGTTTACCTTGGATAAGGTAGACTACCTTTTCTATGAGATCTGTAGGTGTCGTCTTAAGCAGGCAAACTAGATGATCCGTGAGACGCAACCTGCTACTAGTTGTTTCCATTTGTTCGAATGCGTCTACTAGCAGAGAAAATTCCATGTGCCTTAAGGTCAAGGATTCTGAGGCTTTAAGTCTTATTTGGATTTAGGACACCCGAGCAAAAACAATAGAATTTTATTGTCATCAACCTAATTTGTTAGAGGGTAGGGCGTGCTTTAGGATTCATTCCTAATATTGAATTGTTAAAAAACCTACAAAATCGAGTTACATAATAGCCAAGACAGCTTCTTTGTTCACAGCTATTCAATTTGGATGATACCAGTGCCCTCAGTTGGCGGGCGGTAAATAAAAATATGTAAATTATAAATTAGCCCTAAGCATTTGTCAATCTGTAAATCTATGGGCGGAGCAAAAAAAAGACCAGTCAGTTCAACTCAGAACGATTCAAGTGGGACTCAAGGCGATGCTAACGCAGGGACTGGTAAGCCAACTAAAAAGAGCGAATCAAAAAAGGGAAGTGGGCAACAACAACAAAAACAAAAATTGTCGGTATTAGTTGAGGAGGCCAACGGGAGAAAGGCACTGGATAATATGAAAGCCATAACTGTACATTCATTCGCTAGGACTATCGGAGTAAAAATCTCGGTTGCAAATGCGTATATAAGGTCACTTGAGTCTAAGAATATCCTCATGTGCGTAGGTGGATATAGCGGTCACAGAGTTTATCAACTCAAAAAATAACGCCGACATAACACAAATTACTGTTATTGATTTAAGTGGGAGTACCAAAAACTGTAGATTTAAGAATTTTTCAAAATCCTTTTCAGATCTCTACAATGAGTAACTTCTGTGCTAGGGCATGCTTCTCATAACGATAACATCACCTGGTCTGGCGGATCCAATTAATTCTATACCTTCTTTCAGTATGCCAACATGACTCATGGCCGATACGGTTGAATCCTTCAAGAAAAAACATACTGCACCATTGGATGTCATAAATCCAACATCGCCCGACTTAAATTTTGTTTTTGGTTTTTCCGCACCAATTTCTAAGCCGGTCTGGATATAAATAAACTGATCCTTAAATCTATGTATTCTATCTTGAATTGGTAAGCCCTTGAGTATTTTGCTAACAGTCACCGGTGCTAAATGACGAATCATTTCACAATCTATGTTGCCTTTATTTACAAGTTCCACTGTGACAGGTATTCTAGAAATTGATCTACTTGAGTTCGCTGAGCTCATAAAATCAGTTGAGTATTCACATATTTAACAGAAACGTTTAATTTTGGGGACATTGTCATATTCGCAACATTTAATTAGATATGAATTATCCTTTGCTTTATTCTTGGTAGTTAAACAATCTTCGCCCGACAATGTTGCACACAAAAAATCTGCTAATAAGGAGAAATCGACCAAGAAATCCCATGGTAGAACTAAATCGACTTCAGCTCAATCTGGAACTACCGAAAGCGCATTAGCGGAACATTCAGAGGACCTGACTAAAAAAAAACACCAGCGCTCAGGACAGAAAGACCATAGCGTTACTAGATCCAAAGGTAAATCCAAAGAGACCATTTTAGAAAGTAAAATGGAGCAAGAAGAACAGGTGGGTTTTGATGCAGATACAAAGAAAAGTACTAGACCTGAGAACGAGGTCGTAACTTATGCAGAACTTGATTTTGCGCTGAAAGAAATCCCTCCTCAAGATAACAAGGTCTTAATTGGCCCATTGAGATTGACAAGGTTTGAAAAAGCAAGAATCACAGGAGCTAGATCCCTGCAGTTATCATTGGGAGCACCCAGCTTTATATCTGTCTCTCCTGATATAAGAGACTCTATATCGCTTGCTATAGCTGAAATCGATTCTAGGGCACTTCCAATATCAATTCGTCGGGTCCTGCCAAATGGACTGTATCAGGATATTCCGATTGACTGGATGAAACTGTGAGGCGAATATGGTCTGGACTATTCAACTAAATTACCTAAAATAAGATTAGGTACTCATTAATGAATGCGAGGTCGGGATCTTGATTACATGCAATTTGGGAAATCTATTTTTCGAGAGAAAGTATGAATTTTTTTATTAATGAGGATGTGTTTCCAGTTCCAAATATCGGTTTCATATCCTCCAAAAAGTACTTGCACGATACCTCAGAAATGTCTTTATCTACTCTGGGTTTTAATGTAGACATTTGAGGCGTCCGTCGTAGTACTGAATTTACTATGCCCATCGGATTAACGCTAATTAACTTATTCCATCCTTCCTTTACGGTTTCTACCCATTCAGTACTCTCTCGTATGGTAAAACAAGGCACTCCTAGAATGTAGGCCTCCTTCTGAACTCCTCCCGAATCTGTTATAGTTTTGCTCGAATTTTGCAGTAACTGAATAAAATCAATATATCCAACAGGATCAATAATCCGTAGATTTGAGCAATTTTCAAGTCTTTCGTACAAACCATTTTCTTTAAATTTTTTCTTTGTTCCCGGATGAATAGGATATATCACAAGCCTATTGTGGTCTAGATGATTGCTAGAATGATATTTTTCAGATAGGATCTCAAATGCCTCAATAATCGAGGTGAGGACTTTTGTGGAATGAGTATTCTCTGCCCTATGCATTGTGAATAGTATATAAGATTTTGGAATTAGTCTTAACCTATCAAGAACCTTCGACTCTCTTATTGAGATATGGAGAGCTTCATTTACCACCTCGACTGACAGATCTCCTGTAAATATTGACCTTCCGTACACGTGTTCTCTTTTTAGATTAGCAATGGCCGTCTCGGTGGAAGCAAAATGATATTCACTCAAGTTGTCAGTTAGTATTCTGTTAATTTCTTCTGGCATGCGTCTATCAAAGCTCCTTAAGCCGGACTCGATATGTGCAACTTTTATACCTGAGCTAACTGCAGAGAGTGCACCAGCAAGAGTCGAGTTTGTATCTCCGTATACCAGAACGAGATCAAATGGTGGTTTCCCATTCCTATGCTTGATAGACCGAAACTTATAACTGGTATCAAACGTACTACGAGTCAATCTGCGGTGTTCCCTATAATTTAATCTATAATTCAAGAAAATATCTTCCAATCTTTTAACCATTTCTCCTATTTGATATCCTGGTGGACCCGATCCTACACCAAGTTCAAAATCTGGATCAGGAAGCCCGAATTCCTTAAAGAATATTTTTGATAAGCCAAAATCATAATGCTGACCGGTATGTATTATCTCATGATCTACATGACCCTTCAGAGCCTTATAAATGGGCGCAACTTTAATGAAGTTCGGTCTTGCACCCACAACCGATGCGATTTTCAAGAAATGGATCAACCTATCCAATTAAATATATTCTTTAATAGTCCTCTTTCTCCCATAGGATTGGAGTCAGAATTGCATAGGACTTCTAGTTTAATCACAGAGATATATCAATTTCCTATCTCACCTTTATAGCTCCGGGCTGTGCACACTCTGCATCCAATTTTAATGTGACAATCCGCTAATCAGCTATCCAATTCTGGTTTGATGTACAGTTGATTTTCATATAAGATTTATCAGATTAAACTGGGTGCATTAATCCTCTTAACGCAAATAAATTATTAATTCACCTTGTACACAAGAATCATGAATAACAAAACTATGGCAATTGTGGCGATCGCCGCAGTAGCAGCTATGTTAATCGCAACATCGATGATTGCAACTGACAGTGCACTTGCAAAAAAATACAAGAAAACACAAACGGCAGCACAGGCAAACGCTTGTGGTAATGGAAAATTAGCGATGAAGATCTTCTGTCAGGCAGTCAGTTCTCAATTACAGGGCAACGACAACGCTGTTAACGTAATAGGTGTACAGCCTTCGTAGTCCCCCATAAACCTTTTTTTCGATAGTTTCGCTCTAAACTAGCTTGTAGATTCTCACTCTCTATTAATAGAATATCGCATAATTGGTATCGTTTACGTTCATTAGTACTGTCATGACCTATGCAGGAACGTAAAATTGACAAAATCCTTTTAGAGACAAAGACCTAAGTGGAGTATAGATTTGTACATGACAATATTGTATAACCAGCCATTCGATAATTTAACATACAGGAGCTACCAACATGAGGAGACAATACGACGTTGTGAAATATGTCAATTCTTATTCCTATTGATTGTTTGACAACAGGATATATGATCTAGCAATGAAGGTAAGAACAGCTCCGATCTATCCTGAGCCGGCCCTTCTGTTAATTAACGAGCAGAATGGGCTTTCAGCCAAGAGGTATATTGTGGTTTCGGATCTACATTTAGGATTCGAAAATACACTGGATACACGTGGAATATTTATTGACTCGAATCTGTATCTAACCGAGACAATAAATGAGTTGGTGCGTTTAATTCATTCTTATAAACCCGAGGCAGTTATACTACTAGGAGATCTAAAGAGCAGTGTCGGGCACATCAATAAGGATGAATGGAAAAATGTACCATATTTTCTGGATGTGATTTCAAGATATATCGACATTTATTTTATTCCTGGAAATCATGATGCCAATATAAGATTCTTGATACCAGATTACGTCAATGTTTTCAGCATGAATGGAATGCTTTTAAATGATACTCTTCTGTTGCACGGACATACTATGCCATCGGACGCTAGGTTGTCGACAGTCAAAAGAATCATAATGGGCCATATCCATCCTGTTTTTCTGAAACAAGGTAGTGTTTTGAGTGGTCAGAGGGTTTGGTTGTATTTCAAGGCAAAAAAATGGGCTTTAAGCCCTATGAATATGACTAGTGTGTCTCAAGACAACGAATTAGTTGAGATCGTAGTGATACCAGCCTTCAACAGGTACCTTTACGCATTATCTAAGAAGCAATTCAAAAAATCCATCTCACCCATCATAAATAGAATCCTTCTGAAAAATGCAGTCGAAGAGGCATACATAACTACTCTTGATGGCTCTTTAATCGGCGATATTAATTCCTTGCACAATGTTGTTTGAATCTGCCTATTCCTATTTTTATCTCTGATTTGCCGACTCGCAGCTATGTCGTTCATATTCTGATTTCGAAATATTAAGTCAAATTAAGCGGGCTTTGACCTTTTACCCTGATATGAGTGAGCCTGTCGAATGTGGTGTCTCATTTGTTCCATACCTTCAAAACATTTCTTACATTCTCTGCATTCGTATGCATTTTGAGCACAATGATCTAGTTGAACGTGTTGCATGAGCTCTTCAATTCCTCTAAAGCGTTGTTTGCAATTATGACATTTGTGTTTTTTAAATGGATTCAAGTAACTTTCACTTGTTGATTGCAGTTATCCCAACAGGTTCTGCAAAGTTGACCTACTATCTTCCATTTGGGTTTTGGATTGTAACGAAAAAAGCTAAGTTTTTTCTGACATATTGCACAGAAATTTATCTTTTTTTCAAACTCAATTCTTTTACTTTCATAACATTCTTCACAAAGAACACTTCCTGTACCCATCTCCCATTGCCATTTCGGTTTATTCTTGTCTGCTTCTTCAAGGTCCTTAGCACATATTGAACACCTATCTCTCGCTTCTTGAAGTCTTTTCTTTTCCTCTTGCTTCTTGAGAACTTGCTCTTTAGTCTTGTCTATATGGCAATCAGCGCATAGAAGGCCTTCTATACCCGAATCATCCGGGGGCTTGTATTTATGTTTCATCACCTTACCGCAATTTGCACAATGGAGAATTTTTTTTCTACCGAAAAGCTCCAACTGAATATATTATGATGCACCCATAGAAAAATCTTTAAGCCAAGGTCGCATCATCAGGAATAAATTCGCAAGCAAAACGACGACTGTTTTTTGTGAATAGCATTTGAAAATGCTTTTCGACTTATTTAGAGGGAATAGACTGGTCTAGATATGATGTTCATGCTTAACTGGAATGTGTCTAAATTGTTTATACAATTAGTATATCTTGTCATTTGCATAACCTTTTGAGTTTATTAAAACAAAATATTGTGAAAATGGACATCATGCATGAAAAATGCTATTGGGGATACTTGTTTTGGATAGATGAGTCAATGTTGAACATTGTCTCAGTGAGAATTTTAGTTGGCCCTAGGAAAGCATTCACAATAGCAATAAGCGTGAATTAACATTTGATCCAGCACTTGATATCTTTGAAATACAATACGTCTCTTTTATCGAGACCTTGTATGATGATTTACACGAATTTAAATAATGGGAAAAGAAAAAAATAGGGCAATGAAACGAACTATATTGCCTTGATCTCTTAGTTAGTTTTAGTTTTTATTGTGAAACGGTTAGATTGGCCAAATTGCCTCTACCTTGAATTTGTGATGCTGCATTTTGGCAGTCAATCTTTAATGGCAATTTACCGTTACCACAATTGTTTTCTTGTGCTAACGTCTGAGTTGTTCTTTTCTTGTAATGTCCACCTGCAAATGCGTTGCTTGGATTCATGGCCGATGTCGTGACTAACAATGCTGCAACTATTGCTATAGCAGCGAT
>Ga0070709_10001774_pt1 | contig 11727 bp, 10 predicted proteins | sample LARL51metaG_FD_65449 | JGI IMG/M metagenome (GOLD analysis project Ga0070709, IMG submission 65449) | Corn, switchgrass and miscanthus rhizosphere microbial communities from Kellogg Biological Station, Michigan, USA - LAR L5-1 metaG | ecosystem: Host-associated > Plants > Roots > Rhizosphere ...
CGCAGCCTTGACTTCCTTTTCGCTGGTCACGGCCTGCAGGATGTAGCGCGTTACGATGGCCCCCACATCGAGAAAATCAGACATCGGAGGAAACGGTTTTCCGACCTCAAGGGATGCGCGGGCGGCCGGATACCAACGATATTTCTTGGCAAGTTCCGAATCACCGAGCACAGAAAGACGTGGCGGCATGGCGAACTCTGCTCCCTTTTGCATGCTCTTCTGACCGGCCGCCGTTGCCATCATTCTGAAGATCGTATCCTTGTCCTTCGACGAGTACTTCGAGATGGCATATCCGTCATTGCCGATGCGCTGGCCGCCGCCGGGAGGAGCAATCCAGTTGACCTTTCCGACAAAGCGCGACTTCTTCTCGTCATCCATGGAGGCTGCACGCGTGAACCATTGCAGCCCCATTGCGGCGAGCCCCTGTTGCAGGTTGATGGTCGATTCATCGTTGGCAGCGGAGGTGAAACCGCGCGGCGCGAAGGCCGTCATCTGCTTCATCATGGTGACAGCGTTCACGCCGGCCGCCTGATTGAAGATCGGCTTCCAGTTCTTGTCGAACCAGCCCTCTCCTACCGCATTGAGGTACCAGTGCGTCTCGTTCAGACAGCCGTCGACCGGTTTCAACGTCATGATCGTTCCGGAGACACGGCCCTGATGAAGTTTCTTCGCAGCCTCCAGATACTCCGGCATTGTCTTTGGAAGCGCCAAGTTGTTCTCTTTGAAAAGATCCTCGCGGTAGAAGAACATCTCCGTGTTGGTCAGAATCGGCATCGAGTAGATGTGACCGTTGTAGCTGACCGCGTCGATGACCGACTTGGGATAATCATCGAGCTTGAACTCATCCTTGTGTTTTGCCCAGAGATCATCCAACGGTTCCAGCCAGCCGCTGGCCGCGAATTTCTGCATTGTGGTGTCGTTCAGATAGGCGACATCGATTGCGTCGGAGCTAGCCGACATCGTGATCGAAGCCAGCTCTACTTCCTTGTCGATCGGCATCAGTTCGACCGAGACCTGGCCTTCAGGAAGGGCCTTCTTCATCTGGTCCGTATAGTATTCCAGGGCCGGCTGACGATGACTGATGACGCGGATGGGTCCAGCCGCATCCGCGCGCGGCACATAAGGCGCAAAAACTGCTGTTGCTGCGGCCGTTCCTACAAATGTTCTGCGAGAAATCGAGCTCCGGCCCATATGACATCCTCCATGTCGCGCGTACGTGTATGACGCTTTTGCGAGACAAATAGAGTACACGAGGCAGAGTGTCAAAACTGGGCAACGTCCTTTGCTTTAGATTGTGCTGGCGCCCTCGCACCCGTCGCAACGTGGCCTCTTTTCTTTTTCCGAACGCATCCAAACCAGCGCACCCGTCAAAACCGTAATTTTCGGCTCGGCCATGCGAGGATGCAGATAGGAGCGGAAGATCGAACGCCTCCTTCCCTCGCGAACGGTATCATCGGCGAACGCGCATCCCGGATGCCTTTCGACCCGGCGCTCGCCGATCGACAGGCTGAACACGCCAAGCAACCGGATGTTGACCGAGGGGTTGCTGACCTCGCTAACACCCCTCAGTTCGGGTTTGGCTGGGAGGAGCGTGGAGACCGAGGCGAGTTGGAGTTTTCGCGATGCTTCTGCATGCGTGAATTCCATCTCCAGCACGAGGCCAGTCATTCGATGTCGAGACGCCGCACATTACTCGCTCGACGGCGTAGACGTGCAGCAGCCATCGGTCATATCCGTCCCAGCGCGGCCTGAAATCGGGACGCATGTGCAAGGTTCGCTAATTGTCGAGAATGACGATATCGCCTGCCTCGACATCGAGGCAATGAACGATCGTGCCGTCGTCAAGCGCACTCGCCATCTCGTCGATCGCCGCACAGGCGGCAGGATTCGTGCCACGCGCCGGATTCTACCAGTTCGCACAGAGCCGACGCGGCCGAAGATCAGGCGGGCAGGTTTGCAAAGTTCGGCGGCCGGCGTTCCGCAAACGCGGCAAACGCTTCGCGCGCTTCCGGAGTCTTCAGCCGTTCCTTGAAGAGATCGCCCTCCGCGCTGATCTGCGCCTGGATCCGCTCGATATCGCGCATCAAATTCTTCGTTGCGTTGAGCGATCCGGCCGGTCGCTTGGTCAACGTGACAGCCGCGGCCATCGCCTTTTGCCGCACCTCTCCCGCCGGGACGACGGCATTCGCAAGCCCGCAGGCAACAGCCGTCACCGCATCCATTGGCTCGCCCAGGGCGAACATCTGATAGGCCCTGACATGACCGATCCGCGCCGGCAGGAGCCAGCTCGACGCCGCCTCCGGCACGAGCGCGAGGTTGACAAAGGGCGTGACCAGACGCGCGCCTTCAGCGAGATAAACCAAATCACAATGCAGAAGCATCGTAGTGCCGATGCCGACCGCGTTGCCCTGCACGGCGGCAACAAGCGGCTTCGACGCGTTGCCGATCGTCTTGACGAAGCGGAAAGCAGGGCTCTCCTCGTCGCTATTGCTTTTGGACTGCGCTGCGAAATCGGCGAGGTCGTTGCCTGCAGTGAAACTATCACCGTCGCCCTGGAGCAGGACCACCTTGACGGCAACGTCCGTCTCGGCGCGGTCGAGCGCATCCGAGAGCGCATCGTACATCGCGCCGGTGATCGCGTTCTTCTTGTCGGGCCGCTGGAGCGTTAGCACCAGGACGCCGTTGCAAAGTTCCGTCTTCACATGTTCACTCACGGCATGTCCCTTTCTCAATCGAATTGAAGATATCGCCGCGCGAGCGGCTCCACGGTCTTGCGGCATCAGGCCACAGCACGTGCCCGCTTCTTTTCCAGTACGCCATCGAGGAACCCGACCAGCCGCTGCCGAATGATGCCCTCGGCTTCAACCATGGTGCGGTCAATCAACTCCTTCACTGTCGGGACGTCGTTGATCAGCCCAACCACCATGCCGCAGCTCCAGGCACCGGCATCCATGTCGCCGTCGATCATCACCTTGGGATAGACGCCGGCGACCTCGTCGAGGATGTCGTCGATCTTGAGCGACTTGCCTTTCTCGCGTTCGATCTCCATCAAGCGCTCGACGCCCTTGTTGGTGAGCACGCGCTCGGTATTGCGAAGCTCGCGCATCACCAGGCGGGTATCGAGCTCGGTGGCGGCGACGATGGCTTTCTTGACGTTGTCATGGACAGGCGCTTCCTTGGTCGCGATAAAGCGCGTTCCCATGTTGATGCCGGCTGCGCCGAGCGCCAGCGCGGCGACGAGGCTGCGCGCGTCGGCCATGCCGCCCGAGGCAACGAACGGCACTTTCAACTCGTCCGCGGCGCGAGGCAACAGGATCATATTGGGCATGTCATCTTCGCCAGGGTGACCGCCGCACTCGAAGCCGTCAACGCTCACGGCGTCACAGCCGATCTGCTCCGCTTTCAGCGAGTGACGGACCGAGGTGCATTTATGAATGACCTTGATGCCCCCCGCTTTCAGCGCCGGCATATATTGTTCCGGGCTACGGCCCGCCGTCTCGACGATCTTGACACCGCCTTCCCGGATCGCGGCGATGTATTCCGGATAGGGAGGCGAGCTCAACGTCGGCAAGAAGGTGAGATTGACGCCGAACGGCTTGTCCGTCATGTCGCGGCAGCGCGCAATCTCCTTGGCCAAGAGCTCCGGAGTCTTTTGCGTGAGACCGGTGATGATGCCGAGCCCGCCCGCATTCGACACGGCCGCGGCGAGTTCCGCCAAGCCGACATAATGCATGCCGCCCTGGATGATCGGATGCTCGATACCGAACAGTTCGGTGATGGCTGTTTTCACGGAAAACTCCTGCGTGCTGGTTCGCGTGGGATCAATTGATGATTTCGAGAAGACCTGCGGCCCCCATGCCGCCGCCGACGCACATGGTGACGACGGCGTATTTCGCTTTCCGCCGCCGGCCTTCGATCAGCGCATGACCGGTCAAACGGGCGCCGGTCATGCCATAGGGGTGACCGACGGCGATCGAACCGCCGTTGACGTTGAGCTTGTCGGGATCGATGCCGAGCTTGTCGCGGCAATAAAGCACCTGCACCGCGAACGCCTCGTTCAGTTCCCACAGATCGATGTCGTCGATTTTCAGGCCGTGCCGCTTGAGCAGGCGGGGGACGGCATAGACCGGGCCCACACCCATCTCGTCGGGTTCGCAACCCGCCGCAACAAAGCCCCGGAAGATGCCGAGCGGCTTCAGCCCCTTCTTCGCCGCCAGCTTGTCGCTCATCAGGACGGCCGCGCTCGCTCCGTCCGAAAGCTGACTCGCGTTGCCCGCGGTGATGGTGAAGCCCGGCCCCTTGGCCGGCTTGATCTGGGCAAGCCCTTCGGCCGTCGTGTCCGGCCGAATCCCCTCGTCGGCCGACAGCGTCACCGTCTGGAAAGAAGTTGCGCCGCTTGCCTTGTCCGTGACCGCCATCGTCGTGGTGATGGGCGCGAGCTCGTCGTTGAAGCGCCCGGCCTGCTGGGCGGAAGCGGTGCGGCGCTGGCTCTCCAGACCATACTCGTCCTGGCGCTCACGGGAGATATTGTAGCGCTTCGCCACCACTTCCGCGGTATCCAGCATCGACATATAGATGTCGCCCTTCATCGCGAGCAGCTCTGGATCGACCGCGTGGAACATGTTCATCTTGTCGTTCTGAACGAGGCTGATCGACTCTCCGCCGCCGCCTACGGCAACCTCGACACCGTCGAAGATCACCGAGCGCGCCGCCAGCGCGATCGCCTGAAGCCCGGAGGCACATTGACGGTCGATTGTCGTTCCGCCCGTCGTCACCGGCAGGCCGGCACGCACCAGCGCCTTGCGCGCGATGTTGCTTGCCGTCGTGCCCTGCTGCATGGCACAGCCCATCACGACATCCTCGACCTCCGCGCCATCAAGCTTCGCGCGCGACACGGCTGACGAGATCGCATGCCCGAGCAATGTCGCGCCTTCGGTGTTGTTGAGCGCACCCTTATAAGCCCTTCCGATCGGAGTCCGGGCCGTGGAAACAATTACAGCGTCCGTCATATCTCACTCTTCATGTTGGTTGTTGCTGCACACGCGCCTCACGCGTGAATGGACTGATCCTGCCGCGCGTAGCGCGCCAGGTGATAACCGGGATCGCCGAACTGCACGTTGATCGAGGCGATACGCTTGAAATAATGGCCGACATTGAGCTCATCGGTCATGCCCATGCCGCCGTGAAGCTGAACCGCCTGCTCGGCGATGAACTTGGCAGCATAACCGACTTTGGTCTTTGCACCCGAAGCGACCTTGGAAGCCTGCGGCTCTCCAGTCGCGATGCTGAGGTTCAGATATTGTGTCAGTGACGTGGCTTCCTCGAGTGCGATGAACATGTCGACCATCCGGTGCTGCAACACCTGAAAGGTGCCGAGCGGGACGCCGAATTGCCTGCGTGTCCTGGCATATTCGAGTGTCGCCGAATTCAGCTCACCCATGGCGCCGAGTGCCTCGGCGCACAGCGCGGCTATAGCCCGATCGCGGCATGCTTCGAGAACGGCCACACCCTCACCTTCGCTTCCGAGCAGATGATCGGCGGATACCCGCACGCCATTCAGCGCAATTTCCGCAGCCCGGCGGCCGTCGATCGTCTTGAAGCTGCGCAAGCCAAGATTCGGCGAATGACAGTCGACGATGAACAGGCTGACACCGTCGCGCACGCGCTTCTCGCCGGATGTCCGCGCCGAAACGATCAGCTTGTCAGCCCACGGCGCGGCGATCACGGCGGTCTTGGCGCCGTTCAGGACATAATGATCGCCCTCGCGCCGGGCCGATGTAGCGACGCTTGCGAGATCGTAGCGGCCCTTCTCTTCAGTCCATGCCAAGGCCCATATGGACTGACCGGTCATGATCGCAGACAGAAACTCTTCGCGCTGCGCGGGCGAACCGACCGCCTCGAGCAGGCCGCCCGCCAGCACCACGGTTTCGAAAAACGGCTCGACCACCAGCTTGCGGCCGAACTCCCGCATGATGATCATGGTCGCCATCGATCCGCCGCCAAGACCGCCGCTCTCCTCGCTGAACGGCGCGGCACACAACCCCAGCTCGGCAAAGGCATGCCAGTGTTCCCGGCTCCAACCTTCATCCGTCGCGATGATCTTGCGACGAACGTCGAAACCATACCGGTCGCTCAGCAAGCGCTGGATGCTGCTGCGAAGCAGCTCCTGTTCTTCAGTCCACTGAATGTCCATCCGGCGCCTCCCTCACAGGCCCAGCACCGCTTTGGCGATGATGTTGCGCTGAATCTCGTTCGACCCGCCATAGATGCTCAATTTGCGGGAGTTCAGATAATGCTCGGAAGCCGTGTGGCCGTACTCCGGTCCCGGCATGAAGTGGTTGGCGCCTGCCGGCTGCTCGCGGATCGCGAGGCCGTAATTTCCGATCGCCCGATGGGTCAGCTCGGTGATCTCTTGGAATATTTCGGTACCACGGATCTTGAATAGCGACGCCGCCGCGCCAGGTTCAATTCCGCGCGCCATCTGGGCGACGACGCGAAGCTCGGTCGCCTCGAGCGCCAGCACATCGAGCTCGATCCGCGCGATCTCCTTCAGGAAGTCGACATAGGCAGGATCGGATTCATCCATCTCGGCGCGGACGATCTGCTTCAGCTTGTTCAAATAGCGCGTCGAGCGGCCGTTGCTGGCCATGCTGGTGCGCTCGTTGCCGAGCAGGAATTTTGCGTAGGTCCAACCCTTGTTCTCCTCGCCAATCAGGTTTTCGGTTGGGACCCGTACGTCTTCGAGGAAGATATCGTTGACCTCGTGCGATCCATCGATGGTGATGATCGGGCGCACGGTCACGCCCGGAGACTTCATGTCGATCAGAAGGAACGAGATGCCGGCCTGCGCCTTCGCGGCCGGGTCGGTGCGAACAAGGCAGAATATCCAGTCGGCGTGCTGGGCGAGCGTGGTCCAGGTCTTGTGGCCATTGACGATGTAATGGTCGCCGTCGCGAACGGCCTTCGTACGCACCGATGCAAGGTCGGAACCGGAGCCCGGTTCCGAGTAGCCCTGGCACCACCAGTCATCGCCGGAAAGAATTCGCGGCAGAAATTTCTTTTTCTGGGCGTCGTTGCCGAAGGTGTAGATCACCGGACCGACCATCGTGACACTAAAGGCGAGAGGCGGCAGCGTACCGGCGCGCGACGTCTCCTGTTCGAAGATGAAGCGTCGGGTGATCGACCAGCCCGGGCCTCCATATTCCTTCGGCCACAGCGGCGCGATCCAGCCCTTCCTGTGGAGGATGCGATGCCAGAGCAGCATCTGCTCCCTGGTCAGGTCGGTCTCGGGATTCGGGACGCGCATTTCCGACGGATATTGCTCCGCGATGAAGGCACGCACTTCATCGCGAAAGGCCGCGTCCTCTTTGGAAAGCGCAAGGTCCACGGGCCGTCCCCTCTCACCACTTCTCGCCGAAGGGGCGGATTTCCAGCTCGAACGTCCAGGCGCTCTTCGGCTGCTGGTACAGCTGCCAGTAGGATTCCGCCACGGAAGCCGGCGGCATCAAGAGGTCTGGATCATCGAGCGCATTCGGCCCGAGCGCTTCCACCCGCCGCTGTCGTACCCATTCGGTATCGACGCCGGAGTCGATGATGAGATGGGCAACGTGGATGTTCTGCGGCCCAAGCTCTCGCGCAGTTGCCTGCGCGACGGCGCGAAGGCCGAATTTCGCGCTGGCAAAAGCCGCGTAACCAGTGCCGCCGCGCAAGGACGCAGTCGCGCCCGTGAAGAAGATGTTGCCTTTCCCACGGGGCAGCATCAGCCTGGCCGCTTCGCGCCCGGCCAGGAAACCGGAATAGCAGGCCATTTCCCAAACCTTGCGGAACACGCGCTCGGTCGTGTCCAGAATCGGAAAATTGACATTGGCGCCGATATTGAAGATGCAGACTTCGAGTGGCGCGTGCTTGTCCGCGTCGCCTAGGAAGGAGATGATCTCTTCCTCCTTACGCGCATCCAGCGAGCGTGCGTGGATTTCGCCGCCCGTTCCTTCAATCGCCTTCACCAACGGCTCGAGCTTGGCGCCGTTTCGCCGGCCAGCGAAAACCGTAAAGCCTTCCGCGGCGAACTTCTTGGCGATCTCGCCACCGATGTAGTCACCGGCGCCGATAACGGCCACGGTTGCGTTTCTCTTGGGCAAAATCAGTCTCCATCTCTTGATCCGCGCCTAGTTGAGCGTGGTCATTTTCTCGAGCTCTGTCAGGGATTGCGCGAGCTTATGCTTGAGGATCTTGCCAGTCGAAGTCGCCGGCAGGGCGTCAAGCAGGATGATCTCCGACGGCCGCTTGTAGGCCGCAAGTTCATGTTTGAGGACATCCATCAGATCCGCGGCCCTGGTTCGGGATCCCCGGATCAACTGGACGAACGCGACAACCTCCTCATTGCCTTCGACCGGGCGACCAACCACCGCGGACTGCACGACGTCATTGTGTGAGTTCAGGACCGCTTCGACTTCCGCAGGGTAAACGTTGAACCCGGAGCGGATGATCATCTCCTTGGTGCGCCCGACGATGTACAGGCAGTCACCCACGAAGCGCGCGAGATCGCCGGTATTGAACCAGCCCTCGCTGTCGATGACCTTGGCCGTCAGGTCCGGCGCGCGATAATAGCCGCGCATGACATTACGACCGCGCACATGAAGCTCGCCGACCTCGCCATTGCCGAGCGGGATGCCATCGAGCGTCCTGACGCGCGCTTCCACGCCCGGCAATAGGTGGCCGACCGCGCCGTCCGAACGCGGCGCATCGAACCGGACGCCGGAAATTCCCGGCGAACATTCGGTGATGCCGTAGCCATTGGAGAGCGGCAGGCCCAATTCGGCCTCGACCCGCGACTTCAGCGCGACGTCGAGCGGCGCCCCGGCGACCGCGATCACCCGCAACGAGCCGCGATCGAGCTTTCTCATGCCCGACAAAGTCTTGTATTCCAGCAGGCGCTGATAGGTCGCGGGCACGCCGTTGAGGACCGTGACGCCCTCCTCTGTAATGGCCTTCGCCAGCGCCGCCGGGTCATATTTGCTCACCAGCCGCACCGTTCCACCTACCATCAGCGTCATGGTCAGCAGGGAAATGCCGACGATGTGGGAAATTGGCAGCACCACATAGACCTTGTCGCGCGCATCCATCCTGCGGAAATGAGCGGTGGTCGCAGCGCTGATCAGAAGGTTCTCATGCGAGAGCATCACACCCTTCGGCGTGCCGGTCGTGCCCGACGTATAGATCAGGACGGCGACCTGCTTTGCCGCATCGTCTTCCACGGGCTCGGCATTCGTGTTCTCGTTCAGCGCGCTGACGCCGATTTCCTTAAGCGGACCGATCTGGCGAATCTCGCCGCCAAGACGCGCGGCATGCGCGGCCGCCTCCTTTGAAATCGCAACCGTAAAGAACACCCGGCGCGCGCCGCTGTGATCGCGAATTTGATCGATCTCTCGCGCAGCCAAGCGCGGGTTGGCCACGATCACCCAGGCATCGAGCCGGCTTGCCGCGAGCAACAGGGCTGCGAGCGCGATGCAATTCTCGCTGACGATCATCACGCGATCGCCGGCTCTCACGCCGAGCGCGGACAGATCACGCGCGACGTCACGCACATGCCCGTCGAGTTCGCGGTAGCTCCATGCCCAGCCGTCCTCCACCAGCGCGACATGATCGGGGGTCTCGGCAACATATCGATCCACGATCGCGTGAAGACGGCGCGGCAGGGAGGCGGCGATCTCCTCGATCCCGATCGCTTGCGAGACTTCCGCCACAGCTGACCTCCCGAAAAAGATATCAACCGCCGAGGCGGCTCCTCAACAACCACCATACAGTTCTATTTTAGAACTCGTCAAGTGCAATCCGCTCGACGCCGGCACCAGCGCGAGGCTGGTAACGCCTGACTCAAATTGTTTTGCGTATCGCAGCAAGGAAATTTCCGTTTACAACGGACGACCATCATCCTATCAGTGAGGTACTAAAATAGAACTTTGTGAGGTATGGCGATGACCAAGGGCCGCGGCGTAGCGATACTGGTCGGTGCGGGCGATGCGATCGGGGCAGCGGTCGCGCGCCGTTTCGCAAAAGAGGGCTATATCGTCTGCGTTTGCAGACGCGACGCCACCAAGTCACAAGGCCTTCTGGAGGAGCTCAAGACCGCCGGCCACGAGAGCTTTGCCTTCAGCGTCGATGCGCGGCAGGAGGCCGAGGTCCAGCAACTCTTCGATCGCGTTGAAAAGGAGATCGGTCCAATCGAGGTCTGCCTCTTCAATGCCGGCTCCAACGTCAACAAGCCACTGCTGGACACAACGGAAAAGCTGTTCTTCAAGGCGTGGGAGCTGGCCTGCTACGCCGGCTTTCTGGTTGGCCGCGAAGCCGCACGCGTGATGATTCCGCGCGGCCGCGGCACGATCCTTTTTACCGGTGCCACCGCGAGCCTTCGCGGCGGCAAGGGCTTTGCAGCCTTCGCGGCAGCGAAATTCGGTCTGCGGGCCGTCGCCCAGGCCATGGCCCGCGAGTTGGGGCCGAAGAACGTCCATGTCGTCCATCTGATCATCGATGCCGCCGTCGACAGCGACGCCATTCGCGCCCGTCTCAAGGCGGCGAGCGGCATCGAGGCCAAGGACATCGCGCCCGACACGCTCACCAAGACGACTTCGATCGCCGAGGCGTATTGGTTCGCGCACCAGCAAGCGAAGGATGGCTGGACTCACGAGCTGGATCTCCGGCCCGCCGTGGAGAAATGGTGAGATGGCCGACGCTCCCGATCTGACCCTGTGGGGCGTAGGTACCAGCCGCACGATCCGGCCCCATTGGGCCATGCATGAGCTGAACCTGGCCTACAAGACCAAGCCGATTGGCCCGAGGACCGGCGAGACCAAGACGCCCGAATATACGAGGCTCAACCCGCGCCAGAAAGTTCCGCTGCTGCAGGACGGTGATTTCTGCATAGGCGAAAGCGCCGCGATCGTCGCCTACTTGTCGCAGACCTATTCGAGCCCGGAACGCGCGCTCATCCCGGCGACGCAGCGCGACTACGCCGCCTGGCTCGAATGGTGCTTCTTCATCGTGACCGAGCTTGACTCGACAAGCCTCTACGTGATGCGCCGACACAGCGCCGACGCGCTGGGACCGATCTACGGGATCGCGCCCGACGTCGTTGCCAAGGCGGGCGAATATTTCCGCGAGCAGCTACGGCATGTCGAAACGGCACTTCGCGATGGCCGCACCTATCTGATGGGCGACCATTTCACCAGCGCCGACATCCTGCTGACGACCTGCCTCGACTGGGCGATCGCGTACGGCGTCGGGATCTGCGAGAACGCGCATCCCTATCGCGATCGCATTCACCAGCGGCCTGCCTACAAGCTCGGAACGCAGGCCAATCGGCCGTTGGCGCCGATCACTGCAGTGCCCCCGAAGACGTGAGCCTCCGGCGCGAGGCGCGGAACGCAAGGACTGCATCAGCGAAGAGAGGGTCCGTGTCAGCGAGATACATTACAGCAAAAGAGAACTGCCGATCGCGCCCTAGCTTGCCAGCCGGATCGCCTTGTCCTCGATCATCTTGTTGATGGCCCCCTCGTCGTAGCCGAGCTCCACCAGCACGTCGCGTGTATGCTCACCGATGCGGGGAGCAGGCCCTGCGATCGCCGACTTGTTCAGCTCGAAGCGCGCCGCGGGTTTGGGCTGCCGCACCTTGCCGACACTGGGCTGATCGATCTCGACGATCAGGCCGCGCGCGACGACCTGCTCATTGTG
>Ga0070709_10001776_pt1 | contig 11726 bp, 26 predicted proteins | sample LARL51metaG_FD_65449 | JGI IMG/M metagenome (GOLD analysis project Ga0070709, IMG submission 65449) | Corn, switchgrass and miscanthus rhizosphere microbial communities from Kellogg Biological Station, Michigan, USA - LAR L5-1 metaG | ecosystem: Host-associated > Plants > Roots > Rhizosphere ...
CTGGTGTGACGCTATAGCGCGTAGCCGAAGACCGGCAGTCCCTCAGGCGTGTGCTCGCCGGTGTCCCTGAACGGCATGAACGTGCTGCCGTGGACGCTCAGGAACACGATGCCGTCGCTGCCGGGCTCGCCGATGTCCGCGACCGTGGACCACGTGCCGAAGCGCACCATGGCTCGCACGGCTACGGCCGGAATGGGTAGTCCACGCCGAGGCCCTGGCCCTGCGGGTCCCGGTAGCGGACTGACGACTGGTGGAGGCGGCACGGGCAGTACGGGTGCGTCCGGTTGGTTGACAGCCCGTACGGGCATCCGGATGAGGACCGCGGCGGCGGTGCCGTCAGCCACTTGCCGAGCCTGGCAAGAGCTGCGGCCAGCCTAGCCATCTAGCTCGGCGGTGATGCGGTCGATCTGGCCGCGCAGCCATGCGTCGCTGTCTGCGTTGTCGCCTTCGATGACGTTGACGACGTGGTCGGCGATGTCGTCGGCTTCGAGGGGGATCGCGTGGTGGTGGCGGAGCGCGTTGACGAGCGTGCCGGCGAGGTTGTACTTCTTGGTGCGCTTTGACAGGAGCGCCATGTAGGCGAGCCTGCGCGTCTCGTCGAGGTCTTTCGCCCTGGCTTCGTCGATCTCGTTCTGAGCCATGTTTGCCGTCCCGTGTCAGGCGTTAAATGGCGGAGCCGGGCGGTCCTGGGGACACGTCCGGCTATTGTATGCGCCTAGAGTGTCATTTTTGTCAAGCACCGTCAATGAGCGGCGCGTTTTCGTTATCGAGCGCCGTGAGGCGTGCGGTAACCATGGCTACTGCGGGACGCAAGTTGACAGCTATGCGCTCAAGCAGGTCGGAGTCGTCGCGTGCCAGGCCGATGATCGTGTTGCAGGGGCCGCAGGCGAGTCCGCGACGGCAGATCTCGCAGGACCTGTTCTGCGGGCAGCACCGATGGTCGTGCTCTATGACGGCCTTGAGCTCGGGACCTAGCGGGCGTTCGCACAGGTAGCAATTGCCGTCCTGCGCCTTCCACAGCGCTGCGCGCACGCCTGGACCATGCCACTTCCGGTCGCGTCCTATCCGCTGGTTGGCGGCCAAGCGGTACCGGTGGCGCTCGCGGTATTCCTTCGCCTGCTCGTTGACGCGAGCGCGTTTTTCAGGCGCGTCCAGCTTCACCCACAGGCCTACGGCCGAACCGCTGACACCGAAGAGTTTCGCGACCTTGGCATAAGTCCAGCCGTGCTCAGCCCGCAGTCTGCGCACGCAGTCCGCCTTTTCCTGGGGTGAGAGCGTAGCCCGGCGTGCGGCGAGTTCGGTCGCCCATGGCGGAGCGTCAGAGATGTCCTGGGCCTCGACGTAGAGCTTCACGCGCCGGGTTGACATCATGGAACCCATGGCTTGCCTCCTAGATAGGCGGGTCAAGGGACGGCCGCGAGCCGCTAACTCGTTGGCCGTCCCGCCATTTGTTCCAATTCTACGCCGTATTTCCTGGTCAGATGGCGTTTCGTCCGGTTGTGGCGCGCTTCGTATGACCGCTGAGCGTCGGCGAGTGAGTACCGGACGGGCCTGGTGCCGGTGCGCCGCCACTTGTCCTCGGCTGCCCAGCGGCGGGCGGTGCGCGGGTGGACGGCGTAGATGCGGGCGAGGTCGCTCAAGGACAGGTAAGGCGGGGTCAATCGGGCCATTCCGCGATGTAGCCGTGGATGGCCGGGACGTACTCGACGATGCGGTAGATGACCGTGCGGTTGGCGGCGTCGATGCGCAGGACCGCGCCTAGCCAGAACGGCGCGTCGTCCGGCCCGCGTCCCCCGGTTAGCGCGGCGAACGGGTGCGGGGCGGCGGCTATTTGCGCGAGCAACTCGGCGCTGATCAGGATGCGCGGGTCGGCGTGGTCGATGCGGACGCTGATCTCGGCGCCGACGTCGTAGAGGCTGGTCAGGATGCATTCGCCTTGCGGCAGGTCACGAGGCGTCAGGTAGCCCTCGCGGAGGCTGAGTTCAGCCGGGGCGGGAAACTCAGCCATGGCGCCCCTGCTCGGTCCTGCGGGCCACGGCGGGGACGCTCTCCCGCATGATGTCGCGCATGGGGTTCGTGGCGATGCGCTGCCAGTCGGTCAGCTCGCAGTAGAACGCGTGCGCCACCTGGTAGACGGCCGGGGGTGCGACGGGCCGCCACTGGCCCATCCAGACGCGCTCGACCGTCCAGCGGCGCCCGGCGCGGCGGAGGCGGTAGTCGCCGCGTTCCTCGGCGTGCCCGTCAGGCGATGGCCGCAGCAGCAGCCACGCGAGGACCAGGAGGACGGCGGCGGTGACGGGGACGCCGGCCGCGAACCATGCGCTGGTCATTTGGCTGCCTCCGGCGCGTGCACGGGACAGCCTTGAGTGATCCACCAGCCGTCCGGCGGGTACGGTGCCCTGCGGCCGTGGCCGTTGTCGAGCACGGGACACAGGCAGCCCATCGACCGCGCGGCCTCGCTGCCGGGATTAGGTTTGCCCCACCCGTCGTCAGCCGCTAGGGCGCTCATCGCAGGCTCGCGCTGTAGCGCCCGGCCAGGCAGAACTCCGCCCAGTCGCCCGGCTCGGTGTCCCGGCCGGCCACCTCGGGCCGTGCCCATCCCTCGGCCTCGTACAGGTAGGCGGCGAGCGAGCTGCACACCACGTGGCCGGGCGCCTGCCCGTGCCAGTCCTTCGCCCAGAGGTCGGCCATGCCGAACGCGCGGAGGGCGTCGTCGGCGATGGACATCCAGTCGTAGGCGGTCGCGAGCATGGCCTGGGCGCGTGCCGCTACCTTCATGCGCTGCCCGGGGGTGCGATCAGGCTGCAGGCAGTTGTTGATGGTGTACGGCGAGGCGATGTAGGGGCGCAGGTCTCTCCAGCCGACGCCGCCGGGCCTGCCCTCAAGCCCCCATGGCACGTCGCCGTCCCAGTGGTGCATGACGGCGACATGGTTGTCCATGCCGACCTTGCCGGACAGTTCCTCGCCGATGCGGATCAGCTCGCCGGGCAGGCTGGCTGAGCGGGTGCAGAGGATGTCGGCGGGGCTGAGCGTGGTTTTCAGCGTGGTCATTGGGGGGCTTCCTTGAGGGCTCTGACGATGGCGAGGAACACGGTGTCCTTGACCTGCTGCTCGCGTGGGAGCTGGTCGTAGGGGACGAGGCACGGGTGGGTTTTCAGCCGCTCGTTCTTCTCGGGTCCCCAGGTCCACCCGGCGGCGCGCTTGAACTCGCACCATGCCTCGTGGTGCTGCTCCGGGGTTTCCCCGGCGAGGGCGCGGCGCACCCCGTCGACGGCGACGGCCCGGATGTGGTCGGACTCGCTTTCCCAGGGCTGTGACGGGGCGGGGTCGCCCTGCTGGTACTGCAGGGCGCGGTTGGCCTCGTGGACCAGCCGTGCGGCCTGCTCGTCGGTGAAGGTCACGGCTCCTGGCCCCCGTCCGCCGCACGCGGCCCTGTCACCAGCTCAGAGTCAAGCTTGGCGGTCAGCTCGGCGGTGCACATGCAGCACAGCCGCCACATCCGGCGGGAGGCGTCGACTGAGACCGAGTGCCCGCACACCATCGGCATCTTGCACATCGCGCAGGTTTCCATGGTCACGCCACCGCCCCGAAAACCGCGCGCCGCTCCGCCCGGTGCCGCACGATGACCTGCCCGAGCCGCAGCCACTGCGTCGCGTCCCACGTCCGCTCGCACGCCGAGCACCACACCAGCGACGGCCGCCGGTCCCGCTCGTCGACCGCGATCACCGCCCCCAGGCACCCGGTGGTACCGCACGACGGGCACCAGTTCACGTCCGGCGGGATCACGATCGCGGAGCGCGGCACCGGGTCCAGGACCCGCAGCGCCTCCCCCCGGCAGCCGGCGACCGCCCCCGCCATGTCGCCCGCCCACGGCTGGAACGAGATCCACTCCACCTGCCCGGCGAGCCACCCGCACATCGCGGCGACCGTCCGCACCGGGCAGGCGGGCGGCTGCCGCTGCACCAGGACGCGCATGGTCCAGTGCTCGGCGTCGTGGCGGATCTGGGAGGCGGCCTCGGCGGCGGGCTCGTTGTAAGGCAGGCCGTCCCCGTCGCCGCCGCGGGGCCCGGCGGGTCGGCGGGGGTCGAGGGCTTCGGCGAGCGCCGCGTGCAGCGCGGGCAGGATCCGCAGGCCCGAGTGCAGCCGTGAGGTGCAGGAGCGGCAGAGGGCGGCGTGGGGCGCGGCGGGAACCGGCTCGTCCTCGTCGTGGCGGGGCGCGAGGCAGGCGGTCACGGCTGCGGCTCCGCGCGCGAGATGGTCAGCTCGTACTCGTCGGTGCCGGTCTCGGGAAGTTCCATGATGACGGTGCCCGATGAGAGCTGGCGGACGCGGTTCGCGATGGCTTCCATGGGTGGCTGCTGCCGGTAGTCCCAGGTGAACGTGGTCGAGACGGTGATCTCTCCGCGTGACTCCGCCTCGTCGTCAAGCGCGGCGAGCTGGTCGAGCCCGTCAGGCTCAGCGAGGACGGCCGCCGCGTTCTGCGCCTGCCATGCGGTGATGGCGGCCTGCGCGGCGGCTTCCTCGATGTTGCGGTTGGCGTCCGACTGGGCAGCCCACGCGACGCCGAAGTCCTCGATCGCTTCCCCGATTCTCTCGGCTGTGAGCCGCCGTCGTGCCTCGTACGCCGCCTGTCCCGGCGTCGGCTGTCCGTCCGGCTTGGTACTGAGCACGGCGGTCACGGGTTCAGTACCTGCTGCGGGCCGGTCAGCCGGCCGGCGCCGTTCGCCGGCGCCGTATCCCGGGCGGGTGCCTGCTGCCGGTCGCGCCGCTCGTTCTCGACCGCGGCGATGAAGTCGGCGAGCGCGACGCACTCGGCCGGGGTGAACGACTTGCCGACGTGGCGGGCGGACAGGATCACGGCGAGCGGGTTCGAGGTGACGTCGGACTCGAGGGCGGCGGCCTGCTGCCAGACGGCGGCGAGCGCGGCGGTGACGGGTGATGACACGGGTTCCTCCTGCTGGGATTGCCGGGACGGACGGGGATGGAGCACGTCGGCGACGTGCTCTTCGATGCTGTTCCACTCGCGGGCCGCGGCGAGGGCGGCGTCCTGGACCCAGTTGCCCCACTCGTCGATCACTTGCCCTCCAGTGCCTTGCGGAGCGCTGCGGCGATGCCGTCGCAGGTCTCGGTGACCTTGGAGGGCCGGTTGATGTCGGCGCGCTGCTGGAGTCCGGTGGCGATGGCGGCGATGCTCTCGCGGAGCCCGGCCAGCCCGGGCGCGGGCTGCGGCTCCGGGTGCTCGTCGGGGATCTCGCCGACGATCGCGAGGATCTTCTTGATCTTCGCCTGGTGCGTTCCGGTGCCGAGGACCGCGCGCTTGACGCGGGCGAGGTCGGAGCGGGCGGCGTCGCGCTCGCCGGTGCGGTGCAGCCGCTCGGCGCGCTCGGCGTAGAAGTCGCCGGCCGTGAGCGTGCCCTCGTCGCCGTCCGCCGCGTCCGGCTCCCGCGTGCCGTTGTGCGCCCGGCAGGCCTCGGCTGCGAGCTGGGCGGTGTCGAAGTGGCCGATGAGCTGGTCGGCTTTCCAGTCGTCGCCGCCGGTGCGGGCGTAGACGTTGCGGGGCTGGCTGCGGCCCTGGCGCCACGGGGCGGCGGTGGCGGCCGCGTCCGGCTCCCGCGCGGCGAGGCCCGTCGCCCACGTGACGTCGTACGGCTGCGGGGCTAGCGCTTCTGCGATGACGGCGCGAGCGTCTACTGGGTCGGCGCCGTTCAGTTCGATGTACGCGGCCACGGCGGCCTGCGCGGTCTGCTCCCAGATGTACTGGACTTCCGGCGGCAGGTTGTCCCATGGCAGCAGCTCAGCCGTGGTGTCCCAGTCGCGGAGCTGCGCGGCCCGCTCGTACGCCGCCTGTCCCGCGCTCGCCTGCGCTGGCGCGCTCACCGTGCGCTCCGTGCGTCAAGCGCTGCGAGGATGGCCGGGGTGAGCGTGTACCAGTAGTCGTCCAGGCGCTGGCGAAGGTCGTCGATGCCCTGGTGCTTGGCATGCTCGCGTTCGCTGAGCAGTCCGCTGCCCGCTGCTGCCCGTGCGGTAGCTGTGCGCCGGTCGAGCCACTCCTTGACCGCCTGGTCCACGACCGCTGACACGTCGGCCACCTGCGTGCCGTCGTTCCCGCTGCCCGGCGGGACGTCGGCGGTCACAGGTCCGCCTCCCCTTCGGCGATAGCGGCCATGGTGTCGGGGTCGGCGAGGATCGCGGCGGTCTCGTCCGCGTCGCCCTCGTCGTCGTCGGGGTAGACGGCGCTCTCGTGAAGCCGGTTGCGGTCGAGCCACTCGGCGCGCTCGGCGTCGTCCAGGCCGGTGCTGTCGAGCAGCTCGCCGATGAGCATCCGCAGCCGCGTGTTTTCGCCGGCCAGCGCGTCGCGTTCGGCTGACAGCTCCCAGTACCGCGGGCAGTACAGGTCGTCTCCGTTCGGCCCGCACGCCGGCTGCCCTTGCGCGCTCATGCGCTGCCCTCACTGCCGCCGCTCAGGCCGACAATGTTGACCGGCTGGATGACGGTCGGGCACGGGCCGGGCGCGTGGAATCCGGCGCAGGCGGTGGTGTACGTGTGCTGCGCCGGGCCCTGGTAGCCGACGGGCGTGAACGTCAGGGCCGGGCTGGCTGGCACTGCGGCGATGGCGTCGTGCGCGACCTTGGCGGCGGCTTCGTAGGTGGCGCGCTCCGACTCGATAAGGCTTCCCCAGTGGTGGTACTCGCTGTACAGCGCTTCGTGTAGCAACTGCCCCGGCGTCTTTTCCTCGCTCATTTCCTTGCCTTTCCCTTTTCGTCGTTGTGCGCTTTCCAGTCCTCGCGGACCCATTGCCGTTTAACGGCGAGCGTTACGTGTCCTGCCATTACCTGGAGGATGTAGCGGTTGAACCGTTCCCTGAGTTCGGCTTCGGTTCGGGCGGGCGGCGGCTTGCATTCGCGGTAGCCGTGGCCGGGCTCGTCGCAGCGGTAGCAGACCAGGACGACGAACATCACGGCGGCTTTCGCCTGGCGAGCAGCTCACGGGCAAGCTGCGGGCCGCGCTCGTAGGCATCTGGCGACGGGCGGTGTCCGGGTTCGATTCCGACACTGAGTGCCTCAGCCACGGACTGCTTGTCTGGTCTTCCGCCGGGCGGCGAGCCCGTAGGGATCGCTCGGCCGTCCGGCGGCCGGGCGGGCTCCGCCCGCCCCTCTCCCTTTAGGGAGGGGCGGGGCGGGGAAGCTGCACTAACAGCGTTAGTAACGCCGTTACTACCTCTGTTATGAATCGGTTGATTCCCGGACATACCGGGGCGCGTAACGGCGTTACGGCCTCCTTGCCTCGCCCGCCAGTTCGCCTGCCGCTCGGCCGCCTTCTCCCGGTCGGCGAGCACCTGCGCCCTGGTCGGCTGATACGCCCAGTAGTCGTGAATTACCCAGCCTGTCTCGCCGTCCGGCGCGGGCGGGCACTTCAGGGACGGGCAGGCCGTCCCGGCCTCGTGCCAGGCCTCCCGTCTCACGCACTCGGCGGCGAAGCGCGCCGGCGTTCGCACCCGCGCTGTCACGCCGTCGAGGTCTTCCTCGGACACGAAACCGTCTGTGAGGTTCCGTGCGCACCAGAAGATCGCCGAGGTGTGAAGACGGTATGCAGCATCCGACAGGCCATCCACCTTGCGGTGAATCGGGAACTGGTCATCGAAGCGGACCCAGGGCATTACCGGCTCGTGTCCGGTTCGTCGCCCAGAATTTCCATTGCAATTTCCTGGCGTTCGGCAATCCAGTTCCAGAGAATGCCGCACATGTACTTAAAGGGGTCGCGCGACTTGGCGGTCATTGCCTTGCGCACGGCCTCTTCAAAGTCGTTGCCGTCGATTCCCGCCCCCCAGAAGCGGTCTATCGAGTCCTCCCAGCCGAGCGGCAGGTCGAGGGGGACCTTCTTGCCTTTCCACTCATATGTCCAGGCGTTCCAGATCTCGGACTGGAACGACTCGCGGCGGCCACGGCGCAGGCCGAGGTCGCCTTGTGCCCGCTCGGTGGCGAACTGCATCGCACGGGACCACCGCAGCGCGTCGGCCTGGACGTCGGCCACGAGCGGCTCATCGGGGTTGATCGACGACTTGCCGGCGTTGCAGTCGATGCAGGCGGCGACCAGGTTGGCCGGCTCGTCCGTGCCGCCGAGTACCTGCGGGACCACGTGGTCAACCGTCAGCCTGGCGTCGGGCGCGCTCGCCCCGCAGTATCGGCAGGCGTGGTTGTCGCGGCGCAGGATCTCGAACCTGAGCCGCTTGGAGACAGCCAATGTCCCGTCATCCACGCGGGCACCTCTCCTTCGGGTACGTGGGCCGCGCCCGCACCGGGGCGCAGGCGCGGCCAGGGGGTCAGTCGGCGTCGGGGCCTTCCTGGCACCAGCACGGGTCCTCGTGGTACGACCCGGACACCTGTTCGGCCGGCGCGTCGTGCTCGCAGTGCTCGCAGCAGTCGTAGACGGCCGGGGCGTCGCTGATGCCGTCGTCCATGCCGAGCAGGTCAGCCACCAGAGGTCACCCCCGGCATTGCGGCCCGGTCGAGCAGCTCGCGCACGGCGTCCAGGCCGCCCGGCGCGAAGGTCAGCGCACGGTAGTTGTCGGTGTCGTAGTCGTCGGTGTCGGCCGAGAGGATCAGCGACACGGTGCCGTCAGCGTTGCGCCAGACCTCAACCGGGTCGCCGTCCGAGTCGGGCACCGTGCCGAGCAGGACGTCACTCACCGTGCACCTCGCGGGCGGTCAGGAACGCCTCGAGCTCGTCGCGGCTGCCGACGCCGTTCATCACGCTCGCGACCTCGCGGAGGTCTTCGGTCGTGAGGTGATTGAACGTCCGCACCTCGCTGACCCGCAGGATGCGGGCCGCGTAGCCGTGCCGGGCCTCGTCGTCGTCGCCGAGCACCTTCTTGCACTGCGCCTGGGCGGCCTTCATGGCCCGCTGCCATGCCGGGTCCCGGGGGGTCCCGCCCGCGGCGGCCACGTCCGCCGAGGGGTCGCCGGCGGCAGGCCCGGATCCGGGGGTTTCCGGTGCCGCGGGCGGGACGTTCGGCGGCTCGACGCTCCCGGCGACGAGCTGGCGGGGCGCTGGCGCGGCCGCGGCGGGGATCGGCGGCGCCCACCCCTGCGTGATGACCGGCCTTCCCTGGGCGGTGGCCTCGGCGCGGGCACGGGTCATGAGCCACTCGCTAGAGGTGGGAACGTAGGGCTCCAGGGCCGACAGCGGGATCTTCTTCCACATCGGCTCCTCCCACTTCTGCCAGGGGGAGTCGGAGCGGTCAGAGCCGCGCGACATGGCCTTGTGCTTCATGACCTCGGCCTTGCCTGCCCGGATCACCTGCGAGCAGCCGCCGTCAGCCATGACCGCGTAGGCGTAGGCGCCGCGCAGCGGGCCGCGGTCCTCGGGGTCGGCGAACTCGTCGTACTCGTGCACCGGGGGCTGCCGGGAGCCGAGCCCGCGGTAGACGTCCTTCTGCCGCACGACCTCGGCGTGCACGGTGGACACGCCGCCTGCCCGGTACATCCGCTCGACGACGCCCTTGTAACCCTCGATGCCGGTCACCTCCTGGCCGAACGGGATCAGCCAGTACTGGTCGGTCCCGGCCTCGTGGCCGAGCCGGGCGGCGTCAAGCAGGCAGTACAGGAGGGACTGCGGGTTGGCGATCGCGGCCGCCATCAGCTTCGGGTCCTTGCGCAGCGCGCCCTGGGCGACGCGGACGATGGTGGCGGGCTTGAGGTGGCTGGCGGCGGCCATGGCGAGGTCGTCCTGCTGGGCGCGCAGCCAGTTGATGAGCTTCAGGTCGCGGGACTGCTCTTCGGCAGCCTGACCTACGGTCTGGGCACTCATGATTCCTTCTTCGGCTTGGCGGGAACGAGCTTGTCGACGGTCGACGCCTTGCGCTCGATGGTCTTGGCCGCCTGGTCATAGACCTGGCGGGTGGCGATGACGACGCGCTTGCCGTCGCTGCCGACCATGCCGGCGGCAACGGCGCGGCTGGCGCTGCCCATGGCTTCGCGGAGACGGTTGGTCATCTCGTCCTTGCGCTGCTCGGCGTCCTTGTAGTGCCGGATGGCGGCGCGGTAAGAGATCTCCAGGCGGCGTCCGATGTGCGCGTCACGGTCCTCAAGGGACGGGTGGAGCTGCTTGAGCGTGTAGGCCGTGGCCGCGCTCCAGTCAGGGTCGGGGGCGTCGCCGGATTCCATCTGCTTGATGAACTCCTGTGCCTTCTCGCGCATGAGCACGACGTCATCGCAGGCCGGGCAGGCGAGCGACGGGTAGGCGAGCAGGTAGCGGCCGGGGCCGCAGCCGTCGATGTGGCCGACGAGGTACTCGGACACCTCCCACTGCCTGATGTCGAGCACGGCCACGTAGGCGCGGCTGACGCCCATCACGTCCATCTGCCAGAGCACCTGCGAGCGGTAGTGGACGGGAATCTCGTCGGTGCCGGGCTCGCCCCACTCGCTCATGTCGGTGGTGGTCTTGGTCTCCAGGACGGCGACTGGCCTGTCCAGTTCCCAGCCGCAGCCGCGCTCGTGCATGCCGTAGTAGCCGCCCGGCCCGGCACCGCAGGTGCAGCGGTCAACTTCCACGACGTCGTGCACCATGCGGTCAGGCGTAGCCATCTGCCAGGGGCGCGACGGGTGCGCGTAAAGCTCGCGGCCGGTGCCGAGCACAGCGAACTCCGGGTGCGCCGCGGCGAACTTCTCCACGACGTAGGGTTCTAGGACGTTGCCGCGCTCCATCGCCGGGGTCACCTCGTCGGCCGGCAGGAGGCCGAGCTTCTGGTGATAGAGCTTGTACGGCGACGACCAGGGCGAGATGCCCATCAGCGCGGCGATCTCCGACGCGGTGATGCCCTTGCGGCGCGCGGCCAGCCACTCGGCCTCGCTGCTGGTCGGGATGAGGTCACCGGGCATCGGAGAACCACCAGATCTCGTCCGAGTCGTCGTAGTGGAGCGGCCCGGGATGACCGTCCGCCAGGTCGCACTGGAGGTAGGCGCCATCGCCACCGCCAACGGCGCGCGACGCGCCGCAACGGCCCGCGTGGCGCCGGACGATCTTCAGCAGCTCAGCCACCGAGGTCACCCCGTATCCGCTTGTCCATCTCGGCCAGCTCGCGCTCGAGCACGGCGACGAGCTTGTCGTCGTCGCGCTGCCGGCGGATCATGGCGATCACGTCGTCGCCGACCTGGGGCCGCTTGCGGGGCCTGCGGTTGGCGGTGACCCGGGTGCCGATGTAGCGCAGGGCGAGCGCGATCAGGAGGCCGGTGAAGATCCAGCCCATGACGATCAGGAAGGTGTTCACCGGCTTGCCCCGTAGTACTCGGCGGCTGCCTCTTCGAGCCTGCGCGGCCCGAGGATGCTGTCGGCGCTGCCGGCCTCCGCGGCCTCCGCGGCGTACTCGTCGGCGACGGTGAGCAGGACGCGGACGGCGTTCGGGGGGAGGCCGTGGCGCCAGAGGCGCGCTTCGAGTTCCTCGCGCTTGTCGGCGGCGCTCATCGCCCGCCCCCGCACAGAACCTGGCAGTTCCGGCCGCCGCTCTTGTACCCGCAGTCCGGGCAGGCGTTGCCGGTGCGGGCCCGGCGGGCCCCGCGGGTGAACTGGGGCAGCCACTGCTCGTAGCCGCCCCGGTAGGGGGCGAGCTGCTCGGCGCTGAGGTTCGGCCCGCGGTCCTTGCCGGTGCCCTGGTAGGTGTAGTCGCGTGAGGGGGGCAGGCCGTTGCGGGCGGGGCTGCCGGGCAGGTGACCGTGACGGAGGCTCACTGC
>Ga0070709_10001781_pt1 | contig 11710 bp, 11 predicted proteins | sample LARL51metaG_FD_65449 | JGI IMG/M metagenome (GOLD analysis project Ga0070709, IMG submission 65449) | Corn, switchgrass and miscanthus rhizosphere microbial communities from Kellogg Biological Station, Michigan, USA - LAR L5-1 metaG | ecosystem: Host-associated > Plants > Roots > Rhizosphere ...
ACATCCACCTGTGGCAGCAGACCAATCCGGTCGTCACCGAGGCCCTGGTCCAGCTCACGTGGGGCGGCCCGCAGGTGATCTACAACGGAGGGCTGCAGCAGGCCCGGGTCCGCTACTACGACGCCGACCGGCGGCGCCCAGGGCTGCCCCCCGCAGTGGCCGCCCTGGTGTCCAGCATCGATCCGGCGGCCACCGTCGTTGACCTGGTCAACCTCGATCCGGAGCGAGACCGTGCCGTGATCGTGCAGGCCGGCGCGTTCGCCGAGCACGCCATCGAGGCCGTGCGCTACACCGCCTGCCAGGACGGTTCCTGGCTCGGCGGCCTCTACGACTACGGGCACGGCGAGCCCGCGGTCATCGAACGGCACGCCGACGTCGGCCGGCCGTGGCTGACCGTGCGCCTGCCGGCCTCCACCCGCATACGCCTGACCCTGCGGCTGGCCCTGCGCACCCGGAAACCGTCCTACGCACCGCCCTTCGGCGAGCCGGAGCCGCGTCCGGCCGATTAGTAGGGTTGATGGTCGTTAGCCACTGCTGACCGTGGTGGACCAGTGACAGTTCGAAAGAAGGAGCCGCATGCGCCTTGCCCAGAGCCGTACCGGCCTGCGGCTGCGCCCGCGCACGTGACCGTCATCGACGCCCACGTGCACCTGTGGGATCTGGCGGCACGGCCGCAGCCGTGGACAGCGGAGTTTCCCGCGCTGCAGCGGTCGTTCCTGCTTCCAGACCTGGAACCGGTGCTGGACTCGCAGGGCGTGGACGCCGCGGTGGCAGTCCAGGCCGGCGACACCACTGGCGAGACCCTCGACCTGCTCGCGCTGGCCGCGACGTCGCTGCGGCTGGCCGGCGTGGTTGGCTGGGTGGACCTGGAGAGCCGGGACGTGCCCGTGGCCGTGGCTGCTCTCAAGACAGCGCCCGGCGGCGGCAAGCTGGTCGGCGTCCGTCATCAGCTCCAGGTCGAGCCCGACCCCAGGTATTTGGCCCGGCCCGGCGTGCGGGAGGGGCTGATCGTCGTGGCCGCCGCCGGACTGGCCTACGACGTGGTGGTTTCGCCCGGGCAGCTGCCGCTCGTCGCCGAGACGGCCGCGGCCCTGCCGGACGTGCGGTTCGTGCTCGACCACGCGGGCAAGCCGCCGATCGCCTCGGGCGACCTGAGGGCCTGGCGGGCGGACCTGGCCCGGCTTGGCGCACTGCCCAACATGGCCGTCAAGCTGAGCGGGCTCGTCACCGAGGCTGACTGGGCGGGGTGGACTCAGGCCGACCTGGCCCCTGTCATCGACCACGTGCTGGCCTGCTTCGGCGCCGAACGCACCATGGCCGGCTCCGACTGGCCGGTCTGCCTGCTGGCCGCCGATTACGGCGCGGTGCGGTCAGCCATCGCTGCGGCGCTGAGCCGCCTGGACAGCGCCGGACAGACGGCCGTGCTCGGTGGCACCGCCGCACGCTGGTACCAGATCGCGGTACGGTGAAGACCCGTCCGCTGCGCGGCCTGGCCATCACCGAGCTCGGACTGGGCGGCGCCTCCCTCGGAAACCTCTACCGCGAGACCTCTGAAACAGAGGCCCTGCTAGCGGTGGGTGCTGCATGGGACGGCGGCGTGCGCCATTACGACACCGCGCCGCACTACGGCCTCGGGCTGTCTGAGCGCCGGCTGGGTGCGGCGCTGGCCGGACGGCCACGAGACGACTACGCCCTGTCCACCAAGGTCGGACGGCTGCTAGAGCCCAACCCGGCACCGGTCGGCTCCGACTTGCGGACAGGCGGGTTCGCCGTGCCCGACGACCTCAGGCGGCGCTTCGACTTCAGTCGGGACGGGGTCCTGCGTAGCCTCGAGTCGAGCCTGGACCGGCTCGGCGTCAGCCAGGTGGACGTCGTGTACGTACACGATCCGGACGAGCACGTGGACCAGGCGATCGCCGAGGCGATCCCGGCCCTCACCGAACTGCGCGACCAGGGGGTGGTCAGCGCGGTCGGCGCCGGCATGAACCAATGGCAGGCGCTGCAGCGCATCGTTCGCCAGACGGATCTAGACGTGGTCATGCTGGCCGGCCGGTGGACGCTGCTGGACCGGTCCGGGGCCCCGCTGCTGGCCGCGTGCGCCGAGCGCGGCGTAGCCGTGGTCGCCGCCGCGCCGTACAACTCGGGACTGCTCGCCCAGGACTGGCCACAGCCCGGCACGCATTTCGACTACGGGCAGCCCTCAGGAGAGATCCTCGCCCGGGCTAGGGCGCTGGCTGGCATCTGCCAGCGGCACGGCACGCGCGTCCCGGCCGCGGCACTCCAGTTCCCCCTGCGGCACCCGGCGGTCACCTCGGTGGTCGCCGGGATGCGGACAGCAGCTGAGGTGCGCACCGCCGTGCGATACCTAGCCGAGCCCGTACCGGACGCGGCGTGGGCGGAACTAGAAGCCAGCGTCAGTTCTTCCTGTCCACCCGAGGATGGGTCATACTCTCCGTTGTGACACCTGGCGACGCTGGAGGGACAGCGGACGGCGCGCACTCGAGCGCCGCGCTGCGGGCACCAGCCGGCAGGCACGATGCCACGCAGACGCAAACCATGTACCGGCCGGGTTACGAGCTGGTGGCCGAGCAGATTCTGGAACTGATCGCGCGGTCACGGCTGCAGCCCGGCGACCGGATGCCCACGGAGAACGAGCTCGCCATGCAGTTGGGCACGAGCCGGACGGTCGTGCGGGAGGCGATCAAGATCCTTTCAGCGCTTGGGCGTGTCAGAGCTCAGAAGGGCCGCGGGCTCTACGTCGCCGACGACGAGGGGATGCTCGGGGCGAGGCGCTGGGAAGGGTTCTTCCTGCCCGCGGATCTCGATCATGTCTACATGCTCTTCGAGTTCCGCCGTGTCCAGGAATCCGAGGCGAGCCGCCTCGCCGCCGCCCGCGCGACACCCGCGGAACTGCGCGCCATCGAGGCGGCCGCCGATATGTGCCGGGAGGGATACGTCACGGGCGAGACCGCGCTGTTCAACAGCGGCGACGACGAGTTCCACCTGAGCGTCGCGGCCGCCTCCCACAACCAGTTCCTGGTCACGGCGGTGCGCGAAGCCCGGCGGCTGCTCAGGCAGTCCAGCACGATCGGGCTGCGCGGCACGCTCGGTGGCCACGCCGCCGAGGCGGTAGAAGAACACGCCGCGATCTACCGGGCCATCCGTGACGGCGACGCGGACGCCGCGGCGCACGCTGCGACCGTGCACCTGGATAACACGCTCGAGGACTACCGGCGCGAGATCCAGCGCCGCGTCTTTGGCGATGCCGGCCGCCCTGGCGGCGACATCGCGCCGTGACCCGGTCCAGAGCCGTCTGGCGCGCAATCCGTTATGCGCAGTCGGAGTCACGAATTCCTGTGGGCATTCATATTCGGCCACAAGACGCCCGGGCTCAACGTCAAGGCCCCGTACCGGTGCCCGCTCGTGAGGGTGGCGGCGCAGCGCGGGCCGGACAGATGCGGCTGGCGCGAGCACGTTCTGATCGTCGAGAGATGCCTGGCGCTCTACGCGGCCAGGCAGATTCAAGCCCGGGAGCGCTGCTCGCTCCGTCGAAGCTGCGTGCGCACGGACCTCGGCGGGTTCCGCCGGCTCCCAGAATGGCTCCTTAAGACCTACCGCCTAGGGCCGGTCGCGCTGCGCGGGCGGCTGGATCAGCGCCTCCGCCGTGATCCTGGCTGCACCGATACACCGATCCGCATTAGCTGCCTCGCGGTAACTGCCTGCTGTGCGGGTTCAGCCTCCGGGGGAGGAGACAGTCCGGCTCCGCTGCTGAGTACCGGCCGAGCCGTAGGGATAGTCCACCGCGCCCGGGTCGCTCACCTTGTCGAGTTGTGCGGTCTCCCCGGCGGACAGGTGCAGGCCTGCCGCTCCCAGGTTGTCCTTGAGCTGACCGGCCGACCGTGCCCCGATGATGACGGACGCGACCGGCGGCCGGTCAGCGAGCCAGGCCAGCGCGACCTGCGCCATGGTGGTACCGCGGGTGTCGGCGATACTCCGGACGGCCTCGATGACGTTCCAGGTCCGCTCCGCGGCACTGCGCCGCGAATAAGCCTCGACCCCGCGGTCTGGGTTCTCGCCCAGCCGGGTGGCGCCGCTCGGGCGGACGTCCTTCTGGTACTTCCCGGTGAGCCATCCGCCGCCCAGCGGTGACCACGGCAGCAGGCCGAGGTTTCCGTCGAGGCATGCGGGGATGATCTCCCACTCGATCTCCCGGACCAGCAGGCTGTACTGCGGCTGGACCGAGACCGGGCCGGCGATGCCGAGAGCGGCCGCGGCATCGACCGTCTTCTGGATCTGCCATCCAGTGAAGTTGGATAGGCCGGTGTAAAGGATCTTGCCGGCCCGCACGGCGTCGTCGAGAAAGCGCAGGGTCTCTTCCAGCGGGGTGAGCGGGTCAAATGAGTGCACCTGGTAGAGGTCTACCGTCTCGGTGCCGAGCCGCCGCAGCGTGGTGTTCAGGGCGTTGCTGAGGTGCTTGCGCGACAGCCCGGCATCATTGGGGCCGTCGCCCATCGGGAAGCGTGCCTTGGACGCGAGGACCAGGCGTTCGCGGTCCCGGGGCGACTTCTTCGCGAGCCATCGGCCGGTGATCTCCTCGGCCTGACCGCCGCTGTAAACATCCGCCAGGTCAATAAGGTTGCCGCCGCTTTCGGTGAAGAAGTCGAGCTGCCAGTGCGACGCCCGCTCATCTGTTTCCGAGCCAAACGTCATCGTGCCCAGGGCGAAGGAAGAGACAAGGCATCCGCTCGGGCCGAGCTGGCGGTATTCCACAAGGCACTCCTTAGCACAAGGGTAAGCATTGCTATTTCAGTGCGCCGGTCGTGAGTCCGGAGATGATACGTCGCTGGGCAAGCAGGACGATCAGGGCAACCGGGAGCGTCACCACGACGACCGCCGCATCGATCTGGTTGTAGAAAACTTGATACTGGCTCTGGCCGAGGTTCACAATGGCCAGCGGCGCGGTGTAGCTGCCGGGCTGATTCTCAAATGACAGCGCCAGGGTAAAGTCATTCCACGCCAGGATGAACGAGATAATGCCTGCCGTGAAAATACTGGGTGCAGCGATAGGAATGATGATGCGCCATAGTGCGCGGAGCCGTGAGGCGCCGTCGACCATGGCTGACTCGTCGAGCTCCTTGGGGATCTGGCCGAAATAGTTGGTGAGGAGCCAGATCGCCAGCGGCAGCGTGTAAATCAGGTAGGCGATGATAAGCCCCTGGTAGGAGTTGAGAAGCGCGATCCTCCGGTACACCAGGAACAGCGGGCCTACCATCGCGATGATGGGAAAGAAGCCTGCCAGCAGCACGAAGCCGAGGACGGCAGCCCGGCCGCGGATATTCAGCCTGGCCAGTGCGTAGCTGGCGGGGGTAGCCAGGACCAGGGTCAGGGCGGTTGTGCCGAGAGCGATGATCATGCTGTTCAGCAGTGGCCGCGCGAAGTCGGCCTCGCTGAAGATCTGGGTGTAAGCCTGGGAGGTCAGCCGGTGCGGGAAGATGGACGTGGCTCCCGCATTCAGCTCCTGCGTCGTCTCAACTGATGTTGTCAGCATCCAGTAGAACGGCACCAGCGCACTGATGACGAATAGGCAGTTTACCGCGATGAATCCCGCTCGGTTCAGCCGCGGACGCCAGTGCCGGTAGCGGTAAAGGGCGCCTTTCGTTGCCATTGCCATAGTCCGCCGCCTAAGTGCTTGGCTTGAGGAGCCGGGTATACGCGAACGCGATGATCAGCGACAAGACGACGAGCGCCACCGATATGGCGCCGCCGTATCCGAAGTCGCTGTTCACGATGAAGGCTTTCCAGTTGAGGTATCCGAGCGTCTCGGTCGATGAGCCGGGGCCGCCGCCGGTCAGGATGTAGATGACGTCGAAGACCAGGAAGGCGCCGAGCGTGCGGAAGATCAACGCCACCATCAGGGCTGGCTTGAGGAGCGGCAGGGTGATCTTCCAGAACGTCCGCCAGCTTCCCGCGCCGTCGACCTCGGCCGCCTCATAGACGTCTGAGGGGATGATCTGCAGGCCCGCCAGCAGGATAATGGCCACGAGCGGGATGGTCTTCCAGGCATCCGCGGCGATGACCACGGCCCACGATGCCCAGGCGTTCGCCGACCATGTGACGCCCGCCCCGGGCAGGTGCAGGGTGCGCAGGACGTAGTTCACCAGTCCGTCTTGCGGGTCGACCATCGTCTTCCACAGCATCGCGGAGACGACGGTTGGCACCGCCCACGGGATGAGGATCGCCGCGCGGACGATGCCCCGCCCCTTGAACTTCTTGTTCAGCACTACGGCGAGCGCGAGCCCGACGACGATCTCGAAGGTGACCGAGACAACGGTGAACAGCAGCGTGTGACCGAGATCTGCACTGAACCCGGGCTCGTCGAAGAGTTCTTTGTAGTTCGTGATGCCTGAAAACCCATGCCCGGCGCCGGGATCGGCAAGCTGGACGGTGTGGAACGAGTTCCACAGGTTGTACACCAGCGGGAATCCGGTGATGGCCAGGAGCGCGATGACCGCCGGCGCCACCAGCAGGTAGCCGACGCTCCGGTCCGCGCGGCGGCGGGCGCCGGAGGACCGCCGAGTCCTCCGGGCGCCCGCCAGGCCGCGTGCACTGGTTCCGGGCCTGCCGCGGTCGTCAGCAGTCGCTATGGCGGCGTGCCCGGGTTGCCGGCTGTCAGCGGGCAACTCAGCTTCCCTTGGCGTCGAACAGGGACTTGACCGTAGGTGCGGTGCCCGACAGTGCCGCCTGAGGGGTCTCCTGGTTCGCGAGTACGGACGACAGCATCGTCTGTAGGGCCGCCGAGATCTTGGGGTAGGCCGGCGTGACCGGCCGCGGTGCGGTGACGGCGAAGACCTTCTCCGCCTGCTTGAAGTATGGGACCTTGGCGTACAACGTGCCCGAATACGCCGCTTCCAGCGCCGGGGCGTCGCCCGCCGCGACGGCCCGGGCAATCTGCACCTGGGCGCTGTCCATGTACTGGATGAACTTCCAGTCAGCCGCCTGGTTCGGGCTCTTGGCATTGATCACCAGGTCATCTCCGCCCAGCGCGGCTTGCGGCTTGCCGGGGTTCGACGGGAAGGGGATCCAGGCGATCTTGCCTTGGACCGCAGATCCCTTGGCATCGGCCAGCGGGAAAATGTAGGGCCAGTTGAGTGCGAACGCGGCCTGGCCGGAAAGGAAGGCGTTTTGCACGTTGCTTTCCTGCCATCCCGTCACCGCGGCCGGCGCGATCTTGTACTTGTAGATCGTGTCCTGCATGAATTGAAGTGCCTGCACGTTCGCCGGCGTGTTGAGGTTATTGGCGTCAAGTGAGCCGCCGAAGCCGCCGAGGAAATCGATGTAGTTGCAGATGACACCCTCGTATTTGTCGCCCTCGAACGCGAGCCCTTCCTTGAGCGAAGGATCTTCCTTCATCGCCTGCTCTGCGTCGGTCACGAGTTGCTGCGGCGTTGTGGGCGGGGAAGGCACCAGGTCGGTCCGGTAGAACACGCCCTGTGCGTTCGTGAACCAGGGCATCCCGTAGTACTGCCCGTTGTACTGCACGGACGCGACCTGCCCGGGGAAGAACTTGCTCATGTCCGGGTGGAATTTGGTGAGCGGAAGTATCCAGCCGGACTGCGCGAACGTAGCGGGGTAGATGACGTCGGATTCGATGACGTCAGGCGTGCCCGATCCGGCCACGAACTGCTGCGTGAGCTGCTGAAGGGCGTCGCTGGTGTTCGTCGACAGGACAAAGTCCTTGACCTTGATGTCGGGGTTTGCGCGCTCGAAGCCGGCGATGGCCGCGTTGGTGGCGGCCTCCTCTGTGCCAAGCCCCTGCGTGGCGAATTCGATGGTCACCGTTCCCCCGCCGGAGGCGGGTTGCGAGGATGAGCTGCAGCCCGTTGCCAATCCGGCACCGAGAATTACCGCGCTGATGCCTATTGCCGCTGATCTTTTTTGGAATGACTGTTTGCAGGAATAAATCGTGCGCATGCTGCCTCTCCCTTTCAACGCAGCAGGATTTGTGGCCTGTCACATGGTGGATAGTGCTCACGGAGCAGAAAATGACCGCCGGTACTCACTGGGAACGGCCGTGCTCCCGCGGATGATAAGGCTGGTATCTGTGCGGATCTTCTCCGGCGGGACTTCACTGGGCCGTTCGATTGAATCGACCAGCCGCCGCGCTATTATGCGACCTTGCTCGAATACCGGCTGGGCGATTGTAGTGAGATCGAAATATTCCGCCATCTGGTGGTTATCGAATCCCACGACAGAGATATCAGTGGGCACGGACATTCCTATCCGGCCGAGGATCTTCATGGTCCCGAAGGCCATTTCGTCAGACTCAGCGAAAATCGCGGTCGGCGGTTTGGGCCGTCCGAAGAGCTCGCTCGTCGCCCGCTCGCCGCCCTCGACCGTGAAGTCGCCGTAGACCTCCAGTCCGGGATCCGGCGCGATGCCGGCGGCCTCCAGGGCCCTGCGGTAGCCCGTGCGGCGATCTTGGGGCGCGGTGCAGGCCATCGGCTCAGCGGGATCACCCGAGATGATCGCGATTCGCTCGTGCCCCAGGTTGAGCAGGTGCTGCACCGCGGTCGAGGCTCCGGCGGCGTCATCGATATGCACGCTGTGGAAGCCGTCGACCTCGTAGCCGATCATGCAGACGGGGACTCCGAGACCGCGCAGCGCGTCCGTCTCCTTCTCGCTCAGGGTGAGGTTGAGCAGGAGAACTCCGTCCACGCGCTTGCGGAGCATGCCGAAGGAAAAGTAGTCATGCCGCAGGCTGGTATCTCCCACATGAAAGAGCAGGACATCGAGCCCTGCCTCGCGAAGCACCTGCCCTGCCGCGCTCAGCACCGAGACGAAATACCACCGGTCCAGGTAGGGCAGCACCACGGCGACGCTTCCGGCGCGGCCGGAGGCAAGCGCAGACGCGAGCGGCGACGCCGCGTATCCGAGCCGTTCGGCGACCTGGCGAACGCGCTCGGTGGTTGCGGGCGAGATGCCGCCGCGGCCGCGCAGCGCCCGCGACACGGTGGCGCTCGAGACGCCGGCAGCGCGCGCTACCTCCTCGATCGACACCTCACTCATACCGGCACCTCCATGTGGGGAAAACCCGGCTGCCCGCTCGCGACGGCCAACCTGGCGGCAGCCTACGCCTGAAAGTTTTGGTTACGCAAGCGTTTACGTTACACATCTTTCCCGATCCTCAAGCTGATACATCGCTGCAGGCAGAAGAGCAGTTGATGAGTTCGTAAGCGCTTGCATACCGGAGATTCCGGCTGTACGGTCGACTCGTGCCTTGCTGGAGCGGGGCAGTCATGTGTCGCCGAAGTCAATAGCGGGATTCCATGCGTTACCGTCCTCCGGGCATGTGCCTCAACGATTTCTCTCTGCTGGACTGTGATGACGGCTGGCGGGTGCTGCACCTGCAAGGCCCGCCTGTGCATCCGTTCGACGCGGCGACTCTGGAGACCTCCTACGGGCTCGCGCGGTCGCCGGACTTGGTGAACTGGCAAACCCTCGGTCCCGCTTTCGGCATCGGCCCAGCCGGGTGCTTTGACGACGCCGCCGTGTGGACGATGTCGCACGTGGCCTTGGGCGGCGGCCTCGCGATGTTCTATACGGGAGTCAGTCGGCACCCGCGCTCCTGGCAGTCGATCGGCATGGCGGTCAGCGATCGTAGCGACGGAACCGGGTGGTGCCGGGTCGGCACTGGCCCGGTTGCCGAGGCCGACGGCCGGTGGTACCGCGCCGACCGTGACATGGCATGGCGCGATCCCTACGTGGTCGCCGACCTGGCCGGGCCCTGGTCATGGATAATGACCGTCTGTGCCAGGACCGCGGCCGGGCCACTCGGGCACTCGGGCTGCATCGGGCTGGTGACATCGGACGACCTCGAGCACTGGACCGTGCGCCCCCCGCTGCTCACTCCCGGCATCACCGCGGAACTGGAATGCCCCGTGATCGAGCGGGTAGGCGAGGACTTGCTGCTGTTCGCCTGCGTGAGCGAAGAGCAGTCTTTTCATGCATGGCGGTCCCCGCACATTCAAGGTCCCTGGGAGCACCTGGGCCGGGTCGGCCCGACCGGGGCATACGCCCCCCGCGTCGCCTGGACTGCCGACGGCCCGCTCGTCCTGCACACGCAGCGACGGCGGTTCGGCGGCACCGACAGCGGACCGCTAGTCCGGGGCTGCCTCAGCCAGCCCAAGCTGCTGTCCTTCACCGAAGCCGGCCGTCCCTACCTGGCCTGGTGGCCCGGGCTCGAACAGTTTCTGGAGAGCAGCTCGGGCAACCATGTATCGGACGGCATTGCGGTGTTCCGCTTCCACAACCCGTCCGAAGTAACGATGCAGCTCGGAACCAGCGCCAAGGCGCTGCGGGTGACCTTCTCCGGCCGCTCGGCCACGCTCGGCTATGCCGACGGCACCAGGCTCCTCTCCGAGACGCTGCCCGCTGCGCCGCGAAGGTCCGCACGGATTGTCCGGTACCAGGAGTTCGTGGAAGTGTACGTGGACGACCACTTCTGCCTCAGCCACGTCGCCTATGCGCCGGCTGAACAGGAAGCCATCGGATGGGCCGACGGGAAGCCGGCCGATGTAGCCTGCGCCGAATTCCGGCTCAACAACGAGGGTGACTCAGAGCCAGCCACCGGCCTGTTTCCAGGCTCGGTAAACCAGCTCGGTCGTCACCGTCTGGTTATGGCCCGCCAGCAGCATGATCGCCTCCACCGGGACACCATGGGCAGATAGCAGCGACACGAACGTATGCCGTAACTCCCGCGGCACCCACGCCTTCCCCCGCCCTGCGGCCTCGGTGATCGCCCGGAACTGCGGCCGCACATTGTGATCGTCCATCGGGGGCAGCGAAGTGTTGACTTGCGTAGCTCGGCGTCGTACGGTCAACTCCTTCGCTCTAGCCTGGGGGGGGCGACATGAGACGATTTTCGCTTTCTATATTCAGACCTGCGGTGTCGGGCGCCCGTTCCCGGCTCGCTGTCGCGGCTTGCCTGAGTGCACTCACCATGCTCGTAATGGTGGGTTGCAGCAGCGCGGCCAGTACATCGGGGCCCGCGACAGCATCGCCGTCATCGCCCACCGGCCAGACGTATGCGAGCAAAGCCTTCGTAGTGCCGCTCACCCTCACGGTCGACGCCTCGCTCAAGTCGCCGCCAAATCCCGACTCCCGCAACCTGCTGTCCTGGGATGCAGCAGACGGTTCGAGCAACAAGGTCAGATTCCTGGTGCCCGTCAACCTGTACCCTCCCGGTAACGCTGTCCCGGAAGCTGTTCCTAAGGATTATCTGGCGTACCTTCAGGGGCTCACCAGCCAGGGCGTCAAGCTCTCGAACGTGACCAAGGTAACCGTGGACGGGCATCCGGCGACGCTGATGACCGCCACTACGAGCTCCGGCAATCTCGATGGCTCCCTCGGTTGCCCTGCGGTCGGCGCAGATCAAGGCGAGGGCTGCTTCGGAGTTCAGCCCGATCTGAGTCTGCGGATCGCCGTAATACCGGTCGGCAATAGCACGCTGCTTGCCTGGGCGCGCACGAGTAAGGCATCCCCGATGCCGCGTTCGTCGTCATGTTCGAAACGGTGCTCAAGAGCGTTCGATTCGGCTGATGAGCGCACTTCCGCTTCTCAGTAGGGGCGGGCGTTCGGATGAGATATGTGGCGTAGCCGCTATGACTCGTGACGTTTGTCGCGCTCGCGGACCTGGCCTCTGGCGTTGCCC
>Ga0070709_10001791_pt1 | contig 11671 bp, 5 predicted proteins | sample LARL51metaG_FD_65449 | JGI IMG/M metagenome (GOLD analysis project Ga0070709, IMG submission 65449) | Corn, switchgrass and miscanthus rhizosphere microbial communities from Kellogg Biological Station, Michigan, USA - LAR L5-1 metaG | ecosystem: Host-associated > Plants > Roots > Rhizosphere ...
GAAGGCGCCGGCCTTGACCAGTGACTCGATGACCCGCTTGTTGCACACGTTGACCGGCACCTTGTTCAGGAAGTCGGAGAAGCTGGTGAACGCGCCGTCGGTGGTGCGGGCCGCGACGATGGCGTCCACCACCGCGGTGCCGACGTTGCGCACGGCGGCCAGCCCGAACCGGATGTCGCCGCCGACCGGGGTGAACGTGGCGGCCGAGGCGTTCACGTCCGGCGGCAGCACGGTGATCCCCATCCGGCGGCACTCGTTCAGGTAGAGGGCGCTCTTGTCCTTGTCGCCGGCGACGGAGGTGAGCAGGCCCGCCATGTACTCGGCCGGGTAGTTGGCCTTGAGGTAGGCGGTCCAGTAGGACACCAGGCCATAGGCGGCGCTGTGCGCCTTGTTGAAGGCGTAGTCGGAGAACGGGACCAGGATGTCCCAGAGCGTCTTGATCGCCGAGTCCGAGTACCCGTTCTCCCGCATCCCCGCGGCGAACGGCTCGAACTCCTTGTCCAGGATCTCCTTCTTCTTCTTGCCCATGGCCCGCCGCAGCAGATCCGCTTTGCCGGGCGAGTAGCCGGCCAGCCGCTGCGCGATCGTCATCACCTGCTCCTGATAGACGATCAGCCCGTAGGTGTCGCCCAGGATGTCGGCGAGCGGCTCGGCAAGTTCGGGGTGCAGCGGCACCACCGGCTTGCGCCCGTTCTTGCGGTCGGCGTACTCGTTGTGCGCGTTGGCGCCCATCGGCCCGGGCCGGTAGAGCGCACCGACCGCCGAGATGTCCTCGAAGTTGTCCGGCCGCATGCTCCGCAGCAGGGCCCGCATCGGGCCGCCGTCGAACTGGAAGATGCCCAGCGTGTCGCCGCGCGCCAGCAGGTCATAGGTGGGCTGGTCGTCCAGCGGCAGGTTTTCCAGGCTGATCTCGGTACCCCGGTTGGCCTGGATCCCCGCCACCGCGTCGTCAAGGACGGTGAGGTTGCGCAGGCCGAGGAAGTCCATCTTGAGCAGGCCGAGGTCTTCGCACGCGGGGTAGTCGAACTGGGTGATGACCGCGCCGTCGGCTTCCCGCTTCCAGACCGGGATGTGCTCGACGATCGGCTCGCTGCTCATGATCACGCCGGCCGCGTGCACGCCCGCCTGGCGGATCAGCCCTTCCAGCCCGCGCGCGGTGTCGATGACCTGGCGGATCTCCTGTTCCGCCTCGTACAGCCCGCGGATCTCACCGGCCTCGCCGTAGCGGGGGTGGTCGGCGTCGAAGATGCCGGCCAGCGGGATGTCCTTGCCCATCACCGCGGGCGGGAACGCCTTGGTGATCCGGTCCCCGAGCGCGTAGGGGAACCCGAGCACCCGGGTGGAGTCCTTCACCGCGGCCTTGGCCTTGATGGTGCCGTAGGTGATGATCTGCGCGACCCGGTCGTCGCCGTACTTCTCGGTCACGTACCTGATGACGTCACCGCGCCGACGCTCATCGAAGTCGATGTCGATGTCGGGCATGGACACGCGTTCGGGGTTGAGGAACCGCTCGAACACCAGCCCGTGGTAAAGCGGATCGAGGTCGGTGATGCCCAGTGCGTAAGACACCAGGCTGCCGGCCGCCGAACCGCGCCCGGGGCCGACCCGGATCCCGTTGTTCTTGGCCCACATGATGAAGTCGGCGACCACAAGGAAGTACGAGCAGAACCCCATGGACACCATGACGTCCATCTCGAAGCTGGCCTGGTCCCGGCGCCGGTCGTCGAAGCCGTCCGGGTAGCGGCGGTCCATGCCGCGCCAGACCTCTTTGCGGAACCAGCTTTCCTCGGTCTCTCCCTCCGGCACGGGGAAGTTGGGCATCAGGTTGGACTTGGCGAACTTGACGTCGGCCCGCTCGGCGATCAGCAGCGTGGCGTCGCAGCCCGCCTGCCACTCCTCGTCGGTGCTGACCGCCCGCATCTCCTCGGGGCTCTTCAGGTAGTAGCCGGTGCCCTCGAAGCGGAACCTGCCCGGGTCGGCGAGGGTCGCGTTGGTCTGCACGGCGAGCAGCACCTCGTGCGCGGTGGCATCGCCCGGGCTGGTGTAGTGCGAGTCGTTGGTGACCACGAACGGCAGCGACAGGTCCCGTGCCACCCGGCGCAGGCCGTCCCGGACCCTGTTCTCGATCTCCAGCCCGTGATCCATGATCTCGACGAAGAAGTTGCCCGGCCCGAAGATGTCGCGGTATTCGGCGGCGGCGGCCACGGCCTGGTCGTACTGGCCCAGCTTGAGCCGGGTCTGCACCTCACCGGAGGGACAGCCGGTGGTGGCGATGATCCCCTTGGCGTGCGCCGCCAGCAGTTCGCGGTCCATCCGGGGCTTGCGGAAAAAGCCTTCGAGCGAGGCAAGCGAGGACAGCCGGAACAGGTTGTGCATGCCCTCGGTGGTCTCGGCGAGCAGCGTCATATGGGTGTAGGCCCCGGCGCCGGACACGTCGTCGTCCTTTTGCGCAGGGGTTCCCCACCGGACCGGCTGCCGGAACCGCCGGTGCTCGGGCGCCACGTAGGCCTCGATCCCGATGATCGGCTTGACGCCCGCGGCGGTCGCCTTGGACCAGAAGTCGTACGCCCCGTAGACGTTGCCGTGATCGGTGATCGCGATGGCCGGCATGCCCGCCCGCTCGCACGCGGTGAACATGTCCTTGAGCCGGGCGGCCCCATCCAGCATGGAGTACTCGGTGTGCACATGAAGATGCACGAACGAACGGTCGTCCCTGCCATCGGCAGATCGGGGGGTTCCGGGCCGTGGGGTCCGGGGGCTTGCCCCCGGGGAGGCAGAGTGCCCCCCCGGGCTAGCACTGCGACCCTGGCCGAAGCCGCTTTGCGGCGAGTAGCCTGCCCCGGTTCCGGCCGCCGTCACGAGTGAACCGCCTCCTTCGGGCATGCGCAGTACGCCCTCTCGGGCGCGGATGAACCAGGGCCGGGGGGAAGTGGCCAGCGCTTCCGGCAAGGGGTCCTGGGGCCTCTCGGGCGGCGCGCTGGTCCGGCAGGACGAGCCTAACCGAGGGCCCGGACGTTCGCGCCCCGCCACTCCGTGGGATGCCGGGTTCGCGTCAACTGTCCGTCCGGAGGACGTCGAGCGCGTGCGCCAGGTCCGCCGGGTAGGCACTGTGGAACTCGGCCCACCGGCCGTCGGCGGGGTGCGCGAAACCCAGTTGGACGGCGTGCAGCCATTGCCGGGTCAGGCCAAGCCGCTCGGCGAGGACCGGATCGGCACCGTAGAGGAGGTCCCCGGCACAAGGATGGCGCAGCGCCGCCATGTGCACCCTGATCTGGTGTGTCCGCCCGGTTTCCAGCCTGACCTCGATGAGGCTCGCGGCCCGGAACGCCTCGATCGTGTCGTAGTGGGTCACGCTGGGGCGGCCGCCGGTGACCACCGCGAAGCGCCCGTCGCCGGAGGGGTGCCTGCCGATCGGCGCGTCCACGGTGCCCCGCAACGGGTCGGGATGGCCTTGGACCAGAGCGTGGTAGCGCTTGTCCACCTCGCGCTCCCGGAACGCGCGCTTCAGCGCGGAGTAGGCGGGCTCGCTCTTGGCCACCACCATCAGCCCCGAGGTGCCCGCGTCCAGCCGGTGCACGATCCCCTGCCGCTCGGCCGCCCCGGAACTGGCGATGGTGTGCCCGGTGGCGCGCAGGCCGTCCAGCACCGTGGGCCCGGACCAGCCCGGCGTCGGATGCGCGGCGACACCGGCCGGCTTGTCCACCACGACGATGTCCTCGTCCTCGGCAACGATGGCCAGGCCCGGCACAGGCTCGGGAGGCGGCGCGGTGGCAGGAGGGGGCGGCAGGATCACCTCCAGCCACTCGCCGGCCGGCACCCGCTGCGACTTGGCCGCCGGGCGCCCGTCGACCAGGACGTTACCGCTTGTCACCAGGTCTGCCGCGGTGGCACGGGACAGGCCGAACATGCGCGCCAGCGCGGCGTCGAGCCGCTCACCGTCCAGCCCTTCGGGAACAGCCACCCGGCGCGGGACGTCGGCCGTCACGTCTGGCTGTCCCCTGCCTGGGCTCCGCCGGCCGGGCCGCGGGCGGTGTCCTCTTTACTGGCGACCCGGACGTCCCTGCTGCCGTCCAGCCGGCTCCCGCGGGCGGCCAGCAGCACGGCGAGGAACCCGCCGCACACGATGCACGAGTCGGCCACGTTGAAGACCGGCCAGTGCGGCAGTTGTATCCAGTCCACCACCTCGCCGCGGAACACCCCGGGCGAGCGCAGCAGCCGGTCGGTGAGGTTCCCGGCCGCGCCGCCAAGCAACAGGCCGAGCGTGACCGCCCAGGCCACGCTGTACAGGCGCCGCGAAGTCCGCACGATGAAGAAGATCACGCCCACGGCGATGAGAGTGAACACGATGGTGATGCTCGGCCCGAAGCTGAACGCGGCGCCGCTGTTGCGCACCAGGTCCAGGGTGAGCAGCGTGCCGATCACCTTGACCTCGTGATAGGGGGTGAGCGTGGCCACCACGATGATCTTCGTGATCACGTCCGCCACGAAGACCGCCGCGGCGACACCGAAGAGCAGGCCCACCCGGCGCGGACGGCGCGGCTCCTGCGGGCCTGATTCCTGCACTTTTAGCGCCTTTCCTCGCGCTGCTTGCAGGTCACGCACAGGGTGGCACGTGGGAACGCCTGCAGGCGCGCTTTCCCGATCGGCTGACCGCACGATTCACACACGCCAAAGGTACCGTCATCTATCCGGGCGAGCGCACGCTCGCTGAGCGCCAGCAGTTCGCGCGCGTTCTGGGTCAGCGCGAGTTCGTGCTCGCGCTGGTATGTCTTGGCACCCGCGTCGGCGGGGTCATCTCCGGCATCCCCGACCGCGTCACCGAGCCGCTCGGCGATCGCCGACTCGGCCTTGCTGATGTCGGCGATGAGCCCGGCAATGTCCTCTTGAAGCTGCTGGCGCACCTTCTTCAGTTCCGTCTCGGTCCAGGGCTTTTCGCCGGGGCGCACGGGAAGGGCGGCGGCGCTGGCGCCCGCAGCTGCGGCCATGATCTGCCTCCCTTTGCGGAACGGTGCCCTGGCTGCTGTGAATCGATCTTGAACACGAGCAGTCACCGGAGGATATTTCGCCATTGCGGGCCTCCGCAAACGTTGTGTTGTCCCGACCCCGCCACCCCGCCCAACCGCCTGCAGCGTGGCGCATCGGATATCGTGTCAGTGGCGAAGGCGTTGATGGGGACAGCTGCCGCCGGTAGCGGCCAGGAGCGATCCGGGGATGGTGAGAGCCCGGGGGCGCGCCCAGCGGACCAGATCACCCCGGAGCCGCCGGAAGAACGGCTCCCGCACCGGCCCCGCCGGGGCGGGAACAGCTCAGTAGAACCGGCCGCGAGCCAATTGAGCGGGCCGCGAATCACCCTGCGGGGCGGATCGCGGTCAAGGAGGGTGGTACCGCGGGACCGCCGCCGGCAGCGTCCCGTCCCTCCAGCGATCCGAGCACAGGCCAGTCAATCCGGCAGTGCCCGACCGTTGGAGGAGTCCGATGCCCCCGTCAGGCACCCACGACGCTGCCTACTTCCCTGCCGTACCCGCAGCGATAGACCTGGCCGCGATGGAGCACGAGGTCCTGCAGCGCTGGCGGGACGGCAAGATCTTCGACCGTTCCCTGGACCGGACGGCTGCCGGCCAGATCTGGACCTTCTATGAGGGCCCGCCCACCGCCAACGGCATGCCCGGCGTGCATCACATCGAGGCCCGGGTCTTCAAGGACGTCTTCCCGCGGTTCAAGACCATGCAGGGGTTCCACGTGCCCCGCCAGGCCGGCTGGGACTGCCATGGCCTGCCGGTGGAGGTGGCGGTCGAGAAGGAACTCGGCCTGTCAGGCAAGAAGGACATCGAGGCGTACGGCATCGCCGCGTTCAACCAGCGCTGCCGCGAGTCGGTGCTGCTGCACGTGGACGCCTTCGAGGAACTCACCAACCGGCTTGGCTACTGGATCGACCTCTCCAGCGCGTACCGGACGATGGACGCCAGCTACATCGAATCCGTCTGGTGGTCGCTCAGGGAGATCTTCCGCAATGGCCTGCTGGTCAGGGACTACCGGATCAGTCCGTACTGCCCGCGCTGCGAGACGGCGCTGTCCGACCACGAGATGGGCCAGCCGGACGTCTACCGCGAGGTGACCGACCCGGGTGTGACGGTGCGGTTCCCGCTGCTGACCGTGCCCGAAGGAGCCACGCCGCTGCTGGCCGGGGCGGATCTGCTGGTGTGGACCACCACTCCGTGGACCCTCGTTTCCAACACCGCGGTGGCCGTGCACCCCGACGAGGGTTACGTGGTGGCCCGCCGGGCGGGCGGCCAGGAGGCCGTCGTGGTGGCCGAGCGGTTGATGCCGCGCGTGCTCGGCGAGGGCTGGCACGTGGCGGCCAGGCTGCGCGGTTCCGACCTGGTCGGGGCGACGTACCGGCCGCCGTTCAGCCTGGTGGACATCCCCGGCGCGCACGTCGTGCTGCCCGGGACGTTCGTCACCACCGAGGATGGGACCGGCCTCGTGCACATATCGCCCGCGTTCGGCGCGGATGACATGGAGGCCAGCCGGGCCCACGGGCTGCCGGTGGTCAACCCGGTCCGCCCGGACGGGCGGTTCGAGGAGTCGGTGCCGCTGGTCGGCGGGCTGTTCTTCAAGGACGCCGACGAGCCGCTGGTCCGGGATCTGTCCGAGCGTGGCGTGCTGTTCCACAGTGAGCCGTATCAGCACAGCTACCCGCACTGCTGGCGGTGCCACACACCGCTGCTCTATTACGCGCTGCCGTCCTGGTTCATCCGGACCACCCAGATCAAGGACCGGCTGCTCGCGGAGAACGAGCGGACCAACTGGCAGCCGCCCACGATCAAGGAGGGCCGCTACGGGGAGTGGCTGCGCAACAACGTGGACTGGGCGCTGTCGCGCACCCGGTACTGGGGCACGCCACTGCCGCTGTGGGAGTGCGGCGAGCACCATCTGACCTGCGTCGGGTCCCTGACCGAGCTCAGTGAACTGGCCGGGCGCGACCTGTCGGACCTGGACCCGCACCGGCCGTACGTGGATGCCGTGGTGATCGCCTGCCCGGACTGCGGCGGCCCCGCACAGCGCGTGCCGGAAGTCATCGACGCCTGGTATGACTCGGGCTCGATGCCGTTCGCCAGGCTCGGTGCGCCGTGGCGCAACGAGGAGGAGTTCCGCCGCGCCTACCCCGCGCAGTTCATCTGCGAGGCGATCGACCAGACCAGAGGCTGGTTCTACTCGCTGATGGCGGTCGGCACCCTGGTCTTCGACCGGTCCTCCTACGAGAACGTCGTGTGCCTCGGCCTGGTGGTGGATGAGCACGGCCGCAAGATGAGCAAGCACCTCGGCAACGTGCTCGAGCCGATCCCGCTGATGGAGGCGCACGGCGCCGACGCCGTCCGGTGGTTCTTCGCCGCCTCAGGCTCCCCCTGGTCGACCCGGCGGATCGGGTCAGCCACGCTCGATGAAATCGTCCGCAAGGTGCTGCTGACGTACTGGAACACGGTTTCGTTCCTGACCCTGTACGCCAACGCCGGCGCCGCGCAGGGAGCGGCGTGGCGGCCGGAGATGCTGGCCGGTGCCCCACCGCCCGCCGCCAGGCCACTGCTTGACCGGTGGGTGCTGAGCGAGCTGGCACTCGTGACGTCCGAGGTCACGGCCGCCCTGGAGGAGTTCGACACGGCCGCGGCCGGACGCCGCCTCACCACGTTCGTCGACGACCTGTCCAACTGGTATGTGCGCCGGTCCCGGCGGCGGTTCTGGGAGGGACCTGGCACGCCAGCAGGGGCCGCGGCCTTCGCCACGCTGTACCAGTGCCTGGAGACCCTCACCAAGCTGATGGCGCCGATCGTGCCGTTTCTCACCGACTACGTCTGGGGGATACTGCGCGGCCCCGGCGACCCCGAGTCGGTCCACCTCACCACCTGGCCACGTGTGGATCCCGGCCTGGTGGACCGGGAACTCTCCGCCCAGATGGGCCTGGCCCGGCGACTGGTGGAGCTGGGCAGGTCGGCCCGCGCCGCGGCGTCCCTGGGCATCCGGCAGCCGCTGCCGCGTGCCCTGGCAGGTGCGGCCGGGTTCGCCGGCCTGCCGGCCGAGCTTCGCGACCAGGTGGCCGGTGAACTCAACGTGCGGGTGCTTGAGGCGCTCAGCACGGTCGCCGACGACCTGGTGGACCACGTCGTCAAGCCGAACTTCCGCACGCTCGGCCGCCGGTTCGGTAACCGCACCCAGGTGGTCGCGGCGGCGATCACCGCGGTGGACCCTGGCACGCTGGCCGGCCAACTCGCCGCAGCGGGCGAGGCGTCGGTCCTGGTGGACGGGGAGCCGGTAGGGATCGGCCCGGATGATGTGATCGTGACCCAGACCCCGCGTGCGGGCTGGTCGGTGGCCAGTGACGGCGGCGAGACCGTGGCCCTGGACCTGGACGTGACGCCGGAACTGCGCCGGGAAGGTCTGGCCAGGGAGGTGATCCGGCTGGTGCAGGACGCCCGTAAGGCCGATGGCCTGGAGGTTAGTGACCGGATCGTACTGCGCTGGGGGGCGGCGGACCCGGAACTCGCGGCGGCACTGACCGAGCATGGGCGGCTCATCGCCGGTGAGGTGCTCGCCACCGAGTTCGGCCCGCTCGGCACCGCCGACGCGGACACGGCGGCCGCACCGGGCGCGGGAACCCAGCACCGGGCCGCCGACCTGGGACTGACCTTCTGGATCCGCCGGTCCTGAGCCGGCCGACGCTCCGGCTTACCGGCCAGCGCCGCGAAATGCGCTTGGCCGCGGATCCGGCGATGGCTGGTCAGGCGGAGGGGTCGGGTTTATCGGGCTGGCACGCCTTGCAGGGCACCAGCCCGGTGGCTTCGGCCTCCCGGCGGGTCATGGTCTCCAGGTCGCCGTCGGCGAGGAAGCGAATGAGGATGCATCCCCTGCGGTGGTACCTGGCGACGCCCGGCACGATGGTCACCTCGTCGTCCAGGGGTGTGGCGTCGTCCGCGGCCGGGTCGGTTTCTTCGCCGGTAGCGGTGTCCGCCGAGCCGCTAGCACCGTCCGCCTCGGCACCTTCGTCCGCCCCGGCAGCGTCCTCTTCGGCCGTTTTCCCGGCGGCGGTATCCGTGCCGGCACTGCCCTCAGCCTCCGCAGCGCCCGCGGCCGCGGTGCGGTCACCCTGGGTGGCGTGGTCCGGCTGCCCGGCCCGGTCCGTCTCCAGGGTGCCTGCGGTGGCACCGGCCTCGCCTGACGTCCCCGCCGCGCTGGAGCCAGCGGTGTCCGCCGTGCCGGCCTCGCCCGGATCCCCGGCCGTTCCGGGTTCGGCCGTGCCCGGTGCGGGTTCTTCCGCTTCGGCGTCGCTGCCGGCAGCCTCATCCGTCCCGTCGGCGCCGGCCGCGGCACCCACGAGTGCGGCGCCTGGCGCGGTACCGAGCGCGACGGCAGGCTCGGCCGCTCCGGAGCCAGCCGGCTCCTCCCCCGCGACATCCGCCGCGGGCGCCGCAGCGTGGCCGTCCTCGCTGGCCTCGTCGCTCGCAGCGGCGTCGCCGCCGGTCACATCGCCTGGGGTTGCCCCGCCTTCCGCGGGCTCGCCCGCGGGCGGGCCGGCGTCGGGAAGGACGCGGCCGGGCAGGTCGCTCCCCGCCCGGCCCGCGCGTTCGCGGCGCTGCTCGTCCTCGTCGCGTTCCTCGCCCTGCCCACGAGGGTCGTGGCCGCCGCTCGCGGCCCGCTCTTCCGCGCCGGTGGCGCGGAGGCTGGACCATGCGCTCCACACGCTGCCGGCCTCCTGGCCGGCCTCGGCCTCTTCCCCGGCCGGAGAGTCTTCCCTGGATGAGGTGTCGCCGGAGCCGGGCCCGGCAGGCTCGCGGTCCCGTCCCGGCCTGGTCAGGTCGTCAACGTACGGCGGGACCATCCGGTCCCACCGTGCCTCGCCGGCCGCCGGCCGCTCGGCCTGCTCGTCGTCCTCATCCGGCCCGCCGGGCGACCGCGAGGTCTCCGCGCCCCAGGACGCAGGGTCCGCCTGCCGGTAGCCCGACGGTGACCAGGCTGCCCCCGGCTCATCGCCTCCCGTCTCGGCCGGGCCATGCCTGGCGGCGGATCCGGCGCCCATTGCCCGGGGTCCCGCGGTGGACGGCCAGGCAGGCCGGACCGGCTCCTGACCGCCGCTGCCGGAGAGTTCTTCGCTGACCCGATCCCAGAAGTCGTCGCCCGCACCCGCGGCACCGGCATCGCGGCGGGCCGCTTCATCCCTGGCCCGGACGGCCCGCTCATCGGCGGTGGGCAGCCGGAACGCCTCGGCCCCCGGCGGAGCCGCTTCCTTTTCCTGCCGTGCCGCCTGGTCGCGGGTCCCCCCGGCGGCAGGCTCGCGCTCAGCCCCGGCCTGGTCACGGCCGGCCTGCGTGGCGGCGTCCCGGTCCTCATCGTGGTCGCGGTAACGGTCTGGGCCGCGGCCTGGGCGCTCCGCCCACGCCGCGGCGGCATAGCCGCGGTCCTGGCCGGGCCGGTCCCGCTCGCGTTCCCGGCCGGACCCCGGCCGATCCCGGCCGGTTTCACGGCTACGCGGATCACGGCCGGCCGGATCACGGCCGGCAAGCTCACGGCCGGCAAGCTCACGGTCCGCAGGCTCACGGCCGGCAAGCTCACGGTCCGCAGGCTCACGGCCGGCAAGCTCACGGCCCGCAGGCTCACGGCCGACCCGCTCCCGGTCGCCCCGGTCACGTGCGGCGGGCTCCTCGCGGACGGGCTCGCGGTCGCTCCAGGGACGCCCGGCCGGCTCGCGATCGCCCGGCGCGCGCCCGCCCCGGTCACGTTCTGTCCTGCCCCGGTCCCCTCGGGCGGGCTCACGCGGGGCGGGGGCACCCGCCGCCGGGTCCCGGGCCGCGGACCCGGTGCCGGGGGCGGGCCGCACGGACCGGCCGCGACCGGCCGCGTGGGCCGCCGAGTGCTCGCCGCCGCGCCGACCGGCCACGGAGGCACCCTTGGCCGCTATCGAGCCCGGCCACCGGGCGGAACCCGAACCCGCACCCGATGCCGCCGTCCGGGGCCTTTCGGCGAGGTCGCCGTCCTGCTCGCCGCCACCCCTGCCGCCACGTTCGGTTTGTGCCCGGCCATCGGCCGCCTGCCCCGCACCGGCGGGCTGCCCCGTGCTGGCTGGACCGGTCGCAACAGCCCGGATCCGGTCGGGCCGGATCCCCGCCGGCCGGGCCCCGGTGACGTCAGCGGCTGCCCAGCCGGGCCGGATGTCCCCCGCTGCCGCTCCGCGGAAAAGCTCTCGGCGCCGGAGCAGAACTCCGACGCCGAGGGTGAGCGCCGCGAGGATGCTCACGGCGACCGAAGCGTAGATCAGGCCCAGACTGGCCGAGAACACCCCGGCCACCAGCATCGCCATCGCCGCAACGGTCAGAAGGGCGCTGGAGCGGATCACGTGCGCCCTCCCACGACCCGGCGTGGCGCGCCGGGCGGCTGGTTACCGGCGGTCGTGTGAAGGGCCGTCCGAGGGGTGGAAGCCCCCGTTGTGCCCTCCGGGCTCCGGTGAGCCGACGTAGGCGCCGGTGACCGCTGGCTGGCCGTTGCGGGAGTCCATGCGGGACTGCATGCCGCCGCCGACCGAGGACTGCGGCCCGGCGACCGCGGGGAAGGTGCCGCTGTCCGCGGCGCCCGCCTCCAGGTCGCGGAGCTGGCCTTCCAGGTACGCCTTGAGCCTGCTGCGGTA
>Ga0070709_10001796_pt1 | contig 11635 bp, 7 predicted proteins | sample LARL51metaG_FD_65449 | JGI IMG/M metagenome (GOLD analysis project Ga0070709, IMG submission 65449) | Corn, switchgrass and miscanthus rhizosphere microbial communities from Kellogg Biological Station, Michigan, USA - LAR L5-1 metaG | ecosystem: Host-associated > Plants > Roots > Rhizosphere ...
TCAAGTGGTTCCCCGATCGGCGCGGTCTTGCCGCAGGGTTGACCGCGGCGGGCTTCGGCGCCGGCTCGGCGCTGACCGTCGTGCCGATCGCCAACATGATTGGGTCGGACGGGTTCGAAGCCGCGTTCTGGTGGTTCGGCATCGGCCAAGGCCTCGTCGTCATCATTTTCTCGCTCTTCTTGCGCGCCCCCGAGGCCGGCGAGGTAGCGATACCGGCCGCGCCGGCCGTGCAGCAGACGCGCCGCGATTACGGTCCCATCGAGGTGCTGAAGACGACGCCGTTCTGGGTCATGTACGTCATGTTCGTCATGGTCGGCACCGGCGGGCTCATGGCGACGGCGCAACTCGCGCCCATCGCCAAGGACTTCAAGGTCGACGTCATTCCGGTGACGATTCTCGGCCTGACGCTGCCGGCGCTGCAATTCGCGCTGTCGATCGATCGCGTGCTCAACGGCGTCACTCGGCCGTTCTTCGGCTGGGTTTCCGACCATATCGGTCGCGAGAACACGATGTTCATCGCCTTCATGCTGGAAGGCATCGGCATCTATGCCTTGTTGCACTTTGCCAACGATCCGTTCCTGTTCGTGATTCTGTCGGGGCTGGTGTTCTTCGCCTGGGGCGAGATCTACTCGTTGTTCCCGGCGACCTGCACCGACATCTACGGCCGCAAGTTTGCCACCGCGAACTACGGCCTGTTGTACACGGCGAAAGGCACGGCGGCCTTGCTGGTTCCACTCGGTAACGTGCTGACGAGCTGGACCGGCAGCTGGACGGCGGTTTTCGTGATCGCCGCGATTCTCAATATCATTGCCGCGGTCATGGCGCCGCTGGTGCTGCGGCCGCTGCGACTGCGCGCCATGGCTGCTGCTTGACGGTGAGGTCCGACGCGTCCGCGCTGCTATCGCGCGGACGCGCCTCGAGGTTACGCCATCGTCCGGCGCGACTGAGGCGACGATAGGCGGAGCGTCATTCGATGTGCGACAGCACCCAAGTCAGATGCTCCGGTGCGATCAACGGAACGATCACGGCCGAGAGCGCCAATCCCAGGACGCAGAACAGGCACACGACTTTCACGCTGGTCGAAACGAGCGGCGAGTAGACGAAGCGGGCGGCAAGGTCGGTCATGGACTCCTCCTCGGTATCGCTCCGCAGTCGTAGCGCTTCTCCCGCCGCGGCCCTGTGAGCCGGCTCACACCTGCCGGCGGTTTTTGCGGCGTGCTCCGCCGGTTGCGTCCATCGGAGCTGTGGAATATTGTATACCAGTCATGAGTAGCGCCAGCCGTAGTCGCCGTGCCGGGGTCCGCACCCCATCCGCGCGCCATCTCCCGGGGGTCGCAGTATCGCCACGCGTCGAGCGCATCGGCAGTCCGGACAGCTTCAAGAGCCGCGCGTATGCCGCGCTCAAGGATGCCATCGTGGCCATGGACGTCTATCGCAGTCGCGCCGATATCCGCCTCGATGAGCGGCGGCTCGCGCTGGATTTCGGCATCAGCCGCACGCCCGTGCGCGAAGCCATGGCTCAGCTCGAGCGCGAAGGCTTTGTCCGTGCGGTGCCGCGGCGCGGAATTTACGTCGTTCGCAAGACCAAGCGCGAGGTGATCGAAATGATCACCGCCTGGGCCGCGCTCGAGGGCATGGCGGCGCGGCTTATTACCGAGAGCGCCGGCGCCGGCGAGATCGCCTCGCTGCGCACGATGTTCGCCAAATTCGAAAACGGCGAACTGCACGCCAGGCTCGACGAATATTCCGAGGTCAACATCGAGTTTCATCAAACCATCATCCGCATGAGCCGCAACAGCGTGCTGATCTCGCTCGCGGAGAATCTTTTCACCCACATGCGCATGATTCGGCGCAAGACCATTGGCGAGCAGGATCGCGCCGACCGCTCGATCCGCGACCATCTGACCATCATCGAGGCGCTCGAAGCGCGGGATACCAAGCGCGCCGAGGACCTCGTACGCAACCACGCGCTCGGCCTGGCCGAGCACGTCGCGAAATACGCGGACTATTTGGACTGAGGAAGCGACGACCCGCGCGGGCGCAAAACACGCGCGGGCAGACAAAGATTACGGGAGAGCACAATGGCGGATGCAGCAACGAAGCCGAAGCCGACTCAGACGCCCACGACCGCGGAAGCCGAGCAGGAGCTGACCGACGGCTTTCACCTCGTTATCGATGCGCTAAAGCTCAACGGCATCAACACGATCTACGGCGTCCCCGGCATCCCGATCACGGATTTCGGACGCATGGCGCAAGCCGCGGGCATGCGCGTCATCTCGTTCCGGCACGAGCAGAACGCCGGCAATGCGGCTGCAATCGCCGGCTTCCTGACCAAGAAACCCGGCATCTGCCTCACGGTGTCGGCACCCGGTTTTCTCAACGGCCTCACCGCGCTGGCCAATGCCACGACCAACTGCTTTCCGATGATCCTGATCAGCGGCTCGTCCGAGCGCGAGGTCGTCGATCTGCAGCAGGGCGACTACGAAGAGATGGACCAACTGGCCATCGCGAAACCGCTCTGCAAGGCGGCCTTCCGCGTCCTGCATGCCGCGGACATCGGCATCGGCGTGGCACGTGCGATCCGCGCAGCCGTGTCGGGTCGCCCGGGAGGCGTCTATCTCGATCTGCCGGCCAAACTTTTCTCGCAGGTATTGGACGCGCAAGCCGGAGCGAGGTCGCTGGTCAAAGTCATCGACCCGGCGCCGGCGCAGCTTCCCGCTGCTTCCGCCGTCAAGCGCGCGCTCGATGTCCTCAGGAGCGCCAAGCGCCCACTGATCATTCTCGGCAAGGGCGCGGCCTATGCGCAGGCCGATGACGCCATCCGCGCGCTGGTCGAAAAGAGCGGCGTTCCTTTCCTGCAAATGAGCATGGCCAAGGGCTTGTTGCCCGACACGCATCCGCAATCGGCGGGTGCGGCGCGCTCGACGGTGCTCAAAGACTCCGACGTCGTCCTGTTGATCGGTGCGCGGCTCAATTGGCTCCTGTCGCACGGCAAGGGAAAGACCTGGGGGGAGCCTGGGTCGAAGAAGTTCATCCAGATCGACATCGAGCCCAAAGAGATGGACAGCAATGTCGCGGTCGTCGCTCCACTCGTCGGGGATATCGGCTCCTGCGTATCGGCGCTCGTCGAAGCCATGGGCGACAAGTGGCCGGCGCCGCCGGCCGATTGGGTTTCTGCCGTCAATGCGCGCAGAGAGGAAAACATCGCCAAGATGGCCTCGCGGCTGATGAAGAATACGGCGCCGATGGATTTTCATAGTGCGCTCGGCGCGCTCCGCAACATCATCAAGGAGCGCCCGGATGCCATTCTCGTCAATGAAGGCGCCAACACGCTCGATCTCGCGCGCGGTGTCATCGACATGTACAAGCCGCGCAAGCGCCTCGACGTCGGAACCTGGGGAGTCATGGGCATCGGCATGGGTTTTGCCGTCGCGGCTGCGGTGGAGACCGGAAAGCCCGTGCTCGCAGTGGAAGGCGACAGCGCCTTCGGTTTCTCCGGCATGGAAGTGGAAACGATCTGCCGGTACGGCCTGCCGGTCTGCATCGTCGTCTTCAACAACAACGGCATCTATCGCGGGACGGACGTTAATCCCACTGGTGGTTCCGACCCTGCGACGACCGCCTTCGTCAAGGACGCGCGCTACGACAAGATCATAGAAGCCTTCGGGGGAGTGGGCGTCCATGTGACGACACCCGACGAGTTGAGCCGCGCCGTCAACAAGGCGATGGATTCCGGCAAGCCTACTCTCATCAACGCCGCTATCGATCCGGCGGCCGGCAGCGAGAGTGGCCGTATCGGAAACCTCAATCCGCAAAGCGTGGTGCGCAAGAAATAAGGGAACACGCGCGCCCGGTTCATCCGGGCATCAGCGCAGATCACGGAGATCAAAGATGACAACGAGGAAACCCAGGACGGCGAAAAGCAAGGCCAAGGCGAAAACCAAGACCGCGGCCAAAAAGGTTGTGAAGCTGAAGTCGAAGAAGCCGGCCAAATCGGCCAAGGCCGCGGCGTCGAACGGGCTGCCGCGACCGAGCACCAAGCCCTGGGGCGCCGCCGGCAAGGCGCTCGAGGGCGTGCGCATTCTCGATTTCACCCACGTGCAATCCGGCCCGACCTGCACGCAGCTGCTCGCCTATATGGGAGCCGACGTGATCAAGGTGGAGCGGCCCGGCGTCGGCGACATCACGCGCGGCCAGCTGCGCGATGTCAAAGGCGCCGATAGCCTCTACTTCACCATGCTCAACGGCAACAAGCGCTCGATCACCATCGACTCCAAGCATCCCAAGGGCAAAGACATCCTCGAGCGGCTGATCAAGCATTGCGACGTGCTGGTGGAGAATTTCGCGCCCGGCGCGCTCGACCGCATGGGCCTGACTTGGGAGTACATTCACAAGACCAATCCGCGCATGATCGTCGCCTCGGTCAAGGGCTTCGGTCCGGGACCTTACGAGGACTGCAAGGTCTATGAGAACGTCGCACAATGTGCGGGTGGCGCCGCGTCGACCACCGGCTTCCGCGACGGCCCGCCGCTCGTCACCGGCGCGCAAATCGGCGACAGCGGCACCGGGCTGCACCTCGCCTTCGGCATCGTGAGCGCGCTCTATCAGCGCATCCGCACCGGCCGCGGGCAGCGCGTGCTCTGCGCCATGCAGGACGGCGTGCTCAACCTCGCGCGCGTCAAGCTGCGCGATCAACAGCGCCTGACACACGGCGCGCTCACCGAATACAGCCAGTACGGGGAAGGCATCCCGTTCGGGTCGGCGGTACCGCGCGCCGGTAACGATTCCGGCGGCGGCCAGCCCGGCTGGATCCTCAAATGCAAGGGTTGGGAGAGAGATCCCGACGCCTACATCTATTTCATCACCCAGGCGCCGGTGTGGGGGGCGATCTGCGATCTCATCGGCAAGCCGGATTGGAAGAGCGATCCCGACTATGCCACCCCGCCGGCGCGCCTGCCGCGGCTGCGCCACATCTTCGATACCATCGAGCAATGGACCATGACCAAGAGCAAGTTCGAGGTCATGGACATCTGCAACGGCGTTGACATTCCGGTCGGGCCGATCCTCTCGATGAAGGAGATCGCCGAGGAGCCGTCGCTGCGCAAGACCGGCACTGTGGTCGAGGTCGATCACCCCAAGCGCGGCAAGTATTTGACCGTCGGCAATCCGGTCAAGATGTCGGACTCGATCACCGAAGTGAAACGCGCGCCGCTGCTCGGCGAGCATACCGAAGAAATTCTCGCGAAGGAGCTCGGCTACGGCGCCGCCGAGATAGCTGATATCAAAGCTTCGGGCGCGATCACGGCGCCGGAGAAAGGCGCGCGCGCCGAGGCGGCCTAGATCGAGCAACACTGTCGTCCCCGCGCAACCGGGGGCCCATAGCCTGCGATCGAGGACGTTCGTACCGACCGCGGCTTTGGATTCCGGCCCTTGCTTCGCTGGGTCGGGATGACGGCAAGGAGGACGGTTGAATGCGTATCGTGGTGCACGGCCAGCAGGCATTCGGCAAGGCGGTATTGGAAGCGCTCCGCAAGCGCGGCGAAGACGTCGTCGCCGTCTATGTGGCCCCGGAGAAGGAGGGGGCAAAAGCCGATCCGCTCAAGGAGGCAGCGCTCGCGGCGCAGCTTCCGGTCTATCAGCCCGCTTCCTACCGCAAGCCGGAAGTGTGGTCGCAATTCAAGGCGCTCAAGCCGGACCTGCAGGTGATGGCCTTCGTCACGCTGTTCGTGCCGGAGGAGTTCCTCAATATTCCGACCAAGGGTTCGATCCAATACCATCCCTCGCTGCTGCCGAAATATCGCGGACCCAGCGCGATCAACTGGCCGATCATCCAGGGCGACACCGAGACGGGGCTATCGATCTTTTGGCCGGACAACGGGCTCGATACCGGCGACGTGCTGCTGCAGAAGAAGACGCATATCGGTCCCGACGACTCGCTCGGTTCGGTTTATTTCGACCGGCTGTTTCCCATGGGAGTCGAGGCGACGCTGGAGGCGGTCGACCTGGTCAAGGCCGGCAAGGCGCCGCGCATCAAGCAGGATCATGCGCAGGCGAGCTACGAGGGCCGTTGCGGGAGGGACAATGCGCGCATTGATTGGGGCAAGCCCTGGCAGCAGGTCCACAATCTCATCCGCGGCTGCAATCCGGCGCCGGGCGCGTGGACCGCGCTGGACGGCACGGCACTGCAGATCTTCGAGTCGAAGCCGTTGCCGGCGCGCGACCCCAAGGGTATCGGCGGCAAGATGGGCGAGATCGTCGAGGTCGCGGCCGATGGCTTCACCGTCGTCTGCGCCGACGGTCGCATCAAAGTTTTGCGCGTGAAGACCGCCGACGGCCCAAAGATCGCGGCCGGCGAATTCGCCGCCAACGCCAAGCTCACCATTGGAACGAGGCTCGCATGACGCCGACCCAAGCCACCGCCGCCAAAGCCCCGATCACCGCCTCACAGCACGCCAATCCGAAATCGGATATCGAAATCTCGCAGGCTGCCAAGAAGCGGCTGATCCTCGACGTCGCGCGTGAAAAGCTTGGAATTGGGCCGGAGCATCTCGAGCCCTACGGCCACTACAAGGCCAAGGTCTCGATGGACTTCGTCAAGTCGCTCAAGGACCGCCCCAACGGCAAGCTGATCCTGGTTTCGGCGATCACCCCGACGCCGGCGGGCGAGGGCAAGACCACCACCACGGTCGGCCTCACCGACGCACTCAATCACATCGGCAAGAAAGCCATGCTGTGCCTGCGCGAGCCGTCGCTTGGCCCGTCCTTCGGCATGAAGGGCGGCGCCGCCGGCGGCGGCTACGCCCAGGTCGTGCCGATGGAGGACATCAACCTGCATTTCACCGGCGACTTCCACGCGATCACTTCGGCGAACAATCTGCTCGCCGCCATGATCGACAACCACATCTATTGGGGCAATCCGCTCGGCATCGATCAGCGCCGCGTCACCTGGCGCCGTGTGCTGGACATGAATGACCGCGCGCTGCGCTCGATCGTTTCCTCGCTCGGCGGCGTCGCGAACGGCTTTCCGCGCGAGGACGGTTTCGACATCACGGTCGCCTCCGAGGTGATGGCGATTTTCTGCCTCGCCAAGGATGTCGACGATCTCAAGCAGCGGCTATCGAACATCATCGTGGGCTACACCCGTGACCGCAAGCCGGTGCGGGCCGGTGACCTCAAGGCACACGGTGCCATGACCGCGCTGCTCAAAGAGGCGCTGGCGCCCAATCTCGTGCAGACGCTCGAGGGCACGCCGGCGTTCGTGCATGGCGGGCCTTTCGCCAACATCGCTCATGGCTGCAATTCCGTGCTCGCCACCACCACCGCGCTCAAGCTCTGCGACTACGTGGTGACCGAGGCGGGTTTCGGCGCCGATCTCGGCGGCGAGAAATTCCTCGACATCAAGTGCCGCAAGACCGGGCTTGCGCCGGACTGCGCGGTGCTGGTCGCGACCATCCGCGCGCTCAAGATGCACGGCGGGGTCAAGAAGGAGGACCTCAAGACCGAGAACCTCAAGGCGCTCGGCGCCGGCATGGCCAATCTCGCCCGCCACGTCGAAAACGTGCAGAAGTTCGGGATCGTACCGGTCGTGTCCATCAACCGCTTCAGCGCCGACACCGATGCGGAGATCGCGCTGGTGAAGGAGGCGTGCAAAAAGCTCGGGGTTGAGGCGTTCATGGCCGATCATTGGGCCGAGGGCGGCAAGGGCGCGGCGGACGTTGCGCGCGCGGTCGTTAAGGTCGCCGACAGCGGGAAGAGCAAGCTCAAACTGCTCTATCCCGATGACATGCCGCTGACCGAGAAGATCCGCACCATCGCTCGCGAAGTCTACCGGGCAAAGGATATCGACGTGCCCAAGCCGGTGCGCGATCAGCTCGAGTCATTCGAGAAGATGGGCTACGGCAAATTTCCGATCTGTATCGCCAAGACGCAGTACAGCTTCACCACCAATGCCGATAGCAAAGGCGCGCCCAGCGACCACGTCGTTTCCGTGCGCGAGGTGCGGCTCTCGGCCGGGGCGGAGTTCGTGGTGGCGATCTGCGGAGAGATCATGACCATGCCCGGCCTGCCCAAGGTGCCCGCTGCCGACTCGATCGATGTCGGGACCGACGGGCGCATCGTCGGGCTGTTCTAAAGAGCGATCCGGATGGATGCCCGTACCGACGATCGCGGAGGATTGGGCCGGCGCAACCGGCCGCGCAAGACGCCGAAAGGCCGCCAGGTCGATCCGACCGCGCTCGACGAGGTGCGCGCGCTTTTAGGCGAGCGCGAGCGCCGGCGCGACCTCCTAATCGAACATCTGCACCTGATCCAGGACCGCTACGGTTATCTCTCCGCCGCGCATCTCGCCGCGCTGGCGCAAGAGACGAAGCTAGCACTCACCGAGGTCTACGAGGTCGCGACCTTCTACGCCCATTTCGACGTGGTGAAGGAAGACGAGACGCCGCCGCCCGCGCTCACCGTGCGCGTGTGCGACTCGCTCTCCTGCGCCATGGCGGGCGGCGAGCATCTCCTACGCACATTACCGAATCGGCTCGGCCCGGACGTGCGAGTCGTGCGCGCGCCCTGCATGGGCGCATGCGATCGCGCGCCGGTCTGCGCCATCGGCCACGTGCAGGTCATGGGAGCGACGGCGGAGAGCGTGGCGGCGGCGGTCGCGAGGGGCGCGCATGCCCACGCCTACCCGACGCCCAACGACTTCGAGCGCTACGTGCGAGACGGCGGCTATTCATTACTCAAGGCCTGCCTTGCCGGCGCGCGCACGCGCGACGACATCATCAAGGTGGTCAGCGACGCGGGGCTACGCGGTCTCGGCGGCGCCGGCTTTCCCACCGGGCGCAAGTGGACGCTAGTGCGCGCGGAGCCGGCGCCGCGCATGTTCGCAGTCAACGCCGACGAGGGCGAGCCCGGCACCTTCAAGGACCGCCATTATCTCGAGCAGGATCCGCACCGCTTCATCGAAGGCATGCTGATCGCCGCCTGGGTGGTCGAGGCAGCGGACATCTACATCTATATCCGCGATGAATATCCCGAGGTGCGGCTGATGCTGGCCGAGGAAATCGCCAAGGTCGAACGCGCGGGGCTCGCCACGCACGCGCGCATGCAGCTGCGCCGCGGCGCCGGCGCCTATATCTGCGGCGAAGAGTCGGCGATGATCGAATCGATCGAGGGCAAGCGCGGGCTGCCCCGGCACCGCCCTCCTTATGTGGCGCAAGTCGGCCTGTTCGGCCGCCCGACCCTCGAGCAGAACGTCGAGACGCTCTATTGGGTGCGTGACATCGTCGAGAAGGGCGCGGCTTGGTTCACGTCCTACGGCCGCCGCGAGCGCAAGGGCTTCCGCAGTTTCTCGGTTTCCGGACGGGTCAAGAAACCCGGCGTGGTGCTGGCGCCGGCGGGCGTGAGCGCGCGCGAGCTGATCGAGGAATATTGCGGCGGCATGCAGGAGGGCCACCGCTTCAAGGGCTATCTGCCGGGCGGCGCATCTGGGGGGATCCTGCCGGAATCCATGGCCGACCTGCCGCTCGATTTCGGCATGCTCGAGAAGTATGGCTGCTTCGTGGGGTCGCACGCGGTTGTGATCCTGTCCGACAAGGACGATATGAAGGCGGTGGCGCTTAACCTGATGCGCTTCTTCGAGGACGAAAGCTGCGGCCAATGCACGCCGTGCCGCGTCGGAACGGAGAAAGCCGCCAAGCTCATGGAAACGGCGCCGTGGGACGAAGCGTTATTGAACGAGCTGTCCGCCGCCATGCGCGACGCTTCGATCTGCGGCCTCGGCCAGGCGGCCCCCAATCCGCTGGCCTCGGTGCTAAAATATTTCCGTGATGATCTCACCAAGCCGCTGGTGAGTTGGTGAGTTCGATCTGCGGATCCGAAGGTTTTGAGCTGATGGAACTTTCATGACTACGAACGGGAAGAACACGCCGCTGGGATATGGGCACGACCAGAAGGGCGCTGCGTTGAGCGACGCCAAGAATGAAGGCCGGCCGACCGTCACGCATCAACCGGCCGACCGCCGCGACGGGCCCAACATCATCAAGTTCACGCTCGACGGCCAGGACGTGGAGGCGCCGGAGGGCGAGACCATTTTCCGCACCGCACGGCGCTACGGCATCAAGCTGCCGCACCTGTGCTACTCCCCCAAGCCCGGCTATCGCCCCGACGGCAACTGCCGTGTCTGCATGGTGGAGGTCGAAGGCGAGCGAGTGCTGGCAGCAAGCTGCATCCGCACGCCGACGCCGGGCATGAAGGTCAAGACGCAGACCGATCGCGCCAAAACGGCACGGCGCATGGTCGTCGAGCTGTTGCTGACCGACCAGCCGCCTAAGGACGTGGCGCACGATCCGAAATCGGAATTCTGGCTGACCGCGGACCGGCAGAACGTCACTGCGAGCCGGTTTCCGCGCCGTTCGGCGCCCGTGCCCGACCGCAGCCATCCGGCGATGGCGGTCAATCTCGACGCCTGCATCCAGTGCAATCTCTGCGTCCGCGCCTGCCGCGAAGTGCAGGTCAATGACGTGATCGGCATGGCGGGCCGCGGCCACGGCGAGAAGATCGTGTTCGACTTCGACGACCCGATGGGAAATTCGACCTGCGTCGCTTGCGGCGAGTGCGTGCAGGCCTGCCCCACCGGGGCACTCATGCCCTCGACCCTGGTCGACGCGGCGAACGTGCGCACGCAATTCCCCGACCGCGAGGTGAACAGCGTGTGCCCCTATTGCGGCGTCGGCTGCCAGCTCACCTACCACATCAAGGACGACAAGCTGCTCTATGTCAGCGGCCGCAACGGGCCAGCGAACGAGAACCGCCTCTGCGTCAAGGGCCGCTTCGGCTTCGACTACGTGAGCCATCCGCATCGCCTGACGCAACCGCTCATCCGTAAGGACGGCGTGCCTAAGCACGCCAACGACAGCGTCGATCCCGCTAATCCGTGGACGCATTTCCGCACCGCGACATGGGAGGAGGCGCTCGATCGCGCCGCCGCGGGGCTCAAGACGATCCGCGACCGCGACGGCTCGCAGGCGCTTGCAGGATTCGGCTCGGCCAAAGGCTCCAACGAGGAGGCTTATCTCTTCCAAAAGCTCGTGCGCACCGGCTTCGGCACCAACAACGTGGATCACTGCACGCGGCTTTGTCACGCCTCGTCGGTAGCGGCGTTGATGGAGGGCGTCGGCTCCGGCGCGGTGTCCGCGACCTTCAACGAGTGCAAGAACTCCGAAGTGATCGTGGTGATCGGCGCCAATCCGACCGAGAACCATCCGGTGGCGGCGACCTTCTTCAAGCAGGCCGCCAAGCGCGGGGCGGAGCTCATCGTCATGGACCCGCGCGGCCAGGCGCTCAAGCGCCACGCGACCCATATGCTGCAGTTCCGCAACGGCACCGACGTGGCGATGCTCAATGCGATCCTTAATGTCATCGTGACGGAGAAGCTCTACGACCAGCAGTACATCCAGACTTATACCGAGGGTTTTCCCGCGCTCGCCGAGAACGTGAAGGATTTTACTCCGGAGGAGATGGGGCCGATCTGCGGGGTCGAGCCCGACGTGCTGCGCACCGTGGCGCGCAAATTCGCGCGCGCGAAGTCCGCAATCATCTTCTGGGGCATGGGCGTGTCGCAGCACACCCACGGCACCGACAA